>Ga0210406_10008884_pt1 | contig 10030 bp, 11 predicted proteins | sample IncBWC30MmetaG_FD_155454 | JGI IMG/M metagenome (GOLD analysis project Ga0210406, IMG submission 155454) | Forest soil microbial communities from Barre Woods Harvard Forest LTER site, Petersham, Massachusetts, United States - Inc-BW-C-30-M | ecosystem: Environmental > Terrestrial > Soil >... | reverse complement strand
TCACGACTACGCCGAGAGCGACGCTGCGGATCGCCTGGCCTGCCAGAAGGACGGATTGTTCGCCTCGCTCGCCGGCGAGACGACGACCGAAGCGGCGGACGAGGCTGGCCGCGCGCTCGCCGCTTCCGTAGAGTATCACGGCGATAATGACGGTCAGGACGAATTGTACGAACAGAACCCCAAAGCCGCCCAATGCGCTGACGAACCACGCCGCAGCGCCGCCCGCGTAAGGCGCCGCCTTGGCCACAAATGGCTCGATGCCGCTGGCCGCGGCGTTTGCCCAAGCCGAGGCGGCATACGTCCCAAAGAACGGCAAACCGGCCAGCCAATGCGGGGGCGGCGGCAGCTGAAAGGATGCGAAAGAGGCCGCCCAGCCGGCGATGCGGTCGAAATGCTGTGTGATCGTTGCGATCGCCAGCCAGAACGGCAACACAAAGATCACCAACAGGGCGATGGTCATCACTGCAACTGCCAGCCCGCGTTTACGCCAGAGCCGAAGCTGGACGTGCAGCATGATGGGCCAGGTGGCGACAACCAGCGTCGTCGCCCAGATGATCGCCGGCAGAAACGGCCACAATATCCAGAACGAGGCGGCGATCAGGCCACCGACGAAGAGGACCGCAAGTGTGGTACGGGTGAGCTCGGAATGTGCTTGCATGCCGCGGTCGGCCCGGCCTCCCCTTGGGCGCGGTCAGATCAGCTGCGCTCGATCAGTGCGGTGCCTCGGATCGTCACGGCGAACCGGCCCAGCCGGCCCACTGTCTTTCGGCGGCGTCCGCAATGCCGATCAAAGCTGCTGCAGATAACCAATTGCCATTGAGATGAGAAGCGGAAGCCCGCAGATGAAGTTGCCAGATCACCCCAATGCCCTGCCGTGCGAGCAGCCGCCTCGCGATGGTTTCGACCACTGTCGGCTGTTTCATTCAGCGGCCACCTTCTGATGCGCTTTCTGTGGACCAGATGGTGCCCCGAGTCGGATTTGAACCAACGACCTACCGCTTACGAAGCGGCTCACGTGATGCGACACGAGGCAATACTAGGCGATTATTTTCGATCAAACTCCGCGCAAACCCTTGCGTCCCACCGCATTTTATGCGACATAAGGCGACGTGAGGCAACCCGGTGAGGCGCGTTACTTTGTTGCCCCGATGTTGCCCCGGCGACCAACCGTTTCGGGAGCAACCGTCTTGCGCGTTAATCTTACGGATCGATACATCAAAACCCGTCCCGCGGCACCGAAGGACAAGCGGGTCGACTATGCGGACGGTATCGTGCCGGGCTTGGTGCTGCGCGTGACGGACCGGGGTCACAAGTCGTTTGCCCTCCGCGCGCGGTATCCGCTGCAGCCCAAGAACCCGACGCGGCGCGCCATCGGCGATTATGGCGTCGTCTCGCTTGAACAGGCCCGCCAGAAGGCTCGGGAATGGCTTGAGCTGATCCACAAGGGGATTGACCCCAAGGTCGACGAAGAGCGGCGGAAGGCTACGGAGCACCTCCTTCAGGTCAACACCTTCGCGGCCGTCGCTTCGGACTTTCTCGATCAGCATGCCGTCAAACTCGCCAAGAGCGTCGAGGTCGAACGTATCATTAAGAGTGAATTTGTCAAACCCTGGGCGGCGCGCCCCATCACGGAAATCGAGAAGATTGAGGTCTCGAAAGCGATCCTCGCCATCGTCAAGCGGGGCGCGCCCTACCAAGCTCGTAACAGCTTCGCCATCCTGCGGAAGATGTTCAATTGGGCGATCGGCCAGGGCCTCTATGGCATCGAGACCTCACCGCTCGAACGGCTGAGCGTCAACGAACTGTGCGGCAAGTCCGAGGCTCGTGATCGGATCCTGACGGACGCCGAGCTCCGCGCGGTATGGATGGCGGCCGGCGAGATGGGATATCCCTACGGTCCGGTGTTCCGCATGCTGATCCTGACGGGACAACGCGAAACGCAGGTTTCCGAGCTGGCATGGTCCGAGGTCGATTTCGACAAAGCGCTATGGACGCTCACACCTGAGCGCATGAAACAGGACTCAGCGCATCTCGTGCCTCTGGCGCCGATGGTGGTTGAACTGCTGCGATCACTGCCACACTGGACCGGCGGCGATCAAGTCTTTACGACCACCGGCGGTAGGAAGCCAATCAACGGATTCTCAAAGGCTAAGGTCCGGATCGACAAACTGAGCGGCGTTACTAACTGGATCATCCATGATCTGCGCCGGACGATGCGGACACATCTCAGCGCTTTGCCGGTGCAGGAAATGGTTCGCGAGCTCGTCATCGCTCACGCGAAAAAGGGACTGCACAAAGTCTATGACCAGCACGCCTATGAGGACGAGAAGCGCCACTGCCTCGAACTATGGGAGAAGCGGTTGCTTTCGATAATCGCGCCTCACCCCGGCCCGGCACCAATCTAGCCGTTCTTATTCGTGACAGCGCTGGATTACGGCCGAGGATATCGGCCAAGCCGCTGATTCGAATCGTCATTCAAGCTCCAGTTGCACCCGATAGCTCAACTGCTCCCAGCCACGCCGCCAAACGTCAGCACAGCCTGCGGCAGACCGTGATTTCTCACTCGATCACCTCGCCGGGGCGGGCGAGGATCGATGGCGGGATCGTCAGGCCGAGCGCCTTGGCGGTCTTGAGATTGATCACCAGCTCGAATGTCGTCGGTTGCTGGACGGGAGATCGGCCGGCTTGGCACCCTTCAGGATCCTTCCGGCGTAAATGCCGGCCTGGCGAAGGACAGCTGAGCCGTCAATTCCATAGCTGATCAGGCCGCCGGCCGCGACCAACTCGCGCTGCGTATAGATCGCCGGAAAGGCGTGGCCGCGATGCCAGCGCGACGAGTTGCTCTCGCCGGCTCTTCATGAACGCATCGGGGTCGACGACGAGCGCGCCGGCTTGCAGTTGGACGAGGGAGGCGAAGGCGGCGTCGATCTCGCTTTCGGTGCCGGCCTTCAGGACAGCGAGCTGTACCCCCTTCGCGCGGGCCGCTTCCTGCACGTCTCTACTGATACGCTCGGCATTCGGATTGTTCGGGTTCACCAGCAGAGCGATGACGCCGGCCTGGGGAACCACCTCGGAAAGCAGCTCGAGCAGCTTGGGCATCAGCGTGATGGTGATGTTGCTGAAGCCCGTGAGGTTGCCGGCCGGCCGAGCGAGACTGGCGACGAGGCCGATCCCGACCGGGTCGCCGACGAAGGCGAAGACGATTGGGATCGTGGAGGTTGCGCTTTTCGCTGCTAGTGCCGGAGGGGTGCCGCCAACGGTCACGATCACATCGACCTTGCGGCCGACGAGGTCGGCGGCCAACGCGGGCAGCCGATCGTAATGGCCCTCGGCCCAGCGGTATTCGGTCGCGACGTTTTGTCCCTCGACATAGCCGGTTTCGCCCAGTCCCTGGTGGAACGCGGCCATCGACGGGCTCGGTCCACCCGGCGCGCTAGAGGGCTGAGGAAGCCGATCACCGGCATCGCCTTCTGCTGTGCGCGAAGAGCGCGGGCCGCCATCAGCGCGCCGCCCAGGAGTAATATCAACTCGCGGCGTCTCATTCGATCACCTCGTCGGCGCGGGCGAGGAGCCGGACATGGTCCGAAACCTGAATTTGCGGCATGATATCCCCAGGCCGAAGCGGCGCAGCGATCGAGGAGCAGCAAACTCTTATGGACGAGGATATTCCTCTGCCTTTCGACCTTCCAGCGGTTGCACGCAAGAAGGTCAGCGCCGCCTTCGACGAGAACGGGGTCGACTTCATCTTCGGCCTACCCGGTAACGCCGTGCTCGACCGCGCGATCGATGAGACCGCCGACGACATTCGCACCCGCCGCGCACTCGACCAGAAGCCTTGCCTGCGGGGCTTCGCTGAGACAAGCTACCGAGCAAAATCCTGGAACACCGACCGCCGCGCCTGCGCCCGCATCGAGGCCACCACAAAGGGCCTCGACATCCGCTTCGTCGTCACCAGCTTCGAAACCGGATCGGCCGAGCACGTTTATGAGACCCTCTACTGCGCACGCGGCCAGGCCAAGAACCTGATCAAATTACACAAGGCGCAACTCGCCTCAGACCGCACCAGCTGCCGCAGCCCGCTCGCTAACCAGATGCGGCTCATCCTGCACACCGCCGCCTACTGGCTGATGCTCACGTCAGGGACACCATCCCCAAGGCACACGCGCTCGCCACGGCCGAGTGTCACCACCATTCGACTACGCCTTCTCAAACTCGGTGCCCGCGTTATCGAGATGGCATCGCGCGTCCGCCTCGCCTTTGCCGCAGCCTGCCCAGACGCCACCTTGATCCGTCACATCGCGGCCGGGCTGACGCCCGCCGGGCCATAAATGACGGGGCTGCTATCGCCCCCGGCAAACCCCTCCCGATAACCTCCAGCGCCTAGCCCCAGAAATCACATCCAGCGGCGAAGCCGACGCCTCAAAAGCGCATGCGCCCGTCGCGCCAGGGTTGGTGTTTGCTTGCCACCCACCGCCGTCACGAATAAGTCAGGCTAGCTGAGGCGCGCTAACGCCGGGCGCGTTGAGGTATAACCATTTCTTGGCGCGGCTAGGTTTGGCCGCCGAACGCCCGGACCTGCCCGGGTTGCCGCGCCGAAAATTCGCAGGGGCACCGTGCAGGAGGTGCGCTTTTGGACACCGAGGCGCTTCAGCGCATTCTCATCTTAAGCAAGCTCGATCCTGAGAAAATCGAAACCTTGGCCGAGAGACTCGAAGAACCCCGTAAGGGATATCTGTTCTTGAAATCACTAGAAAAAGCAATCCCGGCAAATGAGATCGCCAAAATATGTACTGAAGTGTCCAAACTGACGGATAAGTTGCTCAACGTTCTTTCTCCAGACGCACGCGGAGGCATTGAGGTCAATTTTTTGCTTGAGAAGTTTGGATTAGAATCGGCCAACATCTATGGGATGCTGTACGAGCTCTATTCAGCCGCCTATGATGCGGCCTTATTTATGCGCAAGGGAATCGAAGGATCGATCACAACGGTGCTAAAGGAACATTTCGAAATTGATGAAAAGCAGGTTGAAAAGGATATCGAGGAAGATAACGAAACTCAGATTGAAATAAAAGGCCAACCTCAACCCGACGAACGCGAAATGAGAAGTCGAGTGGCAGCAGCCGTGCTATTGAGCTCTCTAGTGGCATCAAAGCGAAAACATGGACAAACAGCCGAGACGAGGCTTTTTTTTTGCAACTTCGCGAGTTATTCATTGATCTTGGTGGTTCAACCTCTTTCAGTTCAAAACCCTTATATAAATTTGTAGAGGCTTGCTCCAAGAGCATTGATGAGAAGATCCGAATCCCATCGCAGCCATCGTTCCGGAAGCTACTCGAAAAGGCCACACGGAGAGGAGAGGAGCGAATCGCGGCCGAGCTGATAGAATAATCTTCGTTTACATTGGATTTTTCCATCTAGAGCACCGGGCGAGACGCCCCTATTTGTCCCGCGATTATACGATCTGAGGCGGCACTACGGAGAGAGCCCGACGTCAGTCTGTCCGTCTGCCGCCAAAATCGTGCTTCGGTCGTCTTTAGGGTATTTGAATGAAGCTCATCTCGTTCGGCCGACTTAAACCGGAAAAGGGTATCGACTATTGTCGCGACCACCTGCGACGGAAGGTAAAAGCTGGCGAGTTCCCAAAGCCGGTTGCTCTCAGTGACCGCCGCATCGCTTGGCGTGAAGAGGAAGTCGACGAATGGCTCGCGTCGAGGCCTCGGCGTGATAGCGCCGGCCCGCCGCCGTGATGACTTTCTATTTACGAGGAAGGGATTTGGCGGCGCACGCCAGCGCCAGCCGGATCGATATTCGATATCGGACACCACCAGATATCCGACTGCGCGGGCAAAGGCAGTGCCAATCGATCTGGCGTCGCGGAGCGCGAGTTGTTTTCGAACTGATCGAAGAGCTCCATCATCACCAGGATCTCGGCGACGACTTGGATCGCCGGCTCGAGAGGTATGCCGGTCTCGACCCCGAACTCGTCCGCGTATTGGGCGCCGATAGATTTACGCAAGCGCCACTGCATACCATCGCCGGAGGCCGGCGATGAGCGCGCCCAGCGCTCGCGAGCGTCGGCCTGGAGAGCCGTTGGCCTGGGGCTCTCGAACTGACGTCAGGCCCACGCGAACCGCCGAGCGGCCCTGCATGCGGCTGCTCGCCTTCCGCGAAATACGGAAGGGCACGCTAATCGGGTACGCGCGGATCCGGTTACCAATCGGCATGACGATCGTCGATGTTGCCATCATCGCTGGCAAAAACGGCATTTTTGCAGCGCTCCCAACGAAAGCACAATTTGATAGAGACGGCCGCCAGCACCGGGACGCTAACGGAAAATCAGCCTACGCTAAAATTCTCGAGTGGCGTGATCGAGTGCTTGGTCGTCGGTTCAGCGAAGTTGTCGTTTCGCTGGTCCGCGCCGTGCATCCCGCCGCGCTCGACGGGGACGCGAGGTGAGTGCCCTCACATCGCGCGAGATCGCACGTATGCTGGCCGAACGCATCGATCAGCTGGTTATTGACCTTCTGCCTGCCGGTCGCCGCGAGGGTTACGAATGGCGCGTCGGCAGCGTGGCAGGCGAGACCGGTCATTCGCTTGGAGTGCATCTCGCTGGCAATAAGGCTGGAGTCTGGTGCGATTTCAACGGCAGCGGTGATAGCGGCGATGCGCTTGATCTGGTCTGCGCTGTACGCGACCTCAACATGGGCCAGGCGCTGTCTTGGTCGCGTCTCTGGCTTGGGCTTGATGATTGCGAGGCCGAGTTGCCCTGGCGCGACCGGCTCCGCCCCCGATCGCGACTGAGTCGCGGCCCGATCCTAACCGCTGGCGCTTTCCGTGGCAGAAAGCGCGACCTATCGTGCGGACCGTGGCAGAAGCCTATCTCGTCAGGCGCGGTCTGCGCTTCGTCGATCCAGAGGGCCGCGTGGTGCGATTTGCGCCACACCGTGCGCGTCAGAGCCTGGCCGGGGAGCTAGAATATCATCCTGCATTGCTCGCCGCACTCTCTGATGTGCGCACGGGCAAGCAGGTCGGCATCATCAATATCTATCTTCGCCCCGACGGCAGCAACCGTGTGCGCGACCGCAAGGGCAAGACCGTCGCCGGCCGGGCGAAAAGCGCGGCAGTCATGCTCGCCCCATTCGACGAGCCGACATATGGGTTGACGATTTGTGAAGGCGTCGAAACAGGCATCGCGCTCCTGATGGCCGGGCTTAGCCCGGTCTGGGCATGCGGCGGCGCAGTCTTTCTCCGATCGTTCCCGGTGCTCGGCGGTATCGAGTGCTTGACGATCGCTGCCGATGCTGATGAGCCTGGGCAGCGGGCGGCGGCTGCCGTCATGGCGCGCTGGCGAGAGGCCCGGCGAGAGGTCGTGATCGTTTCGCCGTCCGCCGGCGATTGGGCCGATTCTCGGAAAGACGCTGTCGCATGACAGCCGGGCTTGATCCGCTCGCTGCTGCCAGATGCGGCATGGACGCATCCCAGGCCCAACGGGCATGATGACGGGACGCGGCCGATCGAGGCGCCTCAGCCCACAATCTGTGTCCGTGCTGGACTTCGCCACAAAGCTGCAGATGAAGGGTTGGTCGCACTGCGGACCGCCGGCGTGCCTTTCTATCAGCGCAACCGATCGCTCGTCCGCGTTTGCATGGTCGGAGCTAAAGCCGCCAGCGGCGAGGTCACGCCGACCCCGGGCATTATCCCGGTAACTCACGCCATGCTCGGGCGTGCACTCGGGCGCGTCGCTCGATGGGAACGACCAGTAGGAAAGGAGGGAAAAGAGCTGGTGAGAATTGATCCGCCACGGCCGGTGGTTGAACAGATCGCCGATATGGCAGGCGAGTGGCCATTTCCGCCGTTGGCCGGGGTGATTGGCACGCCCACTATGCGACCGGACGGCACCCTTCTGATAGAGGAAGGCTATGACGACGCAACCGGGCTTGTGCTGATCAGCAGCCCACCAATGCCATCAATGCCGTCTGAGCCGACAAAGCGCGATGCTGAGATCGCGCTCGCGCTGATCGACGGGCTTCTGGACGAATTCCCCTTCGCAGATATTGGGAAGGCCACTCAATCAATAAACCGCGCTGTCGCACTGTCGCAGCTCATGACCCCGGTGTTGCGCGGGGCGCTTGCACCTGCCGTCCCGCTGCATGTTGACAAGGCACCGCAGCCGGGGACCGGCAAGAGCTATCTGGCGGATATCGCCTCGATGATGGCGACGGGCGACAGATGTGCTGTAATTGCGGCTGCGCCCAAGCCCGAGGAAACCGAAAAACGCCTTGTAGCGGCTGCGCTCGCAGGCTTCCCGATTATTGCGCTCGACAATTGCAGCGATGTCATCGAGGGCGATTTCCTCTGTCAAGTGACCGAACGTCCCATTTTGCAACTTCGCCCGTTAGGGACAAGCGAAGCCGTGAGAGTGGCGAACACCTTTTCCGTATTCACCAATGGCAACAACGCAACTGTCGCCGGTGATATGGTTCGCCGGACCCTTCAATGCGCCCTCGACGCAAACATGGAGAACCCTGAGACACGCCAGTTCCGCGCCGATCCGGTTGCTGAGGTGCGACAGAACCGGGGCGCTTTCATTGCCGCATGCCTTACAGTCGCGCGCGCTTATATATGCGCCGGTATGCCATGCCGATTGCCGCCGATCCCGAGCTTCGGCGCGTGGTCGGACTTAGTCCGAAGCCCGCTCGTCTGGCTCGACCGACCCGATCCAGTCGAGACGATGAGGGCGACGCGAAGCGCTGATCCCGTTCGCCAAATCCGTGCTTCCGTCTTCAGCGCGTGGGCTCAGGAGCTGGGCATGGGCGGCGCCTATCTGACGTCGGATCTCGTGGACCGGGCCAACGACAGGGCGCCGAACGGAGAGTGGTCGCGACCAAATATTCGCTCCGCACTTCTCGACATCGCCCGCGACCGTAGCGGCGACATTGATTCGCGGCGGCTCGGAAAATGGCTGAGCACGGCAGAAAATAACGTCGCCAACAGCCTAAAGCTCACCAGCGACAGGGGGAATATCGCGCGTCCGAGATGGGTGCTCGTTCCTGCCTGATCGATGGGTTTGATGGGTATCCTTTTAGCTATACGCGCGAAAAAATAACGCGACGTTCGAGAGAAGAGGTAAAGACCAAGTGAAACTAACCCATCAAACCCATCGACCCGATCCGGGCATGGCGCGCGAGGGTTCGGCCGACGCGCGTTGCCCGGAGGACCTACCGACGTCCCTATCGAATTTCGCGACTTTATTACGAAAAACAACACGCTGGTATCCAGGCGGGTTCTCGCGGAGCGGGAAAGTCCCTAACCCTCTGGCCAGCTAATGACGCCGAAGCGCTGGGCGTTTGGAAAACCGCCCTTCTCGTCCTGAGTAGCCGCATCGATTTCCGGGCAACAGAACGCCGCGACAGATAGGAGCAAGCGGTCCTCAGCCGGTTGCTCCAATTATATAAGCCATTAAAAAGACATGATCTAATGGTGAACGATGAGGGTGACCGGGCATCGGGGCAACAGAATTCTGCGCAGCCCTGCGTCAAGCAGGTGCGCCATGACCGACACCACCGGCTTGCGGTACACGCCCATGACAACGGCTAGTCCATCTTCTCAGCGAACGTCGCGGAAAGCGTGATGCCGTAAATTATCGGAACGGTTCCGAATGAAGCGGAAGGGCCGCAACAACAGTCACACCGGCGGTACCTCGGTGAATTTGGCCGAAAAGCTCGTGATGCGCCCGATCGGCGCGCTGGTGCCATATGCCAGCAATTTACGCACGCACACGCCTGAGCAAAAAATTTCCAAAATCGCGAGAAACGTCGAAGCCTTCGGGTTCACCAATCGCATCCTAGGGCCCAGAAGCGTCTGCGCACGGCTCTATGTGGTGCGTCCACACCAGGTCTTCGGCGCCGAGACGGCTTTGCCGAGACGGCTTTTGCCGAGACGGCGCGCTTCATCAAGTCTCGGCGTTGATCCGGTGATAACACCCGCTTATCATCGGGTCAGAAACCCCGGTGATCACCGGGGTTCGAGG
>Ga0210406_10008881_pt1 | contig 10033 bp, 12 predicted proteins | sample IncBWC30MmetaG_FD_155454 | JGI IMG/M metagenome (GOLD analysis project Ga0210406, IMG submission 155454) | Forest soil microbial communities from Barre Woods Harvard Forest LTER site, Petersham, Massachusetts, United States - Inc-BW-C-30-M | ecosystem: Environmental > Terrestrial > Soil >... | reverse complement strand
CCAAAACGAGAGGCAACCTGCCAATATCGGCACCATCAGAGTCCTCATACGTGAACGGTAGTTCTTTCGCTGTTCCACCAACTCGGACAGCAGATCGCTGCACGCGGGTCCACAAATGATGGATCCTGCACTTCCATCACTGGGTTAAAGAGCTCCGCACGCAATGCAAATTCTTTATTCGCAGCGAGGAGTTGCTCTGAAATAGGCAGTGCCTTGATCTCAACCATAGACTCATCCAAGCTTCCGGACCCCAAGGACATCTGGTCTAGGGGACCCACGAAACGATAGTAATGCTTGACGATCGATTCCAGATCACTTTGCTCCGTCGATGCAATTCGATCTGTCAGCTCATGGGCTGGGTACACACTGCTCAGCGAAGCTGAAACAAGTCCGCAGACGACTGCCATAAGAGGAATCCATCGATGAGGAGACTTAAGCTTCCAGAGAATCCAAGTTAAAGTGAGGGTCACAACCCAACTCGTGATAGAGGCCAGAAACAAGGGACGAAACTCGGGATAGTTCCTGACGCTCCAATAAATGAACACTGCGGCCACAGTCAGTAAGCCCACGGCTATCGAGTGCCTTGCCGACGACCAGCGGCTGAAAGAAAAAATCAAAAGTGCCGGCAAGACCGCCCAGCCGAGCGAGATTGTAACTATTCTTGCAATGTAGACGGGAAGAAGGGGGGCAGAGTAGAAACCACCGATATGGCTGAACCCAATTTGTCGGATCAGCCAATAGTCCTCGGCTGCTTCGCCCAACATTTCCGACGCGCCGACAATCGTCTCAAGGACAATTAAAACGATGGCAATTCGTAGCATTCTTGTGATCCAACGCCACCGCACGGGTACACCGTCTCCATCGTCCAGGAGTTCTAAAAGCGACTCCCATAACACTGCAACTGTCAACGCCGCTATGATCCCCACGGCCGATGCCCGTGGGTGATGCTCGGCTCTCATCAGTTTGGCGATGACTGCCCAGCCAGTCAGCGCGCCAAGAACGGAAGCTAGCATCAGAATCAAGTTACGTTGCCGCATCTTCGCATCCTGGAGCGTCCAGCTTAGACGATCTTCCACATCCTGTCAGGTCTGCGCTAAGTCTGCGCTAAGTCTGACCATCAGACAGCCGATCAGCATGCGCCTGTTCCAGCCTAGTCCGATAGCTTTGCAGGTCCGAGCGTGCCTGGTATTGCGCATTCGTCTGCAGCAGATGGCGTTAGGTATTTGCCGTTTGGTTCTGCGGCTTCTGGTCATACAACCTTTGCTTCTGTCATTGACCGATAACCCCGAGTCAACGATGGACGCTCCCTGCACATCCACTAGTACGATGGCGTAGCACGCTGACAACGGCCCTCCGTCTGCACCTCGCACGAACACGGAGACTTCTGAACCGTCGAATCCGTTAATCTCCAGGATGTACCGTTGTTCTTCTCTGCGAATGATTCCTCCTTCTTATTGCTGCGACCGACGAGTGCCATCCGGGATCGGCCCATTCCGACGTCTGACACTCGGACCGCCAGTCGCCCCGTATCCTGAACCTGGGTTGGCCGGGAGATTCGCACGGATGCAGGAGTTCATTAGCTGGCCTGCCGAACCAGTCACTCTGGCAGACATCGACCGAAACACTCAGAAACGCGCTTGCTGTTCCGGAAACCGGATCAATGCAAGTTTTGGGTCCATCGATGAGCGACTTCTGCTACACTTTTCGCCTTCCCGAGCAAGCGGCCACGATTCGCGCATATCACCAGGAAAACGTTCCTTGAAGTGTGTTCAGGATTGAGTGCCATCACAGCTTCCAGCATGGGTCCACATATGATTTCTCAGGCAAACATCTCGGCGAACATTCGCAATGGGCACACACCTGGTCGGTGGTGGCGCAACCTTTCGTGCGTGGCGCCATTGGCATCCGCCGTGTATATCAATGGCACGAGGCAGCTAGGTTGGTACTGGTTCCACCTCAGAGCAGCAGGGCTTCTTTCGTGCAAGAGAGCACAGGCATAACTAGCTACCGAATCCAATGATCAGTGAACCCAGCACTTTCCGAGACGCTTCCTCCCGCTGCGACTGGATCTTCGATCTGTTTGCGCATGGCTTTGACTTTCTCAACGGGCGCTTCATACCCGACGATGATCCGGAACTCGCAGACCTGTGGGGCTCCGCCGAGGATGAGATGAAGCGCCGCGACATCGTTGCCCAACTGGTTGACGCCGATGGCGGCATCCCTCTAGGCCTGAGGCAGTATTTGGACATCCCGGGCGGCGATGTCGAAATGCAGTCGACGGAGTTTTACGTTCGCCTTTTCTCCGTGCTTTCTGCCATCGACCGGGCCGCCGCGGATGCCAATCACCTCCACGCCCACACTCGCCTGGGCGGCAGTCGCTGGTCCCGCGTCATCGAACACTTTGAACGCCACGGAAAGCGACTGCAGCGCGAGGCTTCGGGCTACGTCGTCTTCAGGCCCCGTTATTTTGAGCGGGGACCGTATCTGCAGTGGTCAGACGAAGCGCGAAGGAGCGGGCAATGGACGGAAATTCCAGCGCGGGGAGAGCACCTGGAGAAATATTTTGAGAACCTGCTCCGGGTTTTCCCGCTCAACGACTGCGAGTTGGATTTTCGCATTCTGAATCCGCTCCAGGACTTTCATGATGTGGGCTGGAAGAAACTTAAAGTAGGGCTTGTCCCCCTCATTCAGGAGCTCAAAGTGCGTCCCTCTGACGCGCAATTGCTCCCCGGCCCCCTACTGATGAAAAAGGATGCGTCGACTCCCTCATTCTCGATTGAGGTCGACGGCGATCCGAAGAGTGTTTTCGCAGATCTCTGCGATCGGGCAGAGGCGGCATTGAGACATGTGGCGGAGCAGGGGTGCCAGATTGCGATGTTTCCGGAGATGGTAATGCCCGACCCGGTTCTACGCCGGCTTAAGGAAGTGTTGGCAGATCTGGCCGGGAGGAACCGGAATCGCCCCTGCCTCACAGTGGCGGGGACTTTCACCCGGCTACTCCCGCATCACACCTCCAGGCCATTTAACGTTGCAGTGGTGCTGAACCATCGAGGGGAAGAACTCTGGAGACAACAGAAGGCCCAGCCTTACGACATGCACCTGCATGAGCAGAGGCGTTTTGGACTTGACGCGTTGCTGCAGTCGAATCCCTGTCGGGAAAACATCGCCTACACTCCCCGGAAGCTGCTAACCGTGGACTCGCGGACCACCGGTCTGCGCATCATGGTACTTATTTGCGAGGATTTGACCCGCGAACCGGGGACTCGCGCCGTGCGCGATCTTCATCCATCGCTTGTTCTCACACCAGTCATGGCGGGTCCTTTAGAGGTAACGGGCGGCTTTGCAAATATCATTGCCCAATTGCTCCAGGACAATGACGGAATCTTTCTGGTTGGCAATTCTGCAGCATTGGCTAGAGCGGCGTGGAAACACGATGGCAAGACAGGCGATCCTCCTCTGCTGCTCGTGGGCGTGCCGCTTTTGAAGGCGCCCGATTTCCGCCCATTGGAGACGATCAGCAAGACGGAAAAAGCTCCTGGTCCTCTCGGCGCAGAAGTCCTTATTTATCAGTTTCCTAGCTGAGGATCACAGCCTCACCAGAAGGATCTCTTGACAGTTATGTAATAGTTATGTTCAAATGGTATCAATTCGATATGAATGGAGCTCCTTATGGCTAGCGGCACACTAATCATGGACAAGGAAGTTTCCAGCCCCCAGACCGTTCCTGAGGATCTCGTGTCGGCCATCGGCGTTCACGCAAAAGAGATCTTTCAGGACAAGCACGAATCCGGTGGGCAAGCGCTGCAGAACGAACTCGACGCGCTCACCGCCAAAGTTTCAGCCACCGCGTTCGAGCCGTTCCGGGAGCAATTCGATGACCTGCTCCGGCTGCTGCGTAATTCTTACGGTCAATTGGCGAGGTTTGTGGAAGGAGATTTTAGAGAACAACCGAGCTTCTATCTGGGTCAGTTGCACGCGCTCGCGGAACTGGCCCACCGCTTGGGCCACCAGCACGCTCCCAAGGAAGCGGTTGAGTTGGTCGCCCGCAGCAAGACCGTGGAGCGGATCCTAAGAAGGGTCGTGGAAGAGAAATCTGTTGGCGCGGTGGAATTGGCCACTAAACTGGGGCTTGAGGAATCGAATCTGTCCTCCACGTGCAAGCCTCTCGTCGAGAAGGAACTGTTACGTCGGGACCGGTTTGGCAAAAGAGTACGGTATTCCCCAACTCCTCTAACCTTTTCGGTGTTGGGGCAATTGAGCGGCAAGCATGGCGGCCATGTCGATGGAGCACCTCGACGAGCCACGGTAGCGCCGTCGGCCGATGGTACCCGGGACTGGCCAAGGGTTGCTGTTGCGGCCGCAGCGAACTCTTTGGCGCCCGGGCAAAATGTAATGGCCAATACGGATGATTTCCTGAGCCCTCTGCTCACGTTGGCTGGGGTGCGCGGCTCGGATGGTATCGCGATCGACCCTTCTGGGCGCACAGTCTCTTTGGAGGCCAAGAAAAAGGGAGAGCGGACGGAGTTTGACTTGCCTAAGTCCGTGAGGAAGTCTCTGGTTGAGCAACTGCAGGCGTGCGCAGATTTCAAGCGCATGGACCCGTCGACCGTCGCCGGAGACGTGGTGGATTGGAGCGGTCAGAAGCTGTCATTCGCTAGCGAAGTTGCAGATGAAGGCGGGGCCTTCACGGTGCAATTCCTCGGCGTCCCCAATCCCGAAGCCTCCAAATTAAAAGTACAAACCGCCTTCCAGGAAATTCAAGAGGAGAAGACTCGGCTGATCGACTTCGAAAAAATCTATGTCCGGGAAGTCTTGGAAGGCTGCGAGTGGAAACCTTCGAAAGCCGCCAGCACGCTCGGGATTAGTCGCGGAAGACTGGACACTTTGATGAAGAATCTAAACATAGCCAAAGATATTTGAAATTTTGAAAGCACTGCTTTCAGCGCTCAGCAATCAGCCGTTAGCGTGTGTGTCGCCGGGAGGAGTCCCAAACAGGGCGAGCTGATATCTACTCCGACCAGGCGTAACCCATTGAAATCCAACAAGCTGCGGCGGCGACGTAACAATGTTACATTGCCAGGAAATCTGCGAGACGAATTCTCAGACTTGCGCGGCTAGATACTAGCGCAATAATCACTTGCTGCAAGTACGTTGATGGTCTGATGCCCGATTCTGGGTTGGTGAACTCAAGCGTCCGGGACGATCCCATATTTCATGCTGAGAAAATCCTGCAAGGCGGCAGGCAGGCAAACGGTCAGTTCCTGCCAGGTCAGCACCTTGCATCTCGCGCGAAGATCTGCGGATCTTATGCGACACACAATGTCGTACCAGGCCTCGATCAGGTCGGGGCGGCGGCTGTCCAGCAACGTGCAGAAATCGAGTTAAGCGCGTGCGCCGCGAGGATGTTGCGTATGAGCTGATAGGACAAATATTTCTTCTTAGCCCTTGGAAGTTGGCCACATTCAAACGTCTCCCTGAAGTCGCGGTACAACTCGACGAGATCCGCGCGCTGGATCTGGAAATCCGATTCCGTGAGCTTCGCCTCAAAAAGCATCGTCCCGAGCTTCATATCATCTCGGTCCGCTCGGTTACTTCCGTGTCTAACGGAATCCGCGGCCTGAATCCGAATTCGGGGAGACTTCCGGGTTCGAGTCCCAAGATTCTGCAGATCTCCAGTCTTCGCGTCAGCCCGGGTAGCAGAAGATATTCATCAGCAGTGCGTCGGAACTCAAAGACGAATCAAGTTCACGCCATACCTTACCCTGTGCGGGCAACGCTCGTCGGCCTTGGCTGTGCACTTTCTCTAACCGTCTTCGCCACTCTGACTTCCTTAGAATCGCTCGGTAGCTAGCGGAGATGAAATTCCCATGATGCCGACCGCATTTGGATTGCTGATAAACCACGACCGGCAGTTCTCCGTAGCTGGTAACGTACGGCAATCGGTTGAGGGTGGCATAAGAACTGTTTCGCGCAGTGAGTTCCTGCCGAAGGACGGAGACGTAGTGGCCTTGGGCTGTAGGCATTGCTGTTCTCATCCTCGCAATCTTGCCTGGATCATCTCCGCCAGGCGGATGCTGTCTGCGATCTTTGAGTGGACGCTCGGCGACGACCGGATCTCCTCGCGGTTCAGTCGCACGGCGGCAATCAGTGACGCTGCGATGAGCAGGAGTGCATTCGGCCTTTTCTCGGCATCCTTATTATTATTATTATTATTGCTGTTAGGATCGGGCGGCGTACGGCGATGACAGTTGCTACTTGGACCGGGCGGAGCCTTGAAGACTTCAGCCGGGCTGTATCGATAGGCAGCCCAACAACATGAACAAGTCACGATGACAGTGTCCTGGGGCGGGGGATCGGCCCTGTCGGGCTGAGCGTGCTCGATCTGAGGATCGATGGCGCGGCAATTGATTGTGCAGGCACACTTCTTGCACTTGACGACCCACGCCACGGGCAGCCCTAGGTCCGGACCGGTCATGCCGCTAATCATAAGCGAACAAAAGGAGAAAGTCATCCCCTTGAAGAATCGGCGATTCAGTGCTCTTGTGGCCGGCCATCCGTCTGACGCAATGGCGTAGTGGTTCTGATTGACTGACGCTCCATGTGCGGCCGATACCGACTGACAGCGAAGGAGCGCTACCTTCGGGACCACTTCGGGCTCGATGACGATCCAACTTGGACTCCGCGCTGGAACATCGCGCCCACCCAGCAGATTGCGACCATCTGTCAGCACCGAACTGAGCCCAGGCGCATCTTTGGGCTCATGCGCTGGGGCCTCATCCCCTCCTGGGCAAAGGAGTCGTCCATTGGCCTAAAGACAATCAACGCCATGGCGGAAACCGCGGCGGAGAAGCCTGCATTTCGCGACGCCATGAAGTTGCGCCGCTGCCTTATACCTGCAGACGGATTTTACGAGTGGAAGCGACTGGGTCCCAAAGAGAAGCAACCGTACAACTTTGGCATGGCAGACGATTCGCCCTTTGCCTTCGCCGGCTTGTGGGAGCGCTGGCCAGATCACGACGACCACACGATAGAAACCTGTACGATTCTCACGACGAAGCCAAACTGGCTGATAGTCGATGTGCATGATCGGATGCCGGTGATGCTGAGAGCCGAGGACTACGATCTTTGGCTGGATCCTGGCATCACCGACCCGAAGCGTGTGGCTCATTGTCTCAGGGCGTTCGAGGCCGCTCTGATGAAGAAATACCCCGTGAGTGCCCGCGTGAACCGTTCTGAGAACGATAACCCGGATTGTGCAAGAGAAATTCCGGTCGCAGCAACGCCCCTCTCACTATTCTGAACGAGAGTTCTGAACCGGAGTTCTGAACCAGAGATCTGTCCTATTGCCAAGAATCCCCTTCGATTGCCGTTGCCAGGCTTCGCAAGGGCGAACTCACGTGCTCTTGGGCCTACCGGAAAGAAGCCTTACCAGCAGTGAGCGTACTGCTTCCGGTTGGTGTTCTCCTAAGCTGGCGCTCAAGGTGTACTTCCGCTCGAACCCGCGAGGTCCCTCCAACTTCAACTCCCAGGCGTCGCTGCCGCGAGAACCGACGATCGAGATCCGCCAATCGCCCGGCTCCTCACACAGGGCGTGCTCGATCGACGCAACAATCTCGGAGCGGTTGGCGAGGTCGCCGGTATTCTGCATTTCAACGATGACTGCCATCACGACTCTAATTGTAGCCAACGCACCCTGGCGTTCGGAGTGTCGCATTGGCAAGCTCTCCAGTCGTGGAATTGAAAAAGGTCGGGTTGCTTGGTGGCGTCCTTGGGGTCCTCGAAAGTTGCTCAGGCCAACGCCGACAAGCCGGTAACGCGGATTTGCTGCTTCTGGCCAGGTCAACCGTCTGAAGCAATGGCTTGGTCTGCCTGACCGGCGCCGAATTTCTCAAAATCCAACACCTCGGGACACCTGATTTGGCGCTCTGCGGACGAATCTCCGGGCAAGAGCGAAAGAAACCAGCCTTTATGCTAGCTTGACCGAAGCCTGATACTTGGGTCGGGAAGGGAGAGAGGCGAGTCGATGTGGATTCCTCGAACATGATCGCTACCCGTGATAGATCGCCTCGGCTAATTCGTAGCACGAGAACTGAGGTTTATTGGAGATGTTGGGACCTCGACCGCCTTGCTCCTCGCTTCCAACAAATCGCCGCGTTTGATCAAATATTGTGATCCCATGTTGCACGAACTGTTTTCAGCATGGCTGGATAGATGATCCATTTTCGGAACGGATCAATTAAGCCCATGTAAAACGGCGTAATCCAAGTTCTCCGGCGCACGTAGATCGCAAAGTAGAATCGATAGCCATCTGCCCTTTTAGCGAGGGCACTGGGGGCCGCACCATGGACGGTACGATTCTGTATTTCAAGCAGTTGTTCGTTTTCGAAACGATAGACAACGCGGAATAGCCCCTCTCGCGTTCCAGACGCGACAAGAGAACGAGCACGATCCTATGGCGTTAGACGACTTCCAAAGGAAGCTGCCAACGCATCCTTCGGTTTAGCCTCAAGTCGAAAAATGCGTCCCAGAAGAACCCGAAACCAGATAAGCGCACCGGCTATCAGCGGAAGTCTGTTGATACCGCCCTGACTCGCTTGGCTAAGAAATGCAGAAAGGGTAACGCCGTCGAGGTGCGTAGGTAAGTCAACCGCCCAGACGTCGTGCAGCGGGACGTCGGCGAGAAACGTATGCACACGAAGCGGTAGCGCGTAAAACTCTCTTGGGGAAATCTGTGGCATCTTTCATCCTCACTCTAATTGTAGCCAACGCAACCTATCGTTTGGAGTGGCGAACGGGCGAAGCTCTTCAGTCGTGGAACTGGAAAAGGTCGGGTTGCGCAGGGATGTCTTCGGGTTCTCGAAAGTTGCTCAGGCCAACGCCGACTAGCCGGTAACGTTGCTGGGGTGATAAATTCACTCGCTCACTCAGCTTCGCGTAATATCCGTCAACTCCTCACACGAAGAAGGAGGAGAGTCTGGCGTATGGCTGCGCGTGAGAGTTTTGAATTCGCTGGTCTTCAACTTAAGGACGATTGTGCGTGCAATCCGTGATTCTTTGCGCGCGGCAGACCACAGTTTTTCTGCCAGCCGGATCATGGGTTTGGTTTCTGACAGCGACACGTCTTGCTCAAAAGTGTCTTCGACAGATATCGATTGTGTGGGCCGGTTTGGGACGACCGCACTGTGGTCGATGCCGCGGGCGAGTTCGTGCAGGCGAAGTCCGTAGCGGCCGAAGTCGTGTTCGAGCGCTGGGAAATCAAACCTTCTTAAGTCCGCCACGGTCTGTATTCCCAGTTTCGCCAGCCTCTCGCCCGTCACCTTGCCAACTCCAGGCAGACGTTCTACCGGAAGTGGCAGTAAAAACGTATCTACTTCAGCGGGCTGAATAACGAAGAGTCCGTTAGGTTTGCGCCAGTCAGAAGCGAGCTTTGCCAAGGCCTTGTTGGGCGTCACTCCGGCTGAGGCTGTCAGATTCAATTCCTGGCGGATTTGCTCGCGAATCGTGCGCGCCACAAGGGTTGCCGTCGGCAACCCGCTCTTGTTCTCGGTGACATCAAGGTAGGCTTCGTCGAGCGATAACGGCTCGATCAGGTCGGTGTGGCCCTGGAAGATCTCCCGCACCCTGCGCGAGACCTCGCGATAGCGTGGGAAGTCCGGAGGAACAAAGAATGCGGTGGGACACAAACGTTCTGCTTGTATGGCCGGCATGGCCGAGTGCACTCCGAAAACCCTGGCCTCGTAACATGCAGCACAAACGACGGAGCGTTTCGCCTGCCAAGCCACAATCACGGGCTTCCCACGCAGGTGCGGATCATCGCGCTGCTCGACCGAGGCATAGAACGCATCCATATCGACATGTATGATTTTGCGCACGACCTCCTGGAAGCTTGCCCCTTCCACTGAACAATTCGCAAGAGCGGCCAACTGATTTCGGCCTGAAGGGGACGTGGCGGGGACTGGAACCAGGTTTGGCCGGAAGCGTTTTGGATTAAACTTAGCGGCACGCAGTCACTTCGTCCAATAGGGCATATTAG
>Ga0210406_10008880_pt1 | contig 10033 bp, 19 predicted proteins | sample IncBWC30MmetaG_FD_155454 | JGI IMG/M metagenome (GOLD analysis project Ga0210406, IMG submission 155454) | Forest soil microbial communities from Barre Woods Harvard Forest LTER site, Petersham, Massachusetts, United States - Inc-BW-C-30-M | ecosystem: Environmental > Terrestrial > Soil >... | reverse complement strand
GTTTGACTGAAGAAGAATTGGCAGAAAATGATAAGTTGTGGGCTGAAGAGCATGGCACACGAGATGCAGAAGGCGATGAAGAAGATACAAACTTCCGTAGTGCAGGCATAACTCCTGGTGGTATTTCAACTGATCTTGAGGGATTGGGTGGTCTTGAAGGAGATATGGGAATGGAGCCTGGCGGTATTGAAGGACAAGCAGGCATTGCTACTCCTGGACAACCTGCAGCACCTAATGCTGCTGGCTCAAGCGGCGCAGGCGGTGGAATTTAATTAAACGTTGGGATGGCCAATTAGAACTTTGCGTCGAAGTTGGCCATCTATAAATCTGTAGTAGTGATAACCATCATCATCTAGTCTGTCAATTTTCTGATCTAAAATCTTTTCTGCTTCAGTATTAGGTATCATTTCTCCATTCATCTTTAGAATTACATTTTCTAAAGGGTTTGAAAATTCTCCCCAATATCCTCTGCTATTAACAATTTTCTTTTTGACTAATGCTTTAACTGCAGTTTTACCTTCAAATGTGCTGTCATGAAAAATCAAACGCAATTTGCTTCCATGAAAATTTCTGTATAGAACACCTGCAATAACTTTATTGTCTTCTATTTCTACTTCCCATAAACCTACAGAATGCAGCAACTCATTGATTCCTGCATGGGGAAGCCCTAGGTCTTTATAGGTATGATTTATCATGGCCCAAATCTGTGCAGCGTAGTCATGTTTTTCAGGTTCAGTTAGAGCTTTTGTGAATTCATTTAGTCGCATAAATATTATTTAGCGGATAAATAATTACATGCGACTAGACGAAATGTTTGACAAAGCCCCTATAGGGTATGCTAATGAGAAAGAAGATAATTCTTCTCTAAAGCTTAACGACCTACGTAAAACCAAATTGACTCTTAGACAAATCAAACGTATGCGAATTATGAATGATATTCGCAAGCTAGAATTAGCTAAGAAAGTGAAAAAAGTTCAGACCCAATATGGCGCTTCTGCTGCACAAGGCGGAGAATTAGGCGGTTTGGGTATCTAATTAAAATTTTTTAACGAAAAAACAGGCATAATTGCCTGTTTTTTCATATCTGTATTAAATATTATTGCAAAAGCTGTTTCAAAGGAGAAACGAGTATGAACAATTATGAAAAATTGATTGAATTTATCATCAATGAAGATCATGCAAAAGCAAGCGAACTCTTCCACAAGATCGTTGTAGAAAAGTCTCGTCAAATTTATGAATCTATCATGGATGAAGAAGATTTTGGTGGCGACAAGGTTTCTGGCTTAATGCACGAAATCGAAGCTGACGAAAACGGAATGAATGAAGAAGGTGATGAACTAGGTGACGGCGATGAATTCGCTGGCGACGACTTTGGTGGCGAAGACGGTGATGATTTCGGCGGTGATGAAATGGATCACGACTTTGACGCTGACGGTTCAATGGGCGGCGAAGAAGCTGGTCTAGAAAATCGTGTAGTTGATCTAGAAGACGCACTAGACGATCTAAAGGCTGAATTTGATCGCTTGATGGGCGGCGAAGAAGGTAGCGACTTAGATGGCGAAATGGACAGTGGTATGGGTTCTGACGGCATGGGCGCTGGTGAAGAAGGTATGGGTGACGACGACCATGAAGATTTTGGTAACGGCGAAGAAGAACATAGCTTCGAAAGTAAAGAATTTGATTCTGGTTCAGGATCTGGTTCAGGCAAAGATTTAGAAGAAGATTTTGAATTCATGCGTGAGTATGTTGAAAAAGTTTCTCTTCCATCTAACAAGTCTGAAGGTCACGAAGTAGGTTCTAAAGGAACTTCAGTTGGCGTGAATAAGAAAGGTATTGTTGCTGGTAAGAATGATATGGGCGGAACTACTGCTAATATTGCTAAGGGTGGAAGTAATCCTTCTCCTGATGGCACTTCCCCAAAGACTAATGCTAAGAAGCCAAGTGATTTGCCACATGCAGGTAAATTTGCAAATGTGCCAGGCGGTGACGCAGGCAAGCAATGGTGGGGCAAGGCTAAAGATCCTGGCGATAAGAAAGAGACTGGTAAAGAAGCAGGCAATGGCAAGTCGGTTAAGATCAATAAAGATTCTGAAATCAACGGCAAAGGTCTGAACGGTAACAAGTCTGGCAAGAAATAAGGAAGCATAATGGCTCTACTAAGAGAAAACCTAACGTTTAACGACGCACAAATCATTACTGAATCCGATAAGGAAGGTAAGCATTTGTATATGAAGGGTATTTTTGTTCAGGGTGGAGTCAGAAACGCTAACAAGCGTGTATATCCAGTGCACGAAATTAAAAATGCAGTAGATACTCTTAATGAGTCTCTACGCAAAGATATTCCAGTCCTGGGTGAGTTAGATCACCCAGATGACTTGAAGATCAATTTAGATCGCGTAAGCCATTGTATCACAGAAATGTGGATGGATGGTCCTAACGGTTTCGGTAAGCTTAAGATTGTTGATACCCCAATGGGCAACATTGCAAAGACGCTACTTTCAAGCGGTGTCAAGCTAGGTGTTAGTTCAAGAGGTAGTGGCAATGTAAGCGAATCGACTGGTGATGTTAGCGATTTTGAGATTGTAACAGTTGATATTGTTGCCCAACCCTCAGCACCCAATGCTTATCCTACTGCAATTTATGAAGGACTTATGAATATGAAGTATGGACACCGAGTTATGGAAATTGCAAAAGAAGTTAGTGGCGACGCAAAGGCTCAGCAATACTTGAAGGAATCGATGATTCGATTCATTAAAGAATTGAAAATTTAAGGAGAAAAGAGCATGGATGCACTAAAAGCATTACTTGACAGTGGAATCATTAATGAGGACACTCGCACCGCTCTATCAGAAGCCTGGGAAGCAAAACTAAACGAAGCTAAGGAACAAGTGCGTGCAGAACTCCGAGAGGAATTTGCACGTCGCTATGACCACGACAAGTCAGTTATGGTTGAGTCCCTAGATAAGATGGTTACTGAAAGCCTGACTGCTGAAATCAAAGAATTTATGGAAGACAAGCGTGCTCTTGCAGAAGATCGCGTAAAGTTCCGTCGTTCAATGAAAGAAGGCATGACAAAGTTTGAGAAGTTTATGACTTCCAAGCTTGCTGAAGAAATCAAGGAACTACGTTCTGATAGAAAGATTCAAAAAGAATCTGTAGAAAAGCTTGAAAAGTTTGTTATCAGCAAACTTTCAGAAGAAATTTCTGAATTTGCAACTGATAAGAAGGAACTTGTTGAGACTAAGGTTAAGCTTGTAGCCCAAGCTAAAGATAAACTTGATGAAGTTCAAAAGAAATTTGTTAAAAATAGCGCAAAGCTTGTTAAAGAAGCAATTTCTTCAAAATTGGAAGTTGAACTAAACCAATTGAAGGAAGACATTTCTCAAGCGCGTGAAAACATGTTCGGTCGTAAGTTGTTCGAAGCGTTCTCTACTGAGTTTGCTGCAACACATATGAACGAAAATCAAATGATTAATAAAATGCAAAAGCAAATTACTGAGAAAGATAAGCAAATTCTTGAAGCTAAGAGAACTCTTTCTAAGGCTCGTACTATCGTTGAATCCAAAGATACAGAAGCACGTATTATTAAGGATCAGATGAATAGACGCGCTGTTCTAGGTGAAATGCTAGATGTGCTTAACAAAGACAAACGTCAAGTTATGGCACAATTGCTAGAGAATGTGCAGACTGATCGCCTCAAGACTGCATTTGATAAATATCTACCGGCTGTTTTGAACAATACTGCTAAGGTTGAAAATACTTCTGCAAAGAAAAATTTGACTGAAAGTAAGAGTGCAATGACTGGTGATAAAACTGCTAAAAGTAACGCAGAGAATGTCGTGAAAATCGATGAAATCAAGCGTTTAGCAGGGCTTAACTAAAGTAAATGACAATTTAAGGAGAAATTTTAATGTCACAAGAACTACTTGAAAGCCGTTGGGGTGAGACCAAGACAGCCCTGTTGGATGGACTGCAAGGATCTCGTCGTACGGCAATGGCTGCGGTATTGGAAAATACTCGCAAAAACTTGTTGGAAAATGCAACTGCTGGTGGTACTACTGCTGGTAACGTTGCGACTTTAAACCGTGTTATTCTTCCGGTCATTCGTCGTGTGATGCCAACTGTGATCGCTAACGAAATTATTGGTGTTCAGCCAATGACTGGTCCTGTTTCTCAGATCCATACTCTACGTGTTCGTTACGCAGACAATATGACTGATAGCAGCACATTTAACACAAGCACTACAAGCGGTGATGAAGCACTATCACCATTCAAGATTGCTGTTGCATACTCTGGTAGCTCCGCTACTGGTCGTGCTGATTCTACAGCTACACTTGAAGGCGTACCTGGTCGTCGTTTGAACATCCAGATTTTGAAGCAAACTGTTGAAGCTCGCACTCGTAAGCTATCAGCACGTTGGACTTTTGAATCTGCACAAGATGCTCAAGCAATGCACGGTCTTGATATCGAAGCAGAAATCATGGCAGCACTAGCACAAGAAATTACTGTTGAAATCGACCAAGAAATTCTTGGTTCATTGTATGCTCTAGCTTCAACTGAATATACATACGATCAATCAGCAGTTAGCGGTACAGCAACATTCGTTGGTGACGAACACGCAGCATTAGCTGTTCTTATCAACCGTACTGCAAACTTGATCGCTCAACGTACTCGTCGTGGTGCTGGTAACTGGTGTATCGTTTCCCCAGCTGCATTGACTGTATTACAATCAGCAACAACTTCAGCTTTTGCTCGCACGACTGAAGGCACTTTCGAAGCACCTACAAACACTAAGTTTGTTGGAACATTGAATGGCGCAATGCGCGTGTATGTTAACTCATATGCAAATGACAGCACTCCAGTATTGGTTGGTTATAAGGGTTCGTCTGAGGCCGATGCCGCAGCGTTTTATTGTCCTTACATTCCGTTGATGTCAAGCGGTGTTGTATTGGATCCAAATACGTTCGAACCAGTAATTGGCTTCATGACGCGTTATGGATATGTTGAACTCACAAATACAGCAAGTTCCTTCGGAAATTCGGCTGACTATCTTGGCGAAATCGCAATCACTAACCTACAATTCAGTTAATCGAATTTGGTTTTGTTGTAAAACACAAAAAGCGCTCTTCGGAGCGCTTTTTTCATTGCCAAAACCTTTTGACAGGGAGTATATTTTATGTTAGTATAAATACAAGTATAAACGTATAAAGGTCAAGTCGTGAGAAAGAAAATTGAAAGCTTAGTGAAAGAAAAACCAAAGCATTTTTCGAAAATGGTTAGGAATGATGCTGATATGAAGAAATGGGTCGATGATAACTCATTAGTCACTTCAGACAATTTTGCTGAAATGGTGTATAGCGCACTTAATCAAGTAAATCCAATTTGTTCGAACGGTAATAAAAAGAGATTTATTTCGGTAAATGAAGGGTTTGGGTATTGTGGGATGACAAAAAATTGCGAATGCGCGCAAACTGCGATAGCAGAAAAAGTTTCTGCAACTAAATCTAAACGCACACAAGCAGAAATTGATAAAGAAAACAAAAAACGAGAAGAAACCAATCTGCAAAAATATGGTGTGAAAAATTCTGGACAATCTGAGTTGGCTAAACAGAATCACAAAAATTTTTATGCTGATGTAAGTAATGTTGTTGCTCAAGTAGAGAAACAAGAAAACACCATGTTGGAGAGATATGGTGTTAAAAATGTATCGCAATTGACTGATGTTCAGGCTGCTAAAAAGGAAACTAACTTACAAAAATACGGTGTTGAACACCCGATGCAAAACACTGAGATAGCTAAAAAATCAGCCGCATCAAGAGCTATAACTTACGAAAAGAACAAATATACTGTTTTGGAAGAAAATTTCAAAAAGTTCGTTCAGACTATGACCGATACGTTTAATGTAGATGTAATTTCGCCTGCCTCAGACTATATCAATGTGGGCGGCACAATCTCTCGACCAAATATTAAGTTTAAATGCAATACTTGTGCATATGAATTTGAAAAAAGATTCGACCACAGCAATTATCCCATTTGTCGCAAGTGCAATAGAGCAAAATTCAACAAAGTAAGTAAGCAAGAACAAGAATTGTGTGATTACATCAAGTCAATTTATTCTGGCACTGTAATTCAATCTGATAGAATTGAATTGGGTGATAATCGTGAAATTGATATTTTTCTACCAGAACTCAGCATTGGTATTGAATATGATGGATTGTATAGTCATAGCGAAAATGTGAGTATGGGCGTAAAGAATTGGTCGTATCACTATTCAAAATGGGATATTCTTCAAGATAAGAATATTCAACTTATCACTATTTTTTCAGATGAATGGCTGCTAAAGAAAGATGCAGTCAAAGAATTATTGAGAAACAAAATTGGGGTTGCGAATAAAAAGATTTATGCAAGAGATAAGCGCATATCAGTGAGCGCAATCGACAAAAAGCTTGCGTATGTGTTTATAGATAAACACCATATTATGGATGCACCAAAAAGGAGTTCGGCGGCATTTGGCTTATTTTTAGAAAAAGAACTGATTTCAGTAATGTTATTTACTGAAGCATCTAAAAAAGATAATGAATGGTTGTTGGATAGATTTTGTTCAAGTATGAACGTAGTTGGTGGAGCAAGTAAGTTGCTGAAATTCGCAGTGAATGTGATTCAACCAAAATCAGTTGTTAGTTTTTCAGACAACAGATACAGCAACGGCAATTTGTATGAGAAACTTGGATTCAGTCATATTGACAATGTGCCACCAATGCAGTATTATACGAAAGACTACACTCAGAAAATGCATAAACTTTCTGCGAGAACTATCACCAAAAGTTATTCTGGTGAAAAAACTACAGAATGGGAGATTATGCAAGAATTGAAGTATGACCGAATTTGGGACTGCGGTAAGAAAAAGTGGAAATGTGACTTAGAAAAAACAAAATACTTCGCTGAAATTAATACATATCTTGAAGAAGCAGGTGCCCGTGCGGGAAAGAGAAACGAAGAATTTTTCAGAAAATTCGAAGAAGCAAACCCAGAATCAGTCAAGAACAAGGAAATTTGAAATGGAAGATATATACGTATTTAATCAAGATGATAATGATATCATTAATGCTAAGTCAATGGAAGAATTGATTTACAAAATAAAAGAAAGTGGCAGAGACATTAATGATATCAATATAGTTGAGAGATATAGCGACCAGACATTTAAGGTTGATAAACGTATGTCAGGCACTGATGTTACAGATATTGTTTTAAATTTATTGAAATAAATCATGTCAGGCAAAACTTGGCGAGAAAAGAAGCTAGCCATCCAAAAAGAAATGCAGAAGTATGACAAACACTTTATTGCCAAAGAATATGCATTTAATTGGAAAGAAAAACAATATGGTGAAATCACTATGCAAAATCTAGCTGGAGCATATGTTGATTATAGACCATTTCCAGACTGTGTTACGTTCAGAACACATTGGTCCACGCATGATTGTATATTTTTCGATAACGAAAAAGAAATGCTAGTTCATAAAATAAAAAATGATTGATGTTAAAGTTGGTGACTACCTCATCAAAGATGATTTTATAATCGGCAAAATACGCTATATTAGCGAATCTAAAACTGCTTATGTCAAGATTTTGTATCCACAAGATACGATAGATTACGCGGGGCATCGTGGATTTGCTTATTGGTTCCTTCGTAAAGACAATTTGAAAGTTTTGTCAGAGAAAGAACAATTGTTTTATGAGCTAAAATATGGATAAGTTTGAGAAAGGTGATGTAGTTTACTATGACTTCAAACAAGTTGTAAATGATGACCACCCAGGAATTTTCTGTGTTGTTAGGGGAATTCAGACATACAAGAATATAACAGATCATATTTTATTAGTATATGAAGATGAGGCAGATAAGGATGAAATTACGTTTAGATTCGTTGCAAACCCAGATCATTTGATTAAAGTTGATCCAAACACACCACAAAACAGATTAGCGATACAGATAAAATATGCTTGATATGCTTCCAATCGGAACAGTATTGTTCAATAACAAACATAAGAAAATAGGGATGGTCATCGGATATTCGTATAAAAAGAATTACTATGATATAGATTCTGACGATGAATGGTTTTGGTCTCCGCAAGACGTTGAATTAATTCCTGAAAAAGAAGCACTCATTTATGTTATAAAACATGGATAAATTTAGCGTAAATGATACAGTGTTCATAACAAGGACAAAGAAATTTTGTTACGTGTATGAAGGCCCAGCTTATATAGAGTCCATTGAAGAAGGATGTATTAGAGTAACACCTATGATATGCAGTTCCTATGGATACTTTATCTATCCTGTTCGAGAACTAATTTTAGTAAATCCAGACACACCACAAAACAGATTAGCGATACAGATAAAACATGGATAATATGTTACCAATTGGAACTGTCCTGTTTAATACTGAAAAGAAAAAGGTAGGAACGGTCGTAGGATATTCATATGGTGGTCATTACTATGATATTGATGGTGATGATAGTTTTTATTGGTTCCCTACAGAAACTAAAGAGCTTTCTACTGAAGAAGAAATACTTTTCTATAAGCTAAAATATGGATGAATTTAAAGTTGGTGACGTAGTATTCGACAAATATATTAAGATTTGTGGAATAATTGTCGAGTGTTCGATACCAAATACTCATTACTGTTTAATTGATTACACACCTCTAAATCGTCCTCGCTGTGTCATTCTAAATAGTGCGTTGATTAAAGTTGAAAGCCCGCAACATAGATTAGCATTGGAGATTAAGTATGGATGATTTATTGCTTCCGATTGGAACTATACTGTTCAATACTAGAAAAAAGAAAGTTGGAACAATTGTGGGATATTATAAAAGTCATATTATAAATTGGTATGATGTAGATAGTGACGATGACTTTTATTGGATTCCAAATGAAGTAATAGAGGTTTCTGAAAAAGAATCATTGTTGTACAGGATAAAATATGGATGATTATAAACTAAATGGAATTGCTGTATTGCAAATTTTCTTTAAAGTTCAAGATTTCTTTCGTTATGTTCAAAGTCAAATTGATTCTGGAAAAGTAGATAACGTTACAGTACGAGTGTCACGCAGAGAACCATTCGACTACAATCCTGTAGTTCAAGTGGATGTAGATATAACGCAAGCATTTCGGGTTTGGCAGATAACTAAGAGTAACTAATAGATATAAAGTATAGGATTTTTGTGGAATTCTTTTCTTAAATACTTTTACTCAATTTACAATTTAGGAGAGTTAAATGTCTATACTATCAGATATCGAAAAGATTATCAAAGAAGCTGAAGCAAAAATTGTGTGGCTTATGACGACACAAGTTAGTAATCCTACACCTGAACCCGCACCACTAGTTGATCCCATCCCTCCGCATGAAGAACCTCCAATAACTTGATTTAAAATCATGTCATGAGCACTGGGCGCTTTTTTGATCCCAGTGCTCAAGTGCGTAAATATCTGTATGAACAAAATTTACACACAACCAAAAATTATCGAAGCTGCTGGTGCTTTGATCTACTCATTAAAAACAAAACGATTTCTGTGGTTATTAAGATCAGAAGAAGGCTCTTATTCTGGGACTTGGGGCCTTGTTGGCGGAAAGAAAGAAGCTGGCGAAAACAATATTGAATGCTTAGAGCGTGAAATGTATGAGGAGTTGGGATTTCATGTTTCTTCTAAAAAAATTATTCCTTTAGAAACATATACTTCACCTGATACGAATTTCTTTTATTATACTTATATCGTTATTGTAGATGAAGAATTCATTCCAGATTTGAATGTAGAACATGATGGATATTGCTGGAGTCCCTTAAAAGCGCATCCACAGCCCTTACATCCTGGACTGTGGAACACGGTTAAAGTTGAGACTATTCAAGACAAGATTAAACTTGTGGAAGAGATTTATTGATTAGAATGTTACAGTTCTTACCCAAGCACCGAAATTTCCACCTGGGGTTGTAGCTACTCGTTTCCATTCTCCAGCAGTATCAGTGTATGTTTGAATAT
>Ga0210406_10008879_pt1 | contig 10034 bp, 6 predicted proteins | sample IncBWC30MmetaG_FD_155454 | JGI IMG/M metagenome (GOLD analysis project Ga0210406, IMG submission 155454) | Forest soil microbial communities from Barre Woods Harvard Forest LTER site, Petersham, Massachusetts, United States - Inc-BW-C-30-M | ecosystem: Environmental > Terrestrial > Soil >... | reverse complement strand
TGTGGCCGCATTGATCCCGGGTCCTGTGACCGCTGTGCCTTGCTGTTGTTGGCTGGCACAGGCTGACAGAGTCAGGGCTAGAGCCGCGAATATGGACAACCGGATAGTTAGCTTATTGGCCTGGATCTTTCAATTTTCCCCCGACGAGGACGCCAGTTTAATCCAGCGTTAATTGAATCCCTGGACAGAGGCGGGCTACATGTTGCGCGTTCGAGGTGAGTAGTGAGCGCCGGGAGGCCGCAAATTGGGAGCGAGGAGTTAGCTTTAAACAGGGGGAATTAATGAGTGAACTTTCGCGTTGGAAAGAATACCGAATCCGCCAGGCAATCTATCTGGAGAGCCTCAGGCAGCATCATATGCCGCCGATTCAATCGGGTTCTAATGGCAGCAATCTCGAAGTGAGGGGTGTAGTTTCAGAGGCGTTGCCTCAAGATTCACTCGTTGTCAAAGCCAACAGGCGCATTCTGAATCGAACGAAAAAGGATCGGCTGTCAGGCATGGTTTTGCGTTTCGGGCTCTTAGCCGGCAGCGTTGTAATCTGGCTCTTGCTGTGGTGGGTCGAATTCGGAATTCATCGGTGATTGCCCGTAGCGGGCTGTTGAAAACGGCTCCGTAGGAGCCAGATATTTATAGAACGCGAGGCAATCAACAGGGTGCAACTCCCTAGGAGCGACATCTAGTTCGGAGCGCGGTTTATCGTAGCCGCCTGATTTTAGATGCCGCTCCTAACGGAGCTAATCACCTGTGTGTGGCCGTCGCTATAAAGATTTCGCTCCTACGGAGCTGACATTGGCTTTCCCGAATCGGGCTTGAGGATCACCTCGCGTTTTTCAATCCCGCGCCTGCGGGACCAAGCCAAATTTTCGCGGCGCCTGCCGCGTCAAGGGGTATAACGCTCACGACCCTCTTCTAATCTGCGTTATCTGTGAAATCTGCGGATTTAAAAATGGGTTTTTGGATTAAAACGCAAATCCGAAGCTCAGGTTGAACGCGCCGAAGGAGTCGTTTTTCCGGGGTGCTGGGTTGACGCCGTAGTCGATTCGGATAGGACCCACAGGCAGATTGTAGCGTAATCCCAATCCGATGCCGGTGCCGAAATTGTCGAAAGGAGAATTCCCCAAACCACCGGAATCGAAGAATACGGCGCCGATGATGCCGGCATAGATCGGGAAATCATCTTCTATATTGAAAACCGAGCGGGTCAATCCTCCCAAAGGATTGTTACCGATGTCCTTGGGTCCAAGCTTCCGTTCCAGGAAGCTGCGCACTGTGTTGGCGCCCCCGTTGAAGAATCTTTCTTCGATAGGAATTCCTACGGTCCCTCCTTCGGATGGAAAGATTCCGCCGAATCGTACACCAGCGGCTAGGACGGTTGGCCCTATCGGAATATAAAGAGAGAACCGTTCTGTGAGCGTGACGTAATTAACATAGTTTCGCAGCAACTCCGAATCCGAGCCGGCTAATTCGAAGATCCAACCTTTGCGAGGGTTCAGAGGGTTGTCCCGATGATCGATGGTCTGGGTGAGCCCGACCGACACCAAATCATAACTAGTTGGTCCTACTAACGATTCCGGGGTAATATCGATCTGGCTGAGATTTGCGTTCCGGAGCAGCAGAAATATACCGGTTTGGTATTCCGATGTTCCGGTCGTCAGGGTCTTGCCATATTTTGCAGTCAGATTCGTGCGAATGTATTCATCGACATACGTATACCCGTACAGATTCTGATCATCGATTCCGACCTGGGTTAAGAAATCGAGGTTACTGTTAAGAAACCAAGGGTCTTCGTAGGAGATTTTTCCTTGTGGTCCGCGACCGGTAATTTCTGCGGATGCGGAAAAGATGTGGCCTTCGCCGCCAACGTCACGATCGGAGAAACTAGCGCCGAAAATAACGCCGTAGAAAGTATCGTAACCTCCGAATATGCTGAAATACTTTTGTTTGGCCTCAATCGGACTGAGAGTCAGCTGCACGGTATCGTCCGGCATCGGCGTCTCTTGAAAATCGAGAGAATCAAACAACCCGGTGGTGATCATTTGCGTATCGAGTTCCTGCAGCTTCAGTGGGCTATAGGTCTGTCCCATTAGCGGCTGGAAACGATTCGGCAGGAAGTCGGGTTTGAGTCTGGAATTTGGCCGTTGCTGTACTACGATTCGCCCAAATTGATAGACGGGTCCGGGCTGGATATTAACCTTGACCGGGACAGCGCCGCCTTTTGCTGAAGCGATATCAGTGTTGAGTGATACCTGAGCGGTTACATGACCATACCGCTTTAAAATATAGAGGATATCACGTTGTAAGTCGGTAACAGCGGAGTCCGAGTAAGCTTTGGGTGGCTGGGTCAAATCATTAACCTTGGCTTGAAAAGCGGACGGCGGAATACCAGGGACATCCGGAAAAGTGATTCTCCCGAATACAAATTTCTGACCCTCTTTGATGGTGACAGTGACATTGACGTTGTCGAGCGCATCATCAAATTTATATTGCAGGGGCTCAATCTGCACGTTGGGAAACCCTTGGGAGATGTAATAGTTCTTTAAGAGGCCGATACCGGTCTCGAGATCCGTCTGCACGAAGGGGAGCTGCTTTTGAAATTGGGAAAGCCGGGCTCGAGTCGTGCCGATCATGTAATCGTTGAGCGATTTTTCGGGGAAACTCTGGTTTCCGGCAAAATTGATTTTGCCGAGGTTGTAGTAGCGGCCCTCGGTTATGTTCAGGTGCAGTTCTCGTCCGCGAATCTGATAATTAACATTTACGTTTGGATAACCGTGACGCCGATAGAAGACCTCAAGGTAATAAGCAGTATCGTCGGCTAATGGGGCAGTGAGTCCTTCGTTTTGGATCGACAACAACGGATCCGCCAGAGATTGCCGGAGTTGATTCTCAGGGAAATGCTCATTACCAGCGAATATAACTCGAGAAGCGGCCTCTGGCGGGGGTGTGGGTGCCAACTGACTGGTGGCGGCAGCTTCTTGAGTCTTACTTTGGGCCAAACCTGTAACCGGCAGCGCGGATAGCGCGCCAATGCACAGGCATTGGCGCGCTATCCGCGCTATTACCGAAGAACAGTCCCTCACACCGGGACTGTTCTTCGACTTGTGATGGCAAAATTTCGAATTCATTAACCCCAACAGCACAGCAGAAGAATGCTCCGTGTTATACCGGAGCATTCTTCTGCCATAGCGCGTATGGCTCACAAATGCATACGCATTTGTGAGCCATACGCGCTTAGCGGAAACGGATCAGGTATCGCAACTGTCCGCTTACGTTTCCGATCGAGCCAAATTCCGCGACCACTTGCCAGGACCTCGTCACACTGAAACGAGCGCTGATATCTTGGGAACCGACCTTTTGGCCAGGGATCACATCAACCTCGAGCCGGTCCAGAAATTCTTGTTGCGGCTGATTGGCACCTCCTTTGAAGATCTTGGAATAGAGCTGACGGATAACCAGGAAAGCAGCGCGACCGGCCAGTAAACTTGGGTCTTGGACAAATTCAGATGAGGTGGCCCCTGTGGCCAGGAGAGTGGCAATATCTCCTTGAGTCAGCGGCGGAGAACTATCGAATAGAATCTTGAAATTCGACACCCGCCCGTAAATATGCATCGTGATATCGTAGTCGCGGACGGTCGAGCGTCCGATGATGTTCAGCTCTGGATCCAACGGGTTCTGGCCAGAATTAAAATTAACGTAACTGTCGTTGATATCCATGTGGCTGAAAGGAAGTGAAGCCGTCAGGTTCTCAATCTTGGCATACCCAGTGACTGAGGGTTTTTGGCCGGTACCGCCGACCTGGATATTAATCACCACCGAACCACGGGCGAGATTGCTCTGTATCTTGAACGGATCCTTCGTCACCACCGCAATATTGAACTTCCAATTATTGAATGGCGGTGCATCGACGGAGACATTGGGAGGCGTCTTTGGTGGCTGAGGTGCTGGCTGACCTGGTAAATTAAGTGGCAGAATATCGATATCCTGGAAAAACCGGCTATTGGTAATCTCGACCCGGCCATCAACTTCACCAGCCGAGAGCGGTCCTTTGATGGTTAGATCCAGGTTGCTGCGAACAATGATGTTGTCGCTGCGCGTGACCAGAATCTGAGTACCATGCACGGTAATATCAAATTTCGGGTCCGTGCCTTTCGATAGGTCGATGGAACCGCCGATGTTGAATGGGCCGCCAGCCGCTTCTCCTTTTAGTTGGGCAAAATCGACTCGATTCTCTCGAAAATTGATCTGAGCGACAAAGTTGGAGACCGGCGGCACCAAGTCAGTGCGCGCGCGTGCTTGCGCAATATTGGTATGTAGCTCGCCCTGCAGACTCGGTTTAGCCAACGTGCCCGCAACATCGACGCTGACACCGGCTCGGCCTTCAATCGAGCGAATCTCCGGGATCATTCGCCGGAGAAAACTCAGGCTGGTGTCGGGCCATTTAACCGTGGCCTGGATCGGAGTGTTCTCATCCAAGGTTCCGGTTTTGACAATCTGTGGAAAATCGAAGGCTAGCTTGCCCGCGATGGCGAGAGGCTGAATATCAGGCTGCTTAATTGTGCCGTTGAGAGTCAGGTTTTTATTTTCTAGGTTGACCGCAATTTGGAGACTTGCGGCTGCAAATGTTGAGGCAGCTGCTGACCGTAAATCGGCGGCGTCGATATTCACAGCAACCTTAGGATTGCTGGTGTCGCCGCTGGCCTGCACCGTTAACTGTGCAACTCCATCGACTACTGGTTTCCCAGTTTGAAAGTCGGCCAGACTCACTTTGTCTGTTCGCAGGTCGATACTGATTGGCTGGCCGATTGCGATCGGGATCTTAGACCCGCTTTGAAAATCGAGCGGGAGAGTTGCCGTACCGGTTAACTGATGCTTGTGGGTTTTTACTATCAATCCGGTCATTTCCAGAATCTTGGGATTCACATGCAATGACATCGCCAGGCTGCCCAGCGGCGAAGAGACTTGGATCGTGGGCAGGTTGCCGTCCAACGCTTGGTAAGTTCCTGAGACTTCTGCGTTGATATGCTGGAATTGTTTTACGGTTATCTCCGTTCCCCGAAGCTCTAAATGGCCGTTAGAGGGATTGGTCGGTTCCGTGGAGCCCTGCCTCGTTTCCCCCTTCGCTAAAGCTTCGGAGGACAAGTGCGAGGCCGACTCGGTCGGGACCGGGGAGCTTCCCGGTTTCAGTTCTTCGGAGGCGCCGTTTTGGAGTGATGCATTGGAGGTTGCGGTTGCGAGTTCGCCAGTCCCGCCCCAGTTAATTGTCAGTTTTCCTCCTAATCCGAGGTCTTGATGGAACGCACGCAGTAACGGATTGAGAAAACCGAGGTTCTCTAGGTCGACATCTGCGCGTCCGGAATACGGAAATTTGGAGCTTATTTTTCCCGCACCGGACATCTCGATGTGATTTTTCGGATCAAAAAGGATCTTCAAGACCGAGAGATTGACGTCGCCGTTAGCAGATGACCCTTCGACTGCTAGTTGTTGAATCGTAAGGCCATGGAACCCGATTTGGTCTCCGGTTATCGCCAATTGAGCCGAGTTGGGAACATTCTTTGCCGTGCCGGCGACTTCGAGATTAAGCGCGAATTTGCCGGCCAGATCAGAGCCGGCAACATAATTGGATAGGAAAGGGTTGAACGAGCGCAGGTCCTGAAAAGCGATTTTGCTGTCCAGATGATATCGGAACGGATCCGCTAAATCGATCGCGCCTCCGATATTAACCGAGTTGGAAGCATCCAGGTCGATGGTTCCTTTATCGATCTCAATGTGATCGCGAGCGAAGTTCAATTCCAGGTCGACGTTTTGGGCCGTTAAACCCCGGTAGTTCACCGAACTCCCCTGGCAGGTGATTTTTCCATCTGGCTCCAGATTCTGCACGGTGACAACGCCGCCTACGGAAAATGCTCCTAAAACGTTGGGTTCGCTTAGAAAATCGTTTAGCGAGTGGATATCGACGGCGAGCCGGCTGGCAATAGTCCGCAGGTCCAAAGCGGTCCCCGGTTTCGGAATCGGTACCAAGGCGGAAATCTTGATCGAACTCGGTGCTGCCAGAACTTGAGTTGTTGCCTCGAAGCTGGCGGCGTTGGTGAGTTCTGCGTCAACCCGGACTTCGGGAACTCGGATGTCTTGATAATGAATCGTTGAAGTTCGAGCGAAGAGTACAGCCGCGATGGAGTCGGCCCAATTCTCTCCTATGGGGAGTGAACCCGCAACGTACCCCTGTGCTTGTGGTTCTTCGACCACGCATCCGGCCGCTTTGAGCGGCTCAGCGTCCAAGTTGAAACTGCCGGTAAGAGAGCCCTTGTCTATCGCCGCGCTGCCCGTGATAAGGGCAGCTGTCTCGATTTGGGGCGCGAATGTTTGCGGCTCAGGTAACCAACAAGCCAGCCCTAGTTCAGCATGAAGTTCGGTCGGCAACCGGGTCCAGTTCGTCGGAAGTGCGAAGCTGCCTGAAGCGTGCGCAAGATTTTTTCCCATTTGAGCGGCTAACTCCAGCGACCGGCTTTTCCCTTGGGCGAGCTCAGTTTCAAACTGGGCTGTGTCGATCGTGTATTTGTCGAACCGGACCTGTTCCGCTCTCGCCTGCGCTGTGCCCGACCATTCGCTGGGACGGTAGGCGTCGCCTGAAACTTGAACGAGTATCGACGGTAATTCTCCTTCCAAGCGTTCAGGTACCAGTTTCTGCAGGGCCGCAAGATCAACGCCAGTAGCTTGTACTTTGAGCGAAAACGGAGCCCGAAGCTGCTTAGCTGCTTGTTCTTGAGCGATCGCGCCATCCAGCCGCAATTTTCCTTGGAGCAGTGTGCCATCCAAGTTGATCGCGCCTGCTCCTTTTGCTGATTGGCTTAGGTCGGCTCTGAGTTCATTAATTGAGAAGTACGGCAGGAGCTGCAAGTCAGTAATCCGGAGAGTGTTATTGGATTCGCTGATGAAAGCCCGCAGGTTGTCCCAGCTCCCTAAATTGGGGATACCGAGGTGCGCACACGATAAAATCCCTGTCTCTCCTCGCCGGAACTGGAGCCCGGTATCCCGAATGTCCAAGTTGCCCGTCGGGAGGCGGAGCGTGAAATTAAAGTTTTGGATGTCAGTCTTGTACGGAAGCACCAAAGGGAATCGGACGAGTTGGGGAGGCTTTCGTGGGGTCTTAACCGGCCGAATGACCAGCTGCACATCCCTCGCTAAAACCACGTCGACGATATCCGCGATCCGGTTTTGGAATATGCGGCCGAGATTGTAGTGGGCTGCGATCCTTTTAACGACCAGCTGCTCGATGGGGAAGACGGTATTGCCCGGCTTCGGTCTGACTTCAATGTTTTCCAAAGTCAGGTCAGTAAAGATGGAACCGTGAACTTTGAATTCAATAGTGAGGTTTTGCGAGTTAGCGACTTGTTGGGCAATGAAACGAGCCAGCCCGAAAAAGATGGGTTGGTAAAATATGACCGTTAGTAGGAGGCCCAGAACGGTCCCGCTAAGGAGATACCTTAGCCAACGGGTGCGATTGGGATGGGCCGCCATGCGATCAAGTTTGCAACATATTGACGCTGTCAGTGGTTTCTTCCGAAGAGGAAAGGCCCTCAGATGACATCGCCGCCGAAACATTGGCAGCAGGGGCTACGGTTCTGCAAGCGGCTATTTGGACTTTTCGCGCAGAACCTTGGAAGAGCGATTAAGCGGTACGGCCTGATCGATGGCGAGCAATGCGCGGCCTCTTTTGCCTATTACGCTTTCTTCTCTCTTTTCCCGCTTATCCTCCTCTGTGTGGCCATGGCTACGCTCTTTGTTCAGGACCGCGAACTCACAGCGGCACAGATCCTGGTTCAGGTCGACCAATATCTTCCGTTGCAAGAGAGCGATCGTGTCTTAATCCTGCACACCGTACAGGGAGTGCTCGAGCACGGGTTGGGAGCCAGTGTGCTCGGCTTTCTGGTCCTTACTTGGAGCTCTTTGCGCTTCTGCCAAGCTTTGGTGATTGGAGTCAACCGGGCCTGGGAATTGAAAGACTACAACTGGTGGAAGCTTCCGATAAAAAACCTGCTGATGATCGGGATTGTTATCAGCGCGATCGCGCTTGGACTGGTCACGCCGTTCGCGTTCGACAGACTGGCTGAATTATTTGGTTGGGGGGACGTAGTGAGTCATCTCTTCGCCGGAATTCTGCCTACGCTGGTACTCTTTTACAGTCTGCTCCTCTTCTATATTCTTGCTCCGAGGCGAAACGTCCGGTTCGCGGCGGCGTGGCCGGCCGCCTTGCTAGGGACGATCGCTTTAGAGCTGGCCCAGTATCTGTTCGGGATCTATTTGACGCGAATCGCCAATTTCAACGCCGTTTACGGCACATTCGGGTCGATCATGGCGCTTTTGTTTTGGATCTACACTTCTGGCGTCATCGTCATTTTTTGCGGATGTTTCGCAGCCACGAGTCGCTCCGAGCCACACCTGGCACCGAGCATGACGGTGAAAATGACAGATGACAAATGACAAAGCCGGGCTTTGCCCGGCGAGATTCCGCGGCGCTATGAACTATTTGTCATCTGTTGTTTGTCATTCTGAGCGAGCCTCAGGCGAGCTCAGAAATAAAAGGGAATCCCCATCTGCTGAAACAACTTCTTATTCTCTCCAAAATATTTGTTACCGAGCTCGCTGAAGCCGCCGGTCTCCTTAAAGTGCTTGAGGAAGGCATTGACCTGTTGGCGTAGCTCGTCGTTGCCTTTACGGATCCCAATAGCCCACTCTTCGGTTTGAAAAGGCTTAAGGATCGCCTTGGTCGTATCCTGGTGGCTTTTCCAGAGCTGGAATATGGAGATCTGGTCGTAAATCATGCAGTCCGCTTTTCCCTGGGCGACCTCGGTTGCGCAGGTCGGAGCGTCACTAAAGGTATTAATCTTCGCGTTGTGAAAATGCTGGATCGCATAGATATGGCCCGTGGTCGCTTTCTTCACAGCGACAGTGACGTTGGGTTTGTCCACATCGTCGATCGATTGGATCGAGCTATTCTTATTCGCTAAAATTGATAGCCCCATTGTCAGATAGGCGTCGCTAAAATCGATGGACTTGGCTCGGTCCGCCGTTTTGGTCATCGATGAGATCGCTAGATCAATTTTTCCCGTTTTTAAAGAGGGGATGAGGCCATCAAAGGGAATGTTTTCGAAACGCACCGGGCGGTGAAGATACTCTCCCATCGCGTGCATCATATCCACGCTGACCCCCGCAGGCTGGCCGTTCGTGTCGAGCATTTCGAATGGCGGAAACTGCATCTCCATCCCGATGACCAGCTCGTTTTCAGCGGCTCCAGCCGCTCCGGTAAGGAAAAATGCCAGGAAAAGCCCGCTGAATAGTGATTTCACGAGAAAATTTCACCACAAAGACACAAAGGACTCAAAGAAAGACTTTAATTAAAATGTCCGGACCTTATGTAAATGTCCTCGGCGCGGTAACTTGTTCGTCGTGTTGGCGGAGCTCAACAATCTGAGGAGTCGACACATGATTACCGAACCAAAAATACGAAATGACACACGTTTCCTGCGTGTGACTACGGCGACGAAAAATGGATTGATTGCGGTTGTTCTTTTGTTGGCCGCGGTTCCAGCCAATCTCGTCGCACAATCGTCCGAAAAAAAGACATTGTCGGGTGTGTGGGAGGTGAAGATCTCTGCTGGTGGCGTGCCGTCGCCTCTCTTGAGCATTGCGATCTTCGGTCAGGACGGTAGTTTTACCACTACCGGTAGCACCAAATTCTCGCTCGCGCCGCCGAATCAGGGCCTTGGCGATGAGCGCGGTCCCGGGTACGGCCGTTGGGCTCAGACGGGGGATAGAGAGTTCAGACTGACGTTTTATGTGCCACTATTGCGGGGAGGCGAAGTGAACGGATACATCCGAGTCCGTTCCACAATGAGATTGTCCGAATCAGGGGGCGAGTTTATGAGCCATGAGTGTCTGGCGGAGTTTTTGAACGCAAACTGGAAGGTGCTGGACAGCGATAAGGACGACGTGACGGGAACAAGGCTGGAAACTCCGTAGCGGCCAAGCGGAGAAAGTCA
>Ga0210406_10008878_pt1 | contig 10035 bp, 8 predicted proteins | sample IncBWC30MmetaG_FD_155454 | JGI IMG/M metagenome (GOLD analysis project Ga0210406, IMG submission 155454) | Forest soil microbial communities from Barre Woods Harvard Forest LTER site, Petersham, Massachusetts, United States - Inc-BW-C-30-M | ecosystem: Environmental > Terrestrial > Soil >... | reverse complement strand
GATTGACATAGAAAGTACGGTCTTCCTCAATGATCCAGCGATAGTCGGTGATAGCGGTTGTCTTGTCTTTGCCGTCCAGGACCGTCACGCTGAGATTGCTCGCCGCCGGGAAAATTAGAGTCACGGGTGCGGGTGAGCCGCTTACCGTGCCCTGTGAGTTCTGCGCCTTGTAAGTAAAAGTGTAGGTGCAACCGCCGACGGTAGTGCATGTCGGGACTGACGCGTTGAACCCGCCGTTCGCGTCCACGGTGACCGTCCCTGATCCAGGGCCTGACAGCGCTAACAGCGCGGAAACCGAAGCTGCGTTGATAGTAAGCGGATAGCCTGCCGCGTCATAGTCATGGCAGGGAGCCGTCGGCGTCGCGGTGCATACACTACTCCAAGGCGTCGACAGGACGCCCGTGGGCTTGATGCTGAGGGCATTGGCCGTGTTCGACGCGTACGTTTTGGGGCCAACATGGATTCCGGTGGCCGCCTCAACCGTCGCCGCTCCCAATGTTACCGTGGCTGTTAAGCCGGAGGAGCACACCCCCGTCGCAACAGATCCGTTCGCGCAGTAGGTAAAGGAATCCGAGGCAGTTCCGGCATTCGCGACATACGTAAACGTGCCGTCTCGATTCAGGGTGAGTGCACCACCGGTTGGCGGCGTGAGAACCTGAACGCCATAAACATTGACGTCGTTGGCGATCACACCTTTGCCCGGATCCGACACCGTGAACGTCTGGCCCGCAACTACGGAGGGATAGGTATCCGCGTTGGCTTGCGCAGCCGTCAATGCCGGGGCGGTCGGGAGTACAGCACTATTAATACCGAGGTAGGCCAGCATCCCAGCGTCGCGTGCACTGCCATTGCCTGACAGGCTCAACTGCCGGTCGAATACTGGAAGGGCCGTTGTGCCCGTCGCAGGCGCATTTATCATGACATCGTAAGTCTTGCCGGCGGGCATGAATACTTCGCTCTGCACGCGGGGGATGCCAGGTAGGACATTTCCATCTTCAGCGATCAGCGAGAATCCCGGAACTGGAGTACCCGCTACTACTGGCGTTGTTAGTGATCCCACGATCGAAGGCACGTGCATGCGCAAGCCGGCGTTCACAAAGCGCACCAAAACCGATCCAGTAACTCCAGTGCTTGGCGAAGCAGCGAACACGGACGTTCCTGCGCTGGTCTTGTTAAACGCGACTCCGTTGAAGAGGTAGTACAGTGGTGAGTAGTTCACCGCCGGCGGATAACATTGGTGGTAGGTCGTTGAACTGGGATTGCCGCAACCGCCCGGTTGCCCGGACCAGACCATGGTCTCGCTAAAACCCGCAGTGGTAACTGCGGCGTTGACAGAGTTGTTTTGGACAGCGTCGATTTCACTGAGCAGTAGTGGGATTTCCGCGTTGTAGCTCACCGCGGTAGCGGTTAAGGGTGTTCCGTAGGCAGTGCCCGCTGTGGCGCCAGCGGGCGCGGTGGTTACAACCAGCATTCCGAACAAACCCATGGGACCCTGGATGGACGGATGTGTGCCGGACTCAATGAGGTACGTGCCCGGCCGAAGAGGGTTCGTCGCAGTACCGAAGGTCAGCGTCGTTGCTGTTGCCGCTCCCGCGGGGACCTCCGTGGAGAACGACTGGACGCGGGTGCCCTGCGCCGGAGGCGTATTCGCCGCGCCGGGGCTGGCGATGGGCCACGTGACTTGCTGGGCGAGGGAGTGGTCTGGACTTGTCGTGGCGGTCGCTGTCGTTCCGAGCCCGCCGCCTAACTGCCCCACAATCACCAGAGAGGTGGGCACAGAATTCGCGCCAAACGTGAGACTGTTCGTGAGGTTGATCTGCAGGATCTGCCCCGTGGGAACAGTGATCACGACCGGGGACCAGGTGGAGGGAACAGTCGCCACCGTTGACACCGACGCCGGATTCAACGCGGCGCAGGTTGCAACGGGGGCTACATTAGTAGCCGCCGCAGTCCCGCAAAAGTAGCCCCACATCGGCACCGTTGTACCGTCGGGCAACGTCGTGGTCGTCGGTGCTGCAGTCAGGTTGACCACCTGCTGCGCAAAGGACGCACCCGCGGTCAGGAGAACAGCTGCCACGCCGAGTGTTGCCGCCTTCAAGATCGCTTTGAAATTATTCGTTCGCATCGTCATCCCTCGTAGTCAATTTGACTAGTCAAAATTCTGGCGGGCTCCAAGTAGAGCCCGCACCCGATTACATGGACTCGTCGATCACAAATTCCCGGGAATCAACCAGCATCATCATCAGCATTCCGCCGGGGAAAACGTTGTTGGTGGTGATTTCGCGCTCGTTGTGGGAGTGCCACATGAAGGCAAAGCCGGCCTCGCCGCTGGGCGAGTTCGCAATCGTGCCCGACGGCGGAGTGCTACCGGTCTGGCCGCACGAGGTCTGGTTGGCGTTGATGTAAGAGTTTGAGCTGCAACCAGTCGCACGAAGTGTCGCGTTCGGGCCAAGATAAGGGCTGCCACCGTACCAGGCGCCGTTCGCGAAGATGTTCGGATCGGGCAGAGTTACCGGGCCGCCAGCTGCGACATCGCCGAACGGATTAACTTGAACTGGCTTGTTGTGGTCCTGGCACCACTCGTAATAGTTGATCGCAGTCGGCGCGCCAGTGTTGTAGCCGTTGGCGTCCGGAGTACAAGCAAGCGTGGCGCTAGGGTCGCTGGATTTGGGATTGTGACCGTATGGATCCCAGTTGAGACCCTTGCCTGTCCAGTAGAAAATGCCGTCGAAGGCCAAGCCAGGAGTCGTCGTGGTGGTGAACAGCAGAGGGCCTGCCAGTCCGGTCTGGTCTGGGGTGGTACCGGCCGTTTGGCTCAGAATCAAGTTTCCGTCACGGGCCAGGATGCGCACATGGTTACCGTGCTCGTGGAACGGGTGTTGCCACCGACCCTGGCCGATAACTCGTAGAAGCACTTGCTCGCCCGGATGCATGTGAGGATTGCCGTTGTAGGGCTGGTGCGGGTACTGGAAAGCATAGTTGGGGTCCATGTCGTCCGGCATCGAGCGTCCATTAATCATGAAGTACGACGGATGGTAAGGCTCGGTCGAGACGTTAAGACTGCATCCCGCGACACCAGGGGCGCAGCCAGCCGTTGCATTGACCTGCGCCAACGCCTGGCTGTGAATTCTTTCATCCATCTCGGAGAACTGGAACAGGTATTCCCGGTCGTAGCAGGCATGGGCGTTGTTATAGGCGGCCGACGCTAGCCGAAAATCCTTTTCGCCCCAGTTGGTTTCAGCAACTCCATTCGCCCCAGAAAAGGGCAAGCCCCCCGGAGGCGTAGTCGCGTTTGCCGAACAATTGGTTGGGACGCTGGCCGGGAGAACTACGATTGCGCCGTAAAGTCCCATCTCGACCTGCAGGTCACCTTGCGTCCCGCTGTAATAGGCGCGAGTTCCCGGCGAGGTGGCGATCAATGTGTAGGTCACTGGACTGGTAGAGGTTGCCTCTTGTGTTAGGAGTCCCGGCACGCCGCCGCTTGTACTGACGAGCGTCAAGCCGGGAAACAGGATCGAGGTGTTGCCCGCAGACGATGGCAGTTGGTTCGTGAGCACCACCGTGAACTGTGTGTTCTCGGTAACGATCAGTGTCGGCCCGGGAACTTGCATCACGTTACAAAACGTGCTGGCGCTGGGGATAGCCGCCGGGGCGAAGCCGCTTGGCGCTCCGTTACAGCCGTATCCCCAAGAGTAAACCGCCGCCCCATCCGGCTGGGTGAGGTAGGCGGGCGCCGCCGACAAGTTGAAGGCCGGGCCGGTGATGCCGGGAGTCGAGGCCTGCGCCGTAGCCGTGAACAGTGAGGCCAGCGCCATCATCACAACAGGGAGCAGCTTGGACACCGAGATCGCTTTTGTCATTTTCGTCGCTCTCATTGCTTCTCTCCTAATTGACATGGACTTCGGTCATGAGCCCGCCGAAATTTTCGGCGTCGTTTGATAGGTGGTCCAGATTGGGGGTGTAGAGATAGAACACGCTGCCGGACGGATACTTCGTTGTATCGCTGGCATCCAAAATCACGTCGAGCGATTCGCCACCGCCCAAAGTGATCGAGTTCGTGTTGTAGTACATGTTGTTTCCCGCTTGATCCCGCAGCAGCTTGGCATTGATCGCGATGACTTGCATCGGAATCCCCAGCGAGGCCAGCGTCTGATACTCGGAAACGTCCAGGTCGGAAATTCGCAGGAGCGCCTTTTTGCCCACTGGAATGTTGATGATCGCGGGCAGTGGCTGGGAGAAATGGTTGACGCCGTCCGAGGACTGCGTCTGCATTGGACCTGTCGTGACTGTGTCTGGGTAGCTCCGGCCGTTTAGGAGGAAGTACTTGTCCTTCATGTCCGTGAAACCTTCCGGGTTGAAAGTCATGCCGACGAAATGGAAATTGGGGTCGAAGCCGTGTATCTGGATGGGATACTCGACATCGTAGTAGGTCGTGCCGTCACCGTCGTTATACGCATACCCGCTCGTCCCGCCCAGAAGAACAGTTGCTGCTCCAGTCGCCGACGTATTCACAGCGGGCAGCGGATTGCTGCACAGGATATCAGTCGCGGAATTGCAAGCCGTGCGCAGATCCCCCTGCTGAGCCTGAAGTGAGGTATAGAGATCGGTCGTTACCCGATCCTGCCGTGGACGCACGTAAAGTTGCCCGACCATGCCCATCTGCAAGTGTTCCGGAGGTGTAATGTGGCAGTGCCAGAAGTAAGTTCCGGCATCGGGCGCGAGGTAGTAATAGGTGAAGCTGCCGCCGATGTTGATGGCTACCGAAGCGTCGGGCACGCCATCATAGAACGCCGAAGCGTTGGGATAACCGTGGAAGTGGACGGTGTGCTGCTCGAACAGGTCCGGCCGCATGATCATGCCCACGTTGCTGAGAGTGAGGAAGAACTCATCGTCCTCATCAATCGCCATCAGCGGTGCCGGGATGTTGCCGTTCATCACGCCGATATCCAGCATTTGGCGGGGATCCACGTGTCCGTTAACGGCCCCTCCATTATCCAGATCGGGAACCTGCCCCACGGCGCCGTTAAACGTAAACAGGCCGCCAGCACCAGCCGTCGTGGCGGGATCACCGGGCTGTAGCACATTCGAGGTCGGATTGAGGGTATTGAACTCGCTCGGGGAATCCGTACCGGGCTGGCCGTTCGCAATCTTCGCGAGGCCAGACAACGGTCCGAAGGAGAACATGTACGTCTGCGTACCGTCACCCATCGTCGCGTAACCGTCGCCGCCCGAGATCTGCTGGCATTTAATAGCGCCGTTCACGTTCGCACTCGGCGCCAGAAATCCCTTGGTGTCTGGCGCGAGTACCGTCGGACCGGTGTACGCAGGTTCCGAATTATTGTCGTGGATTGTCGCCGGGTGAGTGATGGTGCTGGTTGGACATTGGACCCGGAACGACTGAGCCCTCGCGACCCCTGTCGCAAGAGAGATAAAAGCGATGAGCAAACCAATCTGGTGCAGCTTTCTCATGACAGTCTGGCCTCCTTGCTGACTTGCAGGCGCAAGCAGCGCCCCGAGAATCCCCCGCTTGGTTGGGGGGCCACTCGCAAGCACCGGGGTTCTTTCCCAGTCCCAGTGTTGGCACCTTACCCCCAAAAGGAATGTCCTCTTTGCGTTGAAGCAAAAAACGGGGGCAATATTTTGGGATGTCGGGTGGAAGGAATCCTCGCTGCGGCGTATCTCAATACTCGTACTTCAACAATTTGTTTACCTATCCCCCATACTTGCGCGGGAGCGATCGGACCGCGGTTTTCGCCATGTCAAAGGGGGAACTCATCGGAGTCTGATGATCGGCGGGGGCGAGGCTAGCAAAACCAGTATGAGAAGAGTCCGAGCAAAACAGGCGGTGAAGTCGTCGATTCGAGCTGTCACACTTTTGTCGAATCCAATTGTCGTCGACGGATTGCTAGGTTTCGACGAACTTAACAATCATATTGGCACCTTTGCAGAAATAAATAGCGCGCTGGGGCGATTGGCAGGAGCTGGCGTTTCGGAACGAATCTCCGGCGCGCAGATCCTTTCTTTCCCTTCATAGTAATATCTTCGTTCGCGCCGCATCGTCTTACTGGCGCAACCATCCAGCCTCGAAGGCGGCCCCGCCGAAGCGGGGCCTTCCTATCATTAATTCAAACAGGCCTACTGGTCATCTCCATCTCCCGTGCGCACCGGCCCGCGGATCTCGCCACCTGGAGAGCGAGTGCTGTGCACATTGACATAGGCCGCTCCTTCACGCATTGCCTGCACGACTTTTGCAAAGTCCGCACTGGGCGTAATGCCTTGACTGTTAGGTCCAACTACATTGGCCGCTGTAACTGTGCCGGATACTGTGCCGGAGGTCGTGTCCGGGCACGCCGGCGGGTTTGGAAAGCCAGCAGGAGGTCCGCCAGCAGCACCTGCAGCGGGGCCACAGAGAAATACCATAACCCCGCCGACTTCTTTGGTGAATCCAAAATGGATGTGCGAGAAAATCACTTGAGCATTCAGATTGGCGTAGGTGACTGTATAGCTGAGGGTGGTGCCATCAGAACTGAGCGTGGCAGTGAAAGAACCGCTCGCCTGCGTTGCGACTGGAGGAGCTTCGCCCAAGCCACGAAGACGCGCTTTAAAAGTGTTGGGATCGTCATCGGAGGCAACCGTAGCGACGCTGAAGCAAAGTACGATTGAGACAAAGAACGCAAGTTTTTTCATGTTTGAATTTCTCCTTCTAACGGGAACTTTGCGGGAATTAGCTTTTGAAGGAAACGCCAAAGACCTCTTGGAAAATCATCGCGGTGAAACACCGTGACAGCCGGGAATTCTATTCCCAATTTTCTTGAGAATCCAGTGGTTGACCATGATGGCCATGATGGACGGGTGTGCGGGCTGCCCCAAGCGCAGGGGTGCCCGACACCTCGGCCCTACGTAGTTTGTGGAGAAGAGCTAATTTTTTTGTACCAAGTGTCCAGCACGGTTTCAGTGCCGGAGAGGCGCGGCCCGCAGAGAGGTTGTTCGCCTGAAGGTTGAGTTCTTGGGCGCAGTGGCGGGAAAAGGGATAGCAAATGCTGCCATCGCGCCGACTAAGCCCCCCAAGATGGCAAATGCGACGTTTTGGTTCGTGTACGAGAGCATAACCCCAGCGATGTTGATCGTATGAAGAGAACCTGCGGCCAAAGCCTCCTTCGTGGCCACATCAGACCGGAGGAAGCTAGGAACCAGGATCCCCATGATGAACAAAGTGATTGCCACTTCGATTAGCAGTTGAAGGAGAGAGAAAGCCTTTTGCCTTTTCATGGTTTTTCCTTTCGGCCTCAGGACGGCCTATTCAAAAGAGAATAATCAGTAGCCTCCACTTAGTAGGTGAATCACTGGAATGGAGCGAGGTAGATACCCTAGAGAGGCGTGTGGAAGTCTGGACGGATTGTGTTTTTAAGGCGGCCCCAGGGTCGCGAGGACAAGGGTATGGATCGAGCCCACCGCCAAACTACTGCACTCTCACTGCAGACGCCACTCAGATGGCCGCTCAGTTGAATGGTTCTATGAAATTAAACCCGTTCGGCCCAAAAGTGTTACCTATGTCTTAGGTACGTTGTGTAACCCATGTCTCCGGGTCGGACCCTGATTAAGGTGGCGCGCCAGGAGGGATTCGAACCCCCGACCCTTAGCTCCGGAGGCTAATGCTCTATCCATCTGAGCTACTGGCGCGCAGTGGGTGCTCCTCAACTTTCCCTGAGGAAGCAATACGCGGGAACTTCTTCTAACGTTAGCATTCTATCCGGTATGATTCGCCCGCGCTAGGGCGCATTCCCCGCGGGGAGGATCGCTGGCGGGTTCATCCTTTCGCGCGGGACCTGATTTCCTTGGCCAGTTTTTCGATTTCGTCGGTCTTTCGCAGCATGGCGACAGAGAGCACCAGGACCGAATCCGTCTTTTCCACTTCGGCCTTCAATTCGCTCGCGAGATCGTAAAGCTTCTCGACATTTTTCTTAATCTCCTTTTGATTCGCCGCGAGGACGAGTTTGGGATCGAACTTGGGCATATGCGAATCATCTTCTTTTTCCTTCTGTTGTTCGGGGTTTTGCGGGCGCTGGGCGCGTACCTGCCCACTGGGTGCGAGTGCGAGGATCCCGGCCGGTACTCCTACGGCAATAATGGTGGTTAGAAATTCTCGTCTCGATTCCATGGCCAAAAAACTCCCTTGCGTCCGTGCAATCTCCCGCCGCACGGGACGACACTTCCTCGAACGTCTTCCAATGTTATACTCCCCCCTCTCGTCAAAATCATGCCTAGTTCCTTCAATCGCTGGCTGGAATTGGCGCTTCCCAACGCGCTTCATCTTATCGGGATTTTCGTCATCGCGCTGGTGCTGAACCGGCTACTCCGCGCGGTCACCAATCTGGTCATCAAGCAGGCGTCGGCGCCTGGCCGCTCGGCGCAACTGCGCGAACAGCAGACGCGCACGCTGGCGGAAGTTCTTTACGGAGCTGGGAGCAAAGTTGTCTGGGCAGTGGCTCTGCTGACTGCCGTACGGGAATTCCATATCGACATCACCCCGGCGTTAACGCTTGCGGGTCTCGCCAGCCTCGCAGTGGGCTTCGGCGCGCAAACTCTGGTGCGAGATGTCATCACAGGCATTTACATCGTTCTCGAGGATCAATACATCGTCGGCGACACAATCCAATTCGCGGATTACATTGGCCGGGTGGAACACCTGACCCTGCGGCGCACGGTAATCCGTGATGCCCGGGGCGCGCTGGTAACCATCGCGAATGGGGAGATCCGCACGGTCAGCAATCTCAGCCGCGACTGGTCGCAGGCTTTCGTGGATGTCTCGCTGGCGCCGGAAAGCCCGATCGAAAAGACGATGCAAGCGTTGGAGAGCGCGGCGGCCGCTTTGCGGGGAGATCCGGCCTGGTCGCAAACGCTGGTCGACGGGCCGCGGATCCTTGGGGTGCAGAGCTTCGACCGCAGTTCATCGACGGTACGATTGCAAGTGCGGACGGCGCCGACCCGGCAGGATGAGGTCGCGCGCGAGCTGCGCCGCCGCATCCAGGTCGAGTTCCAGAAGCAGGGTATACCCACATCGAGCGTGCACCGCATCGAACTGGCTGGCGTTGCTCCTTCTTCGCAGGAAGCACCCCAGGCAGATGCGGCGAGTTAGGGCAAGGAGGACCGGCAATGGCCCAGATCACCTACGACGAAGTAAACCTGATGCTGCGCTTGTACGACATGAGGCGCGAACCGCGCCTACGCCAGGCGCGCGCCTGGTTCGTCGAAAACTTTCATCCGGAGTCTCCGGAAGAGATGATGCAGAGGTATCCGCAGGGCGGGGAGGAAAACACTTACATCCGCATGGTGATCAGCTACTGGGACATGGTGGCCGGGATCGTGAACCGCGGGCTGATCAACGACGAATTATTTTTCGACAGTAACGGCGAGATTTGGGTAGTGTGGGACCGCATGCGGTCGATCGTTCCTACGTGGCGCGCCGCTTTCAAGAATCCGCACCTTTTCCAGAACATGGAAGAAACTTGCAAGCGGCTGGAGACCTGGAGGGAGAAACGCGCGCCTGGCTCCACTGCGGCGATGCGGCAGATGATGGTGCAGGCAAAACCAGGCGCTAAAGGCATTTAGGATTTCTGAAGCGACGGAGCTTTCTGGAAACAAGTCTTGCGCAGCGATCAACGCCGCTGCCGGGCGGACTCATGAGCCCGCGAGTCCGGATCAACATGGGCAATTTTCGGAGTCGCGACTCTCACGCAATTACGTCCCGCAGCCTTGGCCGCGTAGAGCGCCGCGTCGGCCTGCTGAAGAAGCTCTTCCAACGGCAGGAAGCCCCATTCCTGGCTCAGTAAGAGTCCGAGGCTCATGGTAATTGGAACGGCGCCGCTGGACGTTTGCACCGGGAGATGGGCGATGGATTTGCAAATCTCCTCCGCGCGGGCCAATGCGTAGGCCGGGTTGCAATTGTTCAGGACCACCAGAAACTCCTCGCCGCCGTAGCGGCCTACGAAATCATACGATCGCACCGATGTGAGCAACCGCCTGGCTGTTTCCCTC
>Ga0210406_10008876_pt1 | contig 10035 bp, 13 predicted proteins | sample IncBWC30MmetaG_FD_155454 | JGI IMG/M metagenome (GOLD analysis project Ga0210406, IMG submission 155454) | Forest soil microbial communities from Barre Woods Harvard Forest LTER site, Petersham, Massachusetts, United States - Inc-BW-C-30-M | ecosystem: Environmental > Terrestrial > Soil >... | reverse complement strand
AATGAGGTGGTTGTGAGCGGTTCCCCGCGATGTTGGGGCCTGTAGCTCAGGTGGCTAGAGCGCGCCCCTGATAAGGGCGAGGTCGGTGGTTCAAGTCCACCCAGGCCCACCATCCAAGACTTTGTAGTCTTCTCCGTGCTCTGCAAGTTCAATAAGCATTTTGAATACAGCAGATTCCAGTTCGTTTGTGACTGGTGCAAAGAAGCCCAAATCCTTGCGGTAGCAAATACCCTGTGGGAATAGCACCGATTGCACCGTTTGCTTTTCGCTCAGTGGTGCAGCAATCCACAGCGCACGTGGAGGGATGTCTTGCCGGGTGGTGTCAGCGGTTAGGTGCAGAAACGTTTCGTGCTGGGCAGTAAGCGTACGTTGAGCAGCCTGTATCTCTTCAATCTCTTTGACCACCGCGTCACGCATGATGTCAAAGTCTTCCTGATTCAACTGGCCGTTCAGCTTCGCAGTGATGAGCTTGACGCGCACGGCCTGCTTCTCAGCAAGCTGATTGGAAAGCTGGCGTTTACGGTGCTCTACGTTCTCAATGCGCTTCTTTGCGTTGGCCTTTCCCAGCACGGGCAGCACATTCACCAGCGCATCAAAGGCAGGCTGTAGGTCTTCAAGGTACTGCAACCAGTCAGCTTCAATCTTCTCAACACGAACGCTGAAGCGGTTGCTGCACTCTTTGTTTGCGCACCAGTACTTCGGGTAGGTCTTGCTTCTGCCCTTTGGTTTCGCGCCTGTGAGCTTCGCGTTGCAGTACCCGCACTTAACGAATCCACGCAGCGGGAAGTCTTCGTTGGTGGGCTTCTTCGGCATGGCCTTCCTCTTTCCGCGCAAGCAATCTTGTGCTTGCTGCCAGAGTTCTTCTGAAACCAGCGCGGGGAAGCTGGCCTTGTAGGTCTGCGTATTATGCACAATCAGGCCACAGTACACAGGATTCTTGACCGTAAATGAGAAGGTTTGCTTGGTGAGTTTGCGGCCAGTCTTCGTGCGCAGCCCGGCAGCAGTTACCATCCTTCGCACTTCCTCTGATGAATGCTCACCGCTGGCAATCATCTCAAATGCCTGCTTGAGCAGCGGTGCAGCATCATCCAGAGCTATGCTCTTCAGACCCTTCTCCTGCACGTTGCGGTAGCCCAGCGGTGCCTTGTGCAGCCAGCGGCCTGCTTCGCGGTGATACTGGAATCTGTTTTTGACACGCGAAGACAGGTTGTGAGAGTAGAACTGTGAGACGCTGCCCAGCACAGCGGCCAACATCATCCCAACAGGGCTGCTGTCAATGCTGGGTTCATCCACGCTGATGAACTTGACGCCAAGCCTCTTCAGCCGTGCCATCGCAACAACTTGGGTTTCCATGTTCCGGCTGAAGCGGCTGACATCCTGCACCACGAAGTGTGTCACACGGGTTCTGTTCTCTTGCACCCATGCAAGACACTCTTCAAAAAGTGGCCGGGTGGTTTCCCACGCTGATTCACCCTCAGCCACGAAGACGCGCAACACTGGGATGTCCTGAGCGGTACACCAGTTTTGGCAACGCTTCTCTTGGGCTGGCAGGTTGGCTTCGTTTCGTTGTTGTTGCTTCGGGTCGCTGACCCGGCAGAAGATGACAGCGGCTGGCATGGCGGCAGGATACCACGCCCTGCAACACTGGCTGGCGCACAGCCCCGTCCGGTGGCTGGACGGGGCAAACCCCTTGGGAACCCCTAAAAGCGCGGAAATCGGCTCCTTTACGCTTTTGTGCTTGACTTGTCAAGGGAAATCTGCTACAATAGTTGTGTCAGTCAGAGATAGGGGCAGCCTGAGCAGCCCTGCATCTCACTGAAAGGGCTGGGTTAAAGAAAAGTCTTGACTTCGCCTCTGGAATTTGATAGAATAGATGTGCGGTAAAGGGGTGTGGAAAGAATTTGCTTGACTTTCACCCCCAGATATGAGATTCTCTTAGTATAGGGGTGCATCTCTGCCCCAGCAGTACGGTGAGTGCCATTAACCACCACCCCCGATGGCCGGGTAACAGCCCAAGCCGCGTGTCTTAGACCCTGCCGTCAGTCTGAACGATACCAGACAACTTAAAGAAGAACCACGCACTGATGCGTAGAAGTCTGCGCAATGGTGTGTCTGGTGGTCTGCACTGAGTGCGGCCAGAGAGGGTGAGGGTGTATTTCGGCTGGTGTTTCGGGGGTTTGGTTCTGGCTGCTGCTGACTCACGTCAGCTTGACGCTTCGCGTCATGTTTCCTGCCTTCCCCAGAGGGGAAATCTGGGAACAGAATCAAACCAAGTGTGTTAAGTATATATATTTCTTGTAGTTATAGATTCTGTTTCTGTTCCCGCATTTTGGGTCTGGGGGGATGGGAACAGCATCAACAGCCACAAAAGGTGGCAGAAAAGAGAGCACTCATTCATGAGCGCAAAGAGCAACACAGGGCAGAACCAAGCCCCTGAAACAGAGAACCTGTTTGAAGAAATCAACTGGTTCGTGCTGGAACCGCGAAAGAACAAATGGCTGGTTGACGGCCTGCTTCTTCGCCGGGGTTCGTCAATGCTTTCAGGAAAGCCGAAGGCAGGGAAAAGCACGGTTGCACGCAGCATCGTTGTGAACATCATCAAGGGCCAGAACGTTCTTGGCCGTGCGGTGGAAGCCAGAGGGAAAAAGCTCACGGCAGCCTACTTCTTGATGGAAGGAAAAGATGACCAAGCGGCATTCGCTGAGCAGATGCGTGCGTTAGGTGTGACGGCAGAAGAGGCGAAGCGTCTACGCGCATTCAAGCGTGACAAGAAGGGAGCACTGCTGGAACGGGTTCACTGGTTGGTTGAAATTCTGCGAAAGTACCCGGCTGACATTGTGGTGGTGGACACGCTGCGTCTGTTCACAGGGAAAGAGAAAGGAGAATCAAACTCCTACGATGACACCGTTGAAGCGATGGACAACATTGAACCCACGCTGAGGAAGAGCGGCTGGGATGGGCACCTGATGTTGATTCACCACGCACGAAAAGATGACGGCAAGAAACATCAAATGCTTGATTCAGTGCTTGGCAGCAGCGGCCACGCGGCCAGCGTCAACACGGTGATGGTGGTGAACCATCCGAATGACAACGAACCAGCCCGTTTCATCGGCAGCAAGCAGAATGAGACAGAGAAGTGTTTTGGTGACCTGCCGATGACTGAGTTGCTGATGGATGACGCCGGGGCTGTGAGTCTTGGCCGCAAAGAAGTAGACATCATGAAGGAAGAGAAGAAACAGGAGAAGGTGAAATTGGGCGTGAAGATTCAGCAACACATCAGTGACCACCCCGGTTGCACAATGCTGGAACTGCAAGAACGGCTGGCCACACGGAAGCAGAAAATTGTTGAAGAGATTTCTACCCTGATTGACCTGAACATCATCACGCGCATAGGTGAGGGCACGAAGAAAAGCCCATTCACATACGTGTTGACTCAAGAGGCAGCAGCATGACAACAGAAGCATACGTTGAACAACTGGAACGGCAGCACGCTGCTGAGACTGCGGCAGTCAGAGAACTGGAAGACCTGTGGCGCGTCACGTTCGCTGCTTGGGAACCGTACATGCCTGAAGAGAAGCGGTTCCGGTGGTGGGTGCGCACCTACGGCCTCAGATTGATGAAGCACGCTGTCAGCATCACGGCCACGAACGCTTCACGGCATTGGTCAGTCACCCGGCTGGGCAAGTATTGCTCCGGTGTTGCACGCAACATCCACGAACAGGCGCGAAGAGAGGCAGCGTGATGAGGAAGCGACCACTATACGAACACCGTCTTGCTGATGTGCTCTATCACATTGACGAAGCCACGCGGGTGCAGCGGCCATACAAGCGCGTGGTTGTGAAGAAGAGAGGCACGCGCAAGAAGAAGCGCACGAACGGCAAGCCCATGAGTCACGCGGCCAAGGTTGCTGGCTGGAACAAAGCAGCAGTTGCCTATCTGCGTATGACCCAGCAGAACGTCACGATGCGCAAGACCAGCATCACGATGGATGAAGCAGCCCAGATGGATGCCTACAGCAGAGCGGTGGCGAAGCGCACGGCTGGCAAGCGGCTGACCTTCAGTGCCAACCTGATTGGCGCAGACTACGGCTTGTTGTTGGTGTGGAAGTTGTCTGCTGTTGAAGGTCAGGTGAAGAAGTTCATTTGCCTCTGCGCATGTGGGAACCGGAAGACCTGTGTGTGTGAAGTGGCTGCTTCAATGCTGGTGAATGGACGCAAGAAACATTGCGGCTGCCGATTGAAGGCGAAGAGAAGACAGCAGCATTGCAGGAAGCAGCAGAAGCTGGCCCGGCAAGGGCGCAGGCGTGGTCACTGGAAGCGGCACTGGGGCATGGCGGCATAGGAAAGCCAGTTCCATTTCTTATGCTGTGACATCTTTTGATGCGTTCACCCGCAAAACACTGCATGATTCTCATTTTAAGGGCATCTGGTATTCTAAGGGTAGAGAAGAAGAGACGGCAAGAAGACCGTCTTGCACCGTGAAGGTACGCTGTACCGCGCACGGAATGCGCCTTTGAGGGCTTGCGGCCCCAAGGCGTGAGAGTTCGGCCCTGCACTTCCGTGCCGGGTGAAGAATCCCAACAACAATTTGAACAAGCTTGAGACTGGCCTAGTGCCACAGTGACCGCAAACACTGCTTTCGTCTCCGTGTGTCTGCTCCGGTGTCCGAACCACCAGCAGACACACGCCTACTTTGCACGGTGTCCCAGCCCTTAAGTAAGGCTGGCTGGTTCCATGAGCACCAGATTCCTCACCGTGCGTATGGCCGGGTTACGTTCATGAGCCGTGACCCGGCCTTTGACTTCCCCGGTTGTGATTCTCACGGTTGCTACTGAACATGGCCAACCTTTCTGCTTCACGGCTGGGCTGGGCAGGTACTTGACAGGGACTAATCCTCGCCTGTTTCAAACCTGCCCTATGATTTCTTGAACCGTTCCAGATTCGGTCAAGGCGGCTGGCTGAATACTCAGTGCAGCCGCACTATTTTCTGAAATGTTGAGAGTGAGCGCGTGAAAAAGACAAGAAGGATGTACAAGCTGAGGAAGCTGGGGCTGTTTGTTTTCCTCAAGCTACCAGCACCGAAGAAGAAGACGGCAGCAACGCCAAAGCCCAAGCAGTACAGAACAAGAACAGAGCGCAAGCCAGTGTTGTTCTATGAGAAGGGTGACCTGAACGTGATTGAAGCGAAGCAGCAGCGTGACATCACCATCGAAGACCCACAGCCCTTTGATGGCACCGCTAAGCGTGACGCTGTTGATGGTTGGGGCGAGTTTGTTGATGACCCTGAGCTATATGCTGCCGCAATCTGCATCGTGCCAACCAACGACGGGCCACGCAAGAAGTACCGCATGATGATTCGGCCATCCGTGTTGAAGGCCAAGCAGAAGCGCGTTGCGAACTTGCTGCGTGACATCGAACGTGATGATGCCAAGGCTGCCAAGCGGCGGGTGAGAATGACGTTGTACGCAATGGGCAAGCTCTGACAATGCCACCGATGAGAGCCAAGAAACCATGCGCCTATCCATGCTGTGCGGCACTGGTGATTCACCCTCAGCGGTACTGCGAACGGCACGCGGCCAAAGAAACAAAGCGGCAGTATGAGACGAAGAAGCAAGACTACATCTGGCTTCTCTATCACACACCAAGGTTTAAGAAGTTTCGTGCGTGGTTCCTTCGTTTGAATGTGCTGTGCATGAGAGTTGTTGACGGGCGTCAGTGTATGAACTGGGCCACCACGCTGCATCACAGACGCGGCCTGCGTTCACATCCTGAAGACTTGTGCGCTGCTGAGTACTGCGCTGCGTTGTGCGCTGGGCATCACCGCGCAGGTGAAGATGGTGATAGACCCGGTGATGAGTACGTGGAAGCAGAGACGCGGTTAGGTTTGGAGATGAGGAAGCCATGACATTGACACAGTACGAAGAGCTTTGCCAGAAAGTCTTCAGCGAACGTCTGCCAGTCATACGTGACGCCAGTGACGCTGAAGCAGAGCGGCTGACTGAAGCGGTGATGTCTGAGCTTGAGCAGGTAGCACTGAGCAGCGGCCTTGAAGTGTGCCAGAGTGGTGCTGCTCTGCTGGTGTTGGCCCGGTATGACATGGCCTTGCATGACAACGCTGACATGCTTGGTGTTGGCCCTGAATACTTCACTGGTGACAGAGCAGCAGAGCAAGAAGCGTTCATGTACTTGCATCAGAGACGCTGTGGCGCACCAGCCCGGCATGAAAATGCAGCCTAACTATATATCGTTCTGCGATATATCCTCACCACGCCTTGCCTTAGCTGTTCCAACGACTAACTAGCTAAGTCCTGTGTTTACAGTCACATACCAGGGGGTAGGCGAATCTCTGGTAGGGTTTCGTTTGCGCACCTGCGCGTAGTCAAATTTCTACGGGTGCACAACTTTTGCATTTCTTACTACCGATTCGCAGCGGTTCGTGGGTGTTTCTTGGGGTTCTAACCGTGTTTTGTAGGCATTCAAGTTCATGGGAGAGAGTACTTTATGATGAAAAGTGACAAGAAGACGGCCAGAAGGCGAAGAAACGCTGGCACCCCGGCATACCTGATGCTTCTGAAGAAGCACGGGCTGGTCAACCCACGTGAGATTGATGGGTTTCATCTTTGGATGCGGCTGTGCGAGTCACCAGAAGTTGTCAAACGTGCAAAGAAATATGCAGCCCGGCAACGCCCTGAGTATGTCAGCGGCTTTGGTATTGGGTATTCGTTCTGTGAAAAAGTTTTGAACGCGATGAAGCCCAGTGAGCTTGCTGAGTTGAAGTTGTCTCTGGGAATCAAACCAGAAAAAGAGTTTGCAGTACTGTAGTCCAATCCAAAAGAAAAGTGAGTGAGCGAATGATGAAGCGTGAATTGCGCTATGCCGCAGAACTGCGTGCAAGCGATGGAATGACCATCACGGGAAGACCCGCGATGTACAACAGCCTGTCAAAAGACCTTGGTGGATTCAGAGAAGTGCTGCTGCCGGGCTGCTTTGACGGCAGCCTTGATGACGGTGAAATCTACTGCGCATGGCAACACGATGCGACACAGATTCTTGGCAGGGTCAGCGCGGGAACGTTGGAACTGAGCAGTGACCGCAACGGCTTGACTATGCGGTGCCAGTTGCCCAACAGCCCACTGGGGCAGAACGTCTACCAGTCTGTGAAGCGTGGTGACGTGAGCAAGATGAGCTTTGGATTCTATTGCCTTGAAGATTCTTGGGACGTTGCCACGGATGAACGCGGCCAGAAGTTTGACCGCAGAAGCGTGAAGAAGGCAAGAGTCTTTGAAGTTTCGCCCGTGACCAGCCCGGCCTACGCTGCCAGCAGCGTCAGTGCGCGTTCGCTGTTCCCAGATGGGCAACCCACGCGCATCATCACGCCACCAGCGGTGCAGGAAGTTGCGCCAGATGTGCTGGCGTGGATGCGCTGCAAGTTGGAATTGAGCAAGCGCAAGTAAAAGAGTTTCTGAAAAGAAAGACCACAACCCGCTGGTCTGCATCAACGCGGGAATTTAACTAGAGAGTGTAAGAGAGAAATGAAAGAACAACGCAATACCCTGCTTGCCAACGCGCAAGCAATCCTGAACGAACGCCCCTATTCGCGCATGAGCGAAGCCCGTTTCATGTCAATCATGAAGCTGGTTGACGCCATTGACGCAGACCGTGGCGCAGATGTCCGTGCAATCGAAGCCAGCGCAAAGTTGGCTGAGATTCGCGGCGAAGAAACCAGCGCGAAAGAACTTCGCGTGCAGGAAGAGTGGCGGCACTTTGTCCACAAGCCTTCCGAAAAGCGTACCTACACAGCGTTGGAAACAGACTTAGCAACAGGCAGCGCAACTGTTCCCGCTGGGCAGTGGCTGCATCAGTACAATTCGCGTTTGGCGTCCTACAGTGGATGGCTCAAGGCTGGTGCAACGTTGCAGAACGTCACCAATGGTGTGCCGTTCATCAGTTTCTTTTCTGATGACGTAGCCAACCAAGCCAGCATCATCGGTGAGAACACATTGTTGCCGCAAGTCAACCCTGTCTTCGCTGCTCCGAAGCCAAACGTCAAGAACTTCGCAACTTCTGTGACAGTTTCCAACCTGTTGCTGCAAGATGCGCAGTTTGACCTTGACGGATTCTTGCAGTCACTGTTCGCGGTTCGCGTGGCACGCAAGTTCAACAACTTTGCGTCCGTTGACGGCACTGAAGGAATTTTTGCGCAACTGACCGTGGGCGCAACGTCTATGTCTTCGTCTGTGCCGGGTAACGACGAATTGTTAGACATGCAGAACCAGATTGACGCGGCGTATACCGAAGCTGACAGCGCACCGTGCTACATGGTTTCGCCTGCGATGCGCATACGGCTGATGAAGACGCGGGACACCGCTGGTGCCATGCTCTACCCTGAGTTAAAGCAGGGTCAGTTGCTTGGGTTCCCGCTGGTTGAGAACATTGACCAGTCTTCGGCATCTGGCGGCGTTGGCGTTGTCTTCGGCAGCATCAAGCGTGCAGTGCTGGTGCAAAGCCAACATACGCTGATTCGTTCCCGCGAGCGTGCGGCTGAGTTTAACGCTACGCTGTACGGCTTTGTGGCACGCATGGGCTGCAAGCTGATTGATGGCAATGCTGTGACGGCCCTCAAGCTCGCATAACCAAAAACAACCTAGTTGAACCAAGGGACGGCAGGGGGTTCACGCTTCCTGCCTTCCCCCTTTTTGCCCGAAGGAATACATGCAGATTTATAACTCACTGAAAGAACCCAAGACCGTCTTCACGTCAAAGTACGTTGGCGTCTGCTGGAACGATAGACGGAAGCAGTGGCGAAGTGCCATCAGCATCTTGGGCAACAAGAGAATCTTAGGCTACTTCGATTCAGAGAAGACAGCAGCACTGGCGTACAACGAAATGGCCATTCGCTACGGGAAACCGTACAACGTCATTGAAGAGGAAAAAGGAACATGATTGAAAAAGTTGCAAAGAACGTGGGCTTGGCCCCGTGGGAAGAAGAGCACCAGCAACAGCAAACCAACGAAGAGTGGCTTGCGAAGCTTGCGAAACGCCAGTACCTGACCCGTGGACAATGGTGGAATGGTTACGGAAGACGTGTGACAGTTTCCAACGCTGATGCACGTAAGGTCATCACCACGCAGTCTGGCCGCACTTTGTTTCTGTTCAGCGCAGACCAATTGTTGCCAGAACAGGAGCAGCAATAATGCCTTGGACAAAGACCGAAGCAACGCTGGGTGACGGTATGCAGATGGTCAGCGGTATAGCGCGGCGGGTGCCACCCACCAAGGTGCCCTGCTACACGTATGACTGCAACAAGTGTGGTGCAGAACATACCGTGCTGGTGACGAACGTGAAGGAACCTGTGAAGGTTTGGTGCTGTGGCGCGTTTCATTCACCGGAAGAGTTGCTGCCGAAGGTTGGATTGCTGACACGGCTGCTTGGGTGACAAGTGACCCGGCTGACTTCGGATGGCCGGGTATTTCTTTGTTTTTCACATCAGGTTTTGTTTTTCCACATTCCACAACCGGGTGGATTCCCTGCTAAAGGCCGCAGTGCTAGACTATTCGTCACGGAGGTTCAAATGCTCAAGAGCGGGTTGATTGATGAACAGTTGTTCGAAGAGATTCGCAAAAAGTGGCCGGAAGCGAATCGTCGCTGGCAGGTGACACTATTTCGCAGTGAACCTGCCGAAGGTGGCGGCACTAAGAACGTAGAGATTGAGCGGTTTGACAACGTGCGCTCCAAGTGGCTCACAGGCAACGTGGTCAGCCATCAGGGTACGCTGGAGTTCGTAACCGAAGATGGAAGAGAGGTTGTTGTTTCATCCATGCCGTTCATAGCAAAGGAAGTAGCCCCAGCCACGGCTGCCCTTGGGGCTAGTTGACGCGCTGTATGGCAGCCCGTAGCTGGGCAGCCCGGTGCAAAATGGCACAGGTTGGCCCACCATTATTTTCAACGGCTTACCCGGTGTTGCCCCAAAAACCTCAACCCACAATCCAACCCACAAGTCACTGGACCGTATTCGTACTGACTCCGAGCGCCATCA
>Ga0210406_10008875_pt1 | contig 10035 bp, 9 predicted proteins | sample IncBWC30MmetaG_FD_155454 | JGI IMG/M metagenome (GOLD analysis project Ga0210406, IMG submission 155454) | Forest soil microbial communities from Barre Woods Harvard Forest LTER site, Petersham, Massachusetts, United States - Inc-BW-C-30-M | ecosystem: Environmental > Terrestrial > Soil >... | reverse complement strand
TTTCCAGAAACCTCCAGCCCCTTGACCACCGAGACCTCAAATCCATCCATCTCTACTCGGCTATTAAAACGTGCACTCAGCGTCTCGATCACCCGTCCCTTCAAAATCGGGCCCGCACGACGCAACATCACCCCGCCAATCACACCGAGAACCACAACCGCAATCAGCAAGGAGGCAAAAATCCACGCCCACACCCGGCGGCGTTTCGAAACACCACGGACTTCGATCGGTTCCGTCTTGTCTTCGATCAAAATCGTTCACCGGCTTTTTTTGATGCGCAAACAAGGAGTCCCGTTTCCCCTTATTCCGGCGGCAAATCGACGATACTTCGCCCATCGTGGTACACAGCGAAGATCTTCCGCGTATTGCGAATATCCGCGAGCGGGTCTGCATCGAGCACAAGCAGGTCCGCACGTTTCCCTGCAGCAATCGTCCCGCGATCGGCCGCGTGCAGCAGCTTCGCATTCTCTCCCGTCGCCGCACGAATCGCCTGCATCGAAGTCAGCCCAGCCTCCACCATCAACTCCAGCTCACGGTGCTCCGCAAACCCCGGAATCCTGCCCGGCAGCGCCCCCGAGTCCGTTCCGAATCCGACATTCACCCCGGCATCAAACAACTTCTTCAAATTCTGCTGCCCGACAACAAAGTCCTTACGATGTTGCGCCGTCTGCGGATCTTGATTCACCTTCTCCGCATACCCCGGCGCACCGAACTTCGCTATCAACTGCGGCCCGGCTGCTTGCCGAAAAAATGCAGTCTCCATAAACTCAGGCCGTCCCGCGTACACAAAGAACGATTCATCCACCGTGAACGTCGGCACATACCAAACCTTGTGCTGCTTCATCGCCTGAATAAACGCATCATCCACCTCCTGGTCTCTTACCGAATGCGCCAGCACATCCACCCCATCCGCCACTAACTCCTTCGCATCCTCCAACGCATACTCATGCGCCGCCACCCGCAGATTCTTCCGATGCGCCTCGTCGATCACGGCCTTGTAAATCTCCGGCGTCATCTCCGGCATCGCCCCATGGCCCTTGTCGACCCAGATCTTCACGATGTCCGCACGATGCGCCGCCAGTTCATCGACATCCTTCCGCGCCTCATCCGCCGTAGCCGGCCGATAGATCTGGTCCGCCGCCGCCAGCAGCCCCGGCGCACCTCCAGGCACACCAATCCCACGCCCGGCCGTAAAGATCGTCGCGCCTTCCAGACGTCCGCGCCGTTGCTCGTCTCGCAACGCATACACCAGATCGCGATTCGCTCCCAGCGACAGAATCGTCGTCACACCGTATCGTTCAAACTGCTTCAGTTGCGCCGTAACATTCTCCCGCGTATACCCACTCGCCGACGACTCCGCATCCTCCACAATCAACCCGAGGTGCGAGTGCGCGCTGATCAGCCCCGGCATCACCGTCTTCCCAGACAGTTCCCTCACCTGCACGCCGGACGGCACAATCAACCTCTCGCCGATCTTCTCAATCCGCCCATTCCGCAACAGCAGCGAAACATGCTCCTGCGGCGGCGCTCCCGTGCCATCGATCAATCGCACGTCGCGCAGCAAGACCGTCGGCGCTGCTGACGGTTGCTGCGCCCGCGCATCCAGCAACAAACCCAAGCCACCCAGCAGCCCACCCAACGCAATCAAACCCGCGCGCAGACTCATAGAATAGACTCCTTTCCATAAGATGGGCCCGTCCAACTAGAACTGACAACGGAGAACTGACAACGGAGAACCGCTTTACCGCCGTTCTCGCCAAAGCCGGTAAAGCCCCCACGCCGCAACCGTGCAGTTATCCACGATCGTTCCATCCACGATCATCCCTTCAAACTCGCCCACACTCACCCGCCGCAACACCAGATCGCTCTCCTCCGCATCCGGAGCAGCCTCTCCCATCGTCAGCCCTTCGGCCAGAAACACATGGTGCTTCTGATTCATCACCCCATACGCGATCTGCAGCATCGACAGATGGGTCATCCGCTCGGCCGTCAACCCCGTCTCTTCCTTCAGCTCTCCCCGAGCCATCTCCTCCGGCACCACCTCCGCCGTCTCCCACCCGCCCTGCGGAAGCTCCCAGTGCCGCGCACCCACGGTATACCGGAACTGCTCAATCAGATAAACGAACTCACCCTCCGCCGTCACCTCCAGCGGAATAATGATCGAAGCCGGATCCTTATCCACCACCCCGTAGATCCCGCGTACTCCGTTCGCACGTTCGATCACATCCTCACGAACGCTAGTCCAGGGATTGCGATAAACCTCCCGGCTACTGATCGTCTTAATCGCCACGCGACCCCGGCAATCGATCCGTTCTCTACACCCTACTCTCTACTTGCTACTCGCTGTCCCTCAGGAACCGAAAACTCCAGATGCGACGGATACTTCTCCGACCCATAGATCGTCTGCGTCGCCGCCTTATATGCATCCGCGGGAGCCGTCATGATATTCGGCACAAACGTCTGCGGATTCCGGTCATATAGCGGAAACCAGCTCGACTGCACCTCCACCATAATCTTATGCCCCTTCAAAAACGTATGGTCCGCACCATGCAAACTCCACTTGAACTCCGTCACCTTCCCCGGCGTCAACGCCTCCGGCTTCTCGAAGCTCTTCACATACCGCCCGCGAAAGATCTCATCCACAATCATCAGCTGATACCCGGCCATCGGCGCCGGCGCGTCATCCGGATACACATCGATCAGCTTCACCACCCAGTCCGCATCCGAACCCGTCGTCGCAGCAAAGAGATCCGCCATCACATCGCCCGTGATCGTGACATCCTTATCCAGCACCGGCGTCTCAAAGTTAGCCAGATCCTTCCGCGAACTCACAAACCGCTGATCCTCCGCCAGCCACGTCCGCCACTTCGACCCATCCCCATACGTCGGCTGAATCGGCCTGTTCCGGTAAGGCACCGGATTCGCCGGATCGGCCACATACAGACCCGCAACCCCGCCCTCCTTCGGCGCAGCAAAACTCAGCCCTTCGCCCTTCGTCAGGTAAAGCTTCTCCTCATGAAAACCATCCTTCGGCGGCCACGCAGCATACCGCTCCCACTGGTTCACGCCCGTACGAAAGCTCGCCGTATTCTTCAACTCAAATCCCGCACGCCCCTTCAAATACTTTTCAAAGAACGGCGCCTCAATCGTCTTCCGATACTGCTCCCCCGCGTCCACGCCAAAGTTCACCGCACCCAAACTCAGCGTTCGCCGATTCCACCCCCCATGGTTCCACGGCCCCAGCACCAGAAACACGTCATGGTCCTTGTCATGCGGCTCCAGCGCAGCATACTCCGCCTGCGGACCCCACATATCTTCCTGGTCCCACCATCCACCCACCTCCAGCGTCGGCACCTCCACCTTCGTCAGGTGCTTCTCCACCGCCATGTCCTGCCAGAACTTCGTATACGCAGGCTGCGCCAGAAACACCTTCGCCGTCGGCAGGTTCTCCATCTTCGCCGCCTGCGCCGCGCCGGCAAAGTTCACGTTGCGCAGAAAGAAATCGAACATATCTTCCTTGCTCTGCACCGGCACGTCTGTCTTCTGCGCCTCCAGCTGCTGCACATAATCGAATCCATACGTCTCGCGAAACGCGCCGTTATGAAAAAAATCATCGCCCAGCCATATATTCGTCATCGGCGCCTGCGGCGAGATCGCCTTCACCGCCGGATGCGCATCGATCCCCGCCGAAATCGCCAGGAACCCCGGATACGAAACCCCGAGCACACCCATCTTCCCGCTGTTATTCGGAACATTCTTCAGCAGCCAGTCGATCGTGTCCCGAGTGTCCGTCGTCTCGTCCACATCGTTCTTCGTCGTATGCGCGACGATCGGGTGATTCATCACAAACGTCCCCTCGGACTGATACCGTCCGCGAATATCGCCGAACACAAAGATATATCCGCTGGCCGCCAGCTCCGGCTTCGCGACATTCACGCTCTTCGACGAGTTGTGATCCGTCCCGTACGGCGTCCGCTCCATCAGGAACGGCAGCGGCTCTCCCCCGCTCTCCGACCCCGCCGGCCGCAGAATCACCACATGCAGCTTCACCCCATCGCGCATCGGAACCATCGCCTCACTGCGCGTGTACTCCTTCGACGCCCCTTTCTGCGGCGTCGTCTCCTGCGCCCTGGCCACGCCAAACGAAATCAGCAAACCTGCGCAAAGAGCTATCCGCGAGCGGCGAAGGATCTTCATGGAGCACATACCTCTAGGTGAAATCGAATTCTGGAATCTGATTGTTCTCAAATCTACATCCGTAGGCGAGCCGGTCCAGACGCTTCTCGCAGAGTCGCGCGGAACAGACAACCAGGCAGCAAATGCCGTGCGACTACCCAACTACCCCAGCGCAATCGGCTCAGTCGGTATAGGGCTCGCTTCGCACTTCCACCCTTCCCTGCCGTGCGTCCCATCGCAAAACGGTCGCTTCGACGACATCCCGCAGCGGCAAAGGGAAATCGCCGGTTTCCCCGTCAGGTCCCACTCGTTCCCATTCACATCGACCAGAGTGATCGGCCCCTCCACGCGAAGTGGCCCATTAGGACGAACCGTAATCTTTACCGCCGCGGCCGGAGCCGGCTCAACCGGCACTACATTCGATACTTCCTCAGACATAAAACTCCCTGGTCTTCAGTCACGAAAGACATTTTTAGATACGACCAGCATAGCAAACGAAGAAGTTCGCCTCAGGAAGGCCACGCCACGTCCAGCTCCACCTCATCGACGTAGCACCAGCCCCAGCTCTCCCCCGGCTCGATCGACCGCATAATCGGGTGCTTGATCTTATGGAAATGCTTCGTCGCATGCTTGTTTGGAGAAGAGTCGCAGCACCCCACATGCCCGCACTCCATACACATCCGCAGATGCACCCACGTGCCGCCGATCTTCAAACAATCCTCACAGCCCTTCGCCGACGGCTTCACCTTATGTATCTGGTTCAGATGGGTACATTCCATAGCAGCACCTTCCCTCAACCCCGATTCTATCTCTATATCCTGCCGGTGCCGGTGCCTTAGCCTTTGCCTTTGCCTTTGCCTTTTTTGTTGTCATCCCGAAGGGATCTGCGGTTGTCTTTCCCCTGCCCTCCTTGTCGTCATCCCCTTGTCCTCACCCCGAAGAGCCCGCCCTGAGCGAAATCGAATAGGAGTTACATTTAGGTTGCACCCCCAAACCAATCAATCCCCCAACCCCTCCGTAATCCCATACTCCTTCAGCTTCCGGTACAACGTAGTCTTCCCAATCCCCAGCAGCTTCGCCGCCATCAATTTATCGCCCTTCAACTGCCGGATCGTCTCCAGAATGGCATGCTTCTCCATCTCCGCGATCGACACAATCTCTCCTCCCGCGGTCCTCACACCTTCACTCCGCTCCACCCCGTCTTCTTCCTCACGAATCACCGGCCCCTGCTGCAGCCGGAAGTTCTGCAGCTGGGTCGGCAGATCCCCCATATGAAGCACCGGCCCCGAAGACAACGCACAAGCCCGCTCAATCGCATTCTCAAGCTCTCTTACATTTCCCGGCCAGTCATACTCCGTCATCACGCGCAGCGTCGAATCGGAAAAAGTCCTCTCCACCCCGGACTCCTTCTCCATTCGCTCCAGAAAATGCATCGCCAGCGCCGCAATATCCTCCCGCCGGTTTCGCAGCGGAGGAATCCGCAGATTCACCACATTCAACCGGAAGTAAAGATCCTTGCGAAAACTGCCCCGCTCCACCATCCCCGCAAGATCGCGATTCGTCGCCGCCAACACCCGCGCCGAAATCGGCTTCGCTACCGTCGACCCAACCGGCCGCACCTCCTTCTCCTGCAGCGCCCGCAGCAGCTTCGCCTGCAGATCCAGCGGCAGCTCGCCAATCTCATCCAGAAACACCGTCCCACCCTCAGCCGAAGCCAGCAGCCCCTCCTTCGCCCGGTCCGCCCCGGTAAACGCCCCCTTCACATGCCCAAACAACTCACTCTCAATTAGCGTAGGCACCAGCGATCCGCAGTCCACCGGCACAAACGGCTTCGCCGCGTTCGGCCCATTGAAGTGAATCGACCGCGCCACCAGCTCCTTCCCCGTCCCGCTTTCTCCGAGGATTAAAACCGAGTGCGTCGAATACGCCACCTTCGACAGAATCCGGTACAGCTTCTCCATCTCCGGCGACCGTCCCACCAGCCCGCCCATCCCCTGCTGCGTTCTCAACCGCTCCCGCAGCAAACGGCTCTGCACATCCAGATGGAGCTGCTGCGCCGTCCGCTCCAGCACCGTCGTCAACTCCTCCAGCGCAAACGGCTTGGTCAGATAATCTCCCGCGCCAATCCGCATCGCCTCCACCGCAGACGGCACCGTCGCAAACGCCGTCATCACGATCACCGCAGTATCGGGGTGCAGCGCCTTCACCTGCTCCAGCAGCGGCAGCCCTCCGCCACCCGGCAGCTTCAGGTCCAACAGCAGCAGATCGATCCGCTGATGCTTCAAAATCGCCCGCGCCGCCGTCGCACTCTCCGCCCCCAGCACCACCGCAAAGCCCATCCCCGAAGCAATCTGGCAGCAGGCCTTCCGCACCGCCTCATCATCATCGACCACAAGCACATGCAGCAGCCCAAAGTGTTCCGCCGCGCCCGGCGCAACCTTCTCCGTCGCCGGAACATTCACCGGCGACACACCCACCAGCACACCCGACGGCACATCCGCCGCAGTCAATGGCTCACGACCCAAAGAATCACCGGCCACCGCGGTCCCCTCTACTCGATCCTTAAGCATCCCAACCTCTCCCGCCTTCTTCGCTCCCGAACCCAGAATCCCTAGCATGCGATCCACCCCGCCTCTCCCTTTAGCACCGTCTTCGCCATCTTCACCTCGGCCTCGATCCGCTTTGCCTCATCCTGCCGCATCTCCGCCTCAGTCTGCTTCACCGCATACCACTCCGCAGAGATACTCGTCCCCACATCCACCTGGCTCTCCACATTCAGGCACCCACCCGACATCGCCACCAGCTCCCGCACCACGCGGAAGCCCAGCCCCCGGCCGCTCGCGCTCGAAATCCCACCCGCTTGCATCAACCGCCGCACCGCTGCCTGATCCATCCCGCAGCCGCGATCCCGCACCGTCAGCACCACCCGCCGGCGCGCCTCATCGCCCTCATCGCTAAGCCCATTACTGCCAGCCTGCTCGATCACGCCCTCCACATGGATCGAGATCGCCCCCACCCACGGCGTCGCCTCCGCCGCATTCTTCACCAGGTTCGTCAGGATCCGTTCCACTGCCTCCACCGGCACCCGCACCGGCTGAAACGCCCCCACCCCATACGAGATCTCCACCGACCGGCCCGCCACCCGGCTCAACAATCCCCGGCACCGGTCCACCACATTCGGAAGTACCGAAATCTCCGCCTTCACCTTCGCAGGCAGCCCCGACCGCGAATGGTTCACCAGGCGGTTGATCATCGCCCAGCTGCGATCGCTCAGCATCCGCAGCTCCGTCGCATACTCGCGGTGCTCTTCGTTCAGCACCCCCGGCATCGCCAGCAGATCCGAGTAGAGACTCAACGCCCCCAACAGATTCCCCGCGTCGTGCGCCAGCCCCGCGCCTTCAGCAACCCCCGCCACCGGAGCCGCTGCATCCCGCGCAACCGCCGTCACCGGCCGCCGCACCACTGGCATCGCAGCCCGGTTGAGGCTCATCTCGCGCGTCACATGCCGAAGCGCCGCAAACTTCCCTGAATAAATCCCCGAATTACTCTCCGACCCTGAGGCAGTCCTGCTCCGCGTCGCCTGCATTCCGTCTTCCCGCCAATCCCTGCTCAACGTTTCCTGACAGCAGATGCCTTTACATAATCACTTCGAGTGCCAAACTGGAACTCCTTCGCTAAGTAACCATTCATCAACAAAAGCGTAACTCATCCCCCATTACGCCCGATCCGGCAATTCCCAATATAGAACTACGTCCCCGCGCAAACCCAACAAAAACCTCACCCAAGCCCAAACCAGTAACCATTTCCCATTCCGGGACAGTCCCATTTCGGAACTCCATCGCCTCAAACTCACCAAGGTAACCGCGCAGAATCATGAGAACCTCCTTCAAAACATTCCTGTCTCGACCGGAGTCGCGCGCAGCCGTGGAGAACCGGAGCGAATGGGAACTCCATATTTTCGCCTTTGTTCTGGCCGTGACCTGTTCTCAAATCCGTGTCATCGGTGTGGATCCGGGTCAAGCCTTCCGCTTTTTGAACAGATTCTTAGAAGAATCTCACCTCTATAATTCCTGAATGTCCGTAACCACCCCCACCCCGCAGCTCTTCCGCCCCGACCACCGCGCCGCCAACGCCCTCCGCCCCATCCGCATCACCCCCCACTACGTCGCCATGGCCGAGGGTTCCGTCCTCATCGAATCCGGCAACACCCGCGTCCTCTGCAACGCCACCATCGAGCAGGGCGTCCCCGGCTGGCTCCGCAACTCCGGTCGCGGCTGGGTCACCGCCGAGTACGGCATGCTCCCGCGAGCCACCCTCACCCGCACCCCCCGCGAAGCCGAGCGCGGCAAGATCGGCGGCCGCACCCACGAGATCCAGCGCCTCATTGGGCGTTCCCTGCGAAGCGTGGTAGACATGAAAGCCCTCGGCGAGCGCACCATCATCCTCGACTGCGACGTCCTCCAGGCCGACGGAGGTACCCGCACCGCCGCCATCACCGGAGCCTCGGTCGCCCTCGCCCTCGCCCTCGGAAAACTAGTCGCAGCCGGAACCCTGAAAACCTCCCCTCTCAAACAAATGATCGCCGCCACCAGCGTAGGCATCGTCGACGGCCACGTCCTCCTCGACCTCTGCTACGAAGAAGACTCCCGCGCCGCCGTCGACATGAACGTTGTCATGCTCGCCAACGGCGGCCTCGTCGAAACTCAGGCCACCGCGGAACACGACTCCTACAGCCGCCACCAGCTCAACGAGATGCTCGACTACGCCGAAAAGGGCATTCACCAACTCCTCAAGGTCCAGCAGGACACCCTCTCCGCCGCCTCCGCCTGAGGTCTCTCCACCACGCAAACCCCGCCTGGCCTGACAGAGCCCCCGCACGCCGGCTTCAGCGTCAACGAACGAAGCCCACGCTGCGCCCCAGCCTCTTGCTGTCATACATCCGGCCGTTAGCTACCACGCTCACCACACGTCGAATATCGCTGATCTTCTCCAGCGGGTTCCCCTCAACCAAAATCATGTCGGCGCGCTTGCCCACCTCGATCGAACCCGACTCCCCATCCAGCTTCATCACCCTCGCAGACACAATCGTCGCCGACTGTATCGCAGCCATCGGGCTCATCCCCGCCTGCACATACAGCTCGAGTTCGCGATCCAGCCCATATCCCAGCAGGCCCGTGTCGCTCCCCGGAACAATCGTCACCCCAGCGCGATAAAGCGCCCCGACAACCCTGAGGTTCCACTCCATGCGTTCGTGAAACTTCGCCTCATCCCCAGCCGGCACGCCAAGCGCCCGGAACTTCGACGACAACGTGTACGGCGCAGCATTGATCCCAGGTTCAAACGAAGCCGCATCGACATTCTTCGGATGACCCGCCATCTCGCCCCAGCCCAGCGTCGGATCCACCACAATATTCTTATCCTTCAGCAGCGCAATCAACCTCTGCGCCCGTTCGGACTGCAGATCGACGGGTGCAGCACTGCCATCAGGCGTCATAGCGCGAGTCACAAATTGCAGATGGTTGATCTGGTCCATCCCGTCCGCAATTCCATCGAACGCATTGATCGCCGCGGGAACATGTCCCGTCACCGTCATGCCCCGGCCGTGCGCCTCTGCGCTGATCGCCTTCAGCACATCCGGCTGTATCTGCGTATACACCTTGATCTGCTCGAACTTCGCATCGGCATAAGCATCCACAGCCTCAACCGCCTCTGCTGGAGTCTTCACATCCACGTAGCCAAACGCCAGAGGACCGCCGCTGTCTATCAGACCCGCAAGCAGCAGTCTCGGCCCCAGCGCATGCTCTCTATCGATCTTCCTTCGTACCGTCGTCAGAAACTCGAACTCGCCGCCACAATCCC
>Ga0210406_10008873_pt1 | contig 10037 bp, 15 predicted proteins | sample IncBWC30MmetaG_FD_155454 | JGI IMG/M metagenome (GOLD analysis project Ga0210406, IMG submission 155454) | Forest soil microbial communities from Barre Woods Harvard Forest LTER site, Petersham, Massachusetts, United States - Inc-BW-C-30-M | ecosystem: Environmental > Terrestrial > Soil >... | reverse complement strand
GAGTGCTTTCACAAAGGATGTGACGCTCTCGATTCCGCCAGGCGCGCTACCAAACGGAATGCGACTGGTTGCCTTCATTCAAGACCCTAGATCGGGACACGTCCTCGGGGTCGCGGTACAGAAACTCTAGATCAAAGGAGCACATTTTTATGCGAGCGATTCACACACTTTTACTGTTGCCAGCCATCGCTGTCGCCTGTAGTGGTCAGGAGCAAAGCGCGCCCAAAAACGAATTGGCGTTCGGACTCAGTGGCTTGCCGTCTCTATCGCGAAGTGATACTCCCAGCCTGAATGCGGGACCGGGCGTGGGATTCCAAGTGAACTACGGCCGCCGGTTCCTGGAGGGAAATATGTTTGCTCTGTACGGCGAAGTCAACTCTTTGGCAAGTCCGCTTCGCGAAGTCTCGTCGAGCGTAACATCGGCTACTAAAGATTTCGCCAGTCTCTATATCACGCCGGGCGTTCGATTGAAGGTTCTTCCGAAGTCAAGGATCTCTCCATATTTCGCCATCGGCGGTGGATATGCTGATTATGAGCACAGCACGACTGAGCTTAACGGCCAACCAAATCGGGCTTCGCGCCAACTTGCTCGCGGAGTCTTCGATTTCGGGGCCGGCGTTGACGTTCACGTCTGGCGTTGGGTTGCCCTTCGAGGTGAGGCTCGCGATTTCTATACGGGATCTCCGAACTACAACCTGGCGTCGATTTCAGGCGGGCAGCACAACGTGGTTGCCGGTGGGGCCATCGTGCTTCGCTGGTACTAAGACTTAATGGATCAGAGTCATGCTGCTCAAAAGAAGTCAGGCACCTCCGTATTCTTCGGTGACGCCCAAGGGCGTTTACTTGAGCCGTCGCCGTTTTTTCGCGAGCGCGCCCGCCGTGCTAGGTTTCGCGACTGGCGTTTCCTTTGGTGGGACAAAACTGAGCGAGTGAAAAGTCCGTTTAGCACGACTGAGAAACCGACTCCCTTTCAGGATGTAACCAGCTACAACAACTTCTACGAGTTCGGGACCGCGAAGAGCGATCCCGCCCACAACGCGAAGAGATTCCGGAGCGACCGTTGGGCGGTTTCTATTGAAGGGGCGGTGGCAAAACCTCGTGTGCTCGATCTTGACTTGCTTAAGACCGCGCCGCTCGAAGAGCGAATCTACCGCCACCAGTGCGTTGAAGGCTGGTCCATAGTCGTACCGTGGATCGGTTTTCCGCGGAGCGCGCTGATCAACTTGGCAAATCCCACATCAAGCGCGAAATACGTCGCCTTTCAGAGCCTCTATGACGCAAAGCAGATGCCGGATGCACGTGATGCAGGCATTCCCTTCCCATATCTGGAGGGACTACGAATGGCCGAGGCATTGCATCCCCTGGCCTTACTCTGCTTCGGTTTATACGGCGAAGTTCTGAATCAGAATGGCGCGCCGACCCGCTTGGTAACGCCCTGGAAGTACGGGTTCAAAAGCATCAAATCTATTGCTAGGATGCGCTTCGTTGAAAAGCAACCACCCACAACTTGGAGCCTCGCCGTTCCGAGCGTGTATGGGTTCTACTGGAATGTGAATCCAGAAGTGGATCCGCTGCGGAGTCAAGCTACCGAGCGCCGCTTAGGCGACTTCTTCAAGCGCAAAACGCTGAAATTCAATGGCTACGCCGAGCAGGTTGCGACGTTATACGACGGCATGGATCTTCGGGAGAATGTTTGACGCTCAACAGAATCATCTCAAGCCGAGGGGCGAAGCCGTCGATGTTTCTGATCTGCTTACTACCCGCCCTCGTCCTCGGTTGGCGCGCATGGAGCCAGGACCTTGGAGCCAATCCTATCGAGTACATTACGCACTCAACCGGAGACTGGACTCTAAGATTGCTCCTTATCACTCTAACGGTCACGCCGATGCGCAGCGTGTTGCAGTTGCCGCAGCTCATCCGATTTCGTCGGATGCTCGGGTTATTTGCATTCTTCTATGGATGCCTTCACTTCCTCACTTACGTCTGGCTCGACAAGTTTTTCGATACCAAAGACATCCTGAGAGACATCGGCAAACGCCCCTTTGTTACGATCGGCTTCGCCAGTCTAATGCTGATGGCTCCACTTGCGGTGACGTCGACGGCGTCCTGGATCAGACGCCTGGGAGGACGCCGCTGGCAGTTGTTACACCGGCTCATTTACTTTAGCGGTCTTGCCGGTGTCATCCATTACCATTGGCTGGTAAAGTCTGATATTCGCCTGCCTGCCTTGTACGGGACGCTGCTGTTTCTACTGCTGGCCTACCGCTTGTTTGTTTTCGCGGCAAAGTGGCGTGAGAGGCATCGACGGCGTGTCTCAGAATTGCAGCCGCAGCCTACTTGATTTCCAGCACCTCTGTGAGCACTTTCTTCGCGATTGCCGGAACCATCGCACCTGGAGAAGGCAGACCCACCGGAATCAGGACAAACGGGCGTTCGTTCTTTGGGCGCTCGAGGATATGGGTAAGGAATCCCATCGGGCTCGGCGTGTGAGTGAGTGTCGCGAGGCCGCCCATGTGGAGCGCAGCCAGAAGGAACCCAGTAGCGATGCCAACTGACTCTTGGACGTAATAGTGCTTGATCTTCTTCACTCCTTCAGAAGTTTGCGCAAGGCCGAAATCTACACGGAAGACGACAATCAGGTAAGGTGCTGTTTCGAGGAACTCCTTATGCCAGTCCGTTCCCAAGGGCTCCAGCGCTTTCAGCCAGTCCGCCGGCATTCGGTGCTCGTAACTCTCGCGCTCCTCGGCCTCGGCCGCCTCGCGGATCCTGCGTTTAATTTCGGGATCTCTCACGACGACGAACTTCCAGGGCTGTTGATTGGCACCGCTCGGAGCGAGCGACGCACACCGTATAGCGTTTTCGATCAGTTCGAAAGGCACGGGTTCCGGTGAAATGAAACGGACAGAGCGACGTGCTGCCATCCGTGTAATGAACTCGCGCGAGGCGTGTAACTGTTCCTCCGGAGTCATGCGCGAGAAAATCAAAGGGACTTGCTTGTACGATTTCATTGCAGGTTAATCCGAGAGGCCGGCTACACTGTCGCTCTTCCGATTCACGTCGCCAAGAATTGAAATCGGTCAATTTTTATTACGGCCGGCCATGACTCCGCCATCGACATCCCAGATTACCCCAGTCACCCACGACGCCTTATCCGACAATAGGAAGCAGATGACCTCCGCCCCGTCCTCAGGCTTTCCAACGCATCCTATCGGATGAAAGTTATTGAATCCCTGCAAGGCTGTATGTATTTGCTCCTTCGGAACGAAGGCCTCATAGATGGGCGTCTCGACTACTGCTGGGGAGACTGCGTTGACTCGGATTTTGGCATGGGCCAATTCCATCGCAAGATGTTGAGTCAATGAATGGAGGCCTGCTTTGGCCATCGAATAGGCAGAAGATGGCGTCGCGCCAATTGCTTGTTTGGCCCACATCGACCCGATGTTGACAATGGCTCCACCGCTAGCGCGCTCGACCATCCCTCTGGCAACGTGCTGCGTGATCAAGAATATTCCTTTATTCAGTTCAAGGTAGCGGTCGTAGTCCTCCATGGTCTGTTCCAGGAAGGGCTTCGGAACGAAGACACCAGCGGCATTCACCAGCAGATCCATCTTGGCGAGCTTGCCGCCAGACTCCTCCATAAGACGCGCTAGTTGGACACCGTCCGTGATGTCCGCATTGCAGGCGATCACGTTCCCAAACGAGCCTAGCTCGTCTTGGGCCGAACGAAGCTTGAGCGGCGTTCTTACCAAGCACGGTCACGCTCATCGCTCCCCTCTGTAGCAAGAGTCTGGCTACCGCCTTGCCAATGCCGCTGGTTCCACCGACAATCAAGCCCGACTTTCCGACGAAGTCTTGAATCACAACTGTGTGTCTCCTTTCCCGATCTATTTCGACATGGGCGCGAGCGCATTAGCGTACCGCGGTGACTCGCAGGCCTTCTGCCGTCGCGGTCGCCCCGACTTAATTCATGTTCGCTGCTTGACAGACAAAAGTAACGTTTCCCGCCACTCGAACGAAACGTGACCTTCCGTTTGCCTGAGACGAATAATACCGTGGGAGAAGACAAATCGTATGACGAACAGGGAACTTACGAAATTTGAGGAAGTCTTGCGGGCCAAGCAGGTGGAGCTCACAAGCAGCCGGGGGCGCTTGGACAGCATCGCGATCGAAAGAAGCGCCGATCAACTCGAGGAAGCTCAGTATAAGTCTGCGCGGGAACTTGCGGTCGCGAACTTAAGCCGTGAATCGGCTGTGCGGCACGGTGTTGCGATGGGGTTGCTCCGAATCCAGGACGGTACATTCGGAACTTGCGTACACTGCGGCGACGACATCAGCCGGCGTCGCCTTGAGGCTGTACCATGGACCTCATTTTGCATACGCTGCCAAGAGGCCGCCGACCTTGGAGAAGAGAGTGTTCTCGAAAGTATCAACCAACCTTTCGTGGACGCGGCGTAACGGCAGGCAAAGCACTTTTCACAGCCGCTTCAGCGGACCGTGAACACTTGAAAGTGGATTTCGAGCTCGTCCTTCACTTTGACGACACCGCCTCCGATCTTGATAGGCTGAATGCCAAACTCCGTCTGCTTGATGCGGACCGCGCCAACATAGGCGTCATTTTCACGAGTGACGTCGAGGATCACCGGTCTGGTGGTCCCATGCAAGCAAAATCGCCAGATACTCTCCAGGCGCGGGCACCATTCGACCTGACGTGGTCGATTGGAAAACGATTTGGGGATAGGAGGATGATTCCAGAACCTTGCTCTGCATGTTGGATTGCACTTCGGCCTGGTCTTTGTTATTAACCCCATTGTCGGCCTTGACCGAGAGCATTCTAGCGTCGACAGTAAACCGGACACCGGGCGTCGCGCTACTGTCGTCCACGATTCCGCTTGCGATCGGGGCGTTCACCCAGTGTTCATGGCCTGCCGCTGAAAGTAGGCCGGCTTTCCCTACATGAATAGTGAGGGAGCTGCGGTGAGGGTCTATGGCTCTTCCCTGTTCATCGGGACCAGCGACGAGCACTATCGTCAAACTCAAGAAAATTACTGGCAGCCTGTTCAGGCGAATCATAAGTCTTGCCTCCGTCTCTCGGCCAGATGTGTGTAGACGTCTTTCCTAATTCTGAGTTCGCGAATGGTCATTAGAACAGTTACATGCCCGCGGACGACTGGCCGACTGGCTTCGAGGCGAAGGCCGCTCCGCAATGAAGAATTAGTGAGTCCGGAAAGACAAATCGGAATCTTTCGTTCCCAACCAGCCGGACGCTCGTTATTATTGCAACGCAAACCGCAAACGGGGCAAGAGCCCGTCACATCCCCGAACTTGCTTTGTAAGACGTGTGTTTCGATGCATTTACACCATCGCAATGCTTAACCGTAACTCAGCAGCGTAGCGCTACGAAGTATAAGTTGACGGTTTGATCTGTGCAGGCAGCGTGATTGATATCACGGCGACTGCACTGGGCAACTGCCGATGAACGCAGAAGGTTAAAGAAACCAAATTTAGAAACAACCAGAAAGGTACAACATGAAGATTCACAAAAACTCCCTAGTGCTGACAGCGGCCTTCACCGGCTTGCTGGGCGGCACGATGGCCCGTTTGAACGCTGCCCCATCATCGGGCAGTTCCAACCCGACAATGTCCTCCCACGCCGGCCAGCTTTCGACCACAATGAACGCTGACAAGGAAAAGCATGCCTGCGAAGGTAAGAATTCCTGTAAAGGCAAGGGCGGCTGCAAGTCTAGTGACAACGGTTGCAAAGGCAAGAACTCTTGCAAAGGCAAGGGTGGCTGCGCAACCGACGGCTCCAAGAAGCAATAAGACAGTACAATCGGGGTCGAGCCCGCAAGGTTTGGCCCCATCTTCTTTTGAAGCTCATGCCTGCTAATCGATTTAACGGGTTCAAGGATTACGGAATCGGGATCGGTCTTCGGATTCCTCACTACACGCATATCTTTGAGAAGAAGCCTGTCGTGGACTGGTTCGAGATCATTTCAGAGAACTACATGGTTGACGGAGGGCGCCCCCTCGCGACCCTCGACCGGATCCTTGAGCGCTATCGCGTCGTTCAGCATGGCGTGTCCCTGTATTTTGGCTCAGCGGAGCCGCTGAACCGGGAACATCTGCGGAGGCTGAAGGCCCTGGTCAAGCGGACGGGAACCGGAACTCCCTGGCTTACCGATCATCTATGCTGGGGCAGCGTGGATGGCACGTATAGCCACGACCTGCTTCCCATGCCGTACACGTTCGAAGCGGCCAAGATCACGGCGCGTAAAGTTCGGGAAGCTCGAGATTATCTGGAAGTGCCGATCGGCGTCGAAAACGTAAGCAGCTACGCTGAATTTCATATGTCCGAAATGACCGAGTGGGAGTTCCTCAACGAAGTGGTGGAGCGGGCCGATTGCGGCATTCTTCTGGACGTGAACAACATATACGTGTCGTCCCGCAACCATAACTTTGATCCTTACGAGTACCTGAACAGCGTTCCTGCCGAGCGCGTGGCCCAGATCCACATCGCCGGCCACTCGAAATTTCAGAAATACATCCTCGACACGCACGATCATCCAGTAATCGATCCGGTCTGGAAGATGTTTGAACATACGATTCGGCGGATCGGCCCGACGGCTACCCTACTTGAGTGGGACGACCGGATTCCGTCCTTCGACGACGTACACGCCGAGGCGCTCAAGGCTGAGAAGCATATCCATGCTCCTGTTGCGGTGGCCTTATGAGGCTTCTCCAACTGCAACGGCGAATGGCGCGTGCGGTCATGCAGCCGCTCACGGGCGCCGATCGAATCGCTCCGAAAACGGACGCCGGGTACATCAAGCCGAATGATCGCTTGACCTCGGTCGAACGCCTCGAAGTCTACAGCCGCAGCTACTGGTTCCGCGTGCTGGATTCGCTGTATGACGATTTTCCGGGTTTGCGCGCTCTGCTTGGGCAGCGGGCGTTCCATCGCCTATCGCGTGCCTATCTTGCCGAGCGCCCTTCACGGTCGTTCACGCTGCGCAATCTGGGTTCGCGTCTTGAAGACTGGCTGCGGTCCAATCCGCAGTTCACAGGGGGCCGCCACGCGCTGGCTCTCGACATGGTGCGCCTGGAATGGGCGCATATCGAGGCGTTCGACAATGCAGCCGAGAAGGTGCTTGGCCCCGAAAATTTACTGGAACTCGGTCCGAGTTTTCGCGCGGGGTTGCAGCCTTACATTCGATTGCTCGCCCTGCAGTATCCCGTGGACGACTTGCGGATTCAAGTGAATCGAGCGTCGGACGAGCGCGGAGCCGCGAGCAACGCCTCTCTGAAACACAAACATGGCAACCTGACGCGCCGAGTGAGCCGGTCGAAACCTGAGCAAATTTTTCTCGCTGTGCATCGGCTGGACTTTACGGTTTACTACCGAAGAATCGCTCAAGAGGAATATCGTCTACTCAACGCTCTCCGCGACGGGCAGACAATCGGCCGGGCGATCCGCAGCGCGTTTGAAAACAGCTCCGTGTCGACTGACGAACAGCGGTCGATGCTAGAAACGTGGTTCGCCGCGTGGGCCGAATTAGGATGGCTATGCCCGCCAGCGAGGTCGAAAGGAAAGAGGTTGACTCAATGATGCAGCTTTTTGAGAAGTACTATCGCCTATTGATTCGCGCAGGCTCGAGCCTGCAATCGCCATTCTTGCTCGCAGTTCGGCTTTATTGGGGCTGGCAGTTCATGCAGACCGGGTGGGGCAAACTGAGCGATATCGGGAAAGTGGTTGGTTTCTTCAGCGATCTCGGCATACCCGCGCCGGCGTTGAACGCGTACTTTGTTTCCGCGCTCGAGTTTGGAGGCGGCATCCTTCTCATTCTGGGGCTCGGCTCGCGATTGATTGCACTGCCGCTCGCTGTCGACATGGCCGTGGCCTACATCACGGCGGATCGCGAGGCGCTGTTGTCGATCTTTTCCAATCCCGATAAGTTCACTGCGGCCGCTCCTTACACCTTCTTGGTCGCATCTTTGATTGTTCTCATTTTCGGCCCCGGGAAATACTCTCTAGATGCGCTTCTAGCAGCTCGACGAGGTGACAGGCAAGTCCAAAGCACTGTCGACGGCGGGTCGCGAGTAGTCGTGCAGAATTAGTTCCTTCAGCGGGAAAAATGAACCGCCGAAAGATCTTGCTGAGCCTATTCATCGCCGCCGTAGCGAGGCCGAGCCCTGTCCTGTGCGCGTCGAGCGCTGCGGAGCGCATCGAAGTCGGCGGAGCAACCCTGGATTTCTTTATCGACCCCGGCGAATTCGAGCTTGGCAGAGCGGCTCTGCTGGATTGGGTAACGAGATCAGCCGGAGCCGTTAGCGCCTACTTCGGCCGGTTCCCGGTGCCACGCGCCCGGGTGCATATCATCATTTCCCAGGGCAGTCGCGTTTCAAGTGGAACGAGTTTCGGTGATCACGGGGCACGATGCAAGATCTCGGTGGGTCGAAATACTTCGTTGAGCGATCTCTTCGCTGACTGGGAGCTCACGCACGAAATGGTCCACTTTGGCTTTCCGTCTGTTGCGGACCGTCATCATTGGATAGAGGAGGGGATCGCCACTTACGTCGAGCCGATCGCGCGGGCTTCAGTCGGCATATTGACCGCCGAGCAAGTTTGGGCGAAATGCTGCGGGATCTGCCGCAAGGTCTTCCGCAGTCGGGCGGCGCGCCTTTCTGTCTGATGGCAGACGTCGAAATTCAAAAGCGAACGGGCAATGCCAAAGGTCTGCAGGATGCGTTGCGTGCCATCAATCGTGCCGGCGGGACGATAGAGGCTGACTGGCCCCTCGAGCGCGCGTTCGAAATCGGCGATAAGGCAACGGATGGCAGTACGCTGATGGAGCTCTATGACCAGATGGCTTTCAAGCCAGTAACTGTGGACTTGCCTCATTTGTGGGCGCAACTTGGCGCACGTGCCAACGGGCAAGGGGTCGCGCTGGACGATCAGGCGCCTTGGGCAGCGATGCGCTCGGGCATTTGTGGGGTTATTAAGAGATAGGTTAGGTATAACAAACCAGATGAAGATTCAGCTGCGACTGTTCGTCTGACGCACCTAGGCAAATGAAACCGAAGGCCTTCGTATTGGACGCCTATGGCACGTTGTTCGATGTTCACTCCGTCGTCCTGCGAAATGGCAGCAACATCCCAGGAGACCTGCAGGCTCTTTCGAGGTTGTGGCGGCAGAAGCAACTCGAATACACCTGGTTGCGATCGCTCATGGAGCGCTATGAGGATTTTTGCGATGTCACCGAAGCCGCATTGCGTTCAGCTGCCGGGCAACTCAGGATCGAAGCCAGCCATATGCAACTTGACACCCTTATGCAGGCATATCTGTTCCCGTCGGCATTTCCAGACGCCAGACCAGCCTTGGAGGCCCTGAAGGGAGCCCCGCTGGCAATCCTCTCGAACGGTTCACCAGGGATGCTTGAGTCGGCGGTCGGCCACAATGGTCTGGAATCCTTTTTTTGCCGAAATCATTTCCGCGGATCGAGTGAAGACCTACAAACCATCACCACGAGTTTACGCACTCGGGACTGAAATCCTGAATCTTCCTGCATCTGACGTCCTCTTTATCTCGTCGAACTCATGGGACGCTGCTGGAGCTAAGGCATTTGGCTACAGAGTTTGTTGGTGCAACCGATCCACGACAGAAATGGAGTACCTGGGGTGCGCTCCCGACCTCGTGGTGCCCCGACTCGATCAAATCACTCCGCGGCTCTGGAGTATTCAATGTCAGCAACAGTTTACGAGCGAGAACGAGTCCGCTTTAAAAGGGACTACTAAGAAAGATGTTGGCCGATTGCGTAACTCCATGCGGTGCGGTTGCGAATACCCAGCAGATGGAGACCAGCCTCCAAGAGAACGTTGCGCCGCAGCGATCCTTTGTAGACTTGGATCGTTGGATGGAGCGTTACCAGCGAGCCGATCCGGAGGCGCCGACCGCTTTGGTCGTTGCATTGAGCCCTCCTTTGCTCCGATTCTTCAGGAGCCAGGTGGCGAGCCGGGAGCACGCTGATGACCTGCTGCAG
>Ga0210406_10008872_pt1 | contig 10037 bp, 5 predicted proteins | sample IncBWC30MmetaG_FD_155454 | JGI IMG/M metagenome (GOLD analysis project Ga0210406, IMG submission 155454) | Forest soil microbial communities from Barre Woods Harvard Forest LTER site, Petersham, Massachusetts, United States - Inc-BW-C-30-M | ecosystem: Environmental > Terrestrial > Soil >... | reverse complement strand
ACCTGGGGAAATCGGCGGCGGCGACATTCTGGTGTTTCTGCCCGGCGAGCGCGAGATACGCGATGTCGGCGAGCACATGCGGCGTGAGCTGCAAGCCAATGTGGAAGTCCTGGAGTTGTACTCGCGCCTGTCGTGGGAGCAGCAGAGCAAGATATTTCAGCGCGGGCCGAGGCAACGCATCGTATTGGCAACCAACGTGGCCGAGACATCGATTACGGTGCCGGGCATTCGAGCCGTCATCGATTCAGGTTTGGCGCGCATCAGCCGCTACAGCCCGCGCAATCGCCTGCAGCGATTGCCGATAGAGCCCATATCGCGCGCCAGCGCCGATCAGCGCAAGGGCCGCTGCGGCCGCTTAGGTTCAGGACTCTGCCTGCGGCTATACACGCAAGCCGACTTCGACGCCCGTGCGCCCTACACCGAACCGGAGATACTGCGCACGAATCTTGCCGCGCTGCTCCTGCGCCTGGCCGCCGACGGCCTGGGCGAGGCGGAGAATTTTCCGTTCGTCGACCCGCCCGATGCGCGGGCGCTCGGCGACGGCTATCGGCTGCTGCAGGAACTCCAGGCGCTGGATGCCGCTCGACGGATCACCCGCCTTGGCCGCGCCATGGCGCGGCTGCCGCTCGACCCGCGTCTGGCGCGGGCGCTGCTCGAGAGCAAGCGTTTTCGCGCCTCTGCTGAATTGCTGGCCATCGTTGCAGGCTTGAGCGTCCCGGACGTCCGTATCGCCGTTCCGGGCGGGCCGGGGGACCCGGGTCAGAGCGCTGCGTTCGAGGACCATAAATCCGAGTTCTCGGCACTGGCCAAGCTGTGGAGGGCGTACCGCAAAGCACGCGAGGGATCGCGGCGCGAATTGCGGATCTGGTGCAAGGAGCGGGGCCTCTCGTTGCTGCGCCTGTCCGAATGGGACGATGTCTATGCCCAGGTCGCGGATCGCGCGGCTGACTTGAATGTAGTGGCGCAGCGGCAGGCGGCGAGCTACACGGGCGTGCACCGTTCGCTGCTCGCAGGCTTCTGCACCATGGTGGGTGCGCGCGGCGAGGAGGGCGCGTATCTCGGCACTCGGGGCGTGCATTTCCACATATTTCCAGGGTCTTCGTTGGTGCGGCGCCGGCCGCGCTGGGTCATGGCGGCGAATATTGTCGAGACATCGCGGGTATTCGCGCGGCGCGTGGCCGAAGTCGAACCCCAATGGATCGAGGCCGCGGCCGCGCACCTGCTGAAGCGCGAGTATCTCGAGCCCGATTGGGATGAGGAGCGCGAGGAAGTGGTGGCGCGCGAACGCGTGAGCTTTCTCGGGCTGGTGTTGAGCGCAAGCCGCGTGGTGAACTATGGGCCCATTGCGCCGGAAGAATCGCGCCGCATCTTCGCGCGAGAGGCGTTGGTCTATCAGCGGCTGCACCGCAGGCCCGACTGGCTGCTGGCGAATGACGCCGCCCTGCGCGACGCGCAGCAGATGGAGGAGCGTCTGCGCACGCGCGACCTTCTGCAGAGCGCCGAAGCCTTCGTCGAATTCTATGACCGCGCCTTGCCTCGCCAGGTATCGAGCGCCGCGACGCTGGAGTATTTCACCCGGCATCTCTCGGATGCCGAACGGCGCACGCTGACCCTCGATCCCGACGATATTTTCGCGCGTATACCGGAACCCCAAGCGCTCGCGCAGTTTCCCGAAGTCGCCAAGGTCGATGCGCTGTCCATCCCCGTCGAGTACCGCTTCGCGCCGGGTGAGTCACGGGACGGCGCGCTATTGCGTATCCCTCTACTGGCGTTGCCCGGACTCACTCGCGCCGGGGTGGATGCCGCAGTCCCGGGTTTTGCCGAACCCCGAATCGAGGCGCTGCTGCGCTCGCTGCCCAAGGATGCGCGCCGGAACTTGATACCGATCGGCGACACGGCTGCCCAATTTATCGCGAGCACGAGGACGAGCGACGGCACGGGGACGAGCCTAAGCATCGGCACGGGGCCGAGCAGCGAAGCGGGCCCGAGCAGCGCAGCGGCTGCGGACCCTTACCGATTGAAGGTCTGGCTCAGAGAGCAGCGCGGGATTCCCGATTCCCTGCTTCGCTTCGATCTTGCCGCAGTGCCCGTCCACTTGATGCCGCAGCTTGCCGTGACCGCCGACGGCAGGGAACTGGCGCATGGCAAGACGCTGACGGAACTGCGCCGCGTGAGCGCCGCCGCTGCACGCGCGGAACTCGACGCCCGAGCGCGTGCCGCATATGGGATCGTGGGCGCCTGGCGCCGGTTCGAGGTCGACGAATTGCCCGAGACAGTGCCGCTGGCGCTCGAGCAGGGAACGCTTCAGGTGTATCCGGCGCTCGTACGGGGCCTCGAGGTGCGGTATGAATGGTCCGCCGCCGAGGCGAGGCGCAGTTGGCGGCAGGGGGCGGCTCATCTTGCGCGCGTGATGCTTGCCGCCCAGGCGCGCGATCTCGGCAAGGCGATTGCGGGCAACGCCTCGCTGCTGCTCGCGGCGAGCCCCTATCTCAAGAGCGGCGCGCTGATCGAGGCCGTGCTGCAGTTGGTCTTTCGCCGGGCCTGTTTTGACGACGGCGAGGCACCGCGCACTCGGCAGGCGTTCGAGGCAGCGGTCGATCGAGGGCGGGCGCGATTGCATCCCTGCTTGGAAGAAACCTCTACCAGTGCGTTGAACTGGTTCACCGAGGCGCGAGCAGTGCGCCGCGCACTCGACGATCCGCGCACCGCACTGTCGGCGGATGCAGTCGGCGAAAGCAATGAGCACCTGCGCCGACTATTGGGCGCCGGCAACCTCGAATCGCTGTCGGCCGACTGGCTGCGCCAATTGCCGCGGTATCTCAAGGCCGAGGAGCGCCGCTGGCAGCGCAACGCCGCGCGCGGCGGCGAACCGCCGCACATCGTTCGGGAACTTCGCGAGTGGTCCGCGCGTCTCCGGACGCTGGCCCAGGAGGTCGGCGCCGAGCTGCGCTGGATTCCGCAGCTCGATGATTTCCAGCACTGGATCGAAGAGTATCGAGTATCGCTCTACGCGCAGGAGCTCAAGACTCTCGGTCCGATCTCAGCTGCCCGCTTGGAAACGCGAGCCGCCGAAATCGAAGCGTGGATAGCACGCTGATATCTGGGCCCAGGGATTGTGACCGGAATGAGGCCACATGAGCGAGGATGACTGACTCCTTGGAACTCGTCCTCGAGCACAGGAATGTTAACTGGCCGGAGCGAAAGGCCTGGGGGGAGGGGAAGCGGCAAGGCAACTGCTTCTTACGTTGCCTTGCCGCTTCCCCTCCCCCCAGGCCCCTATCGTTCAGACGTTGAAGCGAATTCCTTGTGCGAGCGGCAGCTCCGAACTCCAGTTGATGGTGTTCGTCTGTCGCCGCATGTACGTCTTCCAGGAATCCGAGCCCGCCTCGCGGCCGCCGCCCGTGTCTTTCTCGCCGCCGAAGGCGCCGCCGATCTCGGCCCCCGAAGTGCCGAGATTGACGTTGGCGATACCGCAATCGCTGCCCTCGGCGGAGAGGAAGCGCTCGGCCACTTGCAATCGGTCTGTGAAGACCGCCGAAGACAGGCCGTACGGCACGGAGTTTTGGATGGCCACCGCCTCGTCCAGGGTGTCGTAGGCAATCACGTACAGAATCGGCGCAAAGGTTTCGGTACGAACCACGCTCATGCCGGCGTTGGCGCGAATGATGGTCGGTTCCACGAAATTGCCGGGCCGCGGCAAGACCTTTCCGCCGCACAGAAGCGCTCCTCCTTCGGCCTGTGCGGCGGCGATGGCCGCCGAGTAGCGCGCGACGGCCGCCGAATCGATCAAAGGTCCCATCAGGGTGTCATCCGCCAATGGGTCGCCGATGCGTACCTGCCCGAAGGCCCCGATCAGCCGCCGCTCGAGCTCGGCGGCGCGCGAGCGATGCACCAGCACGCGTCGCGTCGTGGTGCAGCGTTGACCGGCGGTTCCCACGGCCCCGAAAACGATGCCGGGCACCGCCAGGTCGAGATTCGCGGTCTCATCGACGATGATGGCGTTGTTGCCTCCCAGCTCCAGCAGGCTCTTGCCGAGACGCTCGGCAACTTTCACGCCGATTTGCCGTCCCACATGGGTCGAGCCGGTAAAAGACACCAGCGCCACCCGGCGGTCTGCGACGAAGCGCGTCGCGAGCTCGGTGCCGGCGTCGATGAAGATCTGGAAGATCGCCGGCAATGAGTGGCGTTCCAGCACTCGGTTGCAGATGTGCTGCACGGCGAGGGAGCACAGCGCGGTCTTGGGCGAGGGCTTCCATACGGTGGCATTGCCGCTGATGGCCGCCAGAAATGCGTTCCAGGACCACACGGCCACCGGAAAGTTGAATGCGGAAATCACACCGACCACGCCGAGCGGATGCCACTGCTCGTACATGCGGTGCTGGGGCCGTTCGGAATGCATGGTGAGGCCGTACAGCATGCGCGATTGCCCGACGGCAAAATCGGCGATGTCGATCATCTCCTGGACCTCGCCCACGCCCTCGGCTTTGATCTTGCCGTTTTCCATCGACACGAGGCTTCCGAGCGCGTCTTTGTACTTGCGCAGCTCCTCGCCCATGAGGCGCACGGCCTCGCCGCGCTTCGGCGCCGGCACCAGCCGCCAGGCGGCGGCCGCGGCAACGGCCGATGCCATCACGTCCTCATAGTCCTCCGGCGTTGCGCCGCGAACTTGGGCCAATCGCTGACCCGTGGCCGGATTGATGGAGTCGATGATCGCGCCGCCGGTGTGCGTGCTCCAGCCCCGGCTGCCGGACCAAGTACCGGGGTTGATGTCGCGAAGTCCCAGCGCCTGCAAGGCTTCAGTGGTGTGCTGCATGATGAAATTCCCGCCCATTATTCAGGGGGCGCATTTTGACTTGAGAGTGCCGACAACGCTAGCATCCTAAGACCATGTCGAAATCTCCCGTCTTGACGAACTGGCACCCCGCCAGTTGGCAGAGCCGCCCGGCGACGCAGCAACCCAAGTACTCGGACCCACAAGCGCTGGAGCGCGCCGTGGCCTCATTGAGCCGGCTGCCGCCCCTGGTGGTGTCCTGGGAGATCGAGGCGCTGCGGACGAAGCTCGCCCAAGCGCAGCGCGGGGAACAATTCCTGCTGCAAGGGGGCGACTGCGCCGAGAGCTTCGAGGATTGTGAATCCGACAATATCGCCCGGCGCCTGAAGATCCTGCTGCAGATGAGTCTGGTACTGTTGCAAGGCTTGAAGAAACCCATCATTCGGGTCGGCCGTTTTGCCGGGCAGTATGCGAAGCCGCGTTCGGCCGATACCGAAACGCGCGACGGGGTAACGCTGCCGTGCTACCGGGGCGACAACGTCAATCGGCCCGGATTCACCGCGGCGGAGCGCGCACCGGATCCGGAACTCCTGCTGCGCGGCTATGAGCGCGCCTCGCTCACCTTGAATTTCGTGCGCGCCTTGATCGACGGCGGCTTTGCCGATCTTCATCACCCGGAATATTGGGACCTGAGCTTTCTGCGCCACGCGCCGCTGCACGATGCCTATCAAAAGATCGTCGATTCGATTGCCGAGTCGCTGGAATTCTTCGAGTCCGTGAGCGGGCAGCGGGTGCACGCCGCGACGCGCGTCGACTTCTACACCAGCCACGAAGGGCTGCATTTATTGTCCGAGCAGGCGCAGACGCGTTATATCGAGCGTCAGAAGCATTGGTACAACCTGTCCACGCACATGCCGTGGATCGGCATGCGCACGGCCAATATCGACGGCGCGCACGTCGAATATTTTCGCGGCATCTCCAATCCCATCGGCGTGAAAGTCGGCGCCGCAATGAGCGCCGAATGGCTGCAGGAACTCGTGCAAGTGCTGAACCCGCAGAACGAGCCGGGCCGGTTGACGTTGGTGCATCGGTTCGGCGTCAAGGACATCGAACAGCGGCTTCCCGCCATGATCCAGGCAGTGCGCGCCACGGGTTCCCAGGTGCTGTGGGTTTGCGATCCCATGCACGGCAACACGGAGGTCACCGCGGGCGGCGTGAAGACGCGCCGCTTCGACAATATTTTAGGAGAGGTGGAGGCTGCCTTCCGCATCCATGAGGAGGTAGGTTCCATGCTGGGCGGAGTCCATATTGAACTCACCGGCGAAGATGTCACCGAGTGCATCGGCGGTGCGCGAGGCCTGGCGGAGGCCGACCTCGCCCGTGCGTATCGGTCGCAAGTAGACCCGCGACTGAACGCCGAACAGGCATTGGAATTGGCCATGCTGATCGCTCGCCGTGCCGGTGCCAGGAGGCGGGTGGGCAAACCCCTGAGGCCCGCCGGCTAGTTGCGCCAACACGCCTCGTCGCCCTTGAGGCGAGTTATCCATATAAATCAGTGTTATCCATATAAATCAATTGATTATGTAAACTAGCTAGAGCCTCTCTAGATAGCCCGCGACGGTTTTTGAAAAGCGACTTGCCTCGATGCGTGCAGATGCTATTCTGCCTTGCAATCCTTCCCGCCCGTTGAGATTGAGTGTCGCGAGGCCCCAACTGCTCAGACGACAAACGAAGAATTAATGACGCATTGCGCGGAATCTTTCCGGCCGCGATGAGTCTGATGGGTTCAGCCCCTGGGTTCTGGGCGAAGGTTGGGTTGCGCTCGGGTTAGTCCAAAGCCGCGCGTGATCGACGGCGGGCTACGTGGTTATCCGCGTAGCCCGTTTTTTATTTGTGCCCTGTGAGAATGGCGGCCTTGCCCGTATGAAGAGCGCGTTTGATCCGATGTGCCGGCGCTGCCCGCGCTTGGGCAAATTTCTCGATGCTGTGCGCCTGGATGAGCCCAGCTACTTCTGCCGACCGGTTCCCCCCTTCGGTGACCCCAGCGCCCGATTGCTGATCGTGGGATTGGCGCCGGGAAAGCACGGCGCCAACCGCACCGGGCGGCCGTTTACGGGCGATTATGCCGGGATACTGCTGTACGCGACGCTGCATAAGTTCGGGCTGGCCAGCGGCCCCATTTCCGCCGCCGCGGACGACGGGCTCGAGCTCCTGGACGCCAGGATTACCAATGCTGTGAAGTGTCTGCCGCCCGATAACAAGCCTTTACCATTGGAAATCAAGGCCTGCAATGATTTCCTTCGCGTAGAACTCGAGCAAAGCCGCAGCGCCCGCGTTATCCTCGCACTCGGGGCGATTGCGCATGCGGCAGTATTGCGCGCCTGCGATCTGCCCAGCGGTGCCCATCGGTTTGCACACGCGGCGGAACACTCACTCCGCGGAGGTCGGTTGCTATTGGATTCCTACCACTGCAGCCGCTACAACACTCAGACCCGGCGGCTCACGCCCGCGATGTTCGAAAGTGTCGTCGCCAGGGCACGTGACCTCGCGCTTGCTGCGCGGCCGGGATGACCGGAGAGCAAAAACCCGCCGACGCGTCGTCGCCAGAGGCGACGCCGTCTTTGCCGGCGCCGGTGCCCGCCCCCGGGGTGGCGCCCGCTCCCGTGGTGGCGCCTGCGCCTGAGCCCGGGGCTCCATTCGACGCCAAGAGCTACGTCGAGAGCTTGCCGGCCCGTCCGGGCGTTTACCGGATGCTGGACGCCCACGGCGAGATTCTGTACGTGGGCAAGGCGCGCAATCTCAAAGCCCGAGTCGGATCGTACTTTCAGCCCAGCAATGTGCAGCCGAAAGTTCAGGCGCTGGTCGCGAAGACCGTGGGCATGGAAGTCACCATCACGAACTCCGATACGGAAGCGCTGCTGCTCGAATTCAATCTCATCAAGAAGCACCGGCCGCGCTTCAATGTGGTGCTGCGCGACGACAAGAGCTTTCCCTACCTGCATTTCGAAACGGAGCACGAATTTCCGCGCCTGACGTTTTATCGCGGATCGCGCAAGGAGCCCGGGCGGTACTTCGGGCCCTATCCGTCGGCCGGCGCAGTGCGCGAGACCCTGCAGCAGCTGCAGAAGCTGTTTCGCCTGCGAAATTGCGACGACACCTATTTCGCCAACCGGTCGCGGCCCTGCTTGCAGTATCAGATCCAGCGTTGCACGGCGCCCTGCGTGGGACTCATTTCCAAGGAGAGCTACGCGCGCGACGTGGGCGCGGCGATCAAGGTTCTGGAGGGCCGCAACGACGAGGTGTACCAAGACCTCGGCCGCCGCATGGAGGCAGCCGCGCAGCGCCTGCACTTCGAAGAGGCCGCGCAGCTGCGCGACCAGATGGCGAAGCTCAAAGCAGTTCAGGCGCAACAGATCGTCACCGCCGACATCGATCACGACGCGGACGTGATCGCGGTCGCGGCCGGCAACGGCGAATACTGCGTGGCATTGATGTTCATTCGCTCCGGCCGCAGCCTCGGCAGCACCACGTTCTTTCCCAAAGCGCCCTTCGCGGAACTGCCGGAAGTCATGGCGGCCTTCGTCGGCCAATACTATCTCGAGCGGGAGGCGCCGCCGGAAATCATCGTCGAGCAGGAATTCGACGAGAGATCTCTGCTCGAGGCGACCCTGGCGCAGCGCTCCGGCCACAAGGTGCGTATTGCATCACAGGTCCGCGGCATTCGCGCTCGCTGGCTGGAGATGATGCGCAACAATGCGGAACAGGCGCTGACCATGCGCGGACTGGCCCGCGCCAGCATCGAGTCCAGCCTGGAAGATCTGCGCGAGGCCTTCGACTTGGAGGAGACGCCGAACCGCATCGAGTGCTTCGACATCAGCCACACGGGCGGCACGGACACGGTCGCCTCGTGCGTGGTATTCGGCGAGGAGGGTCCGCTCAAGAGCGACTATCGCCGCTTCAACATCAGCGGCATCCAACCCGGCGACGACTACGCCGCCATGCATCAGGCGTTGACGCGGCGTTACAAGCGCGTGCGCGACGGCGAAATTTCCGCGCCCGATGTGCTGCTCATCGACGGCGGCAAAGGACAGCTTGCGGAAGCGGCCCGGGTGCTCGAAGAATTGGGAGTCGCGGGAATTACCTTGATCGGCGTCGCCAAGGGTGCCGACCGGCGGCCGGGCCAGGAGCAACTGTTCTTGTTGGGCCGGGATACGCCCACTATACTGGCCCCGGACTCGCGGGCATTGCACCTGATTCAGCGCGTGCGCGATGAAGCGCACCGATTCGCGATCACGGGACACCGGCGCAAACGGGCCAAGCGCCATAGCCAGTCTATACTCGAGACCATTCCGGGCTTGGGGCCCGTCAAACGGCGCGAGCTACTGAAGCAGTTCGGCGGCTTGCAGGGGATATTGCGTGCGGGCATCGAGGACTTCGTACAAATCCGCGGTCTGGGGCGCGATCTCGCCGAGGTAATCTATGAGCACCTCCACCCAGGGCGCTAAGCGCCAATCGCATTGGAATCTTCCGAATACGCTGACGTGGCTGCGTATTTCGATGATTCCCGCGATCTTCGCGTTGTTTTACTTGCTGCCCTACCCGTGGGCGGATCCCGCGGCCTGCGCGGCGTTCGCGCTGGCAGGCATCACCGACAGCCTTGACGGTTATTACGCGCGCAAGCTGGGCCAAACCTCGCGCCTCGGCGCGTTCCTGGATCCCGTCGCGGACAAGCTCATCGTCGCTGCTGCGTTGGTGTTGATCGTCAGCAAGGATCCGCGGTGGTTCGTGGTCATCATGGCGGTCGTCATCATCGGCCGAGAAATAGCGGTGTCCGCGCTGCGCGAATGGATGGCGGAGATCGGCGCGCGCAGCCGCATCAAGGTGACGATTTTGGCCAAGTACAAGACCATCATGCAGATCGTCGGTCTGTCGATGCTGTTGTACCGGCAGAACCTGTTCGGCATCCCGACGTACAGGCTGGGGCTGGTCCTGACGGCGGTGGCGGCGGTTCTCACGCTCTGGTCGATGATCCAGTACCTGCGCGTCGCGTGGCCGGAATTGAGGGGAAGCGCACAGCTTTAGGCGGGACCCCCCCGGCGGCGCCTCGATGCAGGGCGGAATTGCCGAGTAGTTCAAGGCTTTAGCTGCATTTTGCACCGGGTTCTTCTTGACTCCCGGCTTTACGGCCCTACAATTGCGCGTCTGTTTAGGGCGGGAATAGCTCAGTTGGTAGAGCGCAACCTTGCCAAGGTTGAGGTCGCGAGTT
>Ga0210406_10008871_pt1 | contig 10038 bp, 8 predicted proteins | sample IncBWC30MmetaG_FD_155454 | JGI IMG/M metagenome (GOLD analysis project Ga0210406, IMG submission 155454) | Forest soil microbial communities from Barre Woods Harvard Forest LTER site, Petersham, Massachusetts, United States - Inc-BW-C-30-M | ecosystem: Environmental > Terrestrial > Soil >... | reverse complement strand
GCTGTTCGCGTTGCTGACCAAGCCGGGTTTGTGGCTGCAGCGCATCACGACCAAACAGCCATCGGATGACCAGGTGGAGTGCGCTATCACCGCGCTGAATGAAGCCATGGAGCTGGAAAAAGTTCGCGGCGGCGAACTGGTGATTGCCTAGCGGCGCCCGCCGCTATGAACTGACGTCCCAATTTCTGTGTGTGGAGCCGATTCAGAGCTTCGCTTTCCTGTTCCCGTAGAATGAAATGTTGGCTGTGCTGCGTGTTCCCGCGAGGCACGGCCCAAGTGAGCCATCATGTTTGAGCGTCTAGAACAAATCGAGTTGAAGTACGAAGAGCTGAATAAAGCTTTGGCGTCGCGGGAGATCGTCTCGGACTCGCTGCGCTACCAGAAGACCGCGAAGGCGCATAGCGAAATCGCTCCCGTGGTCGAGAAGTATCGCGAGTTTAAGGACCTGACGCGCGGGATTGAAGAGAGCAAGGGGCTGCTCGAGGGCGAAACCGATCCCGAGATGTTGGCCTACGCCCATGACGAACTGGCGCAGTTGGAGAAGCGCGTCGCTGCGGTTGAGGAAGAGCTGAAAGTCCTGCTGTTGCCCAAGGATCCCAATGACGAGAAGAACGTGGTGCTGGAAATCCGCGCAGGAACCGGCGGCGATGAAGCGACGCTGTTTGCGGCGGAGATGTTCCGCATGTACTCGCGCTATGCGGAGACGAATCGCTGGAAGGTAGAAGTGCTGTCGAGTTCGGATTCGGGCGTTGGCGGACTGAAGGAAGTGATCGCCATCATCGAAGGTCATGGTGTGTATTCGCGGCTGAAGTACGAAAGCGGCGTGCACCGCGTGCAGCGCGTCCCGCAGACGGAGACACAAGGCCGGGTGCATACTTCGGCGGTGACGGTTGCGGTCCTGCCGGAAGCGGAAGACGTGGACGTGAAGATCGAGGCGAAGGACATTCGGATCGATACGTTCTGCTCGTCGGGTCCAGGTGGACAGTCGGTGAACACGACGTATTCGGCGGTGCGCATCACGCACGTGCCGACGAATACCGTGGTGAGCTGTCAGGACGAGAAGTCGCAAATCAAGAACCGCGAAAAAGGTATGCGCGTGCTGCGAGCCCGTCTCTACGAAATGGAGCAGCAGAAGCAGGCGGATGCCCTGGCCAAAGAGCGCAAGGCTATGGTGGGTTCGGGCGATCGCAGCGAGAAGATCCGGACGTATAACTTCCCGCAGAACCGCGTGACCGATCATCGCATCGGGTTTACGGCGCACCAGTTGCCGGAGTTCATGGACGGCAAACTACAGCCCATGATCGACGCACTGATTACGCACTTCCAGGCCGAGAAGCTGAAGGCGGAGTCGGCCGTGGTCGCGTGAGGTTTCGCCACCCCGTTAAGCAACCGCTAGAATCTTTCCGTGCAACTCAAGCAAGCGCTCGCGTCCGCGGTAGAACGGCTGGAATCTGCCGACGTGGGCTCGCCTCGCCTGAATGCCGAGACGCTGCTGATGTTCGTGCTCGGCGTCAATCGTGCTTACCTCTATGCTCATCCTGAGCGAGAGTTAACCTCCGAAGAACGAGCTGGTTACGACGATGTAATTGCGCAGCGGTCGACGGGAATGCCGTCGCAGTACATCACCGGGCATCAGGAGTTCTGGGGGCTGGATTTCGTGGTGTCGCCTGCGGTGTTGATTCCGCGGCCGGAGACGGAACACCTGGTCGAGGCGGTGCTGGAGTTGGCGCCCGGAGTTGCGGCGCCTCGGATCGTGGATGTGGGAACGGGGTCTGGATGCATTGCGCTTGCATTGGCCAACGAGTTGAAGACTGCGGAGGTGTTCGGGGTGGATCTCTCGGTCGACGCGCTGGACGTGGCCCGTGCCAATGCGGCGCGGCTACAGTTGGATGGCCGAGTGAAATTTTTGCACAGCAACGTGCTGGAAGCATTGGCCGGTGTTCGCGATTTCGATTTCGTAGTGAGTAATCCGCCTTACGTGGGCAAGAACGAGGCCGACAAGGTGCAGCGATCCGTCTTTGAGTTCGAGCCCAGGATGGCGGTTTTCTCCGGCGAGAGCGGGCTGGATGTCATTGGTCCGCTGATCGAGCAGGCTCATGAAGCGCTGAAGCCCGGCGGATGGCTGGCGATGGAGATTGGCTACTCCATGCGCGATACGGTGCTGGAATTACTGATTCCCACAATGTGGGAGGACATGCGGGTGGCGCCGGATTTGCAGGGGATTCCGCGGGTGGTGGCGGCACGAAGTTCTACTTAGCCCGATCGTCCACCGGCAATCCTCTTACCCTGATGAACTCCGCGGTATTCGAGGTAACGAGGACTGAGTCACCACGTAGACACTGGCCAGCGATCAGCGTGTCCAAAGCGCCGATCCCCTTCCCCTTCTTTCCAATTCAGCTCTGATTTGCCGGCCGCCTGAGCGTCGTCTGCATTGAACGCGCAAACCTCGATGTAGGCGGAAAGGAAATCCTGCAACCGAAGCCGGTTTTCGTCTACACGATTGCTCTTGTTGGCTCCATACCTGTCAAAGACCTCAGTGCCGGAAGTGGCGGACGCCGGTCAGCACCATTGCCAAGCCAAGTTTGTTGGCGGTGTCGATCACTTCCTGGTCGCGAACCGAGCCGCCGGGCTGGATGATGGCGGTCGCACCTGCTTCGGCGATGACCTCGACTCCGTCGGGGAATGGGAAGAATGCGTCGGATGCGGCGACGGAGCCCTTGATGCCCAGTACAGACTTCATGGCTCCGATGCGGGCCGAGTCCACGCGGCTCATCTGGCCGGCGCCGACTCCGGTGCTCTGGCCGTTGCGCGCGTAGAGGATGGCGTTCGACTTAACGTGCTTGCAGACCTTCCATGCAAACAGCAGGTCGCGCATCTCTTGCTCCGTGGGCTTGCGTTCGCTGACGACTTTCAGCTCAGCCTCGGTCAGGGGGCGCATGTCGTTGTCCTGCAATAGAACGCCGCCGGAGACGTTCTTGAGTACCCACTTCTGCTCCATGGGGACTACTTCTACCAGGCGCAGGTTCTTTTTAGTGGCGAAGATCTCGCGCGCGGCTGCGTCAAAGCCGGGCGCGGCGATGACTTCGAGGAAGAGCTTGGCCATCTCAGTCGCGGTTGAGGCGTCGAGGGCGCGGTTTACCCCGATGACGCCGCCGAAGGCCGAGACCGGATCACACTCCAGCGCGCGTTTGTAGGCATCTGACAATGTGGGAGCGATGGCCGTACCGCAGGGGTTGGTGTGCTTGATGATAGCGACGACGGGTTCTTCGAATTCCTGCGCAAGGTCCCATGCAGCCTGCAAGTCGACGATATTGTTGTAGCTGAGCTCCTTGCCCTGTAGTTGCGTGCCGTTGGCAACACCTTTGCCGGATCCGTCGCTGTAGAGCGCGGCCTTCTGGTGTGGGTTCTCACCGTAGCGCAGATCGAAGGCCTTATTGAACGACAGGCGCAACGTGGCGGGGAACCCTCCTCCGGTGTCGGGCGCGGGCTTTCCAACCTCGGGTGGAGCGATGCGCTCGAGCGTGGAGGCGATGGCGGAATCGTACGCTGCGGTAGTAGCGAAGGCCTTCTGAGCGAGGCGCCACTTGGTCTGGAGCGATAACCATCCGCCGTTCGCTTGCAGCTCTTTGGCGATCGCTTCGTAGTCTGAGGGCGAAGTCACAATCGCGACGTCCAGAAAGTTCTTCGCTGCAGAGCGCACCATCGACGGCCCGCCGATATCGATGTTCTCGATGATGTCGTGGAATTCGACACCCGGCTTGGAAGCGGTCTTCTCGAAGGCGTAGAGGTTTACCACGACCATGTCGATGGGTTGGATCGCATGTTCAGCGATAGCGGCGCGATGCTGGGGGTTATCCCGGATATGGAGAATTCCACCATGGACCTTGGGATGCAGCGTCTTCACTCGTCCGTCGAGCATCTCGGGAAAGCCAGTGAGTTCGGAGATGTCTTTGACCGGGATGGCGGAGTCGCGTAGCAGCTTCGCGGTGCCGCCAGTGGAGATCAGCTCGACGCTGAGGGTGGCGAGCTGATGCGCAAAGTCGACGAGTCCGCTCTTGTCGGTGACGCTGAGTAATGCCCTTTGGATTTTTGCCATGAATGCCTCGTAAGAATTGTGCGGCAAGCGGTGGGAGTTCCTCGCCGCGGGACCAAGTTCTTAGGATAGCGGAAGGCGCGCACGTAGAGAAATGGTGGGGCGGGCGCAGGAAAGCAGGGTTAGGTTGGGCTGAGATCGTGAGGGGCTGCTGAAGAAACGGGGAAAACAGATTTCTCGCGGCCTGATGGCCAATCGGAATGACAACTTGCAACGACTCACATGGCACGGCTGAAAACGAAACGGGTTCCGCAGCCTGTGATGCCGTGCCCTCCGACAGTTGTGTTCCGACCTAGCGGGTCGCGGGGGCGGCCATCTTCTTCACCATGGCGATGACGAGCTTGCGGTCGCTGTCGTTGAGGCCCGACGAGTAACGGCGAATCTGGGTGAGGAATCGCACCTCGTCTTCGGCCAGATGGGGCGTCGCCTTGTTGCCGTTGTCGCCGTCGTGGTCATTGAAGAATTGCGCCAGGGCCAAGTCCATCGCGGTAGCGATTTTGGCAAGGGTATCGAGTGAAGGAATCGTGTGGCCGTTTTCCACGCGCGAAAGGTAGCAGCGCAGGAGGCCCGTGCGCTTTTCTATGTCGCCCTGGGACATGCCTTTTTGCAAGCGGTAATTCCGGATGGTTTCGCCGATATTCATGCCAGATAGGTTCCTTCAGTAGAGGTGGCCGTGAAGTTGACTGCATAGTAACGAGTTGTAACGGCAGAGGCAAGCAAAACTTGTGTTTCCACGCGATTTCTTTCGCAGCGTTAATGGACGTTGAATAGTAACTGGTTACCGATTTATTACTAAGGTGGCGGGCTCGCATGCGACTCACGTGGTGGGTGTCACGTCCAATGGGGCGGGTGGTGGCCTATAGAAGCAGTTCCATGTAGGACAAGCCCGGAACGGGAGTCATAGGTTCGGGGGCGATCTCGCGGAATCCAAACCGGCGGTAGAGATCGACGGCGGATTGCATGGTATCGACGTGGGTGTCGAGCCGCAACCGCAGGTAGCCTTTGCGGCGAGCAACGGCAATCACCTGCTCAACAAGAGTCTTGCCTAGCCTGTAGCCGCGAAAACCAGGGCGTACGTAGAGACGCTTCATCTCGGAGGCGCCGGCGAGCGGAAACGGACGTAGACCTACGCAGCCGGCGGGCAGGCCGGCGACGGTAGCCATTAGGAGAGCACCCTCAGGCGCGGCGTATTCGCCGGGCAGGTTGACCCATTCCTGGTCGGGGAAGCGGAGCGGCGCAGGCAATTGCGCCTGGTATTCGCGAAAAAGGGCACGAACGTAGTCGATCTGTGCAGGCGTGCTGGCTTCGAGAATTTCGCTGGAGGGGGACATGATCGAAACACAATGCCGCGAATCTCACCCCATCAAGATCCCGCCATTGACCTTCAGCACTTCTCCGGTGATGTAGCTGGCTTCTTCGGAGGCGAGAAACTTGACCGCGTGGGCGACGTCGACGTCGCTGCCTGCGCGTCCCAACGGAATGTTTTTCAACATGCTCTCTTTGAGTTCGTCGGGCAGCGCCGAGGTCATGGCGGTTTCGATCCAGCCGGGAGCGACGGCGTTGACGGTGATGTTGCGAGAGGCGACTTCACGGGCGACGGCCATGGTCAGGCCGATGAGGCCGGCTTTGGAGGATGCATAGTTCGCCTGGCCGGCCTGGCCGATCTGTCCGAAAATGCTGGTGATGTTGATGATGCGGCCCCAGCGCTGCTTGAGCATGGACCCGATGACGGCCTGGGTGAGGAGGAAGGGCGCGGTGAGGTTGGTGTTTATCACGTCGTCCCAGTCGGCGCGCTTCATGCGCATGACCAACTGGTCGCGAGTGACGCCGGCGTTGTTGACAAGAATGTCGATTTTGCCGAAGTGCGCGATAACGGCTTTTACCCCGGCCTTGATCTCTTCTTCGTTGGCGACATCGACCTTGAAGGCGGTGGCCTCGCCTCCCTGGGAAACGATTTCGGCGGCGATTTGATCGAGCTTCTCCTGGTTGCGCGCGCAGAGTGCAACTTTCGCTCCCGCGGCGGCGAGCACCAGGGCGCAAGCGCGACCGATTCCCTGCGACGCTCCGGTGACGAGTGCAACTCGGCCTTCCACTCCTGGCATGAGGGTCTCCTGACTGAACCAAGCAGGATTATAACTATCGGGGTGACTGGGGTCTGGATTGGTTGCCACGCGGCACAATAAGCAGTGGATGATTTAAAGCAGGCGTTCGGGGGCCCAGACGAGCACCTTGAGGGAGCGCGAGAAGTGTTTGAGGTCGGGCGCGGCGGGCAGGTCGATGCCGCCAGTTTGTGCCATGGTGTTGAGCTCCAGGTCGACGGCCGCGGCGTGCAGACTCCACGGCAGATGGTGAATCTCGGCACGGTAGAGGCGCTTGCGGCTGGCTGAATACAGGCAATAGCGCTCGGTCAGAAAGTGCTCGAGCGATCCGGCGTAGGCGTGGGCGGGCTGTCCCACCGGGCCATAGGAAGCGCGCAGTTCCGCTGGTTGCGGTCCGTGGCTGCGTTTGGTGCGGTAGTCGATCTTCGGGCCTCCGAGTCCTTTCACCTTCATGGCCGCGTGCCAGTAGGGCAGGCGATAGAAGATGCGCGCTCCCCAGACTGCGGAGAGATGGCTGGCGTCGAGGCTGAAGAAGAAGACTCCGGGCTTGCCGTCGAAGGTGACATAGGTGCGCACGTTGATCTCGGAAAACTGCGAGACGAACGGCAGCGACGGAATGCCGGGCGGGCGGAGGTGGTCCATCCAGAATGGGGTGATGGAGACCCATGCGCGCTGCTGATAGGTGTCGAGGGTGAGGACCTGCGGGACGAGCGGGCGCAGTTTTTCGGGCGCGATCTCGTAGTGCAGGAAGAGCAAGTCGTTCCAGCGCTGCGTCATGACCCACGGCGCCATAGGAGCGGGCCAAGGACGATGACGGGTGGCGAACAGAATGGAGTCGGCGCCTACCCAACTGGTTCGGCCTTCTTCTGATGGCGGCTGAGCGGTTGGCGCGTGGGGCGGTTCGGGCACGACCAGCGATTCTACCGCGATTCGATTGCGCCGGGAGGGTTGCGGATGTACGAAATGAACGGAGTTTTCCTCAGGCACGCGCGTTTCCTGCGTTGCTGAAAGCTTCCGCTGCACCTATCATTCAGCACAATGCCGAACGAGACAAACGCAGCCGCCGATGCCGGCGGAAACCACATCGAGCCTGAAGTTGCCACCAATGTTTATGCGGTCCATGGGGCCGATCCGGAAGTCCTGGCGTATGGCATGGCCAAATATTCGCGGTCGACGCTGTCGCTGCGCGAGTCGCTGGCCGAGCTGAACGAACAGAAGGCCGAGAAGTTCCTCAACACTTTCTATTTTCAGTATGGCCATCGCAGCATTGCCGATTTGGCGCACCTGGCGTTTGCGGTAGAGAAGCTTTCGATCCTGGCGGCGACGGTGGTGGTTGACGAGCCGCGGTGGGACGGTCAGGAGCGCTCGACCCGTTACCAGGATTTTCAGAAGAGCGGCTACTTCGTTCCCGATTTTGGCGACGATGAGGCGGCGCGCAAGCTGTATCGCGAGACCGTTGACTCTCTGTTTGCCGAGTACCGTCATTTCTCGGAGGAGATGTTCCGATATTTGCAGGAGCGCACTCCAAAGCCGGCGGAGATGAAGCAGAACGAGTATGAGCGCACGCTGAAGGCGCGGGCGTTCGACCTGTCGCGGTACCTTTTACCGCTGGCGACGAACACGTCGCTGGGGCAGATTGTGAGCGCGCGCACGCTGGAGAACCAGGTGTCGCGGCTGCTGTCGGACACGCATGGGGAAGTACGACGGATCGGTGAGCTGCTGAAGCAGGCGGCACGTGAAGACGCGTTCAACGTGAACCGCAGCGTCGCAAGCGAGCTGGCGGAACAGATTGGGAGCGAGTGTCCGGCGCTGGCGGGGCGAGCGCAGCAGGTGCTGTTGCGCGATGTAAAGGTGGCGCCGACGCTGATGAAGTATGCCGAGCCTAACGCTTACGAGGCGGAGACGCGGCGAGAGTTGACGGTGGCTGCGGCGGAGTTGCTGACGGATGAGCCGATCGAGCCGGCGCCGCTGGTGGACTTGCTGGACGATGAGCCGCTGGACGTCGAGCTGGCCACGACGTTGCTGTATCAGTACTCGTTTCATTCGTACCGGCAGATTCGCGGAGTGGTCGCGAGCATCAACGACGCGCGGCGTGGCGAGATCGTTGAGCTGGGACTGCGTCATCGCGGACGGCACGACGAGGTTGCGCGGACGTATTGCAGCGGACAGAAATTTCGCTTCGATATCCTGATGGACATCGGCGGCTTCCGCGATATGCATCGTCACCGTCGTTGCGTGCAGGTGGTGCAGGAGTACACCACCCGGCATGGGTTCGACCGGCCCGACGACATCGAGTCGGCGGGATTGTCGTTACGATACGACGCAGCGATGACACGAGCGCAGAGTTCGGCAGCGCAGTTGGCGGCGCGAAATGCCGGTGGCGCGGACGAGCAGTCGCAGTATGTGATTCCGCTGGCGTATCGCAAGCGTGCGCTGTTCAAGATGGACCTGGCGGAGGCGATCTACATCAGCGAGCTGCGCACGGGACCGGCGGGACACTTCTCGTATCGTAACGTTGCGTACGCGATGTACGAGGCTGTGGCTGCGCGCTATCCAGAACTGGCGAAGTATTTTCGTGTCACAGATGTACGTGAGCCGGTGGATTTGCTGAAGCGATAGTGCCCTGGCTGACGTCAGCGGTTGCAGAAAAGCGAGTCATTCCGATGCGATCCCGTGTCGTCGCTGTATCGTTGCTGTTGGCTGCGGCCATCACCTGCGCTGCGCAGAGTTCCATCCGCGAGGACGCCGCTCATCACCAATGGATACTCAACGCCGGCGAGAGCACCTACGTTATCGGCTTCAATGACCAGGCTATGCTGCAGAGCCTGTACTGGGGCCCGAAGCTGGCGGACGGAGCAATGCTTCCCGAGGCGCGCATGAAGCCGGAGCGCGCCAGCTTCGATCCGCCAATTGCGACCACACCGTTGGAGTATCCCGCTTGGGGCGCAGGGCTGTTCAGCGAACCTGCCCTCAAAGTCGATTCGCCCAACGGCGACCGTACGCTCATCCTCAAGTTCGACAGCGCGCACCTCGATGCACAGCAGTTGGAGCTCGTGCTGAAAGACGTAGCGCAACCATTGGCGGTCCATCTGTTCTACCGCGTCTATCCCCAGGGAGTGATAGCGCGCTGGTCACGTGTCGAGAACGTCGGCAAGCAGCCTTTCCGGGTGGAGCAGGCGATGTCGGCTGTGTGGAACCTGCCGCAGGACACAGGCTATTCGTTGAGCTGGCTGACCGGACAGTGGGGCGGAGAGTGGCAGCTGCATACATCGCCACTCGAGACCGGCGCGCAGTTACTCGAGTCGCGTCGCGGCAGCACCTCGCACCAGGCCAATCCGTGGTTTGCCATCGGCAGGACTTCGCAGACCACGGAGACAGCGGGGCCGGTGTGGTTTGGCGAGCTGGGTTGGAGCGGAAGCTGGCGCATGATGGTGGAGAGCACTTCTCTGCACAACGTCCGGGTCTCAGCCGGGTACAACCCTTACGACTACAGCTACACACTGGGGCCCGGGCAGTCGCTGGAAACACCCGAGTTTTACGCTGGCTATACCGCCGGCGGACACGGCGAAGCGTCGCGCATCCTGCACCGGTTCCAACTGGCGGAGATACTGCCCGGCAAGCCCGACCCGCGTCCGCGGCCGATTATCTACAACTCCTGGGAGGCCACCGAGTTTGACGTCACGGAAGCGGGGCAGATGGCGCTGGCTGACAAGGCGGCCAAGCTTGGCGTCGAGCGCTTCGTCGTCGATGACGGCTGGTTCGGACAGCGCGCCAACGACAAAGCCGGACTGGGCGATTGGTATGTCAACCAGCAGAAATTTCCCAACGGGCTGAGACCGCTCATCG
>Ga0210406_10008869_pt1 | contig 10041 bp, 5 predicted proteins | sample IncBWC30MmetaG_FD_155454 | JGI IMG/M metagenome (GOLD analysis project Ga0210406, IMG submission 155454) | Forest soil microbial communities from Barre Woods Harvard Forest LTER site, Petersham, Massachusetts, United States - Inc-BW-C-30-M | ecosystem: Environmental > Terrestrial > Soil >... | reverse complement strand
TCGTGGAACCTGTAAATCCCAAGTTGTTCGCGGAAGAAGAGATGGCGCTTTAGCGAGGGAGAAGGTATATACACCATGATCGAAGGACCTTGCGAACCGTTTGCCCAGTCAGTGCCGGGCAATACATGGTCGGCGCCGATGCGCATCGTAAACTGGCCCTTGCACTTCTCCGTTTGGCAGTTCTCGAGGAAGAAGTCCTTATTGCCGCCGAACGTGGGACGCCATGAGCTTTTCCTATAGTTGGTGGTGGAGAGTTGGCTCCAGCAGGCGCCGCCTCCGAATGCCCAACCCGATGGAAGGCGGTAGTACATGGAGCCAACCAATCCTCGATCGCGGCCCTTTGGATTGGGCTTTCCGCGCTCGCCGCTTTTGTGGCCATTGTCGTACCAGGCTTCGGTCTCCAGGATGAAGTGCTCCGAGTCGATGCGCACACCGGCCCCCGCCGAGCGCCGCAAATGGTGCATAACCGATCCCATGCCTGCAGCCCCGGCAAATACGTAGGCGCGCGGGAGCAGGTCACTTGCGTGGAATGAAGATGCAACGAAGTTCTGCGCGTGGAGTGCTGATCCGAGCAGCAAGAACGTGAGAAGAAACCAATTTTTCATTCGTGCCCACCAACCTTTCAACGGAAGATCGGCAGGTTTAGGGCTCTTTATCTTGTGCGTTAGGGAAATCTCATGAACGTAAGTAGCAATTGCCCGGGCTCAACTTCTTTCGTGCGTTTGGCATCTGGATCGTTCTTGCTTGATCTATGTGAGCGAGTATCGTTTCGCCGGCCGACTCCAGGCGAACCATGGATGCGCGTGATAGTGTTTTGGAAAGGTTTGTTACGACAAGGGAACGGTAATCCTATGCAATGTTCATGCAGAATCTTGGGACGCTGGCGAAATCTGCGTGTTATCGCGGTGTCTGTCTTCTTTGCAATCACTGTGGGCGTGTTTGGACAAACAGCGGCGGATAAATCCGCGGATCAGAAAGCACAGGCGGCAAAGCCAAGTCCGAAACCGTCTGACTCGAAGTCCGAATCCAACGCCGTTCTGGTTCAGCTCAACAGTGCTTTGGAGAGCTTGGCGGCAAAAGTCTCGCCCGCAGTGGTACAGATTCTGGTTACCAGTTACGGCACCGCCCGTGAGGAGAATCGATCGCAAACCGCATTTATCGTGCGCCAGCACGCGGTCGGATCGGGCTTGATCGTGGATCCGAATGGTTACATCATGACCAACGCGCACGTGGTTGAGGGCGCTCAGCGCATTCGCGTTGCTTTGCCGTTGCCGATGGGGGACTCGTCGGGACAGGTTCCGATTGGCAAGCGTCGCATCGTCGAGGCCAAGCTGCTCGGTCAGCACAAAGAGAGTGATCTCGCGTTGCTCAAGATCGATCAAACGGAACTGCCGACCTTGCCGCTCGTCGGCCAGCAGCGGCCCCATGTCGGGCAGTTGGTATTTGCCATCGGCAGCCCCGAGGGCCTGCAGAACTCCGTCACCATGGGAGTTGTCAGCGCGCTTGCCCGCCAGGCAGATCCGAGCAAGCCCCTCACCTACATTCAGACTGACGCTCCCATCAATCCGGGGAATAGCGGCGGGCCGCTGGTCGATATGAACGGCTCGGTGGTGGGCATCAACACTTTCATCCTGTCGGAAGGCGGTGGCAGCGAGGGCCTGGGATTCGCCATCCCTGCGCGTGTGGTCGACTTTGTGTATCGCAGCCTGCGCAAGTACGGACATGTTCACCGCGTGGAGATCGGCGCCGTGGCGCAGGAAATCACGCCTACCCTAGCGGAGGGGCTGCAACTGCCTCAGCATTGGGGAGTCGTGGTGGCAGATGTGAAACCGGGTGGTCCCGCGGAGGCTGCAGGCCTCCACGTTCAGGACATCATTCTCTCGGCCGACGATCGCCGTGTTGAAACCCTGCCCTCGTTATCGGCGGCTCTCTACCTGCACCGTCTCGATCAGGTTGTGAAACTCGACATCCTGCGGGGCAAGGAACGAATGACGATCAACATTCCGGCAATTGAGCATCACGATCAGATGGACCAGCTGGTCGACACCGTGAATCCCGAGAACAGCCTGATTCCCCGGCTCGGCATTCTGGCAATCGATATCACAGGCGAACTGGGCACCAAGCTGAGTTCGTTGCTGCGGATTCCGTCCGGCGTGATCGTGGTGGGCAGGGCAGTGGAACTCATCACTCCCGAAACCGGTCTGCAGTCCGGAGATGTGATTCACCAATTGAACACCGTCCCGATCGACTCGACCCAGACGCTCCGTGCCGCGGTCGACAAGCTCAAAGCAGGCGATCCGGCCGTGCTGCAGATCGAGCGCGATGGGGAATTAGTGTTTGTGAGCTTTGAAATGGAATGAGGGCTTCATGAATTAACCCGGAGATTCGATGTCATCCTGAACGGAGACGAAGCCGCCGTGAAGGACCCTACGTCGGCTGGAAGCATTGATTTCGTGGATGGGAATGCCCCAGACGTATGCAACGCGCTGGATCTTCGCAACGGTATTTCCGCTTTCAGCGCTTCGTACGGTCCCTCGGAGGGCTACCGCCCTCCTCAGGATGACATCGTGAGCAAACATCGCGAACTGGATCGCGGACAAACATCTAGAACCAATTTAGGCTTTGATCTGCGGCAACATGGCTGCTGAGCTCTGCTCACAGAAAGATGTAAAGCTAATTTGCAACGGCTACAGAAGCCTTGGGCCTACTGGCGATCTCGACGGCCGGGCCCAATCCTGCCACGGCACCTTCCAACAGCTGAAGATCATCGCGTGTGAAGGCGTCCTGACCCGCTCGATATAACGCCAAAACGGAGACCACCTTTCCCTCCGCCTCGATGGGCACGGCCAGCGCCGAGCGCAGCGTGCTGTACTTGGTGGGATCGTTCAGGTATCCGGGCTCAACAGACGGGTTGCCGTTCAGGATCGCTTTATGATTCTCCGCCACCCAGCCCGACAATCCTTCGCCCAAAGGTATCCTCAGAGAAGAAAACAGTCGAAAGTTTTCACCGCTCACAAACTTTGCGATCAAGTCGTCGCCCGATGGACAGTACGCGGCCATTGAATCATGCGGGACAAGATGCTTCAGACGAACCGAGAGCATCGAGAAGATATCTTCCAAACGCAGCGATGAGCCGGCCTTTCGGACGAGTTCAAGAACTTCTTGCGACTGCTTTCGCGCCTGAGGAATCCGCTCCTTGAAATCGGAGGACGACACAGAGTTCGCAGCCGCTTCCGGCGATTCGGCAAATCCTGCCGCGGGCGCCGATCCCCGTTCCACCTTGATGTCGGTCGATAATTTCGGCGGCGCCTGCAGAGGCTGCTCGTTCGCCAGTTTCTCGAGTTCAATGTAGCGGCGCTTCAGGATGGCGACGATCTGGGGATCGAAACTCGTTCCCGCTTCGGATGCGACCTTCGCCATGGCCTCATCGAGTGGCAGCGCTTTCCGGTACTGCCGGTCAGAAGCGAGCGCATCCAGGCAATCGACAGCAGCCAGAATTCGCGCCCCGACGGGAATTACATCGCCAGCCAGCCCAAACGGATAGCCGCTCCCATCCCATTTCTCATGATGCGCGCGGACAATCGGCACCACAGGATATGGAAAATGAACCTGCTCCAGAATCTCTGCCCCGACAATGGGGTGAATTTTCATCTTCTCGAATTCTTCCGGCGTAAGCTTTCCCGGCTTGGAGATGATGTGCTCCGGTACAGCGAGCTTTCCGATGTCATGCAGCACGGACGCAGCCTGCAGTGCTTCCTTCTCGTCATCGCTCAATCCCAGGTCGTTCGCCAATTCCATGGCATAGACGCGTACCCGCTGCAGATGCTCGCCGGTAGTTTCGTCTTTCGCTTCGATGGCGAGCGCCAGAGCTTCAATCGTGCGCAGATGAAGTTGCGACACCTGCTGAGCATGAACCTTCTCGGTTTCGAGTTTGCTGAGGTACAGACGGTACGATCGGTACATCAGATACATCGGCGGCAGTACCAGCAACGAGGATTGCCACCCGACATGGCCGTTCAGGAAGTGCACCAGGCCGGACGCGGCTGCGCCAACCATGTAGTAAGGAAGGAGCCACAAATGGCTGTCGCCCCACACTTTTCGGATGGATTTGTCTTCGGTCAGGCCGATGATCGTTGAAAGCGCCGTTGTGTTGCACGCGAAGTGCGTAATCGCGGCAACCACGAGAGCAAGCGGACCCGGCGCGTGCAAGACTCTGGACACCACGAGCTGATAAGCGCCGTAGGCCGCGGCACTAGAGACCGTAACCTGCGACACATTGAAGATCAGCTGGACCGGCTTGAGCTGCCGCGCGTTACGCCAATAGAACTGTCCCACTGTTCCGGCTAGTCCAATCAGCAGCGTCTCGGGTAGGCTGAGTTCCAGAATTCCGAGTTGCGTGAAAATGAAATTAACCGAGAGCGTTCCTTCGATGCCGGGCAGCCCGACCTTCAATGACGACGCCAGCAACGCAGCGATCAGGTAGGCGACGAACCTAACCGGATCATTCGTCTGCCAATGGGCGAAAGCGAAGGCAAAGACAATAAGTCCCGCCAGGGCTAAGCCAGCGATAAACGCGCGCGCACCAATGGGTCGAACCCACGACATGAGAAGTACTTAAATTTTCAACGAATTAGGGACATAAGTCCGCCCAAAAAAACTTCCCTTGGTTACCAACGTTTAGACCAGTGAAATCAATGATTTGCCCTCCATTCAGACGAAGCCTGCAGCTTTCATTGGCGGTCAAAAACTGCGACAATTTGTCCCGCGCCCAACCACTGGGACAAATTGCCCGTAGCGTTTCGCAACATCACCTTCCAAGTCGTTGATTCCTAAGACCCGCGCGACTCTTCTTTGGACCGGCAACTGCACATAGACAGGTCACTTGGGGTGAGGTTACTTGCACCGTAGGGAGTGAGTGGGGGATTTCATGAAGAAACTTGTGCTTCTATTTCTGATCGTCAGCGTTACTCTGGCCTACGCCGACGATTCAAAAATTTCGCCGGAGCTTCGCAATCAGCCTGCCACCCAGCAGACACAGGTAATCGTCCAATACGCGCCTGGGACGCAGGTCAACTGCAGCGGCCTCCTCGGACTCGTAGGCTGCCTTGCCAATGACCTTCTGAAGCTTGGGGGCACGATCCTCAGCCAGGTGCCGATCATCAACGGCGTAGTCGCTCTGCTCGATGGCAATGGCATTCAGAGTCTCTCCAACCAGTCGAACGTCGTATACATCAGTCCGGACCGCCCGTTGAAGCCAACCCTCAGCAATGCCGCCTCTGCAGTGAACGCAGAATTCGCCTGGCAGTCAAACTATACCGGTGCTGGCATCGGGATAGCGTTGATCGACAGCGGCGTCGCCAGCCATCCCGATCTGAATCTGGGGGCTGTGCCGCTCTCGCGAGTGGTTTATCAGCAATCTTTCGTGCCGGGAAATTCCAGCGCCAGTGACCAATACGGCCACGGTACGCACATCGCAGGCCTGATCGCCGGCGACGGCCTCAGCTCAACCGGCCCGCTCTATACCAAGACCTTCAAAGGAATCGCTCCCGGCGCAAACATCGTCAGCCTGCGAGTGCTTGACGCCAATGGCGCTTCCACCGACAGCGCGGTGATCGCCGCAATCGCGCGCGCCATCTCTCTGAAATCAACCTACAACATCCGCGTGATCAACCTTTCGCTCGGCCGCGCCGTATATGAAACGTACACCCTTGACCCACTCTGCCAGGCCGTCGAGCGCGCTTGGAAAAACGGCATCGTGGTGGTGGTTGCTGCCGGCAACAACGGACGCTATCAGGCCACGAACGGTTACGGCACCGTCACCTCGCCAGGTAACGACCCCTATGTGCTCACCGTCGGCGCAATGAAGCCAATGGGCACGCCTCAGCGCACCGATGATCTCATCGCCAGCTACAGCTCCAAGGGTCCGACAGTCGTTGACGCGTTCGTGAAGCCCGATCTCGTCGCGCCCGGCAACCTGCTGGTATCGCTGGCCGCGCCCAACTCGACGCTCTACACGCAAAATCCCGCCAATCGCGTGCCCAACAACTATTACGTCTACGGCGGAAATACTTCTTCCTCCACCACTTATTTCACGCTGAGCGGCACCAGTATGGCCACAGGCGTGGTCAGCGGAGTCGTCGCCGATCTATTGCAAAAATATCCGTCCCTCACGCCCGATCAAGTAAAGGCGCGCCTGATGAAGACAGCGTGGAAGTCTTTGCCGCTCTACAGCAGCACCACCGACCCAACCACGGGCATCACTTACACTGACCAATCTGACGTCTTCACCGTCGGTGCCGGCTACATCGATCTCGAAGCCGCTCTTATCAACACCGATGTCGCCAAAGGGACGGCGATGTCTCCATTCGCTACTTTTAATTCGACCACGAACCAGGTCACCTTGAAGGACGACAGCTCCGCCGTGTGGAACACATCTTCGACCTGGTCAAATGCCGCCGTCTGGGGCTCCTCGCAATTTGTGCCAACATCGTCGAGCGCCTACTCGTCGAGCAGCACACTCTACGGCAGCAACGTGCTCTGGGGTTCGCAAGAACCATGGGGCAGCAACGTCCTCTGGGGATCGAATGCGCCCGCAGGCAGCAACGTGCTCTGGGGCAGCAACGTGCTCTGGGGCAGCAACGTCTTGTGGGGTAGCAATGTCTTGTGGGGCAGCAACGTCTCCGCGGGCGAGAAGTAAAACTCCAAGCCTCGACGAAGAGGGCCGCGATCACCTCGCGGCCCTTCTTCTTTTCCGCAACATGAAACGTAACTGCGCATCCCAATCCGGGAGGATGCAAGGGTGAGGCGTACCCGCCAGCGTCCCGCAACGGGCCTTTCCCAAAACGGAACAACCGCAGAAGCAGCTGTAATCCTGAAGGGGCGTTTCGCGTGGCATGCGCTGCGACGGTGGCGTAAGGTCAAACTTGGGGCTCTTCTTGCAAGTTTCTTGATCTCGGTTCGGGGGTACGTCCTTTTCATGAAGCAACTCCCCGCAGATTTTTTTGAGTGGCATATTTTTCAAAATACCGGTCCAGTCACAGGGTCCAGCGCCCCTCCATCGATGCGCATGGGACCATTCGCAACTGAACAGGAGTGCCGCACCGTCCTGGAGACCCTGAAGACGGTCCCCACATTCCGTGACACGACGCTCGAAGTGCGGAGGGCGGTTCGGTCACGCGAGAAACGGGTCAAGATCAGACTCGCCGTCCGCGTTTCGCCGCTGGCCCGTCCAGATGTCTGCTGGGAAGCCCCTACGGTGGATATATCGAGTCGCGGGGCGCGTCTCGCCAACTCCGGCGACTTCGTGAAACTCGGAGAATTCCTCGACGTCCGCTACGGACCGCGCGAGGCCATCTTTCGCGTGGTGTGGATCGGCCCCGCGGGTACGCCAGCTGAGGGCAATGTCGGCCTCGAATGTTGGAGTCCCGAGACCAACATATGGGATCTCGATCTCTCTACGAGGACGGATGACGAGCCTCTCATGCAAGACATCGTCGTCGCTCACAATGTTCAGAGCCGGCTCTTCCCTCGACACAAGCCGCCGTTGCAGACGCTCGACTATTCCGGCAAATGCGTTCAGGCGCGCACCGTGGGGGGAGACTACTATGACTTTCTCGACGTGGGGTCCGGTCGCGTGGGTTTTGTTCTGGCCGACGTTGCCGGGAAAGGCGTGGCAGCCGCGCTGCTGATGGCCAACCTCCAGGGCAGCCTTCACAACCGGGCTGAATGCCGAGCCAGCGATCTTCCCGCTATTCTGGCGGCGGTCAATGGCCATCTTTACGAGCACACAGAGGCCAATCGCTATGCCACGGTTTTCTTCGGATGCTACGACGACCATACTCGATGCCTGGCGTATGTAAACTGCGGGCACATTCCTGCGCTGCTGCTTCGGAAGTGTGGAGAGGTTGAGCGCCCGGAAGCGACTGCCACCGTTCTTGGCCTGTTCGGGAACTGGGATTGTTCGGTTCGGGAAACTCAGCTGCAAACCGGGGACGTGCTCAGTATCTTCACGGATGGCGTGACCGAAGCTACTTCTTCAAACGGAGACGAGTTCAGTGAATCAGGCGTTCTCAGTGTACTGCGCCAGACGCGCGCGCTCGAGACGGACAAGATCTTGGATAAAATCGAGCAGGCGGTGGAGGAATTCAGGTCAATCGAGTATCCGCAGAACGATTTGACGGTGCTGGTCGCTCGCGCACACTGAAGAGAAGAAGGTAAGAGCAAACCGAAGACCGACCGTCCGGAGAACTTATTGCTGCGGGGCCGCTGCCGGTGCGAAGTATCCCTTGCGTGCCCGCACTTGCAGGTCTTTCTTCAGCGAGGAAATTTCGATAGTGCGGTAACGCCCGTCGGCGTCAAAATCGGCAGGCTTGTACGACACAATGTACTGGCTGCGCAACTCGTCTTCGATCGCCGCAAATGAGTGCGTGATGTCTTTCATCTTGAACGGGAAGAATGCCCGCCCGCCGGTGGCTTCCGCCAGCTGCTGAAGAACTCTGTCGCCGCGCATGACCAGGCCGCTGTCATCGGTCGAGATCGCGTAAATGATGACTTCCGCTCGCTGCGCCATCTCGATCGCCTGCGCCTTGGTGACTTCACTCTGATTATCTTCGCCATCACTGACGATGATGATCGCTTTTCTCACCGGACGTTCCGGATGGTCCTTCAGCAATTTGTCTTTGCAGGCACGGTAGACGGCATCGTACAGCGCAGTGCCTCCTCCATTATGCAGGCTGTGGATCCCTTTCGAGAGCAGGGCAGTGCTGTCCGTGAAGTCTTGTGTCAACTGCGAGTGACTGTTGAAGGCCATGACAAAGGCCCTGTCGAAATGTGCACGCACCGTGTGCTCTAGGAAACTGGTAGCCGCGCTCTGCTCAAAATCGAAACGGCTGTCCACCGATCCGCTGACGTCGATCAACAATCCCATGTGAAGGGGAAGGTCGGTTTCGCGACGGAAATTCAGGATGGCCTGCGGTGGCTTGTGATCGTCAAGAATGCTGAAATCACCTTGATTCAAATCGCGGACAAACTTTCCATGTTTGTCGGTCGCGATGAACAACACGTTCACCTCGTTCACGCGAGCATGCAACGTGATCACCGAGTTCTGTGGTTCGTCCGCAGCGCCGGCCGTCGCGTTCGACGCATTCAGAGTAGGCAGGCCGGAGACATAGGCGGACTGGGCGCGTAACGGGGCGACTCCCGCAAGGGTTGCCAGGAAAAGGGTAAAAAAAAGCGAATTCCAGTTAGTGTACTTCATGCCCGGGGAATCCAAATTTTTCACTATAAAACGCGTCCCAACACACTCCCAAGGAATAGGATGCACGCCAGGGGCCGAAATCAGGACCTTACTGCACTTGCCTTCTGATTGAATTTAGGGGCGTTCCAGCAAAAGGCCAAGTTACAAAAGGAGCACGCGTTTGGTCATGGCACAAAACATGCAATCCAAATGACTTGCACGATCTCGGTTCCCGCTACGGGGGGTTGCTGTTGCGAATGCGGGAGCTATCATAGTCGCACAGTCGTCAAGTTTTTCCTTAAAATCTGTTTTGCGGAGGGGCTCATGAAGAAGCTTGTCGTGTGTTTCGCAATGGTACTCATCTCGTCTGTGGCGGCGTTTGCCGCCAACGACGAACGTGAAGAAGACCGGGTCAAGGATGCCGGTGATGTGTTGAAAGAAATCTTAAACATTCCGGATGACATTCCCCAGGATCTTCTCGACAAGGCCGAATGCGTGGTGATACTGCCCTCCGTGAAGAAGGGCGCCTTCGGAGTCGGCGGCAGTTATGGACGCGGCGTGATGATCTGCCGCAGTGGCGAGCACTACAAAGGCAAGTGGGGAGCTCCGGCGCTATACGCTCTCGAAGGTGTGAGCATTGGATTTCAGTTGGGCGGGCAGGCTACAGATTTCGTGCTGCTGGTGATGAATCCCAAAGGCGCCCAGTCGTTGTTGTACAGCAAAGTGAAGCTCGGCGCTGATGCTTCCGCGGCCGCCGGTCCCAAAGGCCGGACGGCAGAGGGTGCAACCGACATCGTTATGCAGGC
>Ga0210406_10008867_pt1 | contig 10041 bp, 7 predicted proteins | sample IncBWC30MmetaG_FD_155454 | JGI IMG/M metagenome (GOLD analysis project Ga0210406, IMG submission 155454) | Forest soil microbial communities from Barre Woods Harvard Forest LTER site, Petersham, Massachusetts, United States - Inc-BW-C-30-M | ecosystem: Environmental > Terrestrial > Soil >... | reverse complement strand
CTGCCGCCGTAAAAGCGATGGAGGAACTTTCCGGCCCGGTTGTGGGTATCGCTCTGGTCTTGGCCGCTGTGTTCGTGCCGACAGTCTTCATTCCGGGGATCACCGGCAGGTTGTATCAGCAATTCGCCCTCACCATCGCGATATCCGTGATGCTTTCCGCGTTCAACGCTCTCACGCTCAGCCCGGCACTTTCGGCGCTACTGCTCCGGCCCAAGCGAGAAACTCGCGGGCCGCTCGGAAAATTCTTTCGCGTCTTTAACGGCTACTGGGAGCGCTCTACCGACAGCTTCGTGCGTTTGTCGGGCGACGTAATTCGCAAAGGCGCACTGGTGTTGCTGCTGCTTGCGGTTGCCGGAGGTGCTGCGTGGCTCATTGGAGCCCATCTGCCCACCAGCTTCTTGCCCGATGAAGACCAGGGCTACCTCTATATCAACATGCAGCTTCCCAATGCGGCGTCATTGGAGCGCACCAGCGCGGCTGCGGCACAAGTAGAGAAAGTTCTCGCAAATACGCCGGGCGTTCAGTACACGACGAGCGTGGTTGGTTTCAGCTTGCTCAGTTATGTCCGGACCAGCTACAACGCCTTCTTTTGGGTCAACCTGAAACCGTGGGATGACCGCAAGAGTCAGGCGGAACAATATCAAGCCATCAAGGCGCGTTTGAACCAGGAACTCAAGCAGCTGCCGGAAGGGACCGTCTTCAGCTTCTCACCACCGGCGATTCCCGGTGTCGGCACCGCCGGCGGAGTTACGTTTGTGCTGCAGGACCGCGCCGGCAAGGACATCCAGTTTCTAACCGACAACCTCAACAAGTTCCTGGCAGCCGCTCGCAAGCGCCCTGAGCTTGCCACGGTCAGCACCACGTTTATTCCGAGCGTGCCGCAAGAGTTCATCAATGTGGATCGCAGCAAAGTGTTGAAGCAAGGCGTGGCTTTGACCGATGTTTACAACACCATTCAAGCCTACATGGGCGGATTGTTCGTCAATTACTACAACGATTTCGGTCGCACCTGGCAGGTGTATGTGGAGGCCGAAGCACCTTACCGTGCGACGACCAACGATCTCGGACAATTCTATGTCCGCAACGGACAAGGGCAGACCGTGCCGCTTTCCGCGCTGGCGAAATTCGAGACGCGTTCCGGTCCGGAATTCACGATGCGCTATAACGAGTACCGGTCCGCACAGATCAATGCCGCCGCCGCACCCGGTTACAGCGCCGATCAGGCAAGAGCGGCCCTGGTGGATGTCTTCAGCAAGACCATGCCTTCTGAAATGGGTTACGACTGGCTGGGGATGTCTTATCAAGAGGTGAAGGCCGAAGAAGGTGTTCCGGCTTCGGTGATCTTTGCGTTTTCGCTCCTGTTCGTTTTCCTCGTCCTGGCTGCACTGTATGAAAGCTGGACGCTGCCCTTCAGCGTGCTGCTCAGCACGCCGGTGGCAGTATTCGGAGCCTTGGCCGCGCTTTGGTTGCGGCGTTTCGTGATGGGCCTCTACCTGCCTGCTTACATGCTGCAGATGGAGAACGACGTGTATGCGCAAATCGGCTTGGTGATGCTAATCGGTTTGGCAGCCAAGAACTCGATTCTGATCGTCGCGTTTGCCAAGGAGGACTACGAACGCGGAATGTCCGTTGTGGATGCGGCGCTTTCCGCGGCGAGGCTGCGCTTCCGGCCCCTCATGATGACCGCGCTCGCCTTTATTCTAGGTTGCGTACCGCTCTGGACAGCATCGGGAGCGGGTGCGATAGCACGCCAGATCATGGGCACGGCGGTAATTGGCGGCATGCTGGCGGAAACGTTCATCGGCAGATTCTTTGTTCCAGCAATCTTTTATGTGGTCGAGCGCATCTCCGGCGCTACCCGACAGAGTCCGCCAGAGCTCCTGCCCGCGCAAACGCAAGGCCAAGGTGATTAACATGAAGAGACTTGCGCTCTTGCCCGTCGTCATCGTCGCGCTGGCTGGCTGTGCAGTCGGACCGAATTACAAACGGCCAGCAGTGAGCGTTCCGACAGACTACCGCGCCGCCATGCCCAGCCCGACGGCGCCGGCATCATCGCTCGGAAACGAGAATTGGTGGCAGGTGTATCAAGATCCTGTGCTGGTGCAACTGATTCACACCGCGCTCGAGCAGAACTATGACGTGCGCATCGCCGCCGCTCGCGTGCTCGAGGCCCAGGCACAAGTCGGCATCACCCGTGCCAACCAGCTTCCCTCCGCCAGCGTCGGCGCAGGCGTCTTCAGCGAGGGAAATCCCAAAGTCTCAAAGCTGTTTCCAGCCTACGAGGTCAACGGTGGTCAGCTCAACCTGTCGGTTATCTGGAATCTCGACTTTTGGGGAAAATATCGCCGCCAAACCGAAGCAGCTCGCGCGCAGATGCTCGCTTCGGAGTGGGGGCAGCAGGCAGTGATCTCGTCACTGGTTGCAAATGTGGCGACAGCGTATTTTCAGCTTCGCGCACTGGATAGCGAGCTCGAGATCGCGAAACGCACGCTCGCATCCAGGCAACAATCACTGCAGTTGACGCAAGTGCTTTTCGGCCACGGCGGAGCCTCCGACCTCGACGTAAGCCAGTCAGAACAGCTTGTCTACACCGCCTCGGAATCCATTCCTGACTTCGAACGGCAAATCGAGCAGCAGGAGAATGTGCTCAGCATCCTGCTGGGCGAGGATCCGCAGTCCATTCCGCGGGGGCGTGCCATCACCGAGCAAGCTCTTCTGGACAGCATTCCCGCTGGCCTGCCATCGCAGCTGCTCGAGCGCCGGCCGGACGTCCGCGAAGCGGAACAGAACATCGTCGCGGCCAACGCGCAAATCGGCGTGGCCAAAGCGGCTTTCTTTCCCAGCATTTCGCTCACCGGGATGGGTGGGCTCGAAAGCAACGCATTGAATCAGTTCATTAGCGCGCCATCGCAGACTTGGAACGCGGCATTCAGCGTGAGTCAGCCCCTGTTCGAGGGCGGGAGGCTGCGTTCGGGACTCAGGCTCGCCCGAGCGCAATGGCAAGAGTCGGTACTCTCCTACCAGCAGACCGTTCAGGACGCCCTCGAGCAGGTTTCGAATTCCCTCGTTGGTTACCAGAAATTTCGTGACTTTCGCGGTCAGCAGGAGCTGCTCACTCGGGCCGCACAGCGATCCGACGACCTTTCCTTGGTGCTCTATAAGCAAGGCGGCGCGAGCTATCTGCAGGTGCTGACCAGCGAAACAAACTATTTTGCGGCGGAATTGAATCTGGTTCAGGCGCAACTCAACGAGCGGCTTGCGCTTGTCCAAGTCTATGAGGCCCTCGGTGGCGGCTGGCAGCAATGAGCGACGCAAAACACCGCGCTTTCACTCCGTCGCACCCAGGCGGCGCGCGACGGGCAAGACTTGCGAGCCCAGGGCAAAATCGGTCATCATCTCCTTTGTAGGCCCGGAAATGATTTGCGGCGCCTTGGATATGAGCGCAGAAGCGGAACTGCAGCGTTGGAACGAGCGGTTTGAGTTGCTCCTGAATCTGACGACCAGCATCACGTCCACTCTGGATCTGCGGGAAGTATTGCGCTCGATTGCAGCCAACATACGCGAAGTCATACACGCCGATGGCGCCTCTGTTTCGCTGCCCGACGCAGCGTCCGGAAAATATCGGGTATTTGCCCTGGATTTTCCGCACGGCAAAGGGGTCATAAAGGAAGAGTTGTTCTTCACGCCAACCGCTGCCGGTAAAAAAGCGATGGACACCTTGAAGCCGGTGGTTATGGACACGCGGGAGCAGAACGCCCTCGGACCTTATGCATATGACATCGCAACTGCCGAGGGCATCCAAGCCTTGTGTTGTATCCCGCTTGTGAATCGCGGCCGGGGCCTCGGACTGCTGTGGATATGTCGCACAACAGAGACTCCGTTTTCGCCGGAAGATGTTGATTTCCTCAACCGTGCCTCAGGACAGATCGCAATCGCAGTCGAAAACGCTCTAGCGTTCCAAAAAGTATCCGGATTAGGAGATCGGTTGCAATTGCTCCTGAATCTGACGGCCAGAATCACCTCCAGCCTCGACCGGCGCGAGGTTTTGCGCGCGATTGCGGCGAATATCCGCGAAGTCATACACGCTGATGGCGTAACCGTTTCCCTGCTCGATGCCGCAACGGGAAAATGCAGGGTACTTGCCGTAGATATTCCACACGGGAAGGGGGTCATAAAGGAAGAGTTGTTCTTCACACCAAGCGCCGCTGGTAGGAAAGCGATGGACACCTTGCAACCGGTAGTCATGGATACGCGGGAGCGTGGCGAGTGCGCGATTGGGATAAGTGAGACGGCGGCTACGGAAGGCGTAAAAGCCCATTGCCTTATTCCACTTGTTAATCGCGGCCGGATCCTTGGATTTGTTTCAATTTTGCGCACAACAGACAATCCGTTTACTTCAGAGGATGTTGACTTCCTTGGCCGGGCGTCAGGACAGATAGCCATCGCCATTGAAAACGCGCTGGCGTACCAGGAAATTTCTGAACTCAAGGACAAGCTCGCCCTGGAGAAGGTCTATCTCGAAGAGGAATTTCGCAGCGAGATGGGTTTCGAGCAGATCATCGGCAACAGCGCGGCGTTGAAGCACGTTTTACAGCTGGTTGAAACGGTTGCCCCCAGCGACTCCACGGTCCTGCTGCTCGGTGAAACTGGTACGGGAAAGGAGTTGATCGCCCGCGCGATTCACGACCGAAGCCACCGCAACCAGCGCACATTAGTGAAGCTGAATTGCGCGGCAATCCCGACTGGGCTGCTGGAAAGTGAACTGTTTGGCCACGAAAAAGGCGCTTTCACAGGAGCCATAAATCAAAAGATTGGCCGGCTCGAACTCGCGGACCAAGGGACACTGTTCTTGGACGAAGTGGGAGACATCCCGATTGAGATTCAGCCGAAGCTGCTGCGGGCTCTTCAAGAGCGCGAATTTGAACGTCTCGGCAGCACGCATACGCGGAAGGTGAACGTCCGCCTGGTAGCGGCTACCAATCGCGACCTTGAGAAGATGGTTGCGAACAAGGAATTCCGCAGTGATCTGTACTATCGGCTGAATGTCTTTCCGATCCGTATTCCTGCTTTGCGGGATCGCAGAGAAGACATTCCTCTGCTCGTCAGCTATTTTGTGCAAAAGCATGCGAAGCAAATGCAGAAGTGCATCGAAACGGTCCCGGCGGCCGTCATGAAGGGACTGACGAGCTTGGAGTGGCCCGGCAACATTCGTGAGCTTGAGAATTTTATTGAGCGGGCCGTGATCTTGACGAGGGGCCGATCGCTTGACGCTCCACTGGCGGAACTTCGAAAAACAAGTAAGGAAGACTCCGTGGATGCCCTGCAGCAAGTGAAGCAAGTCGCTCAAGAAAGAGCAAGCTCACGCAGCGACAAAACCAGCGTCGCTGACGAATACGTAAGAAAGCAGCGCGATGAGATCACACAAGCACTCACTGCGTGCAGGGGTCGCGTGGGTGGCGCCGATGGTGCAGCCGCGCGCCTGGGAATGAACCGCACAACTCTGCTCTCTCGAATGAAAAAGTTCAGCATATACGCGAAACAGTTTTCTTGACCTTGCAGCCCACCTGCTTGTAGTAGCCCAGAACGTCGACGATTTCGACTCTTTCAACTCCTTCAACTCCGACATTTTTGACTTGTCCTAGCGTTCTCCCGAATATTCAGCAACTTACGGTTCTGCAGGTTTGGTGTGAGCCGTGCCCTTAGCACTCGTTGTTGAGAGCAAGAGCAGCGAAGCTGCTGGAGGCGATCATGCCGTCTCTGTTGATTTACTTATTGCATCTCATGGCTTTCCTGAGCCTGGCAGGCCGGAACGCTATCGTAGGTCGGAACTCTCGTCGCTGAACGGTGGAGAACAGGCAGAAGCAAGGAGGTTAAGGCGTGAATCAAAAAGAAATTCGTGTCGGAATCGTGGGTGCAAACGCCAAATCAAGCTGGGCGAAGCTGTCGCATGTTCCAGCGATCAACGGTCTTCGCGGCGTGAAGCTCTCGGCCGTAGCAACGCGCAACGAGCAGAGTGCACGGGAAGCGGCTAAGGCTTTTGGTGCTGAGCGCTGGTTTTCCGATCCCTTCGCGATGATCCGCGAGGAGCGGATTGATGTGATAACAATTGCTGTCCAGGTGCCGGCGCACCGCGAACTCGTACTGGCTGCACTGGAGGCCGGTAAAGCGGTCTACTGCGAGGCGCCACTCGGGCGCACCGTCGCGGAGGCTGAACAAATGGCGAGCGCAGTAGGTTCACTTCATACCGCGATCGGATTGCAGGGTCGTTTGAATCCAGCCGTGCGCCGTGCGGCCCAATTGGTTTCTTGCGGACAGATTGGACGGCCACTCAACGCAAGTATTGTCTCCACCACCACCGGCTTCGGACCGGAAATACCTTCCACCCATGACTATTTTAATAAGACATCCTCTGGCGCGAACCTGTTAACCATCAGCGCGGGACATACGCTCGATCTGGTGGAGGCCATCCTCGGACCGATCTTAGAGGTCGAGGCTCGCGCCGAGATTCGGTGGCCCACTGTCAAACTGACGGACACAGGAGGCGAGAGTGTGCGCCAGACTGCCGATCAAATTGGCGTCCTGGGAAAGACCGGTTCTGGCGCCGTATTTACGGCAGACATTCATGGTGGTGAAGCGCACGAGGATGCTCGCTTCGGGTTCGAAATCAGAGGGGCGGACGGATGGCTCAACTTGAGCGGTCGTCACCCGTACGGCTTCCAGTGTGGAGATCTCAAGCTGACGTCAAACGTCGCATTCGTGAGGCCGAGGAAGCCGCGGTTTCCGGAGGGTTCATGGGCGCGTCGATCAACGTGGGAGAGATCTACGCTTATCTGGTCCGTGATCTGCAAGCGGGCGCCTACAACACACCCGACTTTGAACACGCAGTTCATAACGCCCGGCTCATCGAGGCCGTAAAGCGCGCCGCCGAACTAGGCGAGCGGCAGAAAGTTATAGATCAAATCGATAGCTTCGAGGAGGCGAAAGTAACGCTACGCTCGTGAATCTTCCACTGCCGGTCGGCTTTCCTCAAAAATTCAGTGACTTACTGTTAGGGACATTTGGCGTCGGGCTTGCACGGACGCAAGCCCTGGGCGGAAGCAATGTTAAAGATCTCGATTCGCGATACTCCGAGTCAACGCCAGCTGGTAATGGAGGGCAAGCTCATTGGGCCTTGGGCCACTGAGCTTGCGAGTGTCTGGCGGCAGGCGACAGCAGGCCTGAACGGTCGTGCGCTCATTATTGACGTGAAGGGGCTGACTGCAATTACCGAGGATGGCGAAAACGTACTTCTAGATCTAATGAAAGAAGGAGCCAGTTTCCGCTCGTCCGGTGTCTTCACGAAGCATGTCCTCAAGCGGCTGGCCCGGAAGATCCCCAGAGATGTTTAGCCGGACGAGAAAACTGGCCACCCAACAGCTGCGAGGAAAAATGATGCCGAACAACAATGCCACTCAGACCATCTCGAGTGAAAACCAGGTTGCTGTGGCGGGTCAAAACGCCAGCCCGTTGCAGTCGGATCTGCAGCCCGCTGAACAGTCAAAAATCCGCCGCAAAAGTATCCTGCTAATTTTAGCTGTGATCGTACTTGTCATCACAGGCGGCTATTTCGCCTCGAATGCCTTCCAGTACGAAGACACTCGCGATGCACAAATCGACGGCCATGTCACGCCGCTGAGCCCTCCCGTCAACGCGCGCACCAAGGCCGTGTACGTCAACCAGGGTCAGTTGGTTCATGCTGGCGAAGCGATGATGACCATAGCCGCCGAGGATTCCGCAATGCATTCACGGCGATCGGAATGAGCGGGACTTCTGCCACGCCGTTCTCCAGCTTCGAATCCGGAATCCAGACGGTGCCGTTGGCAATGTTCAACCGATCCTTCCGCATGGAGAGAAGTTCCTTCTTGATCCGCAAACCGGTCTCCGTGAGGATGCGAACGATCGTGCGCAAGAACTGAGGGCTGTGCCGCTCAATTCGCTCCCGGCAATCACCCGATGACGATGGGGTTGGAAACGCCGAACTGGCGTATATCGAATATCGCTCTAGATCGCCTCCAATGATTCGCCCACATGTCGAATATTGCCCTCGATTGTGGCCACCACTTCCTCGATGTTGCCGGAGAGGACCATCTTTCCCATGGCCAGCGCGAAGCCTACGGCTTGCGAGCGGTCGGCATGAGAAGGTATCGAGAGAGCATTGGCGTCGGTCACCACATCAATGAGCGCGGGCCCCTTGTGCTCGAGCGCCTTCTTGAGGCCCGAGGTCACATCGGCGGGGTTTTCGATTCTTACACCCATCATGCCGACGGCTTCGGCAAGCTTGGCGAAGTTTGGATTCTTGAGGTCCGTTTGATAGTCGGGAAAGCCCGCGGTTTCCATCTCGAGTTTCACCATGCCCAGAGCGCCGTTGTCGAACACAAGTACCTTAATCGGGAGGTCGTACTGTGTGATCGTCAGCAAGTCACCCATGAGCATCGCGAAACCGCCGTCTCCGGACAGGGAGATCACTTGTCGTCCGGGATAGGCGCATTGCGCGCCAATCGACATGGGGAGCGCGTTGGCCATGGACCCGTGGTTAAAGGAACCGATGATGCGCCGGTTCTTAGTGGGCTTAACATGCCGGGCGGACCAGACGTTGCACATGCCGGTGTCCACCGTAAAGATAGCGTCGGGAGCGGCAACTTCACTGAGCGCGGCGGCGACAGGCTCGGGATGCATGGGCGTGCGTTTTCCCACGTGGTCAACGTACACATTCATTTTTCGAAGTTTCTCTTTGTGCTTGCGGACCGTGGTATCGAGGAACGCCCGGTCCGGTTTTGCATCCAACATCGGCAACAGAGCTTTTAGCGTCTCGCGGACATCGCCCCAAATTCCCAGATCGATTTTGCTGCGCCGTCCCAGACTCTCAACCCGGATGTCAACTTGCGCGATCTTGCAGTTTGTGGGCAGGAATTTGTCGTAGGGAAAATCAGTGCCGAGGAGCACCAAAAGGTCGCATTCGTGGATCGCCTCGTAACACATCCCGAAACCAATCATGCCGGTCATTCCCATCTCATACGGATTGTCGTATGCGACGTACGGCTTCCCTCGGTAGGTATATCCAACCGGAGCTTTGGCTTTCTCCGCGAGAGCGACCACCTCATCGTGGGCGTTCTCGCATCCGATGCCGCAAAAGAGCGCAACTTTCTTATTGGAGTTGATCAGGTCCGCCAGCCTCGCCAGATCCTTTTCGCCGGGACGGATGCTCGGCCGTTGTTTTACCAGGGTACGCGAGCCGGCTTGCGCCGGTACTTCCAATGCGACCACGTCGCCGGGCAGTGCGATCACGCCTACTCCACCTTTTCCAATGGCACTCTGCATGGCGATGTGCAGAACGCGCTCGAACTGAGCCGGATTCGTAACTAGCTCGCAATAGTGGCTGCATTCCTGAAACAGATTTTGTGGATGCGTTTCCTGAAAATATCCCGTGCCGATCTCACTGCTCGGAATATGCGATGCGATCGCCAGCACCGGAGCGTTGCTGCGATGAGCGTCGAAAAGGCCATTGATCAGGTGAAGGTTGCCGGGTCCGCAGCTCCCCGCGCAGCAGGCTAGTTTGCCGGTGAGCTGTGCCTCCGCGCCGGCCGCAAACGCGCCGACTTCTTCGTGGCGCACATGGATCCATTTAACCTTGTTGTTCAGCCGGAGTGCATCGGTCACAGGGTTCAAGCTGTCGCCGACGACGCCGTAAATCCTTTCGATACCAGCTTCGGCAAGTCTCGCTACCAACTGATCCGCCAATCGATGTGCCATCGCCTAAATCCTCCTTTGAGATTTCATTATTTTTGCGCTGTCGCAGGTCGCGGATGCGCCGCACTTCCGGTTTCACGAAGAAAGAAGCTCACGACAATTGCAAGCGCACAGCAGGCAATCCAGAACATTGCGCCTCTCTGAAAGTGCACCGCCAGGTTTGGCGTGTTCCCGGTGCCCCGGCCGATACGATGTGCGTAAACCGGGCCTAGCAACGCTGTAAGCGCGAAAACGAGGAAATTGATTCCGCCGGTC
>Ga0210406_10008863_pt1 | contig 10043 bp, 10 predicted proteins | sample IncBWC30MmetaG_FD_155454 | JGI IMG/M metagenome (GOLD analysis project Ga0210406, IMG submission 155454) | Forest soil microbial communities from Barre Woods Harvard Forest LTER site, Petersham, Massachusetts, United States - Inc-BW-C-30-M | ecosystem: Environmental > Terrestrial > Soil >... | reverse complement strand
GAAGAAGAAATTTCCCGCGTATGTAGATACGGGTCTGAACCTCGTGGATGTGAAAGAGTGTGCACTCGGCCACATTGCAGCGCTGGAAAAGGGACGAAGCGGTGAGCGCTACATCCTTGGCGGCGAGAATCTCACACTAAAACAAATTCTAGACAAGCTGGCGGTCATCACCGGGCTGCCATCACCAAAGATTCGCGTGCCGTACGTTGTAGCGCTGGCCACAGGCGTGGTGGATGAAATAGTCACGGGCCGAATTCGCGGCCGCGAACCGCGCGCGACCATCGATGCTGTCCGCATGGGACGAAAGAAGATGTTCGTCTCGTATGTCAAAGCCGAGCGCGAATTGGGATGGAAGCGCGTTCCCGTGGATGATGCTCTGCGGCGCGCGGCGGAATGGTTCCGCGAGAATGGCTACGCGTAGTGCGCTTTTGAAAAGGCACGGCTTTCAGCCGTGCCACAAACCCCTACATCTGTCATTCCGAGCTGAGTTCGATCATCCGCTTGCGGATGATCGAACTCAGTCGAGGAAGCTGCTTTTCCCGCTGCCAGCATCACAGCAGGTTTCTCGACTCCGCGGAATTGTCCGCGTGCGGACAATCCTGCTACGCTCGAAAATGACAGATTCAGTCTTTCAATTCAAGAGATCGTTGAGGACGGGCGTCCCTCCAAATACTGTGATGTTGAGGACGGGCGAGGACGCCCGTCCCTCCACATAAATGAATGCCTAAAATCGCCATCGTTGCCGCCATCGAACGTGAACTCTGGCCTCTCATCAAGAATTGGCCGGCAACGAAGATTCATCACGAAGGCCGCGAATTCACCTTCTACGAAAGCGAGTACGCCATTGTGGTCTGCGGTGGAATTGGCGCCGAATCCGCTCGCCGCGCCGCTGAAGCAATCATCGTCAGAAACTCTCCAGAGTTGTTGATCTCCGCCGGGGTCGCTGGCGCGCTGGTTCCGGAGCTCCGTGCGGGCGAAACGATCTTTCCTTCCACAGTCATCGATACGCAGGACGGCAGCCGGCACCAGACTGTCATTCGCGACGCGGCCTTGAGCGCGTCAAGCTTGGCACGCACGGTACTAGCCAGTTACCCGGAAATCGCGAGCGTAGCTCAGAAACAGCAACTGGCAAAATCTTACGGAGCGCACGCTGTGGACATGGAAGCTGCCGCCGTCGCCTGGGCGGCGCAGGCGCACGACCTAAGATTTCTGGCGATCAAAGCTATTTCCGACGAGAGCAATTTCGAGCTGCCGGAAATGTCGCGCTTTATCCGCGACGGCAAATTCCTGACTGAACGCTTCGTTCTTCACCTCGCCGTACGTCCATGGCTTTGGCTGAAAACGATTCGCCTCGCTCGCAACACCCAACTTGCATCTCACAGTTTATGTGCCTGGCTGCGCGAAAGCGCTCTGACTAATACAATAGTTCCAGGCACAATTTCGCGGCATCAATCCTGAGATGGCCATTGCACAGCAACTGACCTCGAAGCAAATTACAGACAAAATCCCGGCGACCATGACGGCGGCCGTGTACCGCGGCAAGGACGACGTTCGGCTGGAATCTGTACCCGTACCGCAGATCGGTCCCGGCGAAATCTTGGTCAGAGTCCAGACCTGCGGAATCTGCGGAACCGACCTCAAGAAGATCGCAACGGGATCGCACTCCGCCCCACGAATCTTCGGCCACGAAACTTCCGGGACGGTTGCGGCAATTGGCCCAGGGGTGACGCGGTTTGCAGCCGGCGATCGCGTTATGGTTTTCCATCACATCCCCTGCGGCCGCTGCTATTACTGCCAGCACAAGACCTTCGCCCAATGCGAAACCTACAAGAAGGTGGGCTGCACGGCCGGCTTTGAGCCCTCTGGCGGCGGGTTTGCCGAATATGTCCGCGTAATGGACTGGATCGTAGAGAAGGGCACAGTTCGTATTCCGGATGGGGTTTCCTTCGAACAGGCTGCCTTTGTGGAGCCGGTAAACACCTGCATGAAGGGGATTGAGCGCCTGGCGCTCGAACCGGGGCAGACCGTCCTGGTGATCGGACAGGGCCCTATCGGTATCATATTGAGCGTATTAGCCAAACGGGCCGGGACTAGGGTAATTACTTCCGATTTGTACGAGCAAAGGCTTACAATATCAAAAGGATTCGGACTCGAGAACGCCGTTAATAGCTCATCAGCTGATGTGGTACGCGACGCGCGTAGCCAGAGTGAAGGCCGCGGCGTCGATGCCGCCATTTTGGCCGTCGGAAGCAATAGCTTGATCCGCACAGCCATGGATGCGGTTCGTCCAGGCGGGCGGGTTTTACTGTTTGCCCAGACGCAGCACGGCGAGGCCGAATTCGACCCGGCGGCAGTATGCGTCGACGAGAAGACGCTGATCGGTTCGTACAGCGCTTCAGTCGATTTGCAGGAAGATTCAGTCCGCTTCGTGATGGGTCAGGAAATGGCGCTGGAGAAGCTGATCAGCCATCGCTTCCCGCTTTCGCAAGCGGTTGGCGCTCTGGAGCTGGCGGCGCATCCACAGTCGGATTCCATGAAGATTGTGATTCAGCCGGGAATTGAAAGGCAGAAGTGAACGGAAAAATGACAGCAGCCGTCCTCTATGGCAAGGAGGACGTGAAGATTGAGAAAGTACCCATCCCTCGCGTAGAGCAGGGTGAAGTCCTGGTAAAAGTGCAGGTGGCGCTCACCTGCGGAACTGATCTAAAGGTTTACCAGCGTGGCTATCACGCCCGCATGATCGTCCCACCGGCCTTGTTCGGACACGAGTCAGCTGGCGTGATTGAGGAAGTAGGCCCTGGCGTTCGGGGCTTCAAAAAAGGCATGCGCGTGGTTGCGTTGAACTCCGCCCCTTGCCAGACATGTTTCTACTGCTCCCGACATCAGGAGAATTTGTGCGAAGACCTGCTTTTTAACAATGGCGCTTACGCGGAATACATTCGCGTTCCGCGTCGCATTGTTGATCTGAACATGCTGGCGATTCCGCCTCATGTCACCTTTGAAGAAGCAGCTATGGTTGAGCCGCTGGCTTGCGTGCTCCGCGGACTCCATGAAACTGGTGTCGAAATCGGTGACACAGTCGCGGTGATCGGCGCGGGCCCGATCGGACTGATGTTTGTGCACGTAGCGCAAGCCATGGGATGCAACGTGATCGCCGTGGTCAAGCGCGAGTCCCAAATTGAAGCCGCCCGCAAAATGGGTGCGCATGACGTGGTCCATCTCGGCGGAGTCAAAGACCCGGTTGACGCCGTGAGGGTGCTCTCGCCGGCTGGTCGCGGCGCAGATGTGGTGATTGAAGCGGTGGGACGGCCCGAAGCCTGGATTTGGGCCACTGAGATGGTGCGTAAGGGAGGCACGGTCAACTTCTTTGGCGGATGCGCAAAGGGTGCCAAAGTCGAGCTGGATACCAATCGCCTGCACTATTCGGAAGTCACCCTGAAGGCGACCTTCCACCACACGCCGGACGCCGTGCGCAAGGCCTTTGCCTTGATCGCAGAAAAGAAGATTCGTCCAACTGACTACATCACCGGCGAAGCGCCACTCTCGCGTCTGCAAGAGGTCTTGCAGCACATGATGAATCGCAACGGGGATATCAAGACGGCGATCATCCCCGGCCAGTGAGAGAGCTCTTAGCTGTTAGCCTTTAGCTCTTAGCCAGACCAGTCCGGATTCAAGCTAAAAGCTAAGAGCTAACAGCTACGAGCTGAATTTCTGAATGAGTACCGCCCATCAAATCTGGTCGCACGTTCCTGCAGAGTACGCGATCCCTTCGCGCGCTCCTTCCTTGCAGGATGCGTACTCGTATTGCGAACGCCTGGCGCGCGCCCATTACGAGAATTTTTCAGTCGCGACCTGGTTTTTGCCTAAGCGACTCCGCCAGCATTTCTACAATGTGTATGCCTACTGCCGGATTTCAGACGATCTTGGAGATGAGACCGGAAACCGCGATGCCTCACTCCAGCTACTCGACGAATGGGAGACCGAGCTAAACGCCTGCTACGAAGGCCATCCCCGGCATCCGGTTTTCGTCGCACTGGCCGGAACGGTGCGGGAGTTCGATATTCCGAAACAAACCTTTGCCGACCTGCTGACGGCTTTTCGGCAAGACCAGACCGTTACTCGCTACGAGACATTCGATGATTTGCTCGGCTACTGCCGCTACTCAGCGAATCCCGTCGGGTATCTGGTTCTGTACCTCTGCGGATACCGCGATTCGGAACGCCAGCAGCTTTCTGATTACACCTGTACGGCGTTGCAACTTGCCAACTTCTGGCAGGACGTGAGCGCGGATTACGAAAAAGGCCGTATCTATCTTCCGCTTGAGGACATGCGTAAATACAACGTTGCCGAAGCGGACATCGCCGGCAAAAACAACACTCCGGCATTTCGCGAGATGATGCGATTTGAAGTACGGCGCGCCAGGGAATGGTTTGACCGTGGCCTGCCGCTGGCTGACATCGTGGGCCGCGAGCTCGCGATTGATATCGAGCTCTTTAGTCGCGGTGGCCAGGAGATCCTCAATGCGATCGAACGCCAAGGCTATGCCGTGCTGGGGCGGCGTCCCGTTATCTCGAAGCAGCGCAAACTCGCACTGGTGGCACGAGCGGCCTTACATAAGCTGATATGAGCAGCGTGGCGCAATTTCCGACCCCGTTTATCCCGACCGAGTCACAGCTCCACATGGCGTACTCGGTGTGCAGGGGAATCACGCGCGCACAGGCCAAGAATTTTTATTACGGTTTTCTCGTGCTTCCCAAACGCAAACGCCAAGCTCTGAGCGCGGTTTACGCTTTCATGCGCCGTTGCGATGACATTGCTGATGATCCTGCGCTCTCGGCGCGGGACCGCAAACAAAAGCTCGATGCCTGGGTCGACGCGTTTCACGCTGCCGAAGCCGGCCATCCAACCGACGACCCGGTACTTCTGGCGGTGGTCGACGCGCAACGCAGATTTAGCATTCCGGTCGGCTTGCTCGATCAACTCGCCTTCGGTACCGCCATGGATGTTGAAGAAGAAAACCCCGACCAGAATTACCCGCGACACCCTATTCAATACCGTAACTTTCAGGAACTGGAGCGGTATTGCTATAACGTGGCTTCCGTTGTCGGATTGGTCTGCATCCACGTTTTTGGCTACAAGGACCCTTCCGCCGAACCGTTGGCCGAGCGGCTTGGACTGGCATTTCAGCTGACAAACATTATTCGCGACGTGAAGGAAGACGCGGTGATGGGCCGAGTTTACCTCCCTCAGGATGATCTGGCGCAGTTCGGAATCCCAGCCGCTGAACTTGCAACCATGAGCGACCCGGCGCGTCTGCGTACGCTGCTCGAGTTCGAAGCGCAACGTGCATTTGAAAACTACCGCGCTGGCGATGATCTTCTCCATCTGATATCAGAAGATAGCCAACCGGCGCTCTGGGTACTTATCAACATCTATCGCAGCCTGCTGCAGAAAATCGTCCGCCTGAATTACGATGTCTTTACTCGCAAAGTCAGCCTCACGCTTAGAGAGAAGCTCAGCATTTTCGGAAAAGGCTTCTTGAAGCGAATGCTCTAATGTCCTCCGTTTATCCCACGCAATCCAAATCAGCGAACGCTGCGCGGGAAAATGGTCCCACGGTTGCTATCGTTGGAGGGGGACTAGCTGGACTTTCCGCTGCATGCGCTCTTTCCGAAACCGGTTTTCGCGTCACCCTGTTCGAGCGGCGCCCATACCTCGGCGGGCGCGCATCTTCGTATGAACATCCCGGCACCGGTGAGGTCGTGGACAACTGTCAGCACGTGCTCTTCGGACTATGCACCAACCTGATCGCGTTCTATAAGAAAATCGGAATCGAAGACAAAATCCGTTGGTTCGACAGCATGACGTTCGTCGAGCCGGGTGGAAGACGCTCCGTTTTGAAGCCAAGTTTTCTGCCGGCACCGTTTCACGTCACCCCTTCATTCCTGGGATCCAAGTTTCTAAATGCGTGGGACAAGATCGTGGTCGCGCGGGCGCTGGCGGCGCTGATCGCTGGTCAGCCGAAAGATGATGGAACGTCTTTTCAGGAGTGGCTGCAGCGTCATCATCAAACGCATAATGCGATCGAGCGCTTCTGGAAACCGATACTGGTGAGTGCGCTCAGCGAAGACTTGGACCGGATCGCAGTGCCTTACGCCGCGCAAGTGGTACGTGAATCGATGAAGTCAAGCGAGGCGCGCGCCATGGGAATTCCGAGTGTCCCCCTCTCAGAGCTGTACAACGCGGCCAAGGACTACATCACGAATCACGGAGGAACAGTTCGCCTTCGCAACAGCGTGCAGTCGCTTCTTCCCACGGAAAAAGGCGTCCGGCTCAAATTACAGGATTCAGAAGAGGAATTTGACTATGCGGTGCTGGCGGTGCCGTTTGACTCGCTGGCCAAGCTTTTGCCGGCTTCGGCTGACTCGCATGACTTGCGCGAAAAACTATCGCACTTTGAAACTGCTCCAATTACTGGGGTCCACCTCTGGTTCGACCGCCAGATCACTGATCTGCCGCATGCGGTGCTTCTCGACCGCACCATTCAATGGATGTTCCACAAATCGATCTTGCTGGCGAAGAACTCTGATCAAGCTCTGAAAGGTGAAAATGGTACACCGAAAGAGAACCGTCCGAGTCATGTCGAGCTGGTCATCAGCGCTTCAAAGTCGCTCATCGAAAAATCTCGCCAGGAAATCATCGATCTGGCATTGAATGAACTGCGCGAATTGTTTCCTGCCGCACGCGACGCGAAGCTGGTGAAGGCAACCGTCATCAAAGAAGTGAACGCCACCTTTTCGCCAATGCCGGGTATTGACAGTTACCGGCCAGCGTCGCAAAGCCCGTGGCCGCACGTCTTTCTCGCGGGAGACTGGACCGCCACCGGTTGGCCGGCAACGATGGAAGGCGCAGTGAGAAGCGGATACATTGCCGCAGCAGAAATTTCGAAGAATGCCGGCGTGGCCCGGAACTTTATGGCGCCAGACTTGCCTAGCGCGGGCTTTATGCGAATACTAGGCTAGCCTTCTAGCTTGCGCCCAACGCTTTATACTGCTGTTCGCTCAGCGGCACTACGCTCAATCTTCCTTGCCGCACAAGCGGCGAATCCGCGAACAGCTTAGTGGATTTGATTTCAGCCAGCGATACGGGTTGCGGCAGCGGCTTGCCGGCCTTGATCTTTACTCGCGGATTTTTAGGATCAGACGCATCCACAGAAAGCACTGTCGCGGTTCCCACCGCGCTTTTGACGTCTGCGGTTTCGTAAATGACCAACTGATCGCCGGCGTTCATGCCGCGGAGATTCTTCAGGGCCACTGGATTCGACACTCCGTCCCAGATCGTAGTCCCGTCGCTCTGGAGCTTGGCGAAAGAATATTCAGAAGGCTCGGTCTTGAGAAGATATGGCATTTAGATTACGGATTGCAAAATTTTCTTACTGCGGCTTCTGATCTCTCTTGTCGCTCGGGTGCTCCTCGTAAATTGAATACTGCCCCGCCGGGCGCTTCAACTTGATTGGGATGTCCACACTCGGCCGGCCAATGTCATAATCATTGCCAAAGGTTTGAAAACCAGAGGCGAGCACCTGAATGCGGACCTTGCCGTAGGGAACTCCGTCATAGCTGGCTTTACCGTCGGGGTCGGTCTTGAGCTCGATTCCGCCGCGCGCCTGTTTACCGTTGTCCTCTACCGGATGCAACACCACCGCGGCATTGCGGACCGGCTTGCCATTTTCATCGCGTACAACCACGAAGTTGACGGTTGCCAGCGGGATCGCAGGTTTCTTTTCAGCCCGTGCAGGCGCCAGAGAAAATACGATTAGTAGTGGGATTGTGAAGAAGCGAGACGTTTTCATTAGCTACCTTTTGCGAAGCCTATTCTAATTAACTGTCGAAGCGCCTGTCATCCGATGGACTGAATGACCCAAATTTACTGGATCGGAGCCGTCCTGCGGTTTCCCTCGAAACATTGGTGCACAAATGGTTTGGTAAAACGCTGCACCACGGTCTCGGGAATGCTATCTTCCTTCAGCTCTTCAAATTTGAATTTTATAGTTCCGGGCGCCTCGCCTGCGGGATTTACCGTTGCCATCAAATATCCGTACACATTGGTCTTAGCGGCCTTAGCGTCGCTTGCTGCAGGGGGCAGCGGATAGCGCTCTGCACCGGCCGTGCCAACGATCCATCCCGGCAAAACGCCGCCGTTTGCCTTCCAATATTCAGTGTTGAATATTCCTTCCATAAAGTAATGCGAGTGGCTGGCGAGCACGTACACGGTTTTGTGCGGCTCGTTCTGCATCTTGAGCAGCATCTGGTAAACCTGCCGGCCGGTCTCGACTCCCAAGGGCGACTCGTTCATGCTGTGATTCGCCGAAATGCTTTCAGGTAGGGCTTCATGCATTCCGACCACAATCGTGCGAATCGCGTTGTCCTTGCGATCTCGATCGAGCACGCCTTGAATCCACTGCATTTGTCCAGGTTCGAAGTCGCTTCCGGTGGCATTGTCCAAATAAATGAAATCGATGCCGTCGCGCATCCAGTGATAGTAGGTTTTAGGTTGGGTCGCCTTGGTGTCATCCTTCAATCGCTGCTCTCTGAGTTCTGGCCGATCGAGATACTGCTTAAATTGCTGCACGAAAAGGGCGCGGTCCTTCGGAGGGATCGTCTCATGATTGCCGATTCCGAGAAAGAAGGGAGTGTCCCCCCACGGTGTAATCTGGTTTTCGATGAAGTCATCCCATGCATGTTTCTCATACATGGCAAGATCGGCCGGGTTGCCCTTCTGCGCTTGTTCCTGAATGAAGTCTTCGTCGGGGGCCGAGATTTTGCGCAGGTCGCCGAGATGCCAGTAAAAAGCAACGTTATGTTTCAAAGCATCAGCGGCAATCGCGGGCATGACGACGTCGCCGCAGTTGCGCGAGTCGCCGGAGGCGGCAAAGTACCAAGTCTGCGGGGAGTCAGCGCCGAGAACTGGCACCGTGGTCAGGATAAGAACAGCAATACTGCAGAGCAGGGTCTTATACATTTTCTCTCCAAAATCCACTTCAAACTCTAGGTATTTCAAGATACTCTGGGCTACGCTGAGAACTTAAGATAGACAATTGTAACTTTGTTATCTTCCCGGAATCTTCTGTACCATGTCCAATTTTCGTAGATGCGGAGTTTGGGTGACGACTGCCCTTGCGGTAGTCGCAATGTCGATTTTCTTTTGCTTGCCTACGCGGGCTGCATCTTCAAATCCAATTCTGGTGGAACTTTTTACTTCTGAAGGTTGTTCCGATTGTCCGCCGGCGGATACGTTGTTGCGAGTCCTGGATTCCACACAGCCCATTCCCGGAGCGCAGTTAATCGTGCTCGAAGAACACGTGGATTATTGGGATGATCTGGGCTGGCAGGATCCTTTCTCGTCGCACGTATTTACCGTCCGGCAAAACGAATACGTGGAACGCTTGCGTGTGACGAATGGTCCTTACACGCCGCAGATGGTGGTCGATGGCAACGAGGCTTTTGTCGGCAACGATCGCGCCCAGGCGGGACGTGCCTTGGCGAAGGCGGTCCAGGTTCCAAAGCTGGATGTGCAAATCTCATCAGCTCGTGTTGAGAACGGAAAAGTGGTGGCCCATGTAGAGACCGCAGCGGTTCCTTCGACGGCTGAAGTTCTGATTGCGATTGCCCTCGATCATGCGCAATCGCAAGTGCTCCGAGGAGAGAACGGAGGCCGGCAACTGGAGCACGTCGCAGTCGTAAAGCGGTTAACAGCTGTCGGTAAGGCGAAAAAAGGGGAGACGTTTTCAAGAGACGTAGCGGTTCCACTGGATCATCCCGGTCAGGCTTATCGATTAATCGCCTTCGTGCAGGAAGCAGGCGAAGGAAAGGTCCTCGGCGCAGCGGTCGTGCCGCTTCAGTAGCGAAATATCTCCGTAGACCGCCGTACCAGACTACTAGACCGCAACTCCCGCGGGTTCAGGAAGCGCAACTTCAGTCGGCTCGCTGTCCACCAGAGCCACGTGCCGCTTCGCTACCAGCATATAAATTGACGGCACGACG
>Ga0210406_10008860_pt1 | contig 10047 bp, 7 predicted proteins | sample IncBWC30MmetaG_FD_155454 | JGI IMG/M metagenome (GOLD analysis project Ga0210406, IMG submission 155454) | Forest soil microbial communities from Barre Woods Harvard Forest LTER site, Petersham, Massachusetts, United States - Inc-BW-C-30-M | ecosystem: Environmental > Terrestrial > Soil >... | reverse complement strand
GCATCACTCTTGAACCAGCTCAATTTTGCGTGGGGCGCAGGAGCAACAGTTTGTTCCGTATTGATCGCATTCGCGTTGAAACACAACGCAATCCCAATTCTGCTGGCGGCAACGGCCATCTTCGGAGGGATTCTTGTCGTTGGCCTGTCGTTCGCATCCTTTAGCGTGCAGAAGCGCGAAAAGGATATAAATAGAGCGGAAACAGCATCGCCGGTGATCGGTGTAGGAATTACAATTGCGATGGCTGCCATGTTTTTTATTTATGTGGCGATGGAAAACGGCATCGGCATCTGGTCCGCGGAATATGCCAAGCGGATTGCAAATGGCATTACTAGCATGACTACGTTGGCGCCGATGTTTTTTTACGCCGGCCTCACTCTTGGTCGCGCCTCCGCATCCTTCGTTCTAAAACACGTGCACGAAAGAAAATTAGTGCTGAGCGCTCTAATCTTGGAGGCAGCGGCAACGGTCTTGCTAATCACATCCAGATTGCTGCCTGTCGCAATCGTGGCGATTTTTCTGGTTGGACTCGGCTGCGCGAGTGTCTATCCCATTTTCATTGCGTGGCTCTCCCGATGGTACGGAGCGAGCGCGAAAAAAATCGGGGGAATCCTTTTTGCACTCGCTTCCCTGGGTGGATCCGCGGGCACAGGGTTGATCGGAGCGGTCTCCAAATTCTCCGGCAGCTTGCGCGTTGGATTGCTCGTGCCGCTGGCCTGCGCGGCGAGTCTGATTTGTCTGGTGCTGCTGCTGCGCCGGCAAACCGCGGCCTGAGGTATTCTTAGGCTGTGCCGAATGCCGCATCGTCGCAACGCTCGCCCACGAACGGACTGCTGCTGGGGCTGGTGATCACGCTGGCTGCAGTGCTGGCTTACGCGTCCTACATCACCGTTCAGCTCACGGGCTTGCGAAAACTTCAGAGCGAGATGGTGGATCGCAACCGGAAAGATTCGCTTCAATTGTTGCGCGTCCAGAACGATCTCAATTCCATCGCGCTGGCCATGCGCGACATGCTGGACACCACGGAACCTTATCCTTTGACGGCTTGGACGGCGCAGTTCGAACGCATTCACCAGGATCTGGACTCCGGCTTGAAGCTGGAAGAAAGTCTGGCGGTTGCGAACCGCACGCCGGACCAGCGCCGTTATCTCTCTCAATCGATGGCGCAGTTCTGGGACGCCGTAAACCGGATGTTCGCGCTCGCACAAGGCGGCAAAGAGCCGGAAGCGCGAGAGCAGATTCGGCTCTCGCTGCAGGCGCGCCAGCAGGCGCTTAGTACGGCTGTTTCGCGGCTGCTAGTGGAAAACAACGAAGGCGAGGAGCAAGCCGCGGCGAGCATCGCTCAGATTTACAATGGCGTGCAGCGGCAACTTTATCTTTTCCTGGCAGCAACGTTGATCGCGATTGTTCTGACGAGCTTGTATCTGATTCGCAGCAACCGCCAGATTTTTGCGCGCCTTGCAGAACTCTCCGAGCAGCGCAGCGATTTGGCGCAGAAGCTGATTTCGACGCAGGAATCGACACTGCGGCACATTTCCCGCGAACTGCACGATGAGTTCGGCCAGGTCCTTACGGCGATCGGTTCGATGTTGGGCCGCGCAGGCAAACACGCTCCGGAAGGCTCGCCCTTGCGCGAGGATCTGAAAGAAGTGCAGGAAATCGCGCAATCGACGCTAAACAATATCCGCACGCTTTCACAGGCTCTTCATCCGGTGTTGCTCGAAGAAGCAGGCTTGGAAAGCACTCTCGACTGGTATATTCCCGCGGTGGGACGGCAAACCGGCCTTGCGTTGCATTACGAAAAGACGGGACAGCCCTTTCCCGTGGAGACCGGCGCAGGAGTCCATATTTATCGCGTGCTGCAGGAAGCGCTGAATAACGTGAGCCGTCATTCCGGGGCCGGCGATGCGTGGATCCGGCTGCAATTTTCTCCGGATTCGCTCGAGCTTGAAGTGGAAGATCACGGCAAGGGCTTCCTGGCAGAAAAATCGCAGCGCGGGATCGGGCTGGTCGCCATGCGGGAACGCGCCGAATTAATCGGCGGCACGCTGGCGATTTCGCCCCGTCCGCAAGGCGGTACCAAGGTCCGCCTCCAGATTCCCCGGATCAAGGTGGATGCCAATGGCGCCTAAGATAACGGTTCTACTAGCGGACGATCACGCGCTGGTGCGCCGCGGATTTCGCCGGATGCTGGAAGATGACCCGGGGATCTCCGTCGTTGGAGAAGCAAGCGACGGCAAAGAAGCCGTGCGCCTGGCCTGCGAACTGCGGCCCAGAGTCACGGTGATGGACTGCGCCATGCCGGAATTGAGCGGCATCGAAGCTACGCGAAAAATCCTGGAGAAATTCCCGGAAGCAGGAATCCTGATGTTGAGCATGCATTCCGAAGAAACACTGGTGAGCCAGGCGCTGGAAGCGGGAGCGCGCGGCTACGTGCTGAAAAATGCCATGGACCTCGACCTGGTCAGCGCAGTGAAAAGCATCGCGGCCGGCATGACCGTGCTCGACCCGCAAGTCTCCCGCCCGGATGCGCTCAAGGGAGAGCGCGGTGGAGGATTGACGCCGCGCGAGTTGGAAATCCTGCAGCACATCGTGGCCGGCAGGTCGAACAAGGAAATCGCGGCGGATTTGAATCTCAGCGTGAATACCGTGGCGGTCCACCGCGCCAATATCATGGACACACTCGGGATTCACAAAACGGCAGAGCTGGTAGTCTACGCGATTCGAAACGGCCTGGTGAATTTGCCGTGAACCGGCGCGATTTTCTTTTCACGACCATCAGTGCAGGACTAACCACCGCGGCTGCGCCGGCTTGGGCATTTGCGAATCCCGCTTCTTCCCTTCCATTCCGTCTGACTGACGTTACAGGCGTGGCGGGAATTCAGTTTCGGCATAACAGCGGCGCCTATGGCGGCAAATTGCTCCCGGAGACGTTGGGCTCGGGCTGCGCGTTTCTCGACTACGACAGCGACGGCTGGCAGGACATCCTTCTCGTCAACGGCATGGATTGGCCGGGCCACACGCTCGCTCCGCTCAGTACGGGCAAGCGCCAGCGGTCCACACTGCGGCTCTACCGCAACAATCGCAACGGCACGTTTACGGACGTAACGCACAGCGCGGGGCTCGACGTCGAGATGTACGGAATGGGCGTGGCCGTCGGTGACTATAACAACGATGGATTCCCGGACATTTTCATCACCTGTGTGGGGCAGAGCCGGCTGTTTCGCAATACCGGCAAAGGAACTTTCGTCGATGCCACGCGTTCGAGCGGCCTCTTCGGGCATCAAGGCTTTAGCACTTCGGCGCTGTGGTTCGATTACGACCGCGACGGCTTGTTGGATTTATTCGTGTGCAACTACGTGCGCTGGTCTCCTGAACACGATGTATTCTGCAGCCTCGATGGTTCGCATAAGTCGTATTGCACGCCGGAAGCGTATCGCGGCGATACTTGCTGGCTCTTCCACAATCGCGGCAACGGAACGTTCGAAGACGTAACCGCAACCAGCGGCATTTTTGACAGCAGCTCGAAATCTCTCGGCGTGGCGATGTTCGATTACGATCAGGACGGCTGGCCGGATTTGCTGGTTGCCAATGACACGCAGCCGAATAAGTTGTACCGCAACCTGCACAACGGCAAATTCAAGGATGTTGCGGTCGAAGCCGGGCTGGCGTTCAGCACCGAAGGAAAAGCACGCGCCGGCATGGGCGTGGACACTGGGGATTTCGATGGTTCCGGCAAATCCGGTATTGCCATCACCAACTTCGACAACGAAATGATCGGCGTGTATCGTGCTAGCGCGCCGGGAGTTTTTGACGACGTGTCCATTCCATCCGGCATCGGCGCGGTGTCGAGGAACACTCTCGGCTTCGGCTGCTTGTTCTTCGATGCCGATCTGGATGGCGCATTGGACTTGGCGGTCGCCAATGGCCACATTGATGAAACGGTTAGAAACATCCGCGGAAACGTCGGCTACGTGCAACCGCCGCAACTTTTTCTGAATCAGGGCGGAGGAAAATTCCGCGACGTGGCTAGTCAGGCTGGCGGAGGCTTCGAATCTCCGAAGGTTGGCCGGGGCCTGGCCTTCGCAGACTTCGACCGCGACGGCGACCTGGACATCCTGATGACCACAAACAATGGCCCAGCGTATTTATACCGGAACGATCAAACTGCAAATCCTCGAAGCATTCGTTTTCATCTAAGGGGCACGAAATCGAATCGCGATGCGATTGGCGCATCGGTCCGCATTTTCCACGAAGGGCAAGTGCAAGCGAGAATCGTGCGAGGAGGCTCTAGCTATCTTTCTCAATCGGAATTGCCGGTAACGTTCGGTCTCGGTTCGCGCGATAAAATCGATCGCGTGGTGATCGACTGGCCCAGCGGCCGCACCGAGGAGTACAAAGATCTTCGTGCTGGGAAAACGTACAATTGCCTGGAGACAAAGGGGATAGATGCCCAACCCGGCTTCTAATGCTTTTACATTATTGCCAGCCTCGCGCCTATTCCTTATAAGTATGCCCACAAGCGTTGTCGCCTCCAGCGTCGCCATCATACGGCCTGCTTCGGGGCACCCCAAACTGAATTGCGGCCGGATGCGACCTAGACATCCGGCCGCTCTTTTGATAACCGCATACCGCACGCCCGGTGGAGATGATGCAACTTGAACGTCTAAAGCGGTGGTTATCGCGATTCCTTGTGGCGCTGGGGCTGAGCGCGGTTTATCTGTATGGATATCCCTCGGCCACGATTTCTTACTTTGTTGTGGATTTGTTCCATGTAGTGCTCGGAATCGTCTTAACGATTCTTCTCCTCTTTTTTCTTTTCCGATTGCTCCGTCAAGAGTCTCTCCTGGCTCGCCTTGGCTTGCTCTCGGTGGCTGGAGGAGCGCTCCTCGGAATCGTGTTGATCAAAATCGGTACGCCGCTTCGGCTGAAGCCGTGGCTGTACGCCCACATCGCGCTGTGCGTTCTTGGCATGCTTTTCTTGGCAACGTCCTGGCTCATTTCGAATGGATGGCTGGGTGACAGCATTGTCCGGCGCGGCTTGGGATTTGCCGCGCTAACTCTCCTTTCGGCGGGCATCACTGCAGGCATATGGTGGACGCGCGAGGTCGCTTGGAAGAACGCGAATCGCATCTCCAATCCGCTGATGCCTCCGGAAACCATGGATGCGGAAGGCGACGGCCCCCAGGGGAAATTCTTTCCCAGCTCCGCGCAAACCAAACATGGCGGCAGCATTCCTTCCAAGTACTTCATGAAATCGGACGCCTGCCAGCGCTGCCATGCGGATATCTACAAACAGTGGGACAGCTCGATGCACCATTTCTCTTCGTTCAACAATCAGTGGTACCGCAAGAGCATCGAGTACATGCAAGAAGTCGGCGGTGTGCGTTCGTCCAAATGGTGCGCCGGGTGCCACGATCCCGCGCTGCTTTACAGCGGTTTGTTCGACACGCCCATCAAACAGATTGTTGACCGGCCGGAAGCGCGCGCCGGGCTCGGCTGCCTGATGTGCCACAGCATTGTGCAAGTGAAGAGCACGATGGGGCAGGGTGATTTTTTCCTGGAGTATCCGAAGCTGCACGAACTGGCCGCGAGCGAAAATCCGTTCGTTCGCAAACTCCACGACTTTGTTGTTCGGTTGAATCCGGAGCCGCACCGCCGCACTTTTCTGAAGCCGTTTATGCGTGCGGATACGGCCGAGTTTTGTTCTTCGTGCCACAAGGTTCATCTCGACGTGCCCGTGAATCACTACCGCTGGATTCGCGGCTTCAACGAGTACGACAACTGGCAGGCCAGCGGCGTTTCCGGGCAGGGCGCGCGCGCATTTTATTACCCGAAGGCGCCGATGAATTGCGCCGACTGCCACATGCCCCAGGTGCCTTCGGGCGATGATGGCAACGTCAAAGGACTCGTGCATTCGCATCGCTTCCCCGGGGCGAACACGGCGGTGCCGACCGCGAATCAGGACCAGGCGCAATTCGAATTCGCCAAAAACTTCCTGCAGGACAAGCAATTGAGCGTCGATATTTTCGCCATTTCGCCGGCAGGCAAAGAAACGAACGTCCCGGCCCGCAGCGAATTGGGGAAGCCGGAGCTTTCAACCACGTTTGCGGTTGGCGAAGAATCCGATATTTCACTGCCGAAAGGCCCCGCCGGAGAAGTACGCCCCATCACCGCGCCCATCGATCGGACCGATGCGGCCGTGCGCCGCGGCGATGACACCCGCGTTGACGTGGTTGTGCGCACGCGCAAGGTTGGCCACTTTTTCCCCGGCGGCACGGTGGACGCTTTCGATGTATGGCTCGAGCTGCAAGCCACGGATGAAAAGGGTCAGACGATTTTCTGGAGCGGGAAAGTCGAAGACGATGGCAAAGGTCCCGTCGAGCCGGGAGCGCACTTCTATCGTTCGCTGCAGATTGACGGACACGGCAATCCCATCAACAAACGGAACGCCTGGGCGACTCGTTCTGTTGTTTACGTGCATCTCATTCCTCCAGGTGCGGCAGACACGGCGCACTTTCGCTTGCACGTTCCGGAAAACGCGGGAGACAAAATTACGCTCCGCGCCAAGTTGAACTACCGGAAGTTCAGTTGGTTCAATACACATTTCTCGTTTGCGGGGGTCGAAACTAAAGTGCAGTACAATCTCACGCCGACCACACCGGACTACGACGATCGCAAGTGGGAGCTCAACGGCGACACGTCGCATGTGTCCGGCAACCTCAAGAGGATTCCCGATCTTCCCATCATCACGATTGCCGAGGACACCAAGACGCTGCGCGTTCTCCCGCGAACTGCCGCCGCTCCCCAACCCAAGACAGCCAGCACCAAGGAAGATTGGACTCGATGGAACGATTACGGCATCGGCCTCTTCTTGCAGGGCGATTTGAAAGCCGCCGCGGCGGCTTTCGAGAAAATCACTGAGGCGGACCCGAAGAATCCCGACGGTTGGACCAACATCGGCCGCGCCCTGCTTCAGGAGGGCGACACCGCCGGCGCGCGCAAGGTCCTTGAGAAATCTCTCGCCATCAACCCGCAATTGGCACGTACCAACTATTTCTACGCCCGCGCCCTCAAGGAAGACGGCGATTATGAAGGCGCGATCAGCCACTTGCGGTCCGTGCTGGAACAATTTCCGCGTGACCGCGTCGTGCGCAACGAACTTGGCCGCGTCCTATTTCTTCAGAAGCGCTACGCCGATGCGGTCAAGGAATTCGAACAGACTCTTTCCATTGACCCTGAAGATCTGCAGGCGCACTACAATTTAATGCTCTGCTACAACGGCCTAGGCGACGACGCCAAGGCCAACGAACACAAAGCGCGTTACCTGCGCTTCAAGGCTGACGAATCGGCGCAAGCAATCACAGGCCCGTACCGCCAGACGCACCCCGAAGATAACAACGAGCGCCAGGCGATTCACGAACACGTCAGCGTCGCGCTAGTTCCGGCGCCACAGAGAAAATCACCCGCGCCAAAGGCTGCTGCAAAAACGGCGCCGCAAGATGGCGTGAAGCCCGGCGGTGGGCGATAATCTCCCGCAACGATTCCCAATTGAACCGAGAGGGCTAATGACCTGGATCAAGACTCTTCGCATGGACGAAGACCCGCTGGTGAAGCGCGCCATTGAAGAGGAGCGCAAGCTCTATCCTCAGGAATACCGCACGCCCGCGCCTGCCGTTGATCGCGGCGAAGAGAACAGCATCACGGCGTCGCATTCGCTTATTCCGGACGCTCTCTATCATTCGTTTTCAGCGTATGGCGTCTTGCTGTCGCCGGATCTCCCGTTGAAACGCCATCAGCACGAAATGATCGCGACAATCGTCTCCGTGACCAACCGGTGTCACTATTGAATCGAATCGCACGCAGAGTTTCTGCGCCGAGTCACTCTGGATGAAAAAATGGTGGACGCTCTCCGCAAGGACTATCACACCGCGCCGCTCAGCGAGCAGGATCGCGTGATGCTCGATTACGTCGTGAAGCTGACGAAAGATGCCACTCAGTGCTCGCCGGAAGATCACGCGAAGCTGCGCGCCGCCGGCTTCGATGATAAGGGAATTCTTCAGATCACGCTGATTGCCGCCTGGTTCACCTACATCAACAAGGTCGCCGACGCTCTTGGCGTCGGGCGCGACCCCATCGCGAGGCCCGAGTGAAGCGCTTCTTCCTGTTTGTTCTCCTGTGCGCCTGCGGCGCGATTTTCATTCAGCAAAAATCCGCGGGCGAGGTTAGTGCAGCGCCCGATGCCGGTTCAGTGACTTTTCGTGATGTCACTCAGCAGGCCGGGATTCGATTCGTTCACAATAATGGCGCTTTCGGGAAGAAATTCCTGCCGGAAACCATGGGACCGGGCGTGGCCTTCATTGACTACGACAACGATGGCTGGCCGGACATTTTTCTCGTGAACGGCATGGACTGGCCCGGCCATGTCCAGAGACACTCGACCCCCAAGCTCTATCACAACAATCATGACGGCACGTTCACCGACGTGACGCACAAGGCTGGGCTCGACGTCGAACTGTTTGGAATGGGCGTGGCTGTGGGTGATTACGATAACGACGGATTTGACGATCTTTTCGTCACCGCGTACGGGCAAAGCCATCTCTTTCACAACAACGGCAATGGCACGTTCGCGGATGTCACACAAAAAGCGGGCCTGCTGGGGCCCAAGGAATTCAGCACCAGCGCCGCTTGGGTGGACTACGACAAGGACGGCCATCTGGACTTGGTGGTCGGCAACTATGTCCAGTGGACGCCGGAGACGGATCTCTATTGCACGCTCGACGGCAAAAGCAAATCGTACTGCACGCCGGAATCCTACAAAGGCACTTCCGTTCGCCTCTGGCACAACCGCGGCAACGGCACTTTCGAGGACGTAACGCAGAAAGCCGGCCTCGGCGAGCCTACGTCGAAGACTCTCGGTGTCGCCGTGCTCGATTTTGACAATGACGGCTGGCCCGATCTTTTGTTTTCGAATGATACGCAACCGAACAAACTCTATCGCAACAATGGCAATAGCACATTCACCGAAAAAGCGGTGGTCGCGGGAATCGCCTTTAGCGAAGACGGCGTGGCCCGTGCCGGCATGGGCGTGGACGCCGCCGACTACGATCACTCCGGCTTCCCCAGCCTGCTGATTACGAACTTCTCGAATCAGATGCTTTCGCTCTACCACAACGAAGGCAAAGGACTCTTTGTCGACGAAGCTCCGCGCTCCGAAATCGGCCGCGCTTCCCTGCTCACTCTTGGCTTCGGCTGTTTTTTCTTCGACTACGATCTCGATGGCTGGCCCGACGTTCTCGTTGCCAACGGCCATATCGATGCCGACATCCAGCGCGTTCAGGCCAACGTGAAATACGCCATGCCCCCGCATGTGTTCCGCAATATTGGCAAAGGCAAATTTGAAGAAGTCACCAAGTCACTCGGCCCGGCTTTCGCTTCTCCCCGCGTGGGCCGTGGCGCCGCCTACGCCGATATCAACAACGATGGCCGGCTGGATTTGTTGCTTTCTACGAATGGCGGCCCGGTCTATCTTTTCCGGAATGAGGCGCAAGGCGCCGCCGCTTCGAATCACAGTCTGCGCATCAAATTGATCGGCACAAAATCCAACCACGATGGCATCGGCGCGACCGTCAAACTCACCGCTGGTGGCGAGACGCAAACGCAAATGCTTCGCAGCGGCTCCAGCTATCTCTCCGCCAGCGAACTCGTTTTGACATTCGGGCTTGCCCAGAATGAAAGGGCCAACGCGATTGAGATTCGCTGGCCCAACGGCCAGATCGATCGTCTTTCGAACATTACGGCCGGCCAAACCATCACCGTAACCGAAAGCAAAGGCGTCACCGCCTCCCGCCCCTTCGCCAAGAAAAACTAAACGCTTCCGCTAAAACATTTAGGTCGCAAAATAAAAACGCCCCGGAATCGGCCACGGCGTTTTGTATTCCATTTGCAGAAATATTTCTAGAACTGGTTCCACAGGAACTGGTTGTACACCTCGTGGTGGAACTGGACCTCGGGGACTTTCACCACAGTGCCCAGAGAGCGCGGACA
>Ga0210406_10008859_pt1 | contig 10047 bp, 8 predicted proteins | sample IncBWC30MmetaG_FD_155454 | JGI IMG/M metagenome (GOLD analysis project Ga0210406, IMG submission 155454) | Forest soil microbial communities from Barre Woods Harvard Forest LTER site, Petersham, Massachusetts, United States - Inc-BW-C-30-M | ecosystem: Environmental > Terrestrial > Soil >... | reverse complement strand
TGTGGCCTGGGTTAGCGCGCTGATTGAGGTCACCCGGTTCGGCTGGATGTTTGGGCTCGGGCGGCGCTGGACACCGGGCGAAAAACTGCGGCTGTTGTTTGCAGGTTACAACGGCGCGCGAAACACTGGTTCAGACGTTCGCGTCCAGGAAATGCTGCGGCAGGTCCGGCATGTCCTGGGCGCGGAAAATGTTGCCTTCCGCGTGATGACGCAGAGTTTCGACCGTACGCGGGGCTATTTCGAGGGCACACAGCAGGTTTATCTCCCGGATGTGTATCCACCGTTTTTGTTTCGAGAGGTTCGGCAAAATCATGGCGTCATCGCGTGCGAAGGCTCGATGTTCAAGAGCAAGTTCGCCAATGCGCTGACGACGATGATGATCGGCTCGCTTGGCCTCGCTTCCGCGGAAAACAAGCTTTCGCTCGGCTATGGCGGCGAAGCGGGGCACATGGATCGGCTCATTGAAAGGATGTGCGCGCGGTACGTGCACGATTCTCTCGTGATTACGCGCAATGAGGAATCGCAGAAGCTTCTCAGTTCGCTGGGCATTCCCACGGAGCTGGGAACCGATACCGCCTGGACGTTTGAGCCGCATCCGCCGGCCTATGGCCGCAAGGCTTTGCGTGAGGCCGGGTGGGACGAGAAGACTCCCGTGATGGTGCTCTGTCCGATTCATCCGTTTTTGTGGCCGGTGAAGGCTTCCGTCGGGAAATACCTCGCGCGCATCACTACGGGAGCGTATAAGGACAGCCAGTACCGCACGGTTTATTTTTTCCAGTCGGGATCGCGCGTCGAGACAAAATACCGGCACTATATTTCGAGCTTTACGAAGGCATTAGCATCGTTTCGCGAGAGGCACCGCGTTTTTCCTATTCTCGTCGGGATGGAGAGGCTAGACGTAGTGGCTTGCCGCGATATCGCCGAAGCGCTGCCGGGCCTTCCGGTGTTTACTTCCGACGAGTACGACATGTTCCAGATTGTTGCGATTCTTCGCAGCTCGACGTATATGGTTTCCTCGCGATATCACGGAATTGTGACTTGCATGCCAAGCCTGGTGGCTTCGGCGGGAGTCACGATGGACGAGCGCATACGGAATCTGATGCGTGAGCGCGGGCATCAGCATCTCTTGTTGACCGTCGATGATCCGGATCTCGAGCCCAAGCTTATAGAGATGATGGACACGCTGGTGGCGGAGGCGGAGGCGGTGCGTGACGGGATTGGGAAAGCCGTTGTCCGAAATCTAAAGGTCATGGCGCGCATGGGTACTTTTCTGGAAGACGCCATGCGCAGCACCTATCCGGAATTCCCGCTGCGCTCCGGAGTTCTTTCCTGGGAGGATTATCTTCCGCCATTGAATGACACTTTGCGGCAACTCGTCGAGCGCTACGACATGTCCGCCGCCGTTCGGCAACCCTCTGTTACTGGAACTGCGTCCGGGTGATGTCCGACTCAGCTGCCATGCCGAATTTTCTCGAGGATATTGTCGCGCAATTAAAGCGGGCCGATAGCCGGGTCGTGCTGCGCGAAATTCATGGCGAGGAGTTCGTCAGCGTTTCTGGAAGAGAATTGCTCGAGCAGGTGCAGCGTGTCCGCGCGTACCTGCGGCGCGCGGGACTGCAAACCGGGGAGCGCTGCGCGCTGCTCGCGCCAAACTCCGCTCGCTGGGTGGCCTTCAACCTCGCTTTGCTGGCTGAAGGCGTTATCGTCGTGCCGCTTTACGCGCGACAGGCGCCGGCCGAACTGGCCGCGATGATGAAGGATTGTGTGCCGCGGTTTCTGTTCACCAGCGATCGAGCGCTCGGCGAGCCGGTGGCCAAGGCCTTGCCGCCGCAGTGGTCGACGGCGCGAAGGTTGGTCCTTTTTGATGAAGTTCTCGAAGAAGCCGCATCGCCGGACGCTTCGCCCGAAAGGCCGAATCCTCGCGCCCACGCGGACCTCGTCACCATCATCTATACCTCCGGCACATCCGGCGAGCCCAAGGGCGTTTGTCTGAACGTCGGCAACGTGACACACATCCTTTCTTGCGCGCGCGAACGATTCGATCTGCTGATGGGGGCGACGCACGAGCCCGACCGCGTCTTTCACTACGGGCCGTTCAGTTTCGCAGCCTCCTGGATTCTTTTGCTCACCTGTCTTTCACGGGAAAGTGTTCTGACACTGTCCACGGATCTAGCCAAGCTGGCGGACGAAATTCGGGTCGCTGCGCCGCACTATTTCTTGAATGTGCCGACGCTGCTCGAACGGGTGCGCCGCGGCGTCGAAGAAGCCATGTCGCAGCGGGCCGCGCCCATCCGGTCGCTTTATGGAAGGGCGCGCGAGGCCTGGCTGCGGAAACACGTGGGCCGAGGCCGCGCCGGCGATGCTTTCTGGCTGGGTCTTGGCCGCAGATTTATTTTCAGCAAGATCAAGGAGCGCTTCGGACCCAATATTCGCGCGCTAATTTGCGGATCGGCGCCGCTCGCGCCGGAGACGCAGCAGTTTTTTCTCATGCTCGGCATTCCCGTCTTGCAAGCCTATGGTCTTACGGAAACTACCGCCATCTGCACGCTCGATGATCCCCGCGTTCCCGTCGAACCCGGTTACGTGGGCACGGCAGTCAACGGCATCGAGATGAAAGTCGGCGAAAACGAGGAGATTGTGGTCCGCGGCCCGAATATTTTTCCTGGCTACTGGAACCGCCCGGAAGAGACGGCCCGCGTTCTCGAGGATGGCTGGTTTCACTCCGGGGATCAGGGCGAAGTAAATGTACGCGGCAATTGGCGCATCATTGGCCGCATCAAGAATCTGATTGTGCTTAACTCGGGCCACAAGATTGCTCCCGAGCCAATCGAAGAGAAGCTGGCTCGGCTGCTTCCGCATGCGCAACAGGTTGTTGTCGTCGGTAATGGACGCGGTTTTCTGTGCGCGCTCGTCACCGGAGCTGTGGAGCCGGCCGCTGTTCGGTCGGCGCTGGATACCGTGAATGTTGAGCTTCCGCACTATCGTCAAATTCGCAATTTCAGGGTGCTCACCGAGAACCTTACGCCCGAAAGCGGACTTTTGACCGCGATGGGTAAACTGCGTCGTGAAGCCATTGGCGCGCGATTCGCAGAGGAAATCGGTGCGATGTACGCTGAGGCGCTTGAAAGCAAATCGGCCGCCGGGAGCCAGGGGTGAAGTCCTTCACCGGCAAAACACTTCGCTGGGCATGGCGCGATGGCGCGATCGAGTTGACGCTCGATTGTGAGCCTGCCAATGAAATCGGGACCGCCATGCTCGAGGAGCTCGAACAATTTGTCGCCGCTTTTCCGGCGCTCATACCGGATACCGCCGTCTGCATCATGTCCAGCAATCGCAGGGCTGGTTTTTCCGCGGGCGCCGACCTGCGGGAGCTTTACCACCGCGCCGCGCAGCTTTCCCTCGAAGAGCGGCTCGCCGGTGTCCGGACATTTATTGAGCGTATCCATGCGGTATTCAATGCTATTGACGCCGCACCGTTCGTGACCATCGCAGCCGTCACTGGCGTTTGTTTTGGCGGAGGTTTTGAACTCGCGCTGACATGCGACATCATCATTGCTGACGCCATGGCGCGATTCGCCTTTCCGGAGCTGCGGCTCGGCCTGATCCCCGGATTCGGCGGTATCCCGCGCCTCAAGCGTGATGTCGGCAACGCTTTCCTGCGAGACTTGCTTCTCACCGGCCGAAGTGTCAATGCTGCTCGTGCTCAGGTGGCGGGGTTGGTCGCTCAACTCGCCGCAGAAGGCGAGACTTTAAGGGCGGCCCGCTCTGCTGCAATGCAAATCACGAAGTTCGATGCCGTCACCCGTGCCGCGGCCAAGAAATTCGTCAAACCGGTTCCGCATGAAGATCTGCGCCGCGAGGTCGATCTCTTCTGCGAACTCTTTGCGCGTCCCACGGTCATGGCTGCGCTAAAGAAATTCGTGGAATCCAGCGACGCCATGCCTTATCTCCCCTGATCTGCCCGTTTCAAAAATCCAGCCTACCCATCTTTCCAGGTCCAGACCTAGCCAAATGGCAGATGTAGACGCGCCTCCGTTTAGAGCATCTTGTTCAAGGAGGCCACAAAAAGATGTCTGCACAACTTATTGAACTTTCTAACGCACTGGCGCTAACCACAGAACTCGCGGCTCGCTCGACCGTCGCCGTCCATACAGAATCGCGTGGATCGTCGAGCGGCGTCGTTTGGCGCGCCGGTATTGTCGTCACGGCCGAGCACGCCCTGCGCCGCGACGAAGAGATTCAGGTGACGTTGCCAGATGGCCGCGTTGTCGGCGCCGAACTGGCGGGCCGCGATGCTTCGACCGACCTCGCCGTCCTGAAGTGCGCGGACGCCTCAGCAGGCACAGCAAAATTCGGCGCCGCGGAATCCTTGAAGCCCGGTCATCTCACCTTGATTGTCGGTCGCACTCGGGCTAGCGGTCCGGTCGCTGCCCTCGGCGTTGTCAGCCTTGTGGCCAACGAGCGCCGCTCGTGGACCGGCGCTTCGCTCACTCCCTACGTACGCCTGGACGTAGGCTTGCAGCCGACCGCAGTTGGAGGCGCAGTCGTGGACGCACAAGGAAACGTCCTCGGAATCGTGACGCCGCGCTTCGCGCGCTTTGGCGCGATGGTCATTCCACCCGTTCACATCAACCGCGTCGTGGACGCTCTGCTAGAGAAGGGCCGCATCCCGCGCGGCTATCTTGGCATCGGCTTGCAGACGGTACGCCTGCCCGAGGCGCTTCGCAATTCGCTGGAAACCAAGGAAAAAACCGGCGCAATCATTCTCGAAGTCGAACCCGGAAGCCCGGCACACAAAGCGGGAATGGTGATCGGCGACATTCTCGTTTCGCTGGCCGGCCAAAGCATCGCGCGTTTCGAGGACGTGCAGGCGCATCTGCAACCGGAAAACATCGGCAAAGCACTGACCGCAAAAATCGTGCGTGGTGGCGTGGCCCAGGAACTGAGCATCGCGGTGGCCGAGCGTCCGCGCGGAGACAACTGACATGAGCATCCCTGGTTTCGGCGAAGTCGCAGAACAGCTTCGCCGCTCCACGGTGCTCATCGAGGCTGGCGACCGTGGAAGCGGCTCAGGCGTCATTTGCGGCGGAGATGGACTGATCGTCACCAACGCCCACGTGGCGCGCGGCGCGCATGCCCGCGTGCGACTCTGGGACGGTCGTGAATTCGCTGCCGGCATTACGTCGCGCGATCCGCAGCTGGACCTAGCTGCGCTTCGCATCAACGCGAATGATTTGCCGCAAGTTAGTTCTGCGGATTCTTCCAAACTTCGGCCGGGGGAGCTGGCCATCGCTATCGGCAACCCGGTGGGTTTTGTCGGAGCGCTCACCACGGGAGTCATCCACGCGGTAGGACCGCTCGGCGGCATTGGTTCGCGGACCTGGGTGCAAGCAAACGTGCGCCTCGCACCGGGGAATTCGGGCGGCCCTCTGGCCGACGCGCGCGGCCGCCTGATTGGCATCAACACCATGGTCGCGGGCCGGCTGGCGCTCGCTATACCGAGCAACGCCGTCCATCAATTCCTCTTTGCCGGTCCGCGTGCCGCCTGGCTTGGCGTGACGCTCGATCCTGTGCGCGTACCGCGCGCGAATGCGCACACCTTCGGACTGCTCATTCTTGAAGTGGAACCGGGCAGTCCGGCGGCGCGTGCGTCGCTCTTGCCCGGCGACATTCTGCTCGGTGCGGAGGAGAATCCGTTCCATTCCATCAGGGACTTGGCCCGTTCTCTGGAAGACAGTGGCCAACGACCCCTGCGCCTGGAATTCTTGCGTGGCGATTATGGGCGAGTTCGCCGCGTGGCCGTCGAGATTGGTGAACGGCTTCGGGAAAGGAGTTCGGTCGCCGCGTGATTCGCGTGTTTATCGTCGCTGCGTCCCCTCTTGCTCGTGGGGGACTCGAGAATCTGCTCGCTACGCGCGGCGTGTCTGTTGTGGGCAGGAGCGCGAGCCTGGAATCGCTCTTCGAACAAATCGTGGAGGTGGAACCGGACGTCGTCTTGGTGGATGCGTCGGGTGGTAATACAGAAGCTGCATTGGACGCCCTGGTTAGTTCGAATTTGGCCAGCGAAACGACCGTGATCCTGTTAAGCGATCACCCTCGGCCCGGGTGGACTGCGGAAGCCCTTCGAACGGGGGTTCGCGCCATCCTTCCTTCCGAAGTCTCCCCAGACCAGTTGGCTGCCGCGCTCGAAGCCGCAATGGCCGGGCTGGTGGTAGTGCATCCGTCGGAAATCGCAGTAGCTCTGCCGGCCCCTTCGGCCGCTTTGTCCCCTCTCGCGGAGCTCGCGGAACCTCTCACGCCTCGCGAGCGGGAAGTACTCGAAATGCTTGCCAGCGGCCTCGTCAATAAGGAGATCGCCGCCAAACTTTCCATCTCTGAACACACGGTCAAGTTTCACGTCGCCTCCATCCTCGGCAAGCTGGGTGCAGCCACTCGCACCGAAGCCGTTTCCCTTGGGTTTCGCCGCGGCCTCGTCCTGCTTTGATTTGGGCGGTCGTGAGCGACTCCCGCGCGATGATTAATCCGCCGAATCCGCCGCCTCTTGGTTTTGTTTCTCCCCGCGAGGATGATAAATTGAGACTCCATGCGCACACTTGAGCAAACCACTCAGGAAGTCCTGGATCTGGCCTCGAAGCACTTCAACGTGCCGGCGGGCTCGCTCGCCCCGGAAGACGATTTTTTCAAGAAGCTTGGCATTGATAGTCTCGAGACGCTCGAGATGCTGAGCCGTCTCGAGAATCATTTCGGCATTGAATTGCCCGACTATGAAGTGCAAGGCATAAGCGACTTCCGCACGCTGGCCTCGCGGATTCAGTCCCGCCTGTAATGCTGGACCTTTCCAACTATCAATCCATCGGCGCGGCTCTGAAAGATGCGCTGGATCAATTCTCAAACGAAGTCTGCCTCGTTGAATCCGACCGCGAGCGAGAAAAAGAGCGCCTCACTTACCGAGACTTCCAAGCGCGCGCCCACCCGCTCGCCAAGGCGCTCGAAGACACGGGCTTCGGTGCGGGCCATCGCGCCAGCATCATCATGACGAATCAGTCCAAGTGGCTGATTTCCGCCTATGCCGTTTTTTTTGCTGGCGGCGTGCTGGTCCCGCTGGACTACAAGCTCACGCCGGACGAGCAATGGCAATTGCTCAAGCATTCTGGCGCAAATGTGCTGATCACGGAATATCCAATCTGGCGCCAATTGAGCGTGGCCGAGGGTCGTTCCGCAACCACAAACGTGAAAACCGTTTTGGTGACCGAGACGCCCAAGAGCGCCGATCTAGCTGGCGCAGAGCGATGGGAAGAGTTTCAGGGCAGCGGAGAACCTGCCTTCGTTCCGCGCACACGCCAGGACCTGGCGTGCATTGTCTATTCTTCCGGCACCGGCGGCCGTCCCAAAGGCTGCCTGATGACGCACGAGAATTACCTCGAACAGTGCGTGGCGCTCACCTCGATTTATCCTTTTTCGCCGGGCGTTCGCTACCTCAGCATCCTGCCGACGAATCACGCCATTGACTTCATGGTGGGCTTCTTCGGGCCCTTCGTTTGCGGAGCAACCGTCGTGCATTTGCGCACGTTGCGGCCGGAATATGTCCGCGAGGCGTTTTCAAAATATAAGATCACTTATGTCAGCCTGGTTCCACTGGTCCTGAAAAATCTGCAAAAAGGCTTAGAGGCGCGCTTCGACGAGCTTCCCTCCGGCAAACGCAAAATGTTTAACGCGTTTGTTGCCGTGAACAAAGCGCTCACGAAGAGCCGGCCGCGGCTCGGTCTCAGCCGCCGCTTGCTCAAGGAAGTTCACAACGCTTTCGGTGGCGAACTGCGTGCCATCATCGTTGGAGGGGCCTTCACCGAGCCGCAAACGCTGCAATTCTTCTACGATCTCGGGATCCCGGTGGCCAACGGCTACGGCCTTACCGAGACCGTTGTTGCCGTCACTGTCAACGACCTCAATCCCTTCCGAGCTGACACGGTTGGTAAGCCCCTTCCCGGGATGGAGGTGCGCATCGTCCAGCCGACAGCCGACGGCATTGGCGAGGTTTCCGTTCGCGGCAAAACAATCATGTCCGGCTACCTCAACGAACCGGAGCTCACCGCCGAGACCATCGTAGACGGATGGCTGATGACTGGCGATCTCGGCCGTTTTGATGCTGCCGGACACTTGCAACTCTTCGGCCGTAAGAAAAACATGATCGTTACCGAGGAAGGCAAAAACATCTATCCGGAGGATATCGAGGCGGTCTTCGACGGCCTTCCCGTCAAGGAATTTTGCATCTTTGCCGCCAACTATATCTGGCCGCAACGCTCGATGGTCGGCGAGCAGCTGCTGCTTGCGCTCCATCTCGAGCCCGGCCAGACTTACACGGAAGAGCTTCGCCGAGATATTTCCGCGCGCAACAGCAAGCTTTTGAATTACAAGCGCATTCACGGCGTAGTTCTCTACGTGGAGGATTTTCCGCGCACCGCTTCGCTGAAGATAAAAAGAAACGCGCTTCGAGAGCAGCTCGCGAAGCTCAACCGTGCCACTGCTGTTCTGCCCTTTTGACATCCTCCTCGCCCCAAGGGCGAGGATTCCTACGGAGCCGGGTTTTGGTCCGGTCTCTTCGGTGGGTTGCTCCCACTTGACGGGCCAACTTCAGCGGAGGACAACCAAGAGGCTTTACTTTTGGGCTGCCCGCCCATTGGTCCTTTTTGGGGACGAGCAAGCTTATGGCAGAAGCGAAGAAAAAGCAAAAAGAAGGCCGTATCTCCCCGGCCTAAAAACGCCGAGGCTTTCCCGCTAAGAACGGTAATAGGATTGGGCGCGGGCACTTCGTTTGAGAATATAGGATCTCATTGAAGCAGAACTTTTTCGCTATCGTCAATCCCGCCGCCGGTGGCGGCCGCTCGGCCAAGCTCGCTGGGCCGGCTCTCGCTGGCCTTCGGGCGAAAGGGCTGAAGATCGACATCCTTGCCTCGACGGGCCCGGGCCATGCCGTCGAGCTTGCCCGCGAAGCCTACGAGCAGGGATATCGCCGCTTTATCGCCGTCGGCGGCGACGGCACTGCACACGAAATCTTGAACGGAGTTTATGAGCGGGCTCGCGGCCAGGACCGCATCGCACTGGGGTTTTTGCCCCTCGGCACGGGCAATTCGTTTCTGCGGGATTTTACCAAGGACGGCGCTGGCGCCTCTCTCGAAGCCCTGATGGAAGGCCGCAAGCGCGCGGTTGATCTGCTTCGTCTGACGCACGCCAAAGGCGAAATTTATTCGTTCAATCTTCTCAGCCTGGGTTTCACGGCAGACGTTGGTTCTCTCACGAATCGCTATTTCAAACCCTTTGGCTATCTGGGCTATCTGCTGGGAGTCTTGGTGCGCGTCGTTCAGTTGCGGAGGCGCGCTTTTCGTTTGCGGTGCGATGGGGACGAGGATTGGGACGAGAGCCGCTGCCTTTTTCTTTCCTTCAACAACAGCAAATTTACCGGTGGCACGATGCTTATTGCGCCTCAAGCCGATCCCACGGACGGCCTGATTGAGTTTGTCCGTTGGGGGCCGATCGGACGGATCGGATTGCTGCGCATGCTTCCCAAGCTGTATGACGGCACGCACATTCTGCACCCGTTGGCTTCGCGCCGGGCGGTGCGCCACATCGAATTCGGCGCGAAAGTTACCGCGGATGTGCTGATCGACGGCGAAATTGCGGCCCTCGAGTGCGTGGCCCTCGACGTGATTCCTGCCGCGGTGGACATCTATATATGAAGCAGGGATTGCTGGCGCTGCGCAGCGCGCTTCTATGGATTCTAAGCGGCTTGCATTTTTTCGTGGTTGCGCCCTCGCTCGTCTTTCTGGGAATTTTTCTGGACCCGCACAAGCACGATTGGCTTCAGCGCAGCTTCTGCCGCCGGATTGTCTATCTCTCGGGAGCCCGACTGGACGTCGTTCGCTCGCCGGGTTTCGATCCCGAGCGCACCTGCTTCTTCATGGTCAATCACGTCAATCTATTTGATCCCTTCATGCTGTATTGCGCGATCCCGCAATACGTCCGCGGCTGGGAGCTGGAATCCCACTTCAAGAT
>Ga0210406_10008858_pt1 | contig 10047 bp, 4 predicted proteins | sample IncBWC30MmetaG_FD_155454 | JGI IMG/M metagenome (GOLD analysis project Ga0210406, IMG submission 155454) | Forest soil microbial communities from Barre Woods Harvard Forest LTER site, Petersham, Massachusetts, United States - Inc-BW-C-30-M | ecosystem: Environmental > Terrestrial > Soil >... | reverse complement strand
CAGGGGGCAGCGATTCTGGATGGTATCGCATTGGCCATCGCGCAGCTGCGGGCACAGCCCACGCGCTATCGCCGTGCGATTCTGCTGCTCAGCGAAACCATCGATCAGGGCAGTAAGACAACGCTCGATGAAGCTCTGCGCCTCATCAGCGACACGAATACGGCGATGTACAGCTTCGGCTTTTCCAGTACACGCGCTGCAGTCTCCCATGAGGCATCTAAGTTCGGGTTCGGGAGCACCGAGCCAGGCCCTGCGCACGGCTGCTTCAGCCGCAATGGAGCCGATTCCGAGTACGAAGGGCACTACAGCAAGCAGGCGCTCGACTGCATCAGCCAGCTGGCTCCGCCTCTTCGGCTAGCCACGATGACCTTTCTTACCGCACGCAATGCGCTGCGCACCAAGACCGCAGAATCGATTGCGCAGCTCTCCGGAGGCGAGTTCTTTCACTTCCACGATGCCAAGGATCTGAAGGCGGGTCTCATCGCGGTGTCGAACGAAGTGCCCAACTACTATGTACTGAGTTTCCGCCCGACAGCGCCCACGCCCGGACTGCACGCACTACATGTGGAGACCAAAGGTCGCCAGCAGTTAGTGCTAACCTCCCGACGCGAATACTGGATTGACGACGATACGACACGCTAACCACGAACGCGAGTGACCATAGCATAGTGCCACGGCATTAGGGCCGAACGGGACGTATTCTGGGGTCTGTGGAAAACATCAAAAACGTAACAGCAGACGCATCGGACTTCTACAGTTGCGGAGGCTGCGGATTCGGCGTCGCGTTGCGCTCTTGTTGAGAAGTCGGGGGCGGTAAGGTTGGCAGCGCCGGAGCCTGCACCCCGATGGGTGGTACAGGTGTCGATTCCTGCTCGCTGTTTTCAGGAACTGCGTCGCGACGTTTAAGCTCGATTGGTCTCTGTTCGCGGCGCTTCATCTCTTGAACCGCCTTCAGCGTGGCTTCCACATCCAGCTGGTTATCGTCGGCCAGTTTGTCGATCTTCTGTCCCTCAGCATCGCGACGCGTGGAATAGCTCACCTTGGCATTTGCGTCTCGGCCAGCCCGCGCCGCCTCGTAATACATCTCGGCGCTTTCCCGATCACCCGCCAGTTCGGCGATGTAGCCCAGATTGTTCAGCGTGAACGCGTTGCGGGCATCCTGTTGATATGCCTGTAAGAAAAACCCTTTGGCGACCGACGGATTATTGTCGTTCAACGCCGCTACACCGCGCAGATTAAGCCGAGCGGTGGTGGCGTCAACTCCCTCGCCCCGGGCGATCTGCTCGCTCATGGCGACGGCATTTTCTCGAGCGACGTCACTGACTGGCCGGCCGCGCCACTTCACCCGCGGAGTCACCACGACTCGCTTTGTCGAATGCAAACTGGCCGCTTCGGAATAACATCGCAGTGCTCCCTCAACATCGCCAACGGTCTCCATGGCATAACCGAGATTGTTGAGTAGAAAGGGGTCATTGGGATGGCGCGGCAGGGCGGATTGCAGCAGGTTCTTGGCTTCAAAAACGTGCCCATCGCGAAGCAGCACAATCGCCCGCTCGTTGAGCCGACTGAGCTCCTGATCAGAATTTTGCACCTGCCGAAATACTTCATCCAGGGGTTTGCCCTTGAGGGCCGCTTCGTTGGACCGGTCAATGACCGCATCCGTATGCTCCCGCGCCGCCAGAGCATAGAATCGCAGGGCTCGGTCGGCATCGCCCTCCAATTCAGCGACATATCCCAGGTTATTCAGAGTGAACGGGTCTTGCGGATCGAGCAGGTAGGCCCGATAGAAGAGTTGTTTCGCTTTTTTCTGATGCCCGCGCTTGAGCTCGGCAACCCCGTCGCGGTTCAACTTTTGGCTGGGAGTGGATACGCCCCGCTGCGGGATGGGGATCTGTAAATTGCTCGCGAACCCGGGGCGTGCTCCAGCGAACAGCTGCATCGCCAGTAACGTCGCAACGGCACAGAGTCTTGCTAGCTTGCTCATTCATTACCTGCCGCTACTATGATGTCTTAAAGGCATGGTCGGTTGGACTACAGTAAATACCCTACGCCCCATCCACGATGGTACGATTAGCATCCAACTGGCGATGACAAGACTCCTCGGGTCGATGATCTTACTAGTCAGCGGCGCGCTGGTCAGCGGCGCGTGCGCGCAGGTTGCCGCACCGGCTCCCCCTTCCTCCACGCCTGCTTCCCCGGACAATGCCGGCTCGCAAAAAGCGCCTGCAAACCCGGACGATCTACCCCCGCTCAACCGGCCCGGCACCAAGGTGGGTCTAGTGCGCGGTGTACTGAAGCAACTGGATCCGATCCGCGATCAGCTGGTGATTCACCCCTTCGGCGGCCGTGATGTCCGCATTAATTTCGATCCGCGGACTCAACTTCTTCCGGCAAATCCGAATGCTCATCTGTCTGCTATTCCTGCTGGATCTGTGGTGTCGGTCGACACCGTGATCGACGGTGGAAAACTGTTCGCGCTCTCGGTCCGAACCGGCCCATCCACTGGGGCGGAGCTGAATGGACAGGTCTTGCGGTACGACCCAGCTAAGTCGAGACTCACCGTACGCGATCCCTTAAGCCCGCAAAGTGTTGACCTGCGCATGACTTCCAGCACCATCGTTGTCAACCAGGGCCAGCCCGCCTCGCCGCAGGCTTTGTCTCCTGGCGCGCTGGTGCGGGTATGGTTCTCTCCAGCCCAAAATGCGACCAGAGTTGAGATTCTCGCCGAACGTGGGAATTCTTTTACGTTTGCGGGTCGAGTTGTCGCCGTCGACTTGCGCTCGCGAGTGCTTTCGTTGTCGAACGATTCCGACCAAAGTGTTCACGAGCTCGCCATCACTTCCCTGGATGACACCAGCCTCGGTCTTCTGCGAGAAGGCGCCGCCGTCAGTGTGCAGGCCGAATTCGATGGAGAACGCTACAACGCTCGCACGGTCAGCCTGGTGTCGCACCAGCCGTGAGTCTCTGGCCACGATTCTTTCGGCACTCCCGATACTTGGGCTTCACCGTGAGCTTTCAGGACGTTTCCATCTCGGTGCGTTTGTCCCGCAGCGTCCGCGCAACCAGGAAATCGCGGAACATATAACGAAACGTGTGCCGTGCGTAGCGGGACAGGCTTCGCAGGTCGGTGTGGTGCCAACAACACAAGTTCATGTTCGGAGACAACCCGCAATAGAATCGGAAGCGGCGGTGCGCCGATTCTGGCATCGTGAGCAAGGCCGCTGCCATGCGGTGATTTCCCTCGACAATGGTCAGCGGATGATATCCGTCGATGCCAATCAGCAACACGGCATCGGGTACCTGGCTCTGCTGGAGGTCGGTTGCGATCTCCCCGAGCTTTTTCAGGAACCGACTCGACTGCCCACGAGTCAGTTCCGCTCGGATGCGGCCAATCATTTCCGCCAGGTAGAACCCGCCTCCCGCAAAGTGTCTCCAGTCGTTGCGCGGGAATGAGCGCAGCCGCGACAAGTCGCTCGCCCTCAGTTCAACCTCCCACCACTCCATCCCCGGAGGCAGTTCACGCCACAAGCGTCCTCGCCGGCGGAACAGCAAGGCGCGTCGGATGAAGTTTTCCTGAGGATCATCGAGATCGGCCTGTTCCACAAGACGCTTGAAGTCGCGGCGATAGGGATCAAACTCGGGATGATAAAACTCACCGCGCAGGAATTCCGCCACGATCTCATCCTCCGGCACGGGTCGCAGTCGTTTCAGAGGTTCGGCAGTTGTCGGAGGAGGTTCTACTTCATCTTGCTCCTGGAGGAGCGGGATCGTGACCACCACAAGCAGTCCACCCATCACGAACACCTGCACCAGAATCACCTGGTACAAGGAATCGTGATAACGCCAGATGGCCGCGGCCAGCATGACGCTCGCGCCCAATTGCACCCACGCCGCGATGCCCGTGCGCCGCGAGATCTCGTACATCATGATGACGACCGCAATCGAATAGATGCCGGTCATGAGCGCATACTGGGTCAAGAGCGCAGAGAACGCCCCTGGCGTTCCCAGCAGGAACGCCTTCCCCAGCAGCATGATCCATACCGCTTCGGGCACCAGCGCTACCGCCGCGATGAATATGGAGGTGACCGTCCCCACCAGCAGCAATCCGGTGTACAGCACCGAGCGCCCCACCTGGCGCTGGGTGTGACTCGCCGACACCGGAAACATGCTGCTCACAACCGACCAGGACAACATGAAGACCACGCGCCCCACCAAAGCCACAGCCGCGTAGATCCCCGCTTCCGATACCGGGAAGAAATGCTTAACCAGCAAGATGTCGAGGTTACTGAGAATCACCTGCCCGACAAAGTACAGTACGGCCTGCAAACCCTCACCGAAGCGCGCGACTTTGATCAGTCCCGACCTCGCGCGGTACTGGGCTCCCGGCCTCCCAGCCAGGTACGCGGCAACGATGGAGAGCAGCACCGCGGTCATCACACCGGTCACGCCCATCCCGAAATGTAAGAAGAGCAGGGCCCCGCCCAGCTTCACCGCCACTTCCACCACGACATTGATGGCTAGGCCGCGAAAGTCATAACAGCCCTGCATCTTTCCTCGACGTACTCCCAGCGGTACATACACCCCCGTCGCGATTGCCAGCAGCAGAAGATCATGCTGAGCCGGCAGATTGAAATAGGATTTGAGATAGGTGCCGCCGGCGGCGAGCAGTAGGGCAATCCCCAAGCCCACCTGCCAGGCCCGGCGCAGCATGCTGGCGTAGATTTGCGCCCGCACCAGAATCTCTGAATTCCGAGCGATAAATTTTGAGGTTATGATCTGAAACGATAAGGTAACGGCCGACAGCAACATGAGCAGCGTATATAACGCCGAGGCATCGCCGAAGCCCGCCGCCCCTAACATCCGTGCGATCAAGATGTTGTAGAGCAGATTGGTGATGGCCACCAGTCCAGTGCTGAACAACAAAATGGCACTGCCCCGCACCACCCGCTCGCGCAAGCCGCCGAGGTGCTCCGGCCTTGTCGCCACTTGCGTTTCTGAAGGTGTCGTCATAGGGAATTTGCGGTCTTCAGGCGGTTGGAGCAGGCCGAGACCAATGCGTCAAAAAGTGAACTGCGCAGCCGGAACGAATTTGTTGCCACCCTGACCGGGAAAATCGTAAAAGCTCTGCTGTTCGAATCCGAACGAAAAGCGCAAGGGATAAGCAAGCGACGCCGTCTCCGAACCGAGGCTCCGGTTCAAGTTCCGCTCGTGTGTATAGGTGAACATAACCTTCGACGTTATATTGTCGTAAGCGTGAAAGCCGCGCCCGGAAGACCACCCACCGGAGGCGGATAGAGTCCAGTGCTCCTTAAATTGCGCGTCGATGCCAAAGCGCGGACGAAGAGTTTGCGCGATTGCATACGAATTGCCTTGCACCCGCCATGCCCGCAGATACTCCGCCACCGCCATTGCGCGGATACGGGAACCGAACCCATGCTGCAGTCCGGCATAGGAAACAGCCTGGTAATACTCGTACACGGCGGGTCCGAACAGCAGGTCGCGCCCGCTATACCCGGTCAACAGGGCGCTCCGGCCCCAGGGTCGGCCCAGGCGAAAATCGACTGCACCGGAAAAGTCCCGCGAGTGCAGATTCTCGTCGGTGAATGGCCCTGCCTCGCGAATCAAATCTCCGGAAAACGAGAGCCAATTGCCGATCGAGTTGCTGGCGACATAGACGAATTGGCGAAACAGATTCTGGTTCATGAACTGCGGGGAAAGCGTGTCGCGGCGGATGGTGTACTGTATGCCCGGCATGAGGTTCAGCTTAATGCCGCCCAGTCGCACGATCGGCGCCACGGAAATATTAAAGATGGTGTCGAACGTATTGCGATCCTGAATCAGCAGCTGGCTGGGAAATGACAGGGCACCCTGAGCATTGCGCTCGGCGATAAAGCCTTGAATCGGAGGCAGCGAATCGGGACGGAATTGAAAGCGCGAATCGGCAAAGGTCTCGATCGTTCGCCGCGGAGGCGGTAACAAGGCTGCGTTCTTTTGCACGCCGAGCAGACGAGCGTCCAATTGATAGATGTTTTCATCTTCAAACACAGGATTGACGCGCACATCAGAACCCAAGCCCACTCGATCGATGATGGGACGGCCCGCTTCTTCGGCCAGCTCCATCTCGGTGGCGCGCGTCGCTTGGTCCTGGGGATCGAGTTGGTTGGCATGGACGAAATCGGCCAGAGCGCGATCAATCTCGCCCAGTTGCCGGTAGAGGTTGCCCTGGGCAACCAGAAACTCATAGTTGTTCTTGCGCTCCGCATCGTCGCCCAGGCTGGCCAGCTGCAGTTGCGCGCTGCGCGTGTCTCCCAGAGCCAACGACGCATTTGCCATACCCACCGCCACCGTCGTGTCATCGGCGCCCAGCGCCTGCGCGCGACCATACATGCGCTGCGCCAGCGTATACTCGTGGATGCTCATCAGAACGTCAGCTGCGTTCAGATAGTCTTCGGCGGAGGTCACATCGGTGGCCGCGACTCTCGCCTCGGCAAAGCCGAGCGCCACTTGTTGTTGGGCTTCGGCGCTGTGTCCATCGTCGGCAAACAGTCGAGCCAAGGCGAGTCGGACTTGCAGCCGATTTTCATCGGAACCTTCCATTGCCCGTTCGTATCTGGTCATGGCCTGATCGCGATGCCCCAGCATGCGCAGGTCGTCTGCCGTGACCAGCAAAACTTTGTAATCCTTCCCGCCGGCCCGCTCCGCAGCTGCAATCGCCTCGATCGCCTCGGACGATCGGCGGAGCTGGGCATAGGACCTTCCCAGTTGCGCCAGGATCATCGGATCGTTCGGCGCGACCGCCAGGGCGCTGTGCAAAGTGTCGGCTGACTTCTCATATTTATGCTGCCGGTACTCGACGTCGGCCAGGGCAATGTAGGTCACCGGAGCATTCGGATTCAGCTTCAAAGCCAACTGGTATTCGCCTTCCGCCCGCGTCAGCATGGCGCGCTGGCGGTAGCCCTCGGCTTTGAGCAGATGCAGACTCTCGGACTCAGGAAGCAGACGGCTGGCAATTTCGGCCTCTTTCAGCGCCGCCGTGGAACGCCGCAATTGCAGCAGGGCGTAGGCTAATCCGAGGTGCGCCTCGCCGTACTGCGGATTCAGCGCCAACGCCTTGCGGAAATCCTGCTCAGCTTTTGTGGCCAGGCGCATGTCGTTGTAAACATATCCCCGGTTCATATAACCCACGGCCATTCGGGGATCGATCGCCAGGGCGCGCGTGAAGTCGTCGACGGCCGCTTCCTTTTCGTTATGGTCCGCGTCCACGTACCCGGCAATCAGATACAGGTCGCGATCGTCCTTAAGAATCGGCTGATAGCGCTCGGCAATCTTCATCGCTTCATCGAGCCGCTTGAGGAACAGAAGATCATAGGCCAGATAGTCGACCGCTTCGCGATCCTTGGGGAGCTTCTCAATCACCTGATAGCCGAGGTCTGCCGATTCTGCGTAGTTCCCGGTCATCGTCAGATAGCGCTCATGCTCGCGCATGACTTGCGGATTTTGTCGCACCGCCTCGGAAGCGCGCGCCAGCCATTCCTTGGCTTGCCCGGGCTGGTGTGCTTCGAGCGCCGCATTCATCGCCCCGGAAACAATCAGGGGATGGCCCGGCGACCTTTTGAAAGCCTCTTCATAACTCTGTTGCGCTTCCGGAAATTGACGGGTCGAGCTATACAAATCGCCCAAGGCTAAATAGGGCACATAGTCGTCAGGGTGCTTCTTCTCTAATTCGAGGAAGTAGTTTTGGGCGGCGGCGTTGTCGCCCATCTCGCGCGACACGAAGCCCAGCGAGCCCAATGCGCTCGCGCTCGACGGATCGATTGCCAGCGCTTCCTGGTAGGTCTTCCGGGCTTCCGCCTGTCGTTCCGTCTTCCAGAGAAGATTCGCGTAGTTGAGAAGCAATGCAGCATTGCGCGGCTCAAGCTGCATAGCCTGTTTTAAATCTTTTTCGGCAGCATCGACGTTCCCCTGGGCCACTTCGGTGGCGGCTCGCAGCCGCAAAAACTCGGGCCGGGCCGCACCCGGCACATCAATGCCGCTAATCTCCTTCACCGCGTCTTTCGTGACCCGCTCGGCGTTCCCATCATCCCCGGCGTCGCGGTAAATCTGAGCCAGATCCACGCGTAACGAGATCGGATAGAGAACCCCCTCCGGCACACCTTCCGGCAGGTGAGCGAGCGCCGCCTCGTATTCCCGAATTGCATCCTCGGTCCGCCGCTCGTCCGCATCGAGCCGGCCCCGCAGGGCAAACACGCGGTAATGCCCGGGATTCAGCGTTTTGGCTTGATTCAGAAAGCTGGTGGCTTGGTCGAAGTCCCCCGCATTGAGCATGGCTTGCGCGGCATTGAGTTGGATCTCAAGGTCCTTCGGCGCCCGGCTTGCCGCCAAGCTGTAACTCTCGGCAGCCGCGTGGGCGTTCCCGGCCAGCGCATAGGAATATCCCAATTCTGCAAGAGTGCTCGCGTCTTTCGAATGCAAGTCTTCCAGGGCGTGGACGGCCTCTTGATATTGACCCGTATCGCGGTAATAAGACGCAACCGCTCGTACCACTTCGGGGTTGGTGGGAGCCGAGCGGCGCGCTTTTTCGAGCATGTTGTGTGCCGACTCGCCATCCCCGGTTCGCTCATAGGCGCGGGCCAGCAGAAGTTCAGTTCGCGGGGTCGCCTTTACGGCTTCCGAGCGCCGCAGATAGTCGAGGGCCCGCTTCGGATCGCTGGAGAGCAGCAATTCGCCCGCCAGTTGAAGATCCAAATCGCTCCTGGGATTGGCCGCTAAAACCTCGTCCAGCGTCTTCTGCGCGTCTTGGCTGCGTCCCATGCGGGCGTAGGTTTGCGCCAGACCGGAGAGTCCTTCCACCGAAGACGGCCGCAAAGCGAGACCGCGATGATAGGCATCGAGGGACAGTGAATACTGTCCGCTCAGTCGGGCTGCGTACGCCAGGGTAAACCAGAGATCAGGATTCTGCGGAGCGGCCTTCACCGCGCGCTGGGCGTGCACCGCTGCATCGCCTGCGTCTCCGTGCTCGAGCGCGGTCTGCGCGGCTCGGGCTTCGCGCGCCACTTCGATGCTCGCGCCCCAGCCCATCCCGCTCTCGTTGCCGTTACCGTTCGGCGGCTTATGATTGGTCTGCGGTCCTCGCTTTTTCGAAGACGCGGGCGCATTCGGAGAGGCTTGGCCGTTCACATCGAAGGTCTGGGCAGCGGCCGCAGTCGCGACCAGCAGGACTGCAAGCCGCACCCATCCCCTGAACCCTGATTGCACCGTTCCCCTCCCCATTCTCTGGCGGACCACCCGGCTGGTGGCGGAAGGGCACACTGGCCCTTCCGTCGTCCGCTCAGATGCAGGAAACTCCGGCTATGGTTGCGCCCCTTTGCACGCCGAGGTCCACACCTCTAAAATAGCTGCCAACCTTGGCCGGCTTCAGGGAATCAAAAGCTGCGATTCGAATGCCCGGATTCGGGAAGTAGGCTGCAATTCGAAGACCCCGATGCAATGAGAGACCACCAAGAAACATTTGCCCTCCCGACTGCCAACAGCGTTTGGCGGCGCCCCATCCCAGTTGCCGCGATCATCTTGCTGGCACTCGCGATTCACGGGCCCTTGCTCGTGATGGAGTTGCCGGCGACTACGTCCTATGACGCCAACTTACACATCTTTTTTGCCTCGCACTACGCTCATCACTGGTTCAATCCCTGGAATGAAAAGTGGTTTGGCGGCTTCTCCCAAACCACCTATCCTCCGCTGACTCATCAATGGATTGCGCTGCTCTCCAATATCGTGGGGCTCACCGAGGCCTTCATGCTCGTGCAGCTGGCCGCCGTCGTCCTGCTGGCGGTGGGCGCCTACCGGTTCGCGCAGCTTTGGGTGGATGACCGCGCCGCCAGCTACGCCGGGGTGCTGGCTGTGTTTGCCGGCAGCATCGCATTTCTTGTCTATTCGGCAGGGCAGTTGCCCACCACCATGTCAGCGCCTTTGTATTTTCTGAGTCTGCCGTACTTATATTCGTGGTGCCGATCGGCCAGTTGGCGAAGCTTGCTGAAGGGGATTGCTCTC
>Ga0210406_10008857_pt1 | contig 10047 bp, 9 predicted proteins | sample IncBWC30MmetaG_FD_155454 | JGI IMG/M metagenome (GOLD analysis project Ga0210406, IMG submission 155454) | Forest soil microbial communities from Barre Woods Harvard Forest LTER site, Petersham, Massachusetts, United States - Inc-BW-C-30-M | ecosystem: Environmental > Terrestrial > Soil >... | reverse complement strand
ACACCCGGATTCTTTTCTCTTCCCAGTCGGAGAAAAATAACGCAACCATTGTTTGACATAACTTCCTGCACTTGTAGCGTTGGTATCCTTTCCTGCCCTCTTCCAAGCAAGCTGTTCCGGGTGATCGCCGACGCAAATTTTGGTTGACAGTCGCCGCGACGCAGCGGCAGACTCCTTAGATTGATTTCACATTTCTCGTTGCTGCCTAGTAAGCCTTCTTAGCGCAGCTGTCATTTAGCGAGCGTTCGCAATACCGCTTCCTGCGTGGAGAAGCCGCTTTAAACAATTGTTGAGAGGAGAGGACTATGTTGCGCACCCGCATTTTGGGAACTCTTATCCTCGTTCCTTGTCTGGCCCGTGGAGCATGGGCCCAAGGCGGAGCCACCGGAGCCATTAGCGGCACGGTGCAGGACGCATCCGCAGCAGTCATCCAGAACGCTAAGGTGAATATCCAAAGCGAAGGCACAGGCGAAGTCGTACGCAAGGTTACATCGGACTCTTCCGGACTGTTCACGGCGACACTCTTGCCGGTTGGCACGTACACGATCGAAGTGTCCGCGGCGGGTTTCCCCGTCACCCGGTTTCCGGGAGTGGTTGTGCGGATTACGGAGACTACGCGTATGACGGCAACGCTGAAAGTGACTGCGGCGACGCAAGTGGTCGAGGTCCAGTCGGAAGTCGAGACTGTGAATACCACCGATGCCACCACCGGAGAGTCGCTGGGTTCCACGACGATCACGACTTTGCCTCTGGCCACGCGTAACTTCCAACAGTTGCTCACGCTCTCGGCGGGTGCAACTTCGGATTTGAACAACGCGTCGCAGTTGGGCCGGGGCGCGGTTTTTATTCACGTCAACGGCGGAAGAGAAGACAACAATAATTACCTGATCGAAGGCATTAGCGCGGCCGACTACGCCTTCGGGGAGTTGACCTACACTCCGCTGCCCAGCCCGGACGCGATCGAAGAGTTCAAGGTATCGACCAGCCTCTACGATGCCTCCCAAGGGCGTAATGGCGGCGGCAACATCAACGCCACTCTGAAGAGCGGGACCTCCAAGTTTCACGGCGACTTGTGGGAATACTTCCGCAATACCTCGCTCGACGCGCACGACTACTTTCTGGGCAAGGTGGTGGTCAAGCAAAACATCTTCGGCGGCGATTTCGGCGGACCGGTTGGAAAAGACGCCCGCTTCGGACATTTCTACGTCAACTATCAGGGGACCCGCCAGCGCAGCGGCGCCTCGCCTGGAACGTTCATCAACACGAGCATCCCAGTACTTCCGACCAATCGCTCCGCGGCGAACCTGGAGTCCGTATTCAGCAGCCCTGCGGCTCCCGGATGTCCCGCATTACCACTCACCGCCATCGATCCTGTTGCTCTCGCGCTAATGAATGTTCCGGGAAACCAGTTTGGCTCGAGTCCAGGTGGTTTTCTGTTCCCTACGGTCCCGGGAACTCCTGGCATTACCCAGACTCTTAACTCGGCTACGGGTACGTGCAGCTCCACCCTCAACACAGGCCCACTCATCCTTACCAATCCGGGCAAGTTCCGCGACGACCAGTTCACGGCAAACTGGGACCGCGATTTTCGCGGAGGCAAAGACCATCTCGCCGAGCGTTTCTTCTGGTCTGATTCCGACACCTTCCAGCCCTTCGGCGCGGATTCTTTCGGGATTCAAACCGGCGGCCTCCCTGGTACCAATAACCTTAATTTTCCGCTCGATGTACCTCTTCACAGCCGTTTTGGGAGCATCACAGAGACTCACTCCTTCAGCAACGCGCTGGTAAATGACTTCCGCTTTGGGGTCAACATCATTAGTGACAGATTGGACAATAAGGCGCCGATCACTGGCGCTCAGATCGGCATCAATTTGCCTACGGCTACCGGAGTCAATGGCCAAGCCGGTGATCCCAACATGTACCGGCTTCAGTTTGGCACCTTTGGCTTCGGGCCGTATACCACTCAACTGCAATCGGCGCTCTCCGACAACTATGTCTGGACGGATACTGTAGGCTGGACCCACGGTCCGCACGAATTGCGTTTTGGCGGAGAGATCGACCGCGTCGCCATGCGCCGCAGCTTGCCCATTGCGGACAACGGACTGATATTCTTCGTCGCGGGTGCCACCGGATTTCCCACGGACTTCCAGGCTTTTTTGGCGGGTTCGCCGCTGTTGGGTGAGGGCGGTGGCGGCCTTGGCAACCACGACTACCGCATTCCCAGCCGCGCCTGGTTTGTGCAAGATAATTATCGGGTGCGCAAGACACTCACTCTGAACCTCGGTTTCCGCGACGAGTTCATCGGTGCTCCGTTCGACCTACTGTGCCATACCGGCAACACCATTCCCGAGCTGGCGATTACTACTGGCCAACCGTACGTCTATCCCAAGTGCGTAGACAAGTTCGGTCTCAGCGGTATCACCGGCACGCTCAATCAGGCTGGACTCGGCAACGAATACGCGACTGTATGGGAGCCGCGCATCGGTTTTGCTTATGATCTCGGCGGCCATCACACAACTTCGATTCGCGGCGGCTACGGCATCTACAGCGTGCGCGAGGATCTGGGAGCGGCCGACAATCTTGCCATCACGCCTCCGACTTTCCCTTTTCTCGTCGGCTTTTTCCCTGGCCCGGACAGCCTGGCCGATCTGTTTGCCCATAGCCCCGCATTCCCTAATGGCATTCCGCCGCTGGGTGCCAATCCAACGCAGACTTACGTGCCCACCGCCGCGATTCTTCAAGGCTTCGGCACCTGCTCGTTTCCGCACCCGCAGGCATGTTCCCCGACTTTCAGCGGCAATGTGAACAGCCTGATCCAGCTCACCGTGCCGCAGCATTGGGTTTCAGGTACAACCCAGCAATGGAACTTCACGATTCAGCGGCAGCTAGGACGGGATTGGTTTGTCGAACTCGGCTACGTGGGGACGAAGGGCACGCGCCTGCGCTCCACGTTCGATCCCGCTCAGGCCACTCTCGCCACGCCGCAGAGTCCGGTCACGATTCCGGGAGCCGGATGCGCGAATCTGCAGGCCAAAGGCCTGTCGTGCCAGATCGTGGATTCAACCGTGGAGAACGCATCCGCGCGCTCGCCCTTTATCGGCATCGCCCCCGGGGATTTCGAGGACTTCGCTCCCAACTCCGATTCGCACTACAGCGCCCTGCAGGCCACTCTTGGCCACCGCTTCGCCAAGGGACTTTATTTCCAAGGCGCGTACACCTACTCCAAATCAATTGATGACGTGTCCACGGCAAGCGTGGCTTTTGTCACCAGAGTCAATAACCAGACGGACGGACGGCCGTCTCGAGGGCTTTCTGATTTCGATAAACGGCAACGATTCGTGACCAGTGCGGTGTACCAGTTGCCATTCTTCTCGGGGTCAAGTGGCCTCACCCAAAGCGCTTTCGGAGGCTGGGAACTCAGCGGCGTATTGGTCTTGCAATCGGGATCGCCGTTCACCATGTTCGATCCCGCCGGAGGCAGCGCTTACGCTTTAGCTAGTCCATCATCAACCGCGACGTTCGCTCCGGGATTCGGGTGCGGCAATGATCTCAGCTCGGGCAATATTCAATCGCGGCTGCCGAACTGGGTGAAAGCCGCTGCTTATACGACGGACCCGCCGGCGACGCTCTCCAACGGAGCACCCAGCGATGGCACGCTCTACGGCAATACGCCGCGCAATTGCATCATTGGCCCGCCACAGAAGAATGTCGACTTGACTGTGGGCAAGACGTTCAAGCTAGGCGAAAAGCAGAATCTGCGTTTCCGGGCGGACTTCTTCAACCTATTCAATCACCCGTCGTTCGCGAATCCCGCCGCGACTTCGGTTTCGGCGGCAGGAGGCTTAGCGCCTATCACATCGGTGGTGGGTACACCGCGGCTCATCCAGTTTTCGTTGAAGTATTCGTTCTAATAGACTGTGGAGCCCGCGGCGTTGCGGCAGCGCCAATCGAGAACAGCCGTCTCTTTCGCTTTCGAGGCCACGCGCTCAGGCCGAAGCCATCTGACTCTGCTGCGAAAATTGAAGGCTGAAGGCTATGACATTCATTTCTTCTTTTTATGGCTTAAGAGCGTGGATCTTGCGCTATCAAGAGTCAAAGAACGAGTTTCAAGAGGCGGACACAATGTGCCCGAACCAGTCGTCCGACGGCGTTTCGATCGGTCCATGCAAAATTTTCTGCTTTACTATCGGCCCTTGGCTAAGGTCTGGACGCTGATTGACAACTCCGGCGAAGTCCCTAAAGTGATCGCATTGGAGAGGGACGAAATGATCCGTATAATAGACAGGAGCACCTACACTGCGCTGGTTAAGCGCTACGGCCGCAAATGAGCAAACCCTCAAAAGACGTATTGCGGCTACCGATCGAGAAGCCGGCCGAAATTGCCTTCAAAGTCGCAGTTGCTAAAGCCATCGACGAGCATACCCGCTTAGGCCTACCCGTCTACGTCTGGCGCAACAGCAGGGTCGCGAAATTGTCTCCGAACAAAACGCGTTCTTCGAGACGACGAAAGTAGAAAGTCCTATCCCCTGCCCGGTTTCGTTTTGTCTACAACTACTTTGCAGCAAGCAGAGCTGGTGTTGTTACGCGCGCGCTGACTACACGCGTTAACGATCGTCTTCATCGTACGAGAGGCCTGAACCGCCTCCGCTTTTCGTAGCCTTCAATCCGCCTACCCTCGACCTGGGCATCCCCAAACCGCCTGGTTCAACACCTGGCTGCTCGGGCACACCTCCCGCCCTTAACTACCCGATCTCCAGAAAAATGAGAACTGAGGATGGCCATGAGGATTCGTGTGACCACCAGAGCCGACTTGTTTGGGAAACGAAAACAACAACATATCGAGCGCGGCTACCGGATCGAAGATGAGCGGCCGATCCCGGTGAACGGCTTCTGCTCGTTCATCGCGGTGACGGAACTGCCTGCTTCAGCCGGACTTACCGAACTGGTTGCTCAGGCTTTCAATGGAAACCACGGTGGGCGCAGAGATTTGTGAGGCATGCGATGTCACTCAGAGCGCGCTTTCGTTTTGATGGCAAATGTAGTCTTCACCCTCGTTATGACCCGCGCGAGAGGGGCGGCCGCAACGGGAGAAATGTGAAGGGTGTGAATCGCTATACGTGATCTATCTCTACACCAGGATCGGGAAGAAGCGGGCTGAAGACTCTAACTGTATCGTGGCCCGGGTTTCGAGCGGCCGCGAAGAACAGCCCGCCACTAATGACGCCTCCCAAGGTTCGGAAACTGAACTCGATTGATGTTAGCGATCACCCTGTCTAATCTCCCTGGACCTGGACAACCGCATTTCGCGCTTCCAACCAGAACAAGCCAAAAAACAGGAGATGCGTCATGAACTCTCTGCCCACGATTCCACTCTTTCCTGCAGGTCAAATTGTTGCCACGCCGGGAGGTCTCGCCCTCCTGGAGCAGGCCAATAAATCACCTCTGGAATTCCTGTACAGGCATCTTCGAGGTGATTGAGGTGATCTGTGCCAGGATGACAAGACGGAGAACGAACTGAGCCTCAAGTACGGGCTCCGGTTGATGAGCAGCTACCGAGTCACCGAGACAGAAAAGCTGTAGGTCATCACGGAAGCGGATCGGTCCGTGACCACGCTGCTCCCGCCATCCGAATACTGAGGAAAAGGATCTGGGGACTCGCTCACGAAACATGTTATTTCCGCATTGCCGTTCCAGGCAGACTGTGCATCGTGCTCTGGGCTTATTGGCTTATCGAACGGTGAGTGGCCATGCTTTGACATCCCGTGTCTGCGGTTGACCGAAGACTCCCGATTGGCGATGGCAGGACTTCTTTGGTCGCGGTAGAAGACGCTGCACCCGTAATCGCCACGCACTTTGCCAATACACAGTTGAGAGTGCCTTGGGCAAATGCGAGCACGTCAACGAGCTGCTCACAATTCTGGGGGTCGCCGCTGAATACGGCAAGAACGGTATTATAGTGGAAAGGCATTTAGGTGTACTGCGTGTTTATTGGGCTTCTGGGTGTTTCGTCTACATAACTGATTTGGGGTACCGCAGTGAGAGCTTTCAAGAATCTTGCGATTTAGGGAATCAACGCGATGTCATGTCTTATCTTCATGAGACATGTTCGCTGGATGCAGGTGATGTTTCCTCGTGTGGTCATTGTCGGCGGCGGCTTCGGAGGACTCTCCGCAGTCCGTGCTCTGCGCAACACTCCAGTGAGTGTGACGCTCATCGACAGGCGGAACTATCATCTCTTTCGACCGATGCTGTACCAAGTCGCAACGGGCCTGCTTTCTGCGGATGAAATCTCTGGCCCTTTGCGTTCAATCTTCAGTCATCAAAAAAACGTTGATGTTTTCTTGGATGAAGTCACGGGCATCAACCCAGACCAACGCATCGTCCAGCTGACACGAGGTGAGTTGCGGTACGACTTCCTTATCCTCGCGACTGGCATTCAGTACAACTATTTTGGGCACGACGAATGGCGACACTTGGCACCCGGCCTCGAATCGCTCGATGATGCCGACGTCATCCGCGGCAAAATACTGCGTGCGTTCGAGCGAGCTGAAGAAATGGCCTCGATCGAACAAGCCGGGACTGAGGAAATTCGCCGCCAGCTGACCTTTGCACTCGTGGGTGCGGGAACAGTTGGAGTTGAGATGGCCAGTACACTCGCCGAAATGTCGCGTATGGCTTTGGCGCATGACTTTCGGCACATCGACCCGACGTCGGCACGGATTCTTCTATATGAGGCGGGGCCTCGTATTCTTCCCACGTATCCTGAGAAGCTTTCAATCAAGGCGCAGCGGCACTTGGAGGGTTTAGGCGTTGAGGTCCATACCAATGCTCCGGTTACACGGGTCGATTCGGAAGGAATTGTTGTGGGCGGACAGAGAATTCAGGCCGGCACTGTACTGTGGGGAGCGGGAGTTGTTGCGTCTCCGGCCGGGCGCTGGCTAAAAGCAGAAACAGACAGGTCCGGAAAAATCATTGTTGGACCAGACCTCTCGGTACCGGGACATCCGGAAGTCTTTGGAATTGGGGACACCGCTCATGTCGTTGCTCCGGTTCGAAATTTGCTGGGCATCAAGTCTAAAACTCCCATGACGATGCCAGGAGTCGCTCAACCTGCTATCCAGGAGGGCAAGTACGTCGCTAATGTCATTCGACGCCGGGTGGAAGGTCATGGGGTACCTGAACCTTTCTGGTACTGGGATAAGGGTGATCTCGCAATCGTAGGCCGGACATACGCAGTAGCCGACTTGCGGTTTGTAAGGTTCGCGGGTTTCCCAGCATGGGTCGTGTGGGCGACCGTGCATATTTACTTTCTCATTGGATTTGCCAATCGGCTCTTCGTGTTGCTGCAATGGGGATTTGATTTCCTGACAAAACGTCGTCAAGTGCGAGTCTTGCCCGTGGAGCCGCCCTCGGCGCAGACATTCATCGATCCGGCGGCTTAATACTCAAGAAGCGTTGTGTGCGCTCAGCAAGGAGACAATTATGAAAATCGTAGTGATCGGCGGTACTGGACTCATTGGATCAAAGCTTGTCAACAAGCTTCGTGAACAAGGGCACGAAGCGGTAGCGGCAGCACCCAACACAGGGGTCAACACCCTCACGGGCGAGGGACTGGCCGAAGTGCTGAAAGGTGCCTCGGTAGTCGTTGACGTATCAAACTCTCCCTCCTGGGATGACGCAGCAGTGCTGAAGTTCTTCGAAACGTCAACTCGTAACCTCCTCACCGATGAAGCGGCCACAGGCGTACGGCATCACGTTGCGTTATCAGTCGTAGGGACTCAGCAGCTGTCCGAGAGTGGTTATTTCCGAGCCAAGATTGCTCAGGAGAAATTGATCAAAGAATCTTCAATCCCCTACTCCATCGTGCAAGCGACGCAGTTCTTCGAGTTCCTCAAAGGCCTTGCAGACATTTCCGTCGTCGGCGACAAGGTGCATTTGCCGCCCGTGCTTTTCCAGCCGATGGCCGCCGACGACGTCGCGAGTGCCGTGGGCAGGATTGCAGTAGGTCAGCCGATAAACGGCATCGTCGAAATAGGGGGGCCAGAACAGTTTCGCGTGGATGAACTAGTCCGACGGCGCTTGACCACACTCAAAGATCCCCGCGAAGTCATCGCGGATCCAAACGCGCGTTACTCTGGGGCGAAGCTCAGCGAGAGAACACTGGTTCCGGGCAAAAACGCACGACTCGGCGAGACCCGTTTCGAGACCTGGCTGACTCAGCCCGCGGCACAAATTCCGAGTGCGCCTCCTCAGCCCACAGGCGTCGCAGTGACGACTAAGGAGAAAGAGAGTCATAAAAAAGCTAGCTGATATCGCCACCGCGTTCGCCACTGGTGAGCGAGGCATGGGAAAGTACACCGGCCGTCGAACGTCGCCTACACACGACGGGATTGCACGACTCGCTTTCAGTTTCTACGAGTCACGTGGCTGGCAGGACGGCACCACATCATTCGGCTAGATTTGGCCGGGCGCCTGATCCTTTTCGCCGCCAAGCCAGACGACCACCTCAAACAGGTCTTAGTCACTGAGCACCTGGCTTCGCAAAACCTAGACGACCAACAGCGCTCCCGCACTGCCTGGAAAGACGTTACGCCGTGACAAACACCGGTCGTATCGAGCGGCAATCCCCCGAGGGTTGCTAAGCGGCGGCAGAGACCCTTACACTCTCGGCGGCCTGTTTGATAAGCACTGCCACGGCCTTGGGTTGCGATACGTAGATGGCGTGGCTACCCTTGACCTCAACCACTGTAGATCCCGCCCGCTTGGACATGGCACGCTGGGCATCAGGTGGGATCATCTTGTCGTCGGTCACGATCAGGTACCAGCTCGGTTTGGCCTTCCACGCCGGTTCGGTGATCGGGCCGCTGAGAGCTTCCAAGCCCCATGGCACCTGGGAGTCTGCCATGAAGGCGGCTTTTTCTGCGTCCACGTCGGCCGCGAAGGAGGCGGGAAACTTTGCCCTGTCGAGAAACAAATAGCCATCCCGCGGCGGCAGTATCGGCGGCACAGGTGCGCCGGCCGGTGGATGTTTAATAAGCGTGGCTACCGACTCGCCCTTATCCGGAGCAAAGGCGGTGATATACACGAGCCCTGCAACCTTGGGATCGTTTCCAGCTTCGGTGATCACCGCTCCTCCATAGGAGTGGCCGACGAGAATTGCAGGCCCGTTTTGGGCTGCAAGAACGCGTTTGGTAACCGCCACGTCGTCCTTAAGCGATATTGTAGGATTCTGGACGATGCTGACATTGTAGCCGTCCTTCTTCAACGTGTTGTAGACGCCTTCCCATCCCGAGCCGTCTACAAAGCCACCGTGGACCAGTACGATGTTGTTCATTGTTCCTTACCTCCAAGACGGAATTATAAATCCTGCCTCGGAAATCGCGGCGGCGCCATAATTCTGCACGGATGGTCGGCCAATGGAATTGATTTGATCCCCGCTTACCGCGATTAGTAATGGGAAGTTGGCTTGTACGAAGTTAAGGTCACTGGCGGATGACGGGCAACTCGCAAGTTAGGACCATGGCTTAAGCGCATCTGACTGCTTGCCCCACGAATAACAGGCCGTGCTCCGCCTACGCTTGGCCATTCTCGTTCCTTCACCTTCCTTCACCTTCCTTACTCTCGCCGTCTCTCAAGTTCCATCGTTCGGTATCGGAGGACTTCTATGCCCGAGCTCTGCACCATCTACGACTACATGCGCGCTCACGCGGCTCTTTTGGGACAGCGCATTCTGCAGGAATATCCAGCGCTGCACCAGTTCGATGATCCGGTTTCACCACGGATTGCAGCGCTACTGCGAAAACCGTTTCCGGCGCAAACGATCGCCATCATGGGAGTGGCTAAACGTTGGCAGCAGGCGCGCACCGCAGGGTCGCGCCCGCAGCGCCCATTTCGTGACAAAGATTTGACATAATTTCAGTTGACGCTAACGAAAGCAACCGCTAACGTATTGCGCGAGATGGTTTTTGCGCCGCAACGACAGAACGATCATGCATGAGAACTCCCTTCAGCGCTTTGTGCCGGTCGGTCGTTTTCCCTCCCCCGTCC
>Ga0210406_10008856_pt1 | contig 10048 bp, 8 predicted proteins | sample IncBWC30MmetaG_FD_155454 | JGI IMG/M metagenome (GOLD analysis project Ga0210406, IMG submission 155454) | Forest soil microbial communities from Barre Woods Harvard Forest LTER site, Petersham, Massachusetts, United States - Inc-BW-C-30-M | ecosystem: Environmental > Terrestrial > Soil >... | reverse complement strand
ACCTATGCTCGGCTCCACGCTATCGCGCCGACACCATGCAGCAGGCCGATTTCATCGGCTTCGGATCGCTGCCGATCGTGCTGGCAGCGGTGTTTTTTACGGGCGCAGCTCTCGCTTTGAACAGCGCCACTACTCTGAGTCGCTTTGGCGCAACTACCCTGATCGGCCAACTGGTCTCCATCGGCATCGTGCGCGAACTCGGCCCTGTGTTGGCTGGGTTGGTGGTGGCCGGCCGGAACGATTCCGGCATGGCGAGTGAACTCGGCTCCATGATCGTGACCGAGCAAATCGACGCGATGCGCGCTCTCGGCACCGACCCCATGCGAAAACTGGTTACGCCGCGCGTGGTAGCCACTGCAATTATGCTGTTTTTTCTGACCATCTTGGGCGACTTTATGGGCCTGGTTGGCGGTGGCTTCGCAGCGTGGCTACTGCTTGGTCTGGACACTCACCAATTCTGGAGCAGTGCCTGGCAGACGTTGGTGTTTTCCGATGTATTCATGGGCCTGTTCAAGCCGGTGGTGTTTGGGTTCATCATCGCAACCGTGGGTTGCTATTACGGACTGTCTACGAAGGGCGGCACGCAAGGCGTGGGCCGCGCCACGACCCAGGCCGTCGTGGTCGCCATGATTCTGATCATCGCGGTGGATGTGTTTGTAACTCGCTTCCTGATGGTCGTGCTGGGGGTTGCCTAGTGTCGCGGGATTCCGAGCGTTGCTAGGAGTTCGGGGCCGATTCGATTTGGAGATGATTCTAGAATTCGATTCATCGGATAAACATGTCGCCACCCTTGCTTACTGTTGAGTCTCCCTCGACTCGCGCTCCGGACGCAGCGAACGATGTCATTGTGTTCGACAATGTTTCGATCGCGTTCGAAGAAAAAACAGTGCTCGACGGGATTTCCTTCCGTCTACCGCGCGGCGAGACCAAAGCCATCTTCGGCGTCGCGGGCTCCGGCAAAAGCACCTTGCTGAAAATGGCGATTGGCCTGCTAAAGCCCGATGGCGGGCACATTTACACGCTCGGCAAAGACGTCACTCAAATGAACGAGGAGGATCTGTTCGATCTCCGGCGTAATGTCGGCATCGTCTTTCAGGAGAGCGCACTCTTCGACTCGCTCAACGTGCACGACAACGTCGGCTTTCGCTTAATGGAGGAAGGACACACGCCGGTTGAAGAGATCGATCGCCGCGTGCTCGAGGTGCTCCGCTTTGTGGAACTCGCCCACACGGTGGACATGTTTCCTTCAGAGCTGTCGGGGGGCATGCGGCGGCGCGTAGCCATTGCACGGGCCATCATCACCGAGCCGCAGACCCTGCTCTACGACTCTCCGACAGGTGGACTCGACCCAGTGACGTCGAACACCATCATCGAGCTGATCGTGAAGCAGCGTGATGTTGCGAAGACCAGCGCCCTGCTTGTTACACACCGCCTGCAGGATGCATTCACAATGGCTTCGCACTACTTCGATCTGAAGACAAATCAGATGAAGGCGCTGCCGCCGGGAACGCGTACCGAGGTGCCAATTACTTTCATGCTGCTGCGCGATGGCAAAGTGATTTTCGATGGCGACCTGCACGAGCTCGCCCACTCCACCGATGAGTACATCCGGGAATATATTTCGTAGCCACGACAGACACTCTGCGGGACAGGCTCTCGCACACGCCGTCTCAGCGTGAACTACAGCTTTGCCGCCAGTACGTCTGTGTTCTCAATCGAGGGTGGCTGTGTGAGCAACTCACCGGCTCTCGCCATCAACGCCGCCGCAATGGGTCCGTTCAGATGCGCCTGCCGGCCAGCATCGCCAGGGAAGACATCGAAAATCGCGAACGTGGAAGGACCGAGCTTTACTGCGAACCACGCCACGGTCGCGGGCTCTTGCTGCGCCAAAGGAAGCCCGGCACGTAGAAAATCTGCCACCGCCTGCTCTTTGCCCGGCTTTGCCTCCAGCCGAACCCACAAACCAACCTTTACCTGCTCCGCCATAAAGCCTCCCCGAAGAAAAATGCCACTCTCATAGATGTGTGGGAGTGGCGATTGGTGCGTGCAACTTGGGAATTCTTTGTCGGGCTGACTTCGAGGCTCAGCTGGCCTTGGTTTCCTGCCGCGCCTTGCGCGCGTTTTCGACATTCTTCGAAATCTGCGCGAAGCGGTCACGAGCTGCCTGAGAGCCGGTGATGACCTTTTCGAGGCCCGCGAAGAGTCCAGGGTTCTGCATCTTCTCACGCAATTCTTTGAGAAAAGGCTCGACTTTCGCATAGACGAAGAACATTTCGCCGCTAATACTCGGCTCGAGAAAGAGGTCTTCGTTCAATATGCCGCGGGAGACGAACGATGCAGCCATGCCCCAATAACCTCCGACCTGCCGGAACCACGCGTTCTCTTGCGTGTTCATCGCGCGAATGACTGCGATGATTTCATCCGCACTTTGCGGCCAGAATGAACCCACATACCAGGCCCGCGCCTTGCGTAACTCGGCTTCGCGCCGCAGGTCGTAAAGTCTCAGAATCAGTTCAGCATCCGCATGAGTAGGCGTAGACATTCTTGGTTCCTCGTATAAATTCAGTTAGGAATTCGGCTGGGCATCCGATTGTTCGCGATTCAGATCCGCCGGGCGCGCTTCCCCGGGACGCTCGTAATCGCATTCCTTGTTCGGGCACGCGATCACCGGGCCATCTTTCAAATACTTCTCGACTAGGTACTCGTTGCCGCAACTCGGGCATTTTTCCGGAATCGGCTTGTTCGCGGCGGTGAACTTGCACTTCGGATAATTCGAGCACCCGTAGAACGTGTTGCCCTTCCGTGCGCGCTTTTCGACAAGTTCGCCTTCTTTGCAAAGTGGGCACTTCACGCCGATGAAGTTCTGCTTCACGTACTTGCACTCCGGATAGCCACTGCACGCTGTGAACTCGCCGTAGCGTCCGTGCCGGATCATCAGGTTGCGGCCGCAATTCGGGCACGGCTCATCGAGCGGAATGTCAGGCACTCGCTTGCCTTGATCGAGGCGACGCGTGGTCTTGCAATCTGGATAGCCGGTGCAGGCCATGAACTGGCCGAAGCGTCCGCGCTTGAGCACCATGACCCGGCCACAGTTCTCGCAGTACTCTTCCTGCGCCGTCTCCTGCATGTCTGCCGAATCGAGATCGGGCAGATTGATCGGATTCTCTTTCGTGAATGTGCAACTTTCCGGATTCTCTTTGTCGTATGAACTGCACGCGTAGAACGAACCGTGCTTGCCCCACTTGATGACCAGCGGCGAGCCGCAGCGCTCGCACTTCTCGTCGGTGGGCTTCTCCATGCGCTTGATGTTCTCCATGTGCTTTTCGGCGTATTTCAAATCCTTCGAAAAGCGCTTGTAGAACTCAGCCAGCGCGTCGGTCCATTTTTCTTTACCGTCTTCGACTTCGTCGAGCTCTTCCTCGAGCCGCGCCGTGTAGGCCACGTCGAAGATGTCGCGGAAGTTTTCAACCAGTAGATCGGTTACGACCAACCCTATCTCGGTGGGCGCGAATTTGCCGCCGAGCTTAGTCACGTACTGCCGCTCCTGGATGGTGCTGAGGATGGTGGCGTAGGTCGAAGGCCGGCCGATACCGCGCTCTTCGAGCTCTTTCACCAGCGAAGCTTCGTTGTAGCGCGGTGGCGGCTCGGTGAAGTGCTGCTCCGGCTTCAAGGCTTTGAGCGTGAGCTTCTGTCCCGCTTCGAGCGCGGGCAGCTTGTGCTTGAGTTCCTCGTCCTCTTCGTCCTTGCCTTCCTTCGACTCCTCGTAGACCTTGAGGAAGCCGTCGAACTTCATGACAGAGCCGGTCACCCGGAACCAGTAGCTCTCGCTTCCCTGCTTGGCGTCGATATCGACCGTGGTTTGGTCGAAGACGGCCGGCATGATCTGCGATGCCACGAAGCGCTGCCAGATCAGCTTGTAGACCTTGAACTCATCTTCTTTCAAGTACTGCTTCACCGACTCGGGATCGCGCGCCACCGCAGTCGGGCGAATCGCTTCGTGCGCTTCCTGCGCCCCCTTCTTCGATTTGAAGGTATTGGGCTGCTCGGGCAGGTATGCCGGGCCGTATTGCGTGCCAATCATCTCGCGCACCTCGGCCAGCGCGTCGTTCGAGACGCGGGTCGAATCGGTACGCATATAAGTAATGAGGCCGACCAGGCCCTCTTCGCCCAACTCCACGCCTTCGTACAAGCGCTGCGCGATCATCATGGTGCGCTTCACGCTGAAACGCAGCTTGCGCGAGGAATCCTGTTGCAGCTTGCTGGTCGTGAAGGGCGGTGCAGCGTTGCGGCGACGCTCTTTCTTATCGACCGAACGAACCAGCCAATCGGCCTTCTCGACGAAAGCCCGAATCTTCTCGGCGTCTTCGCCGTTCGGGATTTCGATTTTTTCTTCAAGGCCTCTGCCAACAAACCGCGCGTCAAATGCAGGCGGCTTGTTGGCGGAAAGGTTCGCGTCGATTGTCCAATATTCTTTCTTCTCGAACGCTTTGATCTCGCGTTCGCGCTCCACGATCAGACGCAGGGCGACGGTCTGCACGCGTCCGGCAGACAACCCGCGACGCACTTTATCCCAGAGAAGGGGTGACACCTGGTATCCGACTAATCGGTCGAGCACTCGCCGGGCTTGCTGTGCGTCGACTAGGTTGCGATCGATCTGCCGCGGATGTTCAAAAGCCTCGCGCACCGCGCGTTGCGTAATTTCGTTGAAGGTCACGCGCTGAATGCGCAGCGGGTCTTCATCGGCCTTCTTCTTTTTGCTCTTCTTCTTACTATTGATCCCGTTGCCGCCAAGTTCTTCGGCAAGGTGCGCTGCGATGGCTTCGCCTTCGCGATCCGGGTCAGGCGCCAGGTAGATGTTATCCATCGACTCCGCCAGCTTTTTCAGCTTGGCGAGCACTTTCTCTTTGCCCGGAATGACGGTGTATTCGGTATCGAATTCGTTATCGATGTCGACGCCCAGCGTGCTCTTGGGCAGGTCTTTCACGTGGCCGAGGGAAGCTTCGACCGTGAATCCTTTGCCCAGATACTTCTGGATGGTTTTCGCCTTCGCGGGCGACTCGACAATCACTAAACCTTTAGACAATTTTTCCTCGTTGGTTCATTTCTGAATTTGAAGCTAGCACGAAGCTGGCAGTGGGAACAAGTTTGGGTGACCGCTGCGAGCTGCGAGCCGCGAGCTCCGAGCCAAATCTCAATTAGTGCCGAGATTCAACAATTGCTGCCGCAACAGCTACATTTTTGCGTCCCAGCCGAGCCGGCTGCAGCCTTTGAATAAAGGCCGTCAACATTCGCTGAGTCTCGTCGACCTCCTTACAAATCTGCAGAAAAGTCGGATTCAAGAGATACCCCAAATCATGTGCAAGCAAAAGGTGGTATTCCAATTCAGTCGCTGAGCCTCGAGCGATATGCAGAGAACGATTCAATTCGCCATCCGACCTCCGGCCACAACCCTCTGCAATGTTTGCTGCTACCGACGAAGCGGCCCGACGCATCTGTGACGTTAAGCCGTAGACTTCGTCTTTAGGAAAGCCGCGAGTCTCCGCATAAACGCGCAGCGTGATCGCGTGAGCCTTAGTCCAGACGTTCAGTTCTTTGAAGTCCTTCATGCTGATCACTCCCGAATACAGCACCCGGTTTTCGCTCGAAGCTCGCGGCTCGAAGCCAGGCAGCTAGAAGCTCCTCACAAAATTCTTCCCCGGCAGCTGCCGCACCTTCCCTGCCAGCTCCAGCTCAAACAGCGCGGCGAAAATCTCTGAAGAAGAAAGCTCCGCCTCCAGCCGTTCCACGATCTCGTCGATCTGCGTCGACTCGTCGGCTTTCAGAAGTTTGTAAATCCGAGTCTCGTGCGGCGACATCTTCGGATTGTTCGCGAATAGAGATGCAGTTTCACCTTCCTTCGATGCAAGCCCCTCCGGCGGCACTAGAGCAAGTCGAACATTCTCGGGCAGTTCCTCCCAAACGTCTTCCCACGTGGCAACCAGCTTCGCACCCTGTTTGATCAGGGTGTTCGGTCCCCAAGAGTTTTTGTTCGTGACGTTTCCCGGCACCGCAAAAACATCGCGCGATTGCTCAAGCGCGCAGCGCGCTGTAATGCGCGTGCCGGAATATTCCGCCGCCTCGACAACTAGCACACCAATCGCAATGCCGCTGATGATGCGGTTGCGAATTGGAAAATTCTGCGGTGCCGGAAATGTGCTGACCGGAAACTCCGAAATCAATGCTCCACCCGACGCCAGAATCTGCTCCGACAGTCTCGTGTTCTCCTTTGGATAGGGCACATCGATTCCGGTCCCAAACACAGCGACGGTGCATCCCTTGCCAGCAAGCGCGCCACGATGCGAAGCGGTGTCCACCCCGCGCGCCATGCCGCTGAATATCACCAGGCCATGGGCGGCAAGATGGGTGGCCAGCCGTTCTGCCATGCCGGTGCCATATCGCGTGGGATGCCGCGTGCCGACCATCGCAATCCTGGGCAGTGACAATGCCTCCACACTGCCCCTTACATAAAGGATAGGAGGCGGATCGTAGATCTGCTTTAGCTGCGCCGGGAAGGCCGCGTCATGCAGCGTAATGACGTGCGCTCCTACGCCAGACGCCCGCCCGCGCTCTTCGTGTGCAAGTTCGAGGGACTTGCCGGTCGCGATCGCCTGCGCCGAGACCGCCAGCATTCCGGTCGCTTCCAACTCGGTCAGCGACGCTCGAAAAATCGCGCCTACCGTCCGAAATGCTCCACCAATCGCCGTACTCGGGTGCGCCCGACGCCCGGCGTCAGCCCGAGCGCAAGCCACTGCAGAATCTGTTCGTTCCCGGTGTCTACTGTGCTGGGTGCTGCCGACATGCACACCTCCGCCTGCTCTTTCCGTCATACGCCAGCAGAAATTTGTGCCAAGGGAGCGACTCACACGCCTTTGTTAGAATCAAACATAGATATGAGTCGTCTTCGCATTTCCGCCATTTCTTATCTGAATACTGTGCCCTTGATGTGGGATTTCGAGCACGGAACCGCCGGGGCGGATTTTGACATCGAGTACACCATTCCCTCGTCTTGCGCTGCCGCTTTGCTGGCGGGTCAGGCTGACATTGGCATCATCCCCGCAGCCGCCTTTACCCAAATTCCTGATCTTGCGATTTTGCCCGGAGTCGCCATCGCCGCGCGCCGCCCGGTTCGCTCAATCCTTTTGGTCAGCAAAGTTTCGCTCGACAAGATCTCCCGCGTTGCACTCGACACATCCTCGATGACTTCGGTCGCGCTCACGAAAGTTCTGTTCGAGCGTTGGATGGGTGCGGACCGCGCCTTCACTCCGATGGCTCCGGACGTCGATGCCATGCTCCGAGACCACGACGCTTGCATGGTGATAGGAGACACCGCCTTGCGCGTGGATCGGAGCCAGTACATCACCTTCGATCTTGCTGAGGAATGGATCCGCTTTACCGGCAAGCCTTTTGTCTTTGCCTTCTGGGCTGTGCGCCGCGCCGCTCTCGACAAAACTACTCTCGATCTGCCGGCGATCTTCCAGGCATCGCGCGACCACGGGCTCGAGCCCGAGAGCCTCGCTCACGTCGCCCGCGAATGGGCTCCACGGCTGGCTCTTTCAGAAGCCGACATCCAGCACTACCTTACCGAAAGTATTCACTACCGGCTCGACGCGGGATGCATCGAAGGCCTGCAACTCTTTTACAATTACGCGCAGGAGTGTGGCGTGCTGCCGGAGGCTCCGCCGTTGCACTTCGTCGAGGCCGACCGGTTTGTAAACACGTAGCCCCGGCGGGATTATTCCGGGCGCTCGATCCTCTCAGTAAAGGACCCGGTTGATCTTTGGCTTCGTACTCGCCTCCAAGTTGTGGAACTGGGTTCGCCACCTGGGTGGACCGGGACTCGTAGTCCTCGGTCTTGCTGACAACTCAGTCATTCCATTGCCCGGCAGCATGGATGTGCTCACCATCTGGCTCACGGTGCACCATCACAGCCTGTGGTGGTATTACGCGGCCATGGCGACCGCCGGCTCCGTGCTCGGCGGCTACATTACATACAGCATCGCCGCTCGTGGCGGAGAGGCTGCGATCGAACGCAAGCTCGGCCCGCGTCGCGCGAAGAAGTTTTATCGCCGCTTCGAACACTGGGGATTCGGCGCGATTGCGGTTCCTGCCATCCTGCCGCCACCTTTCCCCTTCGTACCATTCCTTCTGGTGGCGGGAGCTCTGCAATATTCGCGCGGGAAGTTTCTCGCTGCACTTGCTCTGGGACGCGCTCTTCGGTATGGAATCCTTTCCTACCTGGGCGTCATCTACGGTCGCCAGTTCCTCCGCTTCTTCAACAAGAACACCAAGGCCACGATTGGGGTACTCGCGGGGATGACGGCTATCGGTATCGGGGCTGCCCTCTGGGGCTATTTCAAGATGCGAAAACAAGGTGGGCAGAAGCCCGCCCGCGATGCAACGGCCACTACCTAACCGGGCACTTCGGGCGGCAGGAACTTCGCGGCTCAGTTAAAATAATTGCAGGGGCATGTGACCAAAATCTATGGCTCTCAGCAACCAGCAAGCTCTTGAGATGTTCGAGTCTGACGACCTGATCGGAATCGGCATGGAAGCCGACGCGGTTCGCCGAAAGTTGCACCCCGACGGGATGGTCAGCTACATCATCGACCGCAACATCAATTACACGAACTTCTGCACCGAATACTGCACATTCTGTGCCTTTTATCGGCCCCTCAAAGGGCCCCAGGCCAACGAGGGATACATCCTCGAGTTCGAAACTATCTACGACAAGATTGCCGAGACCGTCGAGCTCGGCGGCACCGGCGTACTCATGCAGGGAGGCCTGCACCCCGATCTGAAAATCGACTGGCACGAGAAGATGCTGCGCGGCATCCGGCAGCGCTTTCCGAAGGTCCACCTCCACTGCTATTCCGCTTCGGAAATTCTGGCAATCGCGGAGTACAGCAATCTTTCGCTGCGCGATACGATTGCGCGCCTTCGCGACGCGGGACTCGACTCAATCCCCGGTGGCGGCGCCGAAATTCTCGACGACGAAGTCCGCTACAAAATCGCCCGCCTCAAGTGCCTGACTGAAGACTGGATCAGCGTGCACCGCACCGCCCATCAGCTCGGCATGCGCACAACTGCCACGATGATGTTTGGGGTCGGCGAAGACTTCAAGCATCGCATTCACCATTTCCAGAAACTCTATGAATTACAGGAAGAAACTGGCGGCTTTACCGCGTTCATTCCGTGGAGTTTCCAGCCCCAGAATACCGCCCTCGGCGGCCGTAAGTGGGATGAAGCGACTGCAGTCGAATATCTGAAAGTCCTGGCCATTTCGCGGCTCTATCTCTCGAACTTTCTAAACGTTCAATCCAGCTGGGTTACGCAAGGTTTGAAAGTTTGCCAGATGGGCTTGCGCTTCGGCGGCAATGACGTAGGCTCGGTGATGCTCGAAGAAAATGTTGTGCGCGCGGCAGGCGTGACGAATTGCACAACCGAGGAAGAATTGCGGCGCATCATCCGCGACGCCGGCTTCAAGCCGGTGCAGCGCGATACGCTCTACCGCACTTATTTTCTGAACTAAATCCCCTTTCTCCGCTATGGCGGACGTCCGTATGAAACTGCGCTTGGTCACGATTCAATTCGGGATCCTCTGCGCATTGCTGGCAGGTGGACCGACTGACTTGCCTGCCGACGAGTCCGCCCGCGCTTCCCTCGCCGGCCGCGTCGTCAAGGAACCCGGCGGCGAGCCAATCAAGAAGGCGGTCATTGAACTGATCCGGGAGGCGGCGGGCGAATCTACGCACAACTACACCGCCACGTCTGACGGCGAAGGCAATTTCGAAATCCATGAGATTCTGCCCGGCCGGTACCGCATCCTGATCGAGCGCTCAGGTTACGTTTTCGTCGATGCCAGGCATCATGCGAGCGATGCGGCAGCCCTTTCCTTCGAGCGCGGTCAAGCCCTGAGTGATCAGGTTTTCCGAATGCTCCCCACCGCGGTTGTGACCGGACGGGTCCTAGATGAAGATGGCGACCCGATGCCCGGAGCCAACGTGGCCGT
>Ga0210406_10008854_pt1 | contig 10049 bp, 10 predicted proteins | sample IncBWC30MmetaG_FD_155454 | JGI IMG/M metagenome (GOLD analysis project Ga0210406, IMG submission 155454) | Forest soil microbial communities from Barre Woods Harvard Forest LTER site, Petersham, Massachusetts, United States - Inc-BW-C-30-M | ecosystem: Environmental > Terrestrial > Soil >... | reverse complement strand
AAATTTCCCAAGCTACCCGCCGGCAACGGTGCCGCTTTTCGTCGCGGACGTGACTTCGCAGCTTGGCTTGGCGTTGTGCCACGCCAGTATTCCACCGCGGGTAAGCAGAAGCTGTTCGGGATGAGCAAGCGGGGCAACGTGTATCTCCTTCGCATGCTGATCCACGGTGCTCGCGCGGTTCTGTTTCGCGTCAAGTACTACACCGGAGGATTCGGGCAGTGGGTGCACCGGCTGGCCCAGCGTGCTCCGCGCAATAAGGTCGTGGTGGCCATTGCGAATAAACTGGCGCGTATCGCCTGGGCCGTGTTGTCCAGCGGTCGAGACTATCGACATCAACCGCTGCAGCAACTGGCGGCCGCTTGATGGCCGGGAAATGACGCTGCGCTTGGAAAGCACACAACGCCTTCCACTTTTCCACCGCCACGACGACGAAGTTTGAATGGAACGTTCCACCAAGGTCTGCTGAGGAGAGAAGGAGACGAAAGAACAGTCCAACGGCGTGTCGGAAAACCTGGTAGCGAAAATGCGTCCCTAGTGACCGAGGGATTTATAAGGACCGACACGTGCGGATCATCATCAAGTGCCCGGAGAGCGATTCTCCACTAAGAGACCGGATACATTTACGCGGACTATCCCTTCGCTCAACTTCATTCCTCTTGCAGTTCGGCGGCGGACCATACATTATCGCCAACAATTCACTTTGTCGCTACGCGAGGAACTCAACAGCGCCTGTTTCGAGGTTATACATCGCGCCTGCAATCTTGATGCTGCCGGCAGATTCGAGATCTCGTAACACAGGGCTCCTTTGGCGAACGTTGGCGATCGTCATAACAACGTTCTCTCGTGCTACAGCGTCTACGAATGCGTAGTTCTTGGAGGAGCGCTCCCCCGTGTAACGAGTGGCTTCAACAGCCGGACGGATCTTTGATAACAAAGCCGTGAGATTGCCAAGTTCTACCCCATCAATGACTCCCTTGATAGCGCCGCAGTTGGTGTGGCCCATGACAAGCACGACCTTCGAGCCTGCCACCTTGCAAGCGAATTCCATGCTGCCCAATACGTCCTCGTCAGCAACGTTGCCCGCCACGCGACCGCTGAAGATATCGCCGATGCCAAAGTCGAGAATCAATTCGGCGGGTGCTCGTGAGTCAATGCAGCTGAAGACAACGGCGGCAGGATACTGTCCCTTCGCAGTCGCCTTAGCTTCGCGCATGAGATCGCGATGCTGCGGTTTGCCTGAACGGAAGCGTTCGTTGCCAGCTTTCATGTGCTGGATGACTTCGTCCGGCGTCATCTTGTCACGCTGCTCCTTCGTGAGGTCTGCGTGGGCCAACACGGTTCCGAGGCTTGCCCCTACTACCCCGACAGCGGCCGCAAGGCCGACGGCCTTGCAAAAGTCCCGGCGGTCAACTCGATCTTTTCCGTCAATTAATTGAGAATGCTGCATCGGTGCGCTCCTTCGCTTTGCGCCTGGATTGTATCCCGATGATGGGCCACCTACAAGTACCTGCTGTAAACAGACGGGATGAGAAGGTCGATCCCCGATCACGATGGCGATAAGCTACCGTTGATCAACGCACTCAAAGGTGCAATCAGAGAATAAGGAGATCGACCTTCTCATCCCATCTGTTTACAGCAGCTATCACACCCTACGGCAGCACGGTGTGCGAGCTGCAACCGCACCCGGCGCGGGCACCTTGCGTCCCGGAGGATGATGCCTTTGGAGAAGAGACTCTGGCATACACTGTGTCCGTGGGAATGCCGAGTTTGGCCAAGATGTGCGAAATGAACGGCACCATATCGTTACTCGCGATCTCGCTGTTAATGCTGGTTGCTGTGCTCGCATTCGCAATCCTAACTGGGTTCGCTCCTTATGGTTCTCCTGCGGAAGTCATCGAGACCTTCTACTCCGCGTGCAACAGCGGCAATTATTCGGTTGCGGAGAGGCTCCTTGTGCCAGAGGCCAATTGGGTGTTGACTCACCACATTGGCGCCGTTGACGGAGGGCTGCGAGGAATCTGCGATGAGGTAACTAAGCAGGGCCATCTGCAGAAAGTCAAAATTATCCAACAGGAAGTCCGTGGCGAACTAGCACAGGTTCGCTACATGCTCTACTACGCGGACGGCAGTGCCCTGGAAGAAAGTCAGGGGCTAGTCTTGAAACGTTGGGTTTGGAAAATCGCACCCTAGCAGGCTGCGGAAAAATGGACTCCGCGACTTAGATTCTCTCCAGTCTCAGTGATTTTGTGATTCGGGAAGGGTTCTGGCTACATACGCTGGTGTCCCGCAGATTCATTTTCGGGCCTTGCGAGCACACTGCGACCTCAGCTTACGTCGCTTGCATCGTCAGATTCCGCAGACGGACTAAGTTATAAGCAGCCGCGGCAAAGGTGAAGACCCATCCCACATTGAAGACCCCGCGATGCCGAACCTTCCGCAACAGAGCGATCGTCTTCAGCCATCCGAAGCACTCTTCAACGCGTTTCCTTTTCCTCTGACTGATGGCATATCCAGCATGCTGCGTCGTGCGAGCATCGATGGCGCTTCCACCAGGTCGCTCCAGGTTTTGGGCCACGTGCGGCGTGACCTTTAAGTTTCGGCACTCGGCCACGAAATCCGCCGTGTCGTATGCCTTGTCGCCGCCCACGGTCACCTGCTTCGATCCCGGAATCTGTTCCAGCATCACCAGCGCCGCATCGCGTTCTGCCGTTCCGTTGGCCTCGAACACCTCGGTGTTCACGATTAGTCGGTTGCGGTTCTCCACCAGCAGATTCCCGTTGTAACTCAGCTTCGCTTCTTTGCCCTTGCCTTTGCGTGCCATCTTCGCATCCGGGTCCGTCTTCGATTGGTGCGTCTGGTTCGACCGCTTCTCCCCGTGGAAGTCCACCGTCGCATTTCCAGGATCGTCCGGCGGAACGGCGCTCTTGGCATCCTTGCGTTGATAACTCTTCACACTCGCCCACGCTTCCAGTAGCGTTCCATCCACGGTGAAATGCTCGTCCGAGAGCAGACTCCGCTCGCGTGCCTGCTGCAGCACGGCTTGGAAGAAGGCTTCGGCAATGTCCCCATCGAGCAGGCGCTCACGGTTCTTGGTGAACACGGTCACATCCCAAATGGCGTCATCCATGTTCAAGCCCACGAACCAGCGGAACAGCACATTGTAGTCGAGCTGTTCCATCAGCATCCGTTCGCTGCGCACCGAGTGCAGCGCTTGCAGCAGGAGCGATCGCAACAACTTCTCCGGAGCAATCGAGGGGCGTCCAGTCTTGGCGTACAGCTTGTTGAACCGTGGCTGCAGATCCCGCAATGCCTCATCGGTCATGGCACGAAGCAAGCGCAAAGGATGGTCCTGCGGCACTCGCCGCTCCGGGCTGACAGAGCTGAAGACCTCCAACTGCTGCTCGTCTTTTCCGCGCATGCTTTCTTGTTATCAGATTGTGTTGTGGAAACAAGAGAGTTTTCCGGTACTGGGCAGCTTCCTTGAAACCTATCTCTTCGACAGCTATTGCCTTGTTCTCAACGGAACCGTCCAGCACAATGACGCTTGCAGCGAGGAACACTATGCTCAACGCGCTACCCGCACCCATTCTGCTGGACATCGCGATAATCTTCACAGCGCTATCGTGGGGACTCGGGCTTTACCTGGTTGACAAACGGGTGTACATCTTTGCTTCGCTCGCCGTTGGTTGTTTTGTGTGCCTGTTCGGGTACAGTGGCGAGAGTCTGGGTGCGCCCCCCTGGGCAGTGGTCGCCGCCCCGGTTCCGTTGGATCTGCTGCTACTCTGGTATGTCTTAAGAAACCCACGAAAAATGGCGGTGGCTTACGTGTTGATCTGGGCAATCTACATCGTTATCCACATACTTCTCAGTGCCTTGCTTCGTTACGACTCCCTGATTCCCGCTTGGAGACTGCATTCATGAGCTCATGAACCCCGACTTCGATTGTTGGCAAGAGACTTCCTTTTGATCACTTCGAATCGCGTTCTTCCGCAACCTGCTAGAGCGACATGGTTCGCGAGAGGTACTGCGACTTATGCCTGTGAACAAGGTGAAGCAGCCTGGTTACAACAGTTGCTTACAACAGTTGCCGTCTAGCCGTGATTCAGAGACCTTCGCTACTATTCTCGTTGCATGGGAGGAGTTCCTGAGCTACATCTTATGGCCCTTCTGGATTCGGAACTTCGCAAGGTAGGGCGCAGCTCGGCTGTGGCGACCGGACCGTCTTGGTTTTGCGTGAGACCCTAAAGGCGAGTGAGATACCAAAAATCTCATTCGTGTCCCAGCCACTGGGCAGGTTAACCGACTGTATTAAGTAGTAAGGCCGAACAGAAAACGAATCGGCAATGGGCAGTCGTACTCCCACCTGCAAGCGGTTCTGGGTGTAACTGCTGCCGCCGTTGGCGAAGGGATTGTTTCCGGCAACAATAAAGAACTCATTGTTCACGACCAGCACTGGCTGCCGCGGCATGCGGAGCGGTAAGGTGTATTCGACGCCCGGGCGAAATCGAAGACGTGCCGACGCAGGCCGGTTATCAGGAAAGCGTCCCTCGATGAGCGTGCGGAGTGTCGGCCGCCACGGGCCACGGGATGTGCTCAGCGTGAGATTAAGCTGCAGCCGGTTTTCGTAAGCGATGGTGGGATTCCCAGGAAAGCGTTGGTAACGATAAATCGGTATCAATGTGAACCACGGGCGCAGACGGAAGGCAATGCCACCTTGAACGAAGTACTCGAACAGGTTGGACGCTCCCTCGTCGAACCGCTCGTGGAACTCGACATCCAGAGATTTATTCGCCGACAGGCCAGTGGAAATTCCCTGATCGAGCCAGAGGCCTATCTGCTTTTCATTTTCGGGGTCTTCGGGCTCGTTTTGTTGCTGCGCCCTAGCCGGGGCTGGCAAGAGGCAACTGCACAGCACAGCAATGACGCAGAGTATGCGCCGCATCGTCATCCACCTCTGTGGAATCGTCTCCAGCGCTCCGGGGAGCAATTCCGCTGTTCGTCCGAGCGGAACCAGGACTTCCAGTGCCGTTTCGCAGACACGTGCAGAGGGGTTGCACCCTTTCAGCGTGCGCACGTGACTGCGAGCAAAGTCAAATTGGCTCTACCGATTGCTTGGGGCGATCGTAGCCCTAGCTGTTGTCGCGCCCGCATCAGACGTCGCGACCGATTCACTTACGGGCCGGCAAGATGGCCGGCTGCTGAAGGCGAAATTCGAGTAGACTCTCGCTCGGTATCGAGAGTTGCTCCCCCTTTTTGGAAGCGGCGACGGCTGTTCCACCGGCAGCACCGGCAAGCGCACCAATCCCAGCCCCCTTTCCTCCTCCCGCTATCCCGCCGATGAGGGCTCCCAGTCCCGCGCCGCCAACAGCTTTTTTCGCCGTCTTTGAGCCTTCTCCGCTCCCTTTGACCTCATACGTGCTGGATAGAAGCGGATAGGCTGTGCCGTTAATCACGATATCGGTCAGCTCCAGCGTCAGTTGGGAACTGCCTGACATTCTGCCGGCGGATGAAGCCGAAGCGAGACGGCCGTAAACTGTCGTGCCTCTCGGGGCCACCACCAAATCCACGGCTTGCAGATTGGTCTCGAGGGTCGCGGTGAACCGATAGCCCGCCTTTTGTTTGGTGGAATCCACAGAATCGATCATTCGTATCAGGATCCGCGTTCCGGCCGGAACGCTGACTGTTTCTGTTTTCTGCGCTGCGGCAGTTGCCAGCCCCGCCAGGATTGTTGCGGCCCAAATAATTCCATTTCGCATTTCTTCTCTCCTCTTCCCGGAATTTACGAGCCTTGCCCAACAATCGGCAATGAAGAAGTTACTTGGAGATCGATGATCAAGAGCAATTGGTGTTCGACCTGAACAAAACGTGCCGCCGTAGTTGCCCCAAGTGCCTGTTTGACGCGGTCATAGTATTTCGCGAGGATGTCGGATCGCTGCTTTTCATATGCCAACGAATTCTGAATCAGCTCGTCAGCCTTCTCATCGGTCATCTCCGAGTATGTGCGCGAATACTCTTGAATATTCGCCACTCTTAAGTCATTCACTTTTGTCAATTCCGTATCGTACTCGCTATAGAGGGGCCAGAATCTTGCTGCATCAGCCGCACTCAATTGCATGACCGCGCCCATCATCTCGGCCTTTTGCTGCCGCACGTCGGAGCGTAGGAGCTCGATGTATGCTTGGATATTCTTGCTCTGATCATCTGCGTTTGGCGATGCGCTGGCCTGCGTCCCGTTTTTTTTTGGTTGCGTGTTGTCTTGGGACGACGCGACCGAGACAAAAGCAAGCAACGTCAAAACCAGGATCCAAGCTGCTGTCTGTTTCTTCATCTCGTATCCTCCATGGAAAATACGGGTTAATTGCGCTTCATCACTCATCGGGAAGTCGCTCTTCGTTTCTCACTGCCGTGCAGCATTACTGGTGTACGGGTGGTGTATATCTACTTTGCCTGTTCCTCTACTGCCCATTTTAACGCCCCGCAATCCCGACAACGAAAACCACAAGAATCGTAAACCATCCATCGCTCAAGTCCCATTTCGCAGCGTGCGATTTCAAGGGCTACTCGATTCAATGCGTCGCTTTACCCTTCAATTTAGGTTCATTGAACGGAAGATCGACTGTCATTGGGCTGTGGTCGGAGATCGGATCTGGCAGACAATTGTTCAAATCGCTCATCGTTCGGGCGAAGTGCGGCTCAAAACGATAGGGTCCTTTCAGATCCCGAGGGTTCTCTAGATCGGATTTCACGAAGATCCAATCGAGTTTGAACTTGGCCACGCGAACCTTTCCCCAGACCAGCTCAGCCACGAACGTAGGAGCGAATCCGGCACTTCCGCGCTCGTTGGAGTCTGCTAACGTCGCGGATTTTCCATTTACAGTCCGCTCGGGAACGCCGCGGAAATCGAAAGCATGGCCATCTGCAAAACGAAAGCGCTCCATTGTGGAGAACAGTCCGCGCTCTAGATTTGGAGATGCACCGGGAATATTCGCCGACGTGGGGTCGATGCGGTATTGGATGCCGGATAGCTTAGCTGCTGTCTTTGCGCCGCTATAAACCATCCCGACACCCGTTGCCCACTGAACCCCCTTTGTAGTCCAGAAGTCTACGCTTCCGTAACGCTTATAGAGCATCCTCTCCACGCTAGTAGGGGTTGAGTCGCTACCGGTAGTATTGAAATCGCCGGCCACTATGACCGGATGGGAAAAATCGTGGACCTCCTTCAACAGTTCTTTCATTTGCTGTCGGCGGATCTTAGGCTTCGCCCGGTTCTCCAAGTGAGTGGATACAACAGTGACGGTATGGCCCGGGGCCTCCGGCACGTCTAGATCGACCAACAGCATCGAGCGTTGCCCCCGGCGTACCTCGCGCATTAAATCTTCACCAATCAGAATGGCCGCTTTTCGCTTGCCCTTTTCCAGCGGGCGGACGTTGTTCTCTTTAAACCAGTCGTATCCGTCTGTGAATGGAATCAGTTTTGCCGAACGGATAGGGTAGCGTGAGAGCACCGCATTTCCATGCAGCGCCCGCAGACGGTCTTTGTCAATCTTGAACTCTTCGAGAAGTTGCTGGCGAGATTGCTCGTCCTCGCCGGCGTCGAAGGTATCAGTCGCCAGCTGCTTGGAATCGATCTCCAGAAATTCCACGCCGTAGGCCCAATTCATGTTGAGGGTCTCCCCCAGCTCGCGAATGACCTCTCGGTATTGGGTTCGCTTCACCCCCCAATCGACTTCGTTCAAAATCCATACGTCGGCAGCTCTCAAGATTTCAATCTGCAGCGGTATCTTCTCTAAACCCACACCTCTGATCCTCTGGCCACTCTCCTTTGCATGTTTACGCTCTTCGACGACCTTTGCCATGAACCGTTCCTTATCGGTAAGAAAAAGTTGAATATCGTCGAGTTCGAGTCCCCGCTCAATGTTCCAAAGAGCAACGCGAAGCGTAGGACCCAGCCCCTGTACTTCGAGTGGGCGCGGCCTTTCGCCACGGTAATGGGCCTCATTGTTAATGAAAGGAGTCGTCGTGATGACATGAAGCTTGTCCGCCAGCTCGGGACTGAGCTCTTGGCGCGATCCAAGCTGAACAAGTTCGTCGTACGAGAACAACTGAGGTTTCGAATCTTTCGTGTAATCCTCTGCCAGAACTGACGCTACTCCGGCCAAGGCCAGATAAACGCTTACCAGAAAGCGAACCCAATTTATTGCTTTCACCCGTCTGTTCCTTCGATTGGTAACAACTTTCATGCTGTGCCGCAGCCCCTCTGCAAGGAAGGCAGTTTCTTTCGGGTTTCCAGCGTGAAAAGGTTAGAATCACCGCTCTACATCACGGGAGAGATTCAGAGGCTTGGCCGCTCATGTTGTTGCAGGGTTCCAATTGACCTCCCCGCTGAAGTATGGGCGACTATGTGGACTGAGATATTACCGGAGCCGAACCTAGACAGTCGTGACTACATTCCATGGCTTTGCGCCACAAAATAGTTCAGCTTTTGTCACTATCATCTCGGACGGACGTTTACCGCCTTGATGTACTGATTCCCGTAGCTCTCGATTTCATAGTGCCCCTTCTTTTTATCGAACCGAATCTTCGCTGCAACCATAATTTGGCCGCTTCCTTCACCCTTTTCGTTCAACTTGACTTGCAGAAATCCAAATGGATAGTCGGTCGTCCGACCGCCACGATACAGCTCGACAAACGGCATATTGCGAGCGGTCACGACCGTTATGATCGTTTCGGATCCTTCTTGCCGCTTCCGCGCTACGGCAAGCTGGTTCCCTACGGTACCGGTTGGGTTGATTCGTCCTACGTCAACTTTTTCCATGGCTCTGCGGAGCGCGTCCGGACCTTTCTCTTTCAACAGCGTTGCCAGCTGGTCAACTTCAACATCACTGGTGAATCGGTTAACCCTGAAGTCAAAGCCAATTGACTTGGCCCCTACTGCGCCCCCGGTACCTAGCGCTGTGCCGCTATACGCTTCCTGTTTCGTTTGTTCTTTTTGGCACAGGAGGGGCGAGATGAGCAAAGTCACTCCTACGATCAGCATGGCTATCTTTTTCACGTGTTAGCCTCCAGCATTCAACTTAAGTTGTGAATGCGCTCAATCCACTGCTGAAAAACACTGCAAACAGCACCAGAGCTCCTAGACCAGCGATGGGGGTCGCCATCACAACAACTTGAGAACGAGGCAATGTGGGATGATCCTAAGCAATACCGGATTCTCTACTACTGTAAGTAGTAACAGTTCCATCGGTTGTAGGGAACGCACTGCGTGACAGTCTTCAAAAAGAGGCGAACGTCTCGAAAGCAATCAATTATCTCAACGAACGTGGTGACGATTTACCGCCAACCGAGGGCTGGAGCGACCGTAGTCAGAATTGCCTCAATGACATGGGCATTGTAGGAAACACCTAGTTGATTTGGAATGGTTAGCAATAGCGTGTCGGCTTCCGCGATCGCCTCGTCTTTCCTGAGCTGCTCAATGAGAATATCCGGCTCAGCAGCGTAGCTGCGGCCGAAGATCGCCCGCGTGTTCTCAGCACGGATGCGCTTATAGGAAGTTCGAGGACGAAGGAACTAACGCTTCTCTATACAGGCGAACGCCACTGCATTTCTGCAGTGTGAGCGGCCTGAGACATAGGTAACAGAACGTACCGGACACATCTGTTTCAGTGGGGGAAACGCGTTTTGCCCATAAATGGATTACGAAAACGGTATTCGAAAAATGATGGGCGGTACAAGCTTTTCATGCTAGAGTGATGTTGTGAAGCGCCTGCTTCAATTTCGATCGTCATTACGACTCAGTCCATCCCGACTGAGTTATTAACTCCTGCACAATTTATAGCTTCAGGCCCGTGGCGGAACAGGCATACGCAGCTGCCTCAAGAGCAGCCTTCTTGTGGGTTCAACTCCCACCGGGCCTACCAGAATTCTGTCGTTCTTTGACAATTCAACGGAGGGTGGGCGGACGGTAAGGCCCTTGTTTGCTAAACAAGGGTTCTCGCAAGAGGCTAACGGGTTCAACTCCCGTACTCTCCGCCACGCGGAAGGTACTGCTG
>Ga0210406_10008851_pt1 | contig 10050 bp, 10 predicted proteins | sample IncBWC30MmetaG_FD_155454 | JGI IMG/M metagenome (GOLD analysis project Ga0210406, IMG submission 155454) | Forest soil microbial communities from Barre Woods Harvard Forest LTER site, Petersham, Massachusetts, United States - Inc-BW-C-30-M | ecosystem: Environmental > Terrestrial > Soil >... | reverse complement strand
AACGCGGACGGAAGCGTGGACAGCGTTACGCCGCTCTTCTACGATCCGGCGAACATGAACGCGGCGAGGAACGCGATGGCTCCTGGTTTGATTGAAACGATCGTGCCGCCCGCCACCGCCTTGCAGGCGTTGGAAATTACTTCCTATGCGGTATTGCCCAACGGCAGCCAGAAAATGCTGCAATACGTGGTAAGGCCCCTGGTGGCGTTTCCAAACCTCACCGCCCAAGGATTTACCGCCGCACTCACGCTCGCTGGAAACAACGTGACCTTTGACGGGCCGGGCAGCACCAGTTTCTTTATTCAAGGCCAGGACAGCCCCCAATGCGCTCCCCAGTCGCCGATGGTGCCGGCAATCGGCTTCACGAATGCCTCTGTAAGCGATACATCGAGCAGCAATATCACCGCCGGGGCAACGCCAGCGTCAAATTATTTGGGCATGCCAAATAACCCGCCGCCCCCGCCCTCACCCCCGCCCACTACGCCGTCTTCCGGAAGCATAGCGGACGTTGGCAATACGAATGGATTGAAGATGAATTGGAATTGGCTGACGCCGAGCGGCCTGGATGCAATCGTCCAGGACATTACCAATAATGCTGATTCGGTGATCTCCGGCCCGGCGTCCCCCAGCAGTTTTCCATCGGGGATGTCCGCAAGTCATCCGATGACGATCGTGGTGAACGGGGATCTGGACCTGAACGGGTGGCACAACACGGGCTATGGACTGCTGCTGGTGACCGGCACGCTGAAGTACGACCCGGATGCGACCTGGGAGGGCGTGGTACTCGTGATCGGGCAGGGAAGCTTTGTTTCCACAAGAAGCGGCAGCGGAGGAATTGACGGCGCGGTGTTTGTCGCCAAGACTCGCGATGCCGCGGGAACTCTGTTGGGGAGCCTGGGCGCGAGTTCCTTCAGCCAGACGGGTGGCAGCAGTTCCGGGCGCGGCATCTATTACAACAGTTGTCTCGTGAGGAGCGCCATGGGACCAATCACCTACAAAGTTATTTCCTTCCGGGAAATTCCGCTGGCCAATTAAGGTGCTTCTCCCTCTGGTATTACAGCGAAGTTTCGCAAAAATGACCGGACAGCGGTGGCGCGGTATACTAAAACAATGGGTCACACTTCGAGAGAGCCGCAGATTCACGGCACAACGGTTTTGTGCGTCCGGAAGGAAAGCAAAGTTGTACTGATCGCCGATGGGCAGGTGACCATGGGCGATCACGTTATCAAGCACACCGCCAAGAAAACGCGACGTCTGTATAACGACAAGGTCGTTGCGGGATTTGCCGGCTCGACCGCCGACGCCATCTCTCTATTCGAGCGCTTCGAAGGAAAGCTGCAGGAGCATTCGGGGAATCTGCAAAAGGGATCGGTGGAACTTGCCAAGGAGTGGCGCAAGGACCGCGCGCTGCGGCACCTGGAAGCGCTGCTGATCGTGGCCGATTCGAAAGCGACCTTTGTGCTTTCCGGGAACGGCGACGTGATCGAACCCGATGACGGCCTTTGCGCCATTGGCTCCGGCGGAGTTTATGCGCTGGCCGCTGCGCGCGCGATGATGAAGCACACCAAGCTACCGGTCAAGGACCTCGCGCTGGAGGCCATGCGCATCGCCAGCGAAATTTGCATTTACAGCAACGCGAACTTTACCGTAGAAGAGATCTAGGGGAAACGCCGGAATCGTCTCCTCCGGCGAAGGCAAGGAATCGGACTTTCATGGCTATCAAGACTGATAAAGAGATTACATTGTTTCCCGGCGGCAACGGCAGCGTGCCAACGGAAGAAGGCGAGTTGCTTCCGGCGCTGGATGACATGACGCCGCGGGAAATCGTCGTGGAGCTCGACAAATACATTGTCGGGCAGGCGGCGGCGAAGCGGGCCGTGGCCGTGGCTTTGCGGAATCGCGTTCGCCGGCAAAAGTTGCCGCCGGAGATTGCCGAAGACGTGTTGCCGAAAAACATTCTGATGATCGGGCCCACCGGCGTGGGCAAGACGGAAATTGCGCGCCGCCTGGCGCGGCTGGCGGGTTGCCCGTTCGTTAAGGTGGAAGCTTCCAAGTACACGGAGGTCGGCTACGTGGGCCGCGACGTGGAATCGATGGTTCGCGACCTGGTGGAAACATCCATTGATATGGTGCGCGAGGAGAAATTGGACGAAGTGGCGGACCGCGCGGAGCAAGCCGCGGAGGAGCGCGTGCTCGACCTGCTGCTTCCGCCGCAGGTGGAGGCCCCGGGAACGCCGGAGGCGGAACGCGCCGCACAACGGGAGCAGACGCAGCGCACTCGGGAAAAGCTGCGCGTGCAATTGCGCGAGGGCAAGCTGGACCAGCGCATGGTGGATCTCGAGGTTCGCGAGCGCGCCATGCCCTCTTTTGAAATTATTTCCAATCAGGGCGTCGAGGAAATGGACGTCAACCTGAAGGACATGCTGAGCGGCTTTTTCGGGCAGCAGAAGAAAAAGCGGAAGATGAGCGTGGCGGACGCTTTCGAATACCTGATCCAGGAAGAAGAGAACAAGCTGATTGATATGGACCAGGTGACACGCATCGCCGTCGAGCGCGCCGAGCAGATGGGCATCATCTTCGTCGACGAAATCGACAAGGTCGCCGGCCGCGAATCGGGCCACGGTCCGGACGTTTCCCGCGAGGGCGTGCAGCGCGACATCCTGCCGATCATCGAAGGCACAACGGTCAACACCCGCTACGGCATGATCCGCACCGACCACATTTTGTTTATCGCCGCGGGCGCGTTCCACGTCACCAAGCCGTCGGACCTGATTCCCGAGCTGCAGGGCCGCCTGCCCATCCGCGTGGAGATGCAGTCGCTGAGGGAAGAAGACTTCGTCCGCATTCTCACCGAGCCGAAGAACGCGCTCATCAAGCAATACATCGCGCTGCTCGAAACCGAAGGCGTGAAGCTGCAATTTACCGAGGATGCCGTGCTGGCCATCGCGCGCTTCGCCACCAGCGTTAACGAGCAAACGGAAAACATCGGCGCTCGCCGCTTGCATACCATTCTCGAAAAAGTCCTGGATGAGCTTTCCTTCGAGGCACCCGACCTCAAGAAGAAAAACGTGAAGATTGACGCGGCGTACGTCAACAAGCAACTCGCCGATATCGTGAAGAACCAGGATTTGAGCCGTTATATTCTCTGAACTCTGAAAACTGAAATTGGAAAATGGAAAATAGATCAGGGACGCCATTTTGCCTTCAAAATCGCCCCGCGCAGTCCGTTTGCCTGTTCTATTTTCTAATTTCTGTTTTCCTGCTTACGGCGGGCTGCGGCGCCCCCGGCGAGCCGCTGCCGCCCACCCCGCCGATTCCCCAGCCCATCATTGATCTGGCCGTCAAGCAAGCCGGCGACGGCGTGTTGCTCACTTTCACGATGCCAGGGAAGAGCACGCTCGGCGAAAAGCTGCAGCAGGTGCCGTCGTTTGAAGTGTTGCGCGGAACATTGCAGGCCGATGGGACGCCGGACCCCAAGTCGTTTCGAGTGGTGGATACCGTGCCCGGAGCGCTGGTGGGGCGCTATTCACAGCGAGGCCTGGTGCAGTTTGTCGATCCGGTTTCGCCGTCGGATCCCCAGCTTCGTTCCGGCCAGCCGTTCGTCTATCGCGTGCGCACACTTCTTTCCGCGAAGCGTCCCTCTCCCCCTTCGAAAGACGTATCGCTGCGCCTCTATTCGGTCGCCGAACGAATTGCCTCGCTGGACGCGAGCGTGACCGAGCAGGGCATTGAACTGAAATGGCCGGCGCCGTCCCGTACTTCTGCCGGGGAGCCGCTTTCGGGGGTGCAGGGATATCACGTGTATCGCGGTGAGTTGGACCCCACTACGGTCGGCGTTGCGGCCAGCGACCAGCAGCAGGCGAAATGGAAATCGCCCCTGCTTCAGCTTGGAGCCACAACCACAACCGACTACCGCGACTCGGGGTTCGATTACGGGAAGACGTACGCCTACCTGGTGCGCAGCGTTATCGATTCACCTGGCGGAGCGCTCGAATCGAGTGACTCGCCGTTGGCCATCGTGACGCCAAAGGACACGTTTCCTCCGGCCGCGCCGCAAGGCATCGTCGCCGCGATCCAGCCCGGGGCCACTCCCGGCTCCGTGGCGGTGGAACTCTCCTGGTCCATCAATGTGGAATCCGACCTGGCCGGCTACCGGGTTTACCGCAGCGAGCAGGAGGGCGCGCGAGGCGCTTTGCTCACCCCGGATCTCTTGCCGTCGCCCGCCTATCGTGATAACTCTGTGAAGTCCGGCCAGCGCTATTGGTACATCGTAACGGCCGTGGATCGCTCTGGCAATGAAAGCGTCCCGAGTCTTGCGGTGGCGGTAGATGCCGCGCAACCTTCTCGCTGAAGACGTGTTCCTACTAATGAGCGACTGTCTGGTAGGCAGCCCAGCACCATGCCAGCGAACTTCAGCCCGCCGGGTTACCGGTGGTTCCACTTTCTTCGAAACGCCCCCGTTCGCGTCGGGCTTTACACCGGTCTGTGGCTCTCCCTTGTATTTGTGGCGTGGGTTCTGATCGCGAACCGCGTGCCATTTCTGGAGCCGCTAGCGCAGCAGCGCAACGCGGCCGCCACGCTGCTGCTGCTCTTGATTGCTGGCATGCCGGCGGTGCGCTTTCTGCGGGCGCCGACGGATTTGCTGATCTCCGGGCTGCTGGCATGGGGCGTCCTGACGCTGGCGTATCGAATTCTTAGCCTGAATTTTGTTCTTCTCCAGAATTACTACAGCACCTTCCATGTATTTGTGATGGGGGCTGTGGCCTATCTGCTTTTTGCAACCCTCTCGTGGATTGGTATGATTGTGTGGCGGGCGCGAGAAGCTCAGGGTACGCACACCTCCCGCTGAACAGGTTTCCATAAAATGAAATTTTGCCGGTTTGTCCCCAAATCCGCTGGCGTGGCTTCACGAGTTGAACCCTCTTATGGCTTGATCGAAGGCGAAATCATCCACGGCATTTCCGCGCCGCCCTGGGAGAAATGGTCCCGAGAAGAAGGTTCACTGCCAGTGCGGGAAGCGCGATTGCTCGCTCCCGTCGAACCGTCGAAGATCGTCTGCGTGGGGCGAAACTATGCCGCGCACGCCTCTGAAATGGGAGGCGCCGTGCCCAAGGAGCCGATGATCTTCCTAAAGACGCCCTCGTCCGTAATCGGGACGGATCAGCCCATTGTGCTCACCCGCTATTCCAACCACGTGGACCACGAAGCGGAACTCGCTGTGATTATCGGGAAAAGATGCGCGCAACTGAACGATTCGGACGATGCCTTGTCTTATGTTCTCGGCTATACCTGCCTCAACGACGTATCCGCGCGCGATCTGCAGAAAAGCGACGTGCAGTTCACGCGCGCCAAGGGTTTTGACACCTTTTGCCCCGTGGGGCCGCATATCGAGACGCAACTTGACCCGCGCAACGCGCTGGTGGAAGCGCGCGTGAATGGCGCCGTGAGGCAGTCCGGCAACACTTCGCAGATGGTTTACCCGGTGGACTTTCTGATTCGCTGGATTTCGCGCATGATGACCCTGGTCCCGGGCGATGTGATTGCCACCGGGACACCCGCCGGAGTGGGTCCTCTTGTGGCCGGCGACACCGTGGAAATTTCGGTTGCCGGGATTGGCGTGTTGCACAATCCGGTGCATGCCCCAGCTTCCTGACTTCGCAGAGCTTGCCCCCATTCGGTACTATAAGAGGCAGTAGGGAAGCCTAGTGTCCCTCCAAAGCAATCGCTGAGACGGCGGGGCGTTGGACTTCCTCTATCGAACATTCCCACTTTTATGTGCGTAAGGGGTTGAGCGTTGAAAGAATTGCTCGCCGACTGGAAATTGCTGCTCATGCTTGGTGGCGGAAGCCTCGCTGCCCTCGCCTTGATCGCGTATGCTTTCGCCCGGCCCGCGGCTGATCCGGAGGCCGAGGAGCGGAAACGCCGGCTGCATCTGAACCTGATCGGACGAATTGCGGAAGGCCAAGTGGTGGAACTCGCGCAACATCCCGCGCCACCGGCCGAAAAGCGCGGAGGATTTTTCGGCATGCGCGCGCAGCCGCTGGCGGATAACCGGCCGCGCAGCCTGGTCTCCTACAGCTACTCGATTTCCGGGGTGACGTATCACACCGCGCAGGATATCACCGGGCTGGAGAGCCAGGTACGCGTCGAGCGGCTGGTGACGGGATATCCCACCAGCGTGAAGTACGACCCTGCGAATCCCAGCGATTCGATCGTGGTTGCCGACGACTGGTCGGGTCTTCGATAGGATCTCTCGCTCCGGGCAATGCCTCCCTTGTGCATTCTTCTCAGCTGCAAATTAACGCCAGAGCCTGTTCGGTGAAAAAGCCTCGCCGCTTTCAGCTTTGCGCGCGAATGCGTTATGCTTTGGCTGGCCGGAAACGCCGGGCATAGACTGCCTATGAAACAGGTATTTCTTTCCATTTTGACTACGCTGATGATCGTTGCGACGACGCTGAGCGCGATGGTAATTCTGGTGCGCGCGACGCTGTATGTAACGTCGATCGAGTCGCCGCTGTCGCGTGCGGGCGCCATCCTTGCGGAAATACTGCTGGGCGTGGTGCTGCTGCTTGGCACGGTGTGGCTGGCCACTCACGCGGCAGTCCTGATTTTCGCTCCAAAGAGCGACGAGCCCGAGGGAGGGCCTCTTGGCTGATAAGAATCGTACCTGGGAATCGCCCGCGAATGCAGACCGAATGGAGCAATTGCGGCGCATTTCCGCGGAGGCGGAAGCCGGCGGCGGGGCCGAGCGTCGCGAGCGCGAGCACAAAGCCGGAAAACTTTCCGCGCGCGAGCGGATTGAATTGCTTCTCGATGAAGGCACGTTTGAGGAACTCGATAAATTCGTGCGTCATCGCTGCGTGGATTTTGGCTCGGAGGAGCAGCGGCCGGCGGGCGACGGCTTCGTCACCGGATTTGGACGCATCGAAGGGCGGCTGGTGTACGTCTTTGCGCAGGACTTCACCGTGTTTGGCGGGTCGCTCTCGGAAACCAATGCCCAGAAAATCGTGAAGATCATGGACCTGGCGATGCGCAACGGCGCACCGGTGATCGGATTGAACGATTCCGGGGGAGCGCGCATTCAGGAGGGAGTTGCGTCGCTCGCGGGCTACGCGGAGATTTTCTTGCGCAACACGCTGGCCAGCGGCGTCATCCCGCAGATCAGCGCGATTATGGGCCCCTGCGCGGGTGGCGCGGTGTATTCGCCCGCGATCACCGATTTTGTGCTGATGACCCGCGACACTTCGTACATGTTCGTGACCGGCCCGGATGTGATCAAGAACGTCACGCACGAAGAGGTCACGAAGCAAGAGCTCGGCGGGGCCATGACGCACAATTCGACAAGCGGCGTGGCGCATTTTGTTTCCCGCGACGATGCCGATTGCCTGGCGATGGTGCGCGAACTGATTGGCTTTCTGCCGTCCAACAATCTGGAGGATCCGCCGCGCCGCGCTTCGAATGATCCGATCGATCGCCGCGAGGAGTCCTTGAACTCGATCGTTCCGGAAGATCCGCTGAAACCCTACGACATCAAGGACGTGATTCACGCGCTGGTGGATGAGAACTATTTTTTTGAAGTGCACGAGCACTACGCCAAGAATATCGTGGTGGGGTTTGCGCGATTCGACGGGCGGCCCGTGGGCATCGTGGCCAATCAGCCCGCTTTTCTTGCCGGCACGCTGGATATCAACGCTTCCGTGAAGGGCGCGCGCTTCGTGCGTTTTTGCGACGCATTCAACATTCCGTTGATTACGTTCGAAGACGTTCCGGGGTTTCTGCCCGGCACGCAGCAGGAGTATGGCGGCATCATTCGCCACGGTGCGAAGCTGTTGTTCGCTTTTGCCGAAGCCACCGTGCCGAAAATCACGGTCATCACCCGCAAAGCCTATGGCGGCGCGTATTGCGTCATGGCATCAAAGCACATTCGCACCGACGCCAACTTTGCGTGGCCGACCGCGGAAATTGCGGTGATGGGCCCGGAAGGCGCCGTGGACATCGTGTACAAGCGCGAGCTCAGCAACGCGCCCGAAGCGGACCGCGCCGCGCTGCGCAAGGAAAAGATCACCGAGTTTCGCAACCGGTTCGCGAATCCCTTTGTGGCCGCCGAACGCGGCTACATCGACGCCGTGATCGAACCCGCTGGCACGCGCGCGCACATCATCACTTCGCTGCGCGCCCTCGAAAACAAGCGCGACACCAATCCTAAAAAGAAGCACGCCAACATCCCGTTGTAAGTCCGCTCCGCGTCTCGTTCGCTGGTCAACACAAGTTAGGCCGCAGTTCCTCGAGAGGCCGTCACATTTCCGTGTTTGGATTTGCCAGGTACTCCCGGAAACGCCAAAACGCGAACAGGGACTTCTTATTCCGGCACGATACGGAGCGCCCCTTTGCGTCCAGTCCGGTAAACGGAGAAATCCCGGCGGTCCAGGGTGAAAATTGTTCTGATATTTTCGCGCGTCGCCAGGTAAACGAGCATGGCGTCGGCAAACTGCGGGCGGAGACTCCCGTATTTTTTCATGATCTCCGCAACGCCGGCCCCTTCCTTCCCCGCCACAGGAAGTATTTCCACGATACCGTCAGAAATGCTTCGCAATAGTCTCTCGAATGCCCCAGGAGTGCTTTGGAGTAGCCAGGCGGCCTCGGTAATAACCGGCCAGCAAGTCAACAGAGGCCCGTGCAAGCCCTGCACAGTCTGGAGGCAAACCTCGTGATACTGGTCGGTGGATGACAGAATCGCCACCAGCGGGCCCGTGTCCGTTAGCACCCGCACTACTTCCGCTCCCCGAAACCCTTGAAGTATTTCTTGTTTGTGCTGAGATCCCGGGGCGCACCGTTAACGCATCCAATCAATCCCGCTTCTCGCAGAAGATCGAAGGTGGTTTGTTCACTGTGACTCGTAGAAAGGTATAGTTCGAGCGCCTCTCGCACGACCTGCGACTCCCGGGCGCCCGTCGCTATTGAACGCGCTTTCAGCCGCCGGGCGATCCCGCCGGAAACGCGAACGGAAATCCGTTGCGATGCCATGTTGCTCTCCTTTAGCCCACTGTCAGACATTATATCATAAATGTCCGACAGTGAAGATTCTCCGGCGGCGTGCCAACACTGGAAATCTTTCCCTGAGCTCCGGTTTGGGGCTTACGCGGCGCATGCTAAAATTCCCGTGCATTCCAGAAACCCATGTTCAAAAAAATTCTGATTGCCAATCGCGGTGAAATTGCCGTACGCATCCTGAGAGCCTGCCGCGAACTGGGCATCCGGACCGTTTCCGTGTTCAGCGAAGTGGACCGTACGTCGCTCCACGTGCGGCTCGCCGATGAAGCGTACCTGATCGGCCCCGCGGCTTCCCGCGAGAGCTACCTGCGCATCGATAAGCTGATGGATGTGGCAAAGAAATCCGGGTGCGATGCGCTGCATCCGGGTTACGGCTTCCTTGCGGAAAATCCCGCGCTTCCCCGCGCCTGCACGGATGCTGGCATTACGTTCATCGGCCCTTCCGCCGAGGCCATGGAAGCGATGGGCTCGAAGACCGCGGGCAAGCAATTGGCTCGGCGCGCCGAAGTTCCGACGGTGCCTGGCACAAGCGATCCGATTGAAAACCCCGATGAGGCGCAAGCGCTGGCGCAAAACATGGGGTATCCGGTGCTGCTGAAAGCCATCGCGGGCGGCGGCGGGAAAGGGATGCGCGTGGTGCTGAATGATGCTGCGTTTGCGCCGGCGTGGCGCGATGCAGCTTCAGAGGCACTGAATGCTTTTGGCGATCAACGTGTCTTTCTTGAAAAATATCTGGTCGGGCCACGGCACATTGAAATTCAGATTCTTGCCGACGCGCATGGCCGCTGCGTTTCGCTCGGTGAGCGCGAATGTTCCGTGCAGCGGCGCCACCAGAAAGTGGTCGAGGAAGCGCCATCGCCGGTGGTTACTCAGGAGCTGCGCCGCAAAATGGGCGATGCAGCAGTACGCCTGGGCCGCGCCGGCGGTTACGTCAACGCCGGGACCGTGGAATTTCTGGTGGATGCGAACCTTAACTTTTACTTCCTCGAGGTCAACACC
>Ga0210406_10008849_pt1 | contig 10051 bp, 9 predicted proteins | sample IncBWC30MmetaG_FD_155454 | JGI IMG/M metagenome (GOLD analysis project Ga0210406, IMG submission 155454) | Forest soil microbial communities from Barre Woods Harvard Forest LTER site, Petersham, Massachusetts, United States - Inc-BW-C-30-M | ecosystem: Environmental > Terrestrial > Soil >... | reverse complement strand
GGCCTGCTGGCGCGGGCTGGGGCCGAACTCTCGCCCCGGGCCGAGGACGCCGATGTGATCGTGGTCAATACCTGTTCATTCATCGAGAGTGCGCAACAGGAGTCGGTGAATACGATTCTCGAGATGGCTGGACACAAGACCTCAGGGCGGGCGAAAAAACTGGTCGTCGCGGGCTGCCTGGTTGAGCGCTTTCGCGATGAAATCCGCAAGCGCATTCCTGAAGTGGATGCCGTCGTCGGTACCGGGGAGTTGCAGAACATCCTGGCGGCAACTGGCATTGGCCCGGCTCAGGCTCAGAATGTTTCCCCCTTCGTTGTGTTGCAGTCGCGGGCCGAGGGCGACGCACGGGCAGCACAAGGGCGATTCTCTCGCGGCCAATGGGATGGGGCAATTGCGGACCTGCCGAATTATTTGTATGACGATGAGACCCCGCGCATTCTGGCGACTCCGAAATCCACGGCCTACATCAAGATCGCTGAAGGTTGCGATCATCCTTGCACGTTTTGCATCATTCCGCAGTTGCGCGGGCAGTTTCGCTCGCGGCGGTTCGAGTCGGTGGTAGCCGAAGCCGAGCGGCTGGCAGGGATCGGCGTGCGTGAGATCACTCTGATCGGGCAGGATACCACCTGCTACGGGGAAGATTTCGGCCTGAAGGATGGTCTGGCGCTCCTGCTCGACAAACTTGCAAAGATTGAAGACCTGCGCTGGATCCGGTTTCTCTATGCTTATCCCAACAAGATCACGGGCAAGCTGCTGGAGACGATCGGATCCTCAGAGAAGATCTGTTCCTACATGGACGTGCCCTTGCAGCACGCTTCTGCGCCGGTGCTGAAGCGCATGAAGCGCGGAGGCGGAGCGGAATTATTTCTGCGCTCGATCACCAAGATGCGGCGCGCGATTCCCGGCCTGACCTTGCGTACCTCGTTTATCGTGGGCTTTCCGGGGGAAACCGAACAGGAATTTGAAGAGCTGTGCGAATTCGTTCGCGAGGCTCAGTTTGATTGGATGGGAACTTTCTCCTACTCCGACCAGGAGGGCGCGGACGCATATGGATTGGACAAGAAGCTTTCCGTCCGTGAGATTGAGCGGCGACGTAAACAGTTGATGGGAATCCAGCGGCAGATCAGCAAGAAGAAAAAGCGGGCGCTGGTGGGACAGGAATTCGACCTGTTGCTGGAAGGAACATCGGAAGAGACTGATCTGCTTATGGAAGGCCGCACCGCGATGCATGCGCCCGAAATTGACGGCAAAGTCTTCGTGAACGATTTTCCGGCAGAGACGGAGCCACAGCCGGGCGAATTTTATCGCTGTCAGATCACGGAAGCGCACGACTATGATCTGGTGGCAAGGATTCTGTAGCTATTCGCTCTGAATTCTGTGGTTTGACTCAGCACGAACCTGGAAGATTCCCTGACCATGCCCCGCAAGCGAACTCTCAAACTCCGTTGCCCGATCTGCAAGAAAACCGTCAAAAGCGGCGACGCTGAGTTTCCCTTCTGCAGCGACCGCTGCCGCACGATTGACCTAGGCAAGTGGGCCAGCGGCGCTTACGTGATTCCGTCGCCGGTCGCAGACGCCGACGAGCCGATCCGAGAGCAAACCCCCGAAGACGCGGACGAAGAATCGTGAAAGACACTTCCGAGGTCGCAGGCACGGAACCCGACAGTAGCGCCGGCGTGCCGCGGGCTGTCCCTTCGGCAAGCGCAGGACAAGGTGCGGGAGCGTCCCGCCGAACACCGCTTTGGGCTACGCTTGTAGCCACATTTTTCGGCGTCGGACGGCTGCACCCCGGGCCGGGGACTTGGGGATCGGCGGCGAGCATGTTGTTGTGGGCGGCGTTGGCCTACGTACTTGCGCCTTCGTCGCGCACCCCGGTAGCAGTCGCCGTGGCTGTACTGGTCACGCTGATCGCGATTCCTGCGGCTACGCGGGTCGCGCGCGGCTCCGGGACAAAAGATCCGCAGTTTGTGGTGATTGATGAGGTAGCCGGTCAACTGATGGCACTGATCGCCGTGCCGCTGGCGTGGAAATCTTTTCTGGCGGGCTTTATACTTTTTCGTGCCTTCGATATCGTCAAGCCGCCGCCAGTGCGACAATTGGAGGCGCTTCCGGAAGGCGCCGGAATCGTGTTGGACGACGTGGCCGCCGGTCTTTACGCGCTGGGAACAATGCATCTCTTGTTGCACTTTGGTCTTCTAAGATAGTGTCTTCTAAAGTAGTGCGAGTGCTTTCCTCATGGGATTCTCCGATCGCATCCTGGGCAAGAAGAACGTGAACGGCGGACCGCACATCGAGTCTGTGTCACCGGTGCTGGCGCTGGCGGGAGGCGAAGTCCGTATCTCCGGCTCGGGATTACGGGCGCAGCAGTGGCAGCGTCCGCGGGTGCAGTTTGGCGAAGTCGAGGGCGGCGTCGTAATCAGTTCGGATTCGTTTCTGGTCGCCCGCGTTCCCGAGGGAGCGACTTCAGGCCCGGTGGTGGTGGCCGCCGATGGGCATGTCAGCAATGCTCACTCCGTCAAGGTCGCCGTCCCTATCGCCGAGAGTCTGCACCCTGTGACCAATCCAGCCCTCGACGCTCAGGGCAATATCTACGCGACTTTTTCCGGTTCACGAGGCCAAAAGGTTCCGGTCGCAATCTTCAAAATCGATACCAACTACACCGTGAAACCGTTCGTCGCGGAGATGATGAACGCGACCTCCATCGCTTTCGACCGCCAGGGACAGATGTATGTTTCCTCGCGCCATGACGGTGCGGTTTATCGCGTCGCGCCCAACGGAACCATGACCACGTATGCCGAGGGCATGGGAGTCGCCACGGGCATCGCGTTTGATCGGAATCAGAACCTCTATGTGGGCGACCGCAGCGGGACAGTCTTCAAGATTGGCCGCGACCAGCAGGTATTCGTGTTCGCCACGCTGGAGCCGAGCGTTTCAGCGTACCACCTCGCCTTCGGTCCGCAGGGTGATTTGTTTGTGACCGGGCCTACTACGTCGAGCTTTGACTGCGTGCACAAAATTGATCCGCAGGGGACGGTACACACGTTTTTCCGCGGGCTGGGACGCCCGCAGGGGTTGGCTTTTGATACGCTGGGCAACCTGTATGTCGCGGCGTCGCTCTCCGGCAAGCGCGGCATTGTAAAGATCACGCCAGACGGAAAGGCTAGCCTGGAAGTCGCAGGCCATGGACTGGTGGGACTGGCCTTTGCGCCAGGACGCAGCGTCATTCTGGCAACCACCGACGCGGTGCATCATCTTTCCTGGAACATTCCGGGACTGCCGCTGCTGCCGGAGTAGTTTACTCACGGCGTTGACTGACCCCGATCCGCAGCTTCACACCGGTCCCCGAGCTGCCGCCGTTTCATTTACACTTCTAGCCGTGAATGCCGAGATCATCGCGGTTGGCTCCGAGCTGCTGACGCCCTTCCGCACTGATACGAATTCCCTCTATCTCACCGAGCAGATCAACCAGTTGGGCGTTGAAGTAGTTTTCAAGAGCGTGGTGGGCGACGATCTTAGACGGCTGGTTGAAGCCGCGCAACACGCGCTGTTTCGTTCGGAGATCGTAATTTTCAGCGGCGGTCTGGGCCCCACCGAAGATGACCTTACCCGCGAAGCCGTGGCCGAAGCATTGGGTATTTCCTTGCGGCGCGATAAAGAGGTTCTCGCCGGCATCGAGCAGCGTTTCGCGGCGCGGGGCTGGAAAATGTCCCCCAACAATGCCAAGCAGGCGGACGTTCTCGAGGGCGCAGTGGTGCTGCCCAATCCGAATGGGACCGCGCCGGGACAGTGGCTGAGCGGCAAGTTCGATGGGCGTGAGCGAATCGTCGTCTTGTTGCCGGGGCCTCCGCATGAGCTTAAGGCTTTGTTTGAGGCGGAGTGCCGCGAGCGGCTGCGGGCGAAGTTGCCCCGGGCGTTTCTGGCGACCCGCGTATTGAAGGTGGCTATGCTGGGCGAATCTCACGTGGATGCGCGCGTGGCGCCCATCTACAAGCGATTTGGCGACGTGCAGACCACTATTCTGGCCGGAGCGGGAGAAATCCAGTTGCATTTCAAATCCCGCGCCGAGACCGCGGAGGCAGCGCAGGCTCGTGTGGACGAAGCGGCCGACGCGGTTGAGGAAGAGCTGGATGATGCCGTGTACTCGCGGAACGGCGAGTCGCTCGAGCAAATCGTTGGCTACTGGCTGCAGATGCGCAACGCCACGCTGGCGGTTGCGGAATCATGCACCGGCGGCTTGCTGGGTGAGCGGATTACATCCGTCAGTGGGAGTTCCCGTTACTTCGCCGGAGGTGCGATCGTCTACTCTAACGCGGTTAAGACCGACCTGGCGGGAGTGCCGGCCGACATGATTGAACGCCACGGGGCCGTGAGCCGCGAAGTGGCGGCCGCACTGGCGGAGGGTATCCGCTATCGGTGCGAAGCAACTCTTGGGATCGGCATCACGGGTGTCGCCGGGCCCACGGGAGGTACGCCGGAAAAGCCCGTGGGACTAGTGTTCCATGCATTGGCGAGCGACAGCGGAACGGAGGTGATCGAGCGGAACTTCCCCGGCGACCGCAAGCGCATCCGCTGGTTCGCGACCACCCTGGCGCTGGATATGGTGCGAAGGAAGTTAATGTGAGAGAAGCTGCTAGTTCCTGGCTTCTGGCTGCGGCTAACGTTGAGAAGCTAGAGGTCAGAAGAGGTTTATGCGCCTTTTCGTTGCCCTTGATATCGATGAGAGCATCCGCGGGCGGATTGCCCGCTTCCTCGACGGCGTGCGCGAATTTGCTCCCGATGCCCGCTGGGTGCGGCCGGAGTCGCTGCACGTGACGCTGAAGTTCATTGGGGAGAAGTCCGAGAATGAGGTTGACAAAATTAAGCAGGCGCTGGCAACGATTGCGGCTGATACGTTCGAAATGAACTTTAGCGCCTATGGATTCTTTCCCGGTGCGCGTGCTCCACGAGTGTTCTGGGTGGGGAGTGAGGGCGGGTCGAGACTGAGTTCTCTGGCTGCAGCCGTGGATGAAACGCTGTTTCAACTCGGCATTCCGAAGGAGGAGCATGCTTTCAACGCGCACCTGACGCTGGCGCGGGGCGGGGGCGGGTCAGGCTCGCCACGCCGGCGCAAGGGAGATGGTGCGAACCGAAGCTTTCAGCGCGTGCAGGAAAAACTGGCGGCCCTGCCTGCGCCAGATTTTGGTACGATGACGGCCCGTGAGTTTTTTCTTTACCAGAGCCAGCTCTCGCCCAGCGGATCAAAGTACACGAAGCTGGCGGGATTTGATTTGAAGTAGCAAGCCACGCAGAAATACCTTGTCCACGCTCTTCATCATCGCCGCGCTAAGCTACCTGCTGGGATCGATTCCCTTCGGATATCTGCTTGTACACATCTTTCGCGGCGAAGATGTACGGCAAAGCGGCAGCGGAAATATCGGGGCAACGAATGTCTCCCGCAAATCGCCGGCCCTGGGAGCACTGACGCTACTGTGCGACGCGCTGAAAGGAGCCGCCGCTGTGGCATTGGCGTCCCGCCTCTCAGGCGCCGGAATGACCGCAGGGGTTAAGCCCTATCAGGCAATGTCTTTGGCGGCGCTGTTAGCCGTTCTCGGCCACATGTTTCCGGTATGGCTGAAGTTTCGCGGCGGCAAGGGAGTTGCCACGGGGCTGGGCTCGTTTATCGTGATCGCGCCGAAGGCAGTGCTTGTGGCGGCGGGCATCTTCATCGCAGTCGTCGTCATCTTTCGCTATGTCTCGCTCGGGTCGATCACAGCGGTCGCGTCTTTTCCGCTCCTGGTTTACGCAATGCACGAGTACGGCGACGCGCCGATAGCGCTGGGAATTATGGCCGCCTCTTCTCTGCTCATCATTGCCAAGCATCACGAGAACATCCGCCGTTTAGTTGCCGGCACAGAAAGCCGCTTGGGAGCTAAGCGCGCATGAGCGAGATCGCGATCATCGGCGCGGGAGCCTGGGGTACGGCGCTGTCGATCGTACTAGGGCGCAAGGAGACCCACCAGGTTCGGCTGTGGGCTCACGAGAAAGAAGTTTGCGAGAACATCGCAGGGCAGCGCGTGAACGAGAAGTTTCTTCCCGGTCAGCGGATCCCGGACTGTGTGACGCCCTGTTATGTTCTCGCCGAAGCACTTGAAGGCGCGGCCATCGTGGCAAGCGTGATGCCCTCGCAACATTGCCGCCGCCTATTTGAGCAGATGCGGTCGCACTTGCGCGCGGAAACCATGATCGTCAGTGCGACTAAGGGTTTGGAAGAACACTCCCTGCTGCGCATGAGCGAAGTGATCGCGCAGGTGGTCCCAAGCAACGATCTGCCCGCGCCACGGATCGGCGCGCTTAGCGGCCCGTCGTTCGCGCTGGAAGCCGCACGGGGAGATCCAACCGCAATCACCATCGCCTCGCAGGATAAGGAACTGGCACGCTCAGTCCAACAGGAGTTCAGTCACGCCAGCTTTCGCATTTATACCAATGAAGACCCCATCGGCGTGGAGCTGGGCGGTGCGCTGAAAAATACAATCGCGATCGCCGCCGGCGTTTGTGCGGGCCTCGGCCTGGGACACAATTCCGTCGCCGCCCTCATTACGCGGGGATTGGCCGAGATGACGCGGTTGGTGGTGGCTTGTGGAGGCAAAGCGGAAACCATGGCCGGCCTCGCAGGCCTGGGCGACCTTGTACTGACTTGCACCGGCGGTCTTTCCCGCAACCGCAGCGTGGGCGTGGAACTTGGCCGGGGGCGAAAGTTGCCGGAGATTCTCTCCGGCATGCACGGTATGGTGGCGGAAGGAATTTTCACCACGAGCGCAGCGGTCGGGCTGGCGCGGGCTCGCGGCGTAGAGATGCCCATCACTGAGCAAATGCAGGCCATTCTGCACGAGGGTAAGCCACCTCGTGAGGCCATCCACGAGCTCATGACTAGAAGAACCAAGGGCGAACTAGCTTAACGACTAAACGGTCGCAACTCGCTCAGGATCTGAGCGGAGATCGCCTTTCAGCGCACGCTTCCCTGCCAAGCCCCCGTCCAGCAGTCACTTCCGCTGGTACTTTGGTAACGGCCAAGGCTCACGGTTTTCGGCGCCGGACGCTCCATCCACATTAAAATTCTATAGATACCCGTGAAATCCGCCGCCACTTCGATTGACGGCGCTCCCAATCTTGGCCAGGGGAGCGACTTGTCTGCCACAGCGCCGAACCCGGCGCGCATTCCCATCTTGTATGTGATCCTCGGCGTGCTTCTGGTGATCAGCATCGTCCCCATGTACTTTTACTCCGCGCAAGTGGAGGCTATAAACCGGGACCGCTTGAAGACCAACGAGATGCTGCTGCAGAACACAGTGACACGGTCGCTGGCCGACGATCTTTCGCAGCACGAGCGCTCCCTGCGGATGATGCTGGCCAACCTTTCATCGGCGATTCAGGTAGCGAGCGGCGGCGATATCGGCAGCAAGAATATCGAAGCGCCGGAGTTGCGCGCGTTGCTGGAAAACTTTGTCTCGTCTTCCGATGAAGTTGCTTACGCCACTCTGCTCAACTCAGAGGCCAAGGGAATCTCTGCCGGGCGGATCGCACCGGACGCTTTCCTGCAGCGAGAGTTGCAACATGCCTATGACGCCGCCCGCGATGGGCGTGCCTACAACGGGCAGGCGCTCCAAGTGGAAGACGGGAAGTCGGCGCGGACCGTCGTGCTGGTGAGCAGTCCCGTCAGCTATGGCGGGCGCTTTCTGGGCATGGTTGGCGCGGTCGTGGATCTGCAATTTCTGATTCGCCGCCTGCAGGAAGTCAGCGGCGGGGGGCTCATTCCCTATGTGGTGGATGCTCAAGGCCGGCTGGTGGCTGCGGGTACTCCGCAATACGTGACCGGCCAGGACATGAAGAGCCTGGAGATCGTCCGCAATTTTGTGGACGAGGGCAACAAGGCGCAGTTGGCCGCCACCAAGGAATTCGTGGTTCATGAAGGCAAGAACAACGTTGAGATGCTCGGCACCTACAGCCCAGTCGCCCCGCTCGATTGGGCAGTAGTGGTGCAGAAGCCACAGTTCGAAGCTTATCGCGGAGTCATCGAGATGCAGCGCACGGCGCGCCTGCTGGCACTGCTGGCCGTGCTGCTGAGTATTGGCGTAAGTATTTTCGCGGCCCGCAGGATTACGAACCCCCTGCAGATCCTTACCCAGTCCGGCCGAGCTCTGGCGCGCGGCGACTTTTCTCAGCGGGTGCACCTCCGGAGCCGCACCGAGATCGGCGAACTGGCCGAGACCTTCAACACCATGTCGCAGGAACTCGAGCAGTTCGTCGAAGATCTCAAGCGCGCTGCGGAAGAGAACCGCGCTCTGTTTCTGGGATCGATCCAGATGCTGGCGGGCGCGGTTGACGAGAAGGATCCCTACACCCGTGGCCACTCCGACCGCGTCACGCGTTATTCGCTGATGATCGGCAAGGAACTGAATTTGGACGCGGCCTTTATGGAAACGCTTCAGATTTCGGCGCAGCTCCATGATGTGGGCAAAATTGGGATTGAAGACCGAATCCTTAAGAAGCCGGGCGCATTAACTGCGGAAGAATTTGAAGTCATGAAGACCCACACCACGAAGGGCGCCAATATCCTGCGCCCGGTAACCCAGCTCGCAGAGATGCTCCCTGGCATTGAACTTCATCACGAAGCTCTCGACGGCCGCGGCTATCCTTACGGACTCACGGGAGATCAGATTCCCCTGCTTGCGCGCGTGATCGCGGTGGCCGATACGTTCGATGCTTTGACCACGAATCGTCCTTACCAGCATGCCCACACTCCGGAAGAAGCGCTGAAAATCATCCAGAATCTTGCTGGCAAACGGCTTGATCCTGAGACGGTGGCAGCGCTAATGGCGGTTTACGGACGGGGTGAGATTCGCATCCAGCGCATCGCGATCAAGAGGGCCGTAGCCGCCGCAGAGACGGCTCCCAACGCTCCACCGCCTGCTCCTGCCCCGGCGCTGCCCGCTGCCGACGCTACCAACCTCGAAAGAACCCACGTTTAAGCATCCTTCTCGCCCATTCTGTGCCCGCCGCCCTGGGCTGACCACGCTTGACCGATATAATCAGGCTTTGGGATTCCTCATGATTCAAACTCTGTTCGGCAGTACTGAAGAAAAGAAAACTGGACTCTTCGAGCGCATGAAGCAGGCCGTCACGCGCACGCGCGAGAACCTGGCCGAGCGCATTGAAGAGGCCGTCGCCTTCGGCAAGGAAATCGACCGCCATACGCTCGACGATCTTGAGGCGACATTGATTGCGGCCGACCTGGGCAACACGACCACCCAGGAAGTGCTGGGCAAGCTCCGGGACAAGGCTGACCGTAAACAGATCAAGGATGTGCAGGAGCTGAAACGCCTGCTGAAAGAGGAGTTGCTCGCAATTCTGAATACGGCGAACACCCAGCCAGTCCAAAGAGTGGACGGCACGCCTGAAGTGATTCTCGTAGTCGGCGTGAACGGCACTGGCAAGACCACAACCATCGGCAAGCTGTCACAGGTATTTCGGTCAGACGGCAAGAGTGTGCTGCTGTGCGCGGCAGATACGTTCCGCGCGGCAGCCATCGAGCAACTGGAAATCTGGGGGCAGCGCACTGGGACGGAAGTGATCAAGACTAAACCCGGCGGCGATCCCGCGGCTGTGTTGTTCGACGCGTTGCAGGCCGCAACGGCACGGAAGACGGATTACGTTATTGTCGACACAGCCGGCAGGCTGCATACGAAAACAAGCCTCATGTCGGAACTGGAGAAGATGAGGCGCACCGCCCAGCGCATCATCCCCGGGGCTCCGCACGAGACGTTGCTGGTGATGGATGCGACCACTGGCCAGAATGGCCTGCAGCAGGCGCGCCAGTTTACCGAGTCGGCGGGCGTCACAGGCATCGTGCTCACCAAGCTTGACGGCACCGCCAAGGGCGGCGTAGTGGTCGCCATCTCACGCGAGTTGGGACTGCCGGTGCGGTTCGTCGGCGTGGGAGAGAAGGTGGGCGATCTGCTTCCCTTTGACCCTAAAGAATTTGTGGATTCGCTGTTCGAATAGGAGCGCATATGCC
>Ga0210406_10008847_pt1 | contig 10052 bp, 17 predicted proteins | sample IncBWC30MmetaG_FD_155454 | JGI IMG/M metagenome (GOLD analysis project Ga0210406, IMG submission 155454) | Forest soil microbial communities from Barre Woods Harvard Forest LTER site, Petersham, Massachusetts, United States - Inc-BW-C-30-M | ecosystem: Environmental > Terrestrial > Soil >... | reverse complement strand
AAAAGGTTTAATTTCTAAACCTTTTTTTCCATAGATCATCGCACGGCCATCGCCCGCTGGCCCTGGCAGTCGCTCGGCGGCCAAGCTTGCTCACCCGCCACGACGCACGACGCATCGCCGCCAACATCGCGAAGCTGCCCGACTTGCTCGGCAGGCGGGCACCGGTGGAAGAGCCGCGTAGACTCTACGGTGCCGCCGCCCGCCAAGTTACCGCACACCATGATGGACGTGGCGATGATGACGCTGCCGGTATCCGTCACGATACGGCTTGATCCCGGTTCGTCCTCGCAGCGGCTGGCGGCTAAACCGGCCCCCGTTCGCTTGAGCGTTCGGTGACACCCCTCTCTGCGTGCGCCTCCAATTGCTGCTTCGCCTGCAGAATGTTCACCTGCTTCAAGAACCGTTCAAACAACTTGCGGCCTTCAGGTCCCACGCGCTCCTCCAAGCGATCCATTATTTGATCGGGCGTCAGCGTGCGATCAAATGCGCGCTCGGAAACATCCTCCCATTTGATCACTCTAGATAAAGCCACAAGGCCGTTGAAATAGGCTTGCGGGTGCCTTCATGAGGGGCGCGGAAACGGGGACAGACTTTCGTGCCCAAGAAGTCGCGACCGTCTCCTCCCGGTCTCGATATCCTCCGAGCGGGGGCCGGGGAGTTTGTCCTACTTATTAACGGCCGGCGCGTTCAGGACAATCAAACGATGCTCGCCCTTCTGGCGCGCCTTTTCGACAATTTGGGCACCGTTATTCCCTACGAGCAGCTATGTCTGTCGATCAGACACAAGTCGGCGAATTCGGCCGCTACCCATGTATTGCGCCAACACATAGCTTGGCTCCGGGGCGTGCTGATTGCAAACAAAGCGCCCTATGTGATCACCGTAGCCGGTGGCGTCGGATACGCGCTCTGCAAGATCGCCGGAGAGCCGCGCCTTACCGCGACGAGTAGAAGCGCCACGCTGCCGGAGCTTGGCCGAAATCTTCGGTGCGTTCGCACCGCGGCCGGGCTAACTCAAACCGCGCTTGCGAAGCGATCTGGCCTGGACCGCTCCTACGTCAGCGGCCTGGAAGCGGGCCAACGCAACCCTACCGCGCTGACGCTGCAACGTTTGGCAAAAGTCCTTAGAGTGGCGCCTGTGGTTTTCTTTCTATGATCCAGGCGACGGGCTCCCGCAGAGGCTCGACGCCCGCGGCCCTCCGCCGTAGGATGGTCGGCGCGCGGTAATGAGCAACCCGCGTCATGACCTTGAGTAACCTTCAGCCTCGACCGCGCGTATCTGGGTCGAGGCTTATTTTTGTTTCACTGTGCCCGCGGGGACCCGGGCGCACCGAAGAGCCATTCCTCGAAGGCGACCCGGCTCACAATGCGCGCGCCGTCCTTGGCCTCGACGCGGCGACTGCAGCCGCATTGCCAGCACCGCAGCTCACGCGGCAGGATTTCCGCATCGGTGAGGCCGATATGGCCGCACTGCTGGCAGGCGATCTTGAGCAGCATGCCGTATTGCTCTGCGTCGATTCCGAGGGGGACGAAAAAGCCCCCGGTGATGGCCGGGGGCGAAGTTTGCGTAGACGGCGGGGAAATCAGGAAACCCCCGCCGCGCCATCATCGTAGCACGCCGACAGCGCCGGTCTAAAGAAAAAGCCCCGGCCGCGAAGCCGGGGCAGTTTGTCTTCGCCATCGCGCGGGTCGGAGCGACCTGAACCGCGCGAGGCATATCCTAGCACGCCGGCGGCTTGGCCGCGACGGGTGAAAAGGGCGGCCGAAGCTGCCCTCTTCTGCCAATGTCAGCGGCGCCGGCGCCGTTCCTTCTCTTGCATGCGGTGGGCGGCGAGCAGGAACGGCGCATTCACGGTGACGTCGTCGACGCTTCGGCCGACGAGCTTGTTGACTTGCTTGGCGCTCAGCGTCGTCCTCGCGAGAAGGGCCTTGGCGACGCGCTCAATCAGCGCCCGATGGCGTCGCACAAGCATGCGCGTCATGGCACGCAAGCGAGCCTCGTGCCGCTCCCAGGGTGGCGAATGGCAAAGCCGCTCAGCCATCAACGCGATCCGGTACCGATCGTCGCCGTCGCCGGTCGCTCTCGTATTGAGCAATACCGCTTCGGTCTCGGCACCGGCCATGCTCATCATGATGCAAGCGGTGCCACGCGGCATCCAGAAAACGCACCTTGCCGCGCTTCTCCCATTCGGCTTCGCAAATGTTGACATCGGTTATGGAGAAACCGGCAATCCCCTCGTCATAGTCAGGCTTGATTGTCGCCGGACCCGAAGCAAGCGTGAGCACGCGGGCGATCACGGCGTGTCCGGCCTCGTGATAGGCCGTCGACTTGCGATGTGGGTGCCTGCGCTTGGATATTTCGACCACATCGTCGATTCGGTCGTTGATCGCATCCTGTGCCGCCTGTGCTGCGACGTGATCAGGTCCATCAAACCAGGCAGCGTCAGTCACGTCGCAAGCATCGCCGAGCACGTTCCATAGATTGAATACTTCATCGGCAAGCGCGACGAGAAGATCGTCAGCCGGGAAGGCGCTCGGCAAGGAGGGCGCAATGCCCGATGCAACAGCCGGCACGGCGAGCGCCGGCAGGGCGGCCGCGGTGGTCACGAGTGATCTGCGGGAAATTGACGACATTGCGTTCTCCTATGCGCTGATGACGCCGGAGGCGGTCGCAATGGCGGCAACATGCTGGTATTAAATACCTTGCTCATTCCGATGCCTCCCGGGCGTCGGTTGAGAAGTCGGCGCCGGGTGCTCTAACACCCGGTGCCGGCGCCTTCGGCTGATGCCAAAAGGTGCATCATATTGCGCCCGGCGGGGCCCCGGCGCAAGGCGGGTCAACGGAGTAGCAGGATGGCGAAGCACGCTTATGAGACCGAAAGGTGGGCAGTCCTGCGAGAGTATGACTCGTGGGCCAGAAAGAACTCCGACTTAGCCAACAAAGGAGACCTGATTTTGTTTTTCAACTACTTGCAATCGGAACGATCCGAGTTGCTGGATTTCAAATCGCGCGGCGCGGACAAGTGGCAAATCGTGCACGGGTGGCTGTTAAGCTCCGGCCGCGTCAAGCGACGATAGCGTAGTCGCGCGGGAGGCGGGACGTGCTACCTTGGCATCGGTCACCGGCGGCCGGTTGACAATCCGTCGGCGGCCAAGCCCCGGCGCGCTGCTCGCTCCCGCGGACGGCGCGTCGGGGCGCTAAGACTGCGCCAGCGAATGGAGCCCGGTTATGAAGATACTCGCGTTGACCGTCGCACTGCTTTTTGCAGCGTCGCCCCTGACAGCGCAAACGTCACAACAACAGCCACTCGGTGCAGGCGGTCAGATAAACAATTCGTCACTCCCCAACACTGGCGTTATCTGCCAGGAGGAAATGGTCGCGACCTTCTGCAACGTGGCCACCGGCCCGAACAACGCGGGCTACGGGACGCATGGCGGCGCTGCAGCGACCAGCACGGGGATTACCACGCCCTCTAAGGCTATCCCGGCCTGTGGAGAAGGCGTGGTGCCTGCTAACGAGCTGTGCAACTGAGGTCTCATTTTGCTCGCTGCCCCTAGCACCTCCGGCGAAGCCCGCGAGGAAGTCATCGAGAAAAGCCGAGCGCGGCGAGAAGCTCAGATCACGCGCACCCGCGCCGCCTCGTACGTGCCGGGCCATTGCGGCGGCTCGGGGCGTTCCTCGAACTTCACGCGCGCGCCTTCGGGCAGCTTCCAGACCTTCGACGCAACGCGAGATGTGCACAACAGATCAGCGCCCGCCGCCAGAACGGACATTGTCGGCTTCGGTCGTTAGCACCTCTGCGACGGCAAAATCCTACTTTGCATCTCAAGCATGGTGTCGTAAGCTGTCCGCATGCCTAGCAGCATCATGACGAGTGGTTAGTGATGCAGTGGTTCAGGGCGAAATTGAAGGCTGGCGCGCGGTTGGCGCTCTTTGCGCTGACAGTGCAGATCGCCTTGTCATTCGGCCACGTCCATCTAGGCAACTTCGGGCACGCAGTCCCCAGTCTCGCTTCCGCCAGTACGCAGTCTACCCCCTCGGCACCGACGCAGCCTGCCGGTCACGCAAACGACTACTGTGCGATCTGCGCCACGATCCATCTCACTGCGATTTCGTTTCTTCCGCCGGCACCGCAGCTGCCAGTGCCGTTCGTGGCTCGATCAGTCGAGCACTTCAATTCCGCAGCCGTTGTCTTTATTGCGCCGCGCCGCGCGCCATTCCGATCGCGCGCTCCCCCGCTCGCCTGACTCTCGGTCGTTGCTGCCCTTTGACATTGCCGCGCTCCGGCGTCGGCGATGCTTGCAGGACTGAAGCACACTCTCAGACTGCGGCAGGAAACTGCTGCGCTGCGGGATTTCGCTCCCGGCCAGGACTGCTCGGGGTCATTCGAGCCCGGCTCCAACCAGCAGCAAGCCAAGCCCATGTCCGCCCTTCGCCGATCGCAACGGAAGTAGTGAGCTGCTGAACCCGACGTTCAGGGCCTAGACTGTGTGAAAACGTGCACGCGAGAGAAAGACGCAGAAGTGTTTTCTCTGTCGTCTTCTCCTGACTGTGGCCGCCGGCGTTTTTGTTTTTCAAATTGACGGTGTCGAGACGAAATTTCTATTGGCAAATTCAATTACAGAGTTTTCACACGGCCTAGGCCATCTGCGGACACGCCGCCGTATGGGCTCTGGGCTCAGGCAAGCGCAAGCGGCGGCGGCAATCCCTGAGCTTCGAGCTTCAGGTCGTCGAAGGCAGCAGCACCGGGACAAAGTTTACGCGCGCTATGACGCCATCTTGTTTTTAATCAAACCGACGACGCCAGCGACGATCGCGCCGGCAACGCCACCCCCGACCGCTTGGCTAGCGAGAGCACCGATGTCGACATTGTTGCCCGCCCCGGCCATCATAGGAATGAGCGCACTAAGGAGTTGACCACCACCGACGCCTCCGACTGCGCCAGCAATTGTGTTGCCAAGCGTGCCAAACTAATGTCCTTCGATGCGGCGCCCGCTGCGTTGCCGCCAACTGCACCAGCAATAAGCTGAATGATTAGATTGATGATCGTAGCTGACATGAACGCCTCACTTTGCCCGAAGTATTCGACCGGCACGGCCCCGGACGCGCACGGCGCGCCGGTCAATCTATCGCATTGCGTTCCTAAGAGATACTTGCGATCTCACCGGCCTTTTCGCGAATTCCACTGCAGTGTAACCCGATGGGACCGCAAGAGATCAGCCCGTTGAGTAGAGTCTGCGCAGCGCCAATGACGGCTTCGGCACGACACGTCCGGTTCGTCTCTCAATAGCGGACATTCGGGCACATTACTAAGCCGCTCCCTGGTCCCCTTGAGCACCGATGAGGCAAATAAAATGGCCTGATCTCACTGATCGGGCCAACCCATTAACCTTTATCAAATATTAATTTTGTCCGTGGCGTCAGGAAACGAATGTCATAGTAAGATCGGGGCTGCTCTCTAGGCCCGCTCTCGAGAGCGCGGCCCCGATCTCACCCCCCAGACGCTCCCCCGCGTCCCACCCTGAGGTCGGGGCCGCAATTACTCCAATGAATGACGTCCCATTCGGTGAATACAGTAGGCGCTTTCCATAATAGTTCGTGGATGTGGTAGATTTGCATCATCAATTCTTCCCAACTGCTGTGCTGTCGTAGCCGCCTTTCAATTTCTCTCTGCGGTGTGACCGCCACGCTACAGCTGTTGCCGCAAGAACGCGTTACTACAGAAGCGAGGGGAAGTGGGGGATTACAGTATGATACCGTCCTTGGCGCAAAGCCGTCCGTTGGGCCTGATGCCCTTTGACTGGTTGATGCTATTCACGGGCACGATGCTGGGCGGCGTTATAGTCTTGCTCTTCTGAGCCAACGCCTTTTGGGCCGGGGCCCGTACATGGCGCCCAGCCCACTTTTAATTTTCGCTCTTCTCAAAGGGTCAACGCCAGAAGCGCTGTCCCCATAAGCTGTCGGCGACGACGCCGAGCATGAGAAGGAACGCTATCAACGAAAAGGCAAACGTTGCCGTCATTACGGCTACCCCCTCCCACCCACGGGAGCGCCGAGTTTCTGGCACTCGAGGACCACTGTCAAGGCGGCGCGGGGGCTCCATGCAGCGGCTTAGCCATTGCTAGAAGGAAGTCGCCTCATCGCCGGAAACGAGATAGGCTCTCATCGGGCAGGGGGCAGCATAGGGAGCGCCCCGATGTGCGATTACAGCCTTCACAACGTCAAAACGCGGCCTGCGAGAGTTGGCGAGAAGCTAATCACCCGTGACTTTGGCACCGGCTCGCGAGGGTTCGCGGCCTCGGAAGATAAGAACGTGGCGGTGTGCCTCTTGCCGAGCACGGAGTTATCATTTGCGAAGGAGGTTAGCCGCTTAAAGCTGTGGCCGTGGAGCAAGAGAGTGATCAAGCACAGGACCGCGATCTTTAGGCAGATCAACAAACACGAACGGATGAACCACCACGACGCACTGGAATTTCCGGACGGCGAGATCGTGCTGCTGACGTTTTTGGAAACAGGCCAAGAAGCCACGGTCCTTCAGCTACCGGCATCGGCTGGCGTTAGGGCAGAGCAAGAGACAGATCGTGCAAATGAGATCTCACCGCGGTTGCACATTGCGTTAGGTATCTGACAATAGGTGATCGAGGTCTCTTCGGCAGAGAAGCCCCGGCTGTAGCGCCAGGGCTTCTTGTGGAGAGCGACTGTAAGAAACTCGCCTCGTAAAGCCGCGAAAGTCGAGGCCCGCGCCGAAAGTCCGAGCGATCTCGGTTAGAGCCTCACCCCGGCTGCGCCGGGCTTCCTGGCGTTGATGGAGGTGAGCTTGAATTTCGGACCAAACATCTGCGAGATATCGGTTGGTGCTTGCCATCACGCCGCAACTGCTTTGGAGGTCGACGGCAGCCCGACCAGTTCTTGGGCGGCTTTCCAGTGCTCGAATTCGCGGATGGGCGAAAAATAACTTAAACCGATTCATTGAAATTCAAAGACTTACTTGATTTCTGAAGTCAAGATATCCGGCTGCTTCAGCACAAGGTGAAGTTAATTTCGGCCGCTCGTCTCGTGGTGGTGTGCTTCGCTTTATGTCTTCGAGGACTTTGGCCAAAGCTGCGAACAGCTCTTCGAACGTTGCCGCTCCGGTCCACTGTAGGTCTTTGAGAGTTCGTTCGATGGTCTCACGCACCGCGTTGATGCATCGATCACTGAGATCGACCGCCGATTTGATCCTTTGGGGCGAATGCTTAGCGGCATTGCGCTTATGCGCAAACTGTGAACGCCCTTTGCTGTCAATTCGCTTTGCGACATGAGGAATCTTCTCACGTGCTTCTGCCTTCTTCCGCACCGGCGCCGACCTCGACGGGCGCATCGCGATCGATTGGGGGCGTCTACGGCGTGCCCGAGACCTTCGTCATCTCCAAGGACGGGCACATCGCCCACAAGCACATCGGCCGGCTGTCGTCAGGGGCAATCGAAGGCACGATCCTGCCGCTGATCAGGAGACTTCAAGAGCAATGACACTTGGCCCCAGTCCCGGCCGGTTGGCTGCCTTGTTGATCGTTGTGACGGCGGTCGCGACGACAGCGCAACACGCCGCCGCCGCACAAGAATTGATGAAGAGCCTCGTCCTCCACGATGCTCCGAAACCTGTCGCAGCCGTCGAATTCGCGGATGGGCAAGGCCGGTCGCGAAGTCTTGCCGATTTCAAGGGCAAGGTCGTGCTTCTCAACCTCTGGGCGACCTGGTGTGTGCCGTGCCGCCAGGAAATGCCGACGCTCGATCGCCTGCAAGGTACGTTGGGGGGCGCCGAGTTCGAGGTCGTGCCGCTCTCCATTGACCGCGGCGGTCTAGAAACCGTCCGCAAGTTCTACTCCGAGATCAACGTTCGCAACCTTGCGATCTACACCGATTCTTCCGGGCAGGCCTTGCGTGGGCTGGGCGCCGTGGGCTTGCCGACCACACTCATCATCAACCGTGCTGGTCAGGAAGTCGGGCGTGCGCTTGGGCCCGCCGAATGGGACGCGCCTGAGGTGGTCGACCTGCTCCGACCCATCATCGCCGATGCCGGCCAGGGTCTTGCTCAAGGCCAAGGTCACGTCGCGCCCAAGGCGGAAGAGCCGCCCGGACTGGTCCAACGCGCATTCCGATGGTTGGCGGGATTGTTCACAAAGTGATCATCTAAGGAGAAACGCATGATGACATTTACCACAAGAGCGGCCGGAAACTCGGTCGCTTATAATTGGTTGGCCGTGGCTCGACACTATCTCGGCGGTCACCGTGCGATCATTGTCCTGGCCATCGTCGCCGTCGTTGTCGGTGCTGCGCTCAATTGGAGCTGGCTCGCGGCCGTCGGCGTCGCACCCGTACTGTTGAGCGCGCTGCCTTGTCTCGTGATGTGTGGACTTGGCCTGTGCATGAACCGATTGGTCGGCCGCTCCTGCGCGAGCGCGTCATCGCAGCCACCTCAGGAATCTGTGCCGCCACCAACCACGCTGCCGGTCATAAACCAAACGGCCCCCGATATTGCGCCGCCTGGTCTTGCCGGCTGCGGTCGTGAACTCGCCGTCGCAGGGGCAGACCCCGCGGCTGCACAAAGCTCAAACCCTCGGTGAAGGAGACTGACCATGCGACCTGTTACCAGAACCATGCTTGCGTTTGCGACTTTCTCGGTAGCCGCACTGGTCATGGTCCCGGCCCTCTATGCGCACGACGATCAAGGGCCGTCCAGCTCGATGATGAGGGGCGGCATGATGGGTCGAGGGACGATGGGTGGAATGATGGGACGGATGATGATGAACCATTCCGGCGCGATGATGCGAGGCGATCGCGCCAGCGACCGGCCCAACGACCAATGGCGTTACCCTCGATCGCCCGCTACGATGGCAAAGGATAAGGCGACGGCAGCCGATCGCACATCGATCTGGTCACCCTGAACGCAGTGCGGTCCTGACGCTCGGTCGCTCCAATGAAGACAAGGGCTAGGCGGCTTGCCATCCTCGCTCTCGTGCTAGCGGGCGCCAGCGCCAACGGCGGTGGGCTCATCGCGTCGACCCGGGCGCGCATCTGACGCATATCGGCTTGCATCTCGGCGAATTGCGCGGCGAGCACCTCGATCGGCGACGGAGCAATTAGCGCAGTCTCCGGCGAATTGGTGTTGCCAGCATGCCGCGACGGCGATGCCTCGCGCTGTCCCGGCGCGGGCCGCTGGCGGGTTTTCGTGCCGGCGCGGTCATGTGGAGGGCTCGCCGTCGGTCGTGGGAATCCGCCTAATCGCCTCGGCAACAGCCTCCATAATCATCGCAAAAAAATAGCCTTCAGATCATGCGCTCGGGTGCATAAGGTGGGCTAGGAGCACGTTGGCTCTTATCTCGCATGCTTGACATAATTCATCGACACTGAGCCGAAAGGGCGCACTGTGCGACTCACTTGGTGCGCTCTCAGAGCGACCGGGTCAACACGAAAGCGACAAACACACCGCACCGAGGGGATATTTATGAGTATTCCGATCGTAGTGGCCCATACAGGAGGATGGTCGCTCTTGTGCGCTAAAAAGAATTTCTGTGTGAGATAGAGTAACATGGCTGCGGCGTTGCCGACGGAACCGGACGACTTACTCATCACGGATGAGCTGCGCCATCGCATTGCCCACAAGGCGGACTATCAGCGCGAAAAACTGGCCATCCAGGATCTCGCGCGAAAGATGGCCGAGCAGCCCGATCAGGTTTTGCCGCGGCTCGTCCATCTTGCGATGGAGCTCTGTGGGGGGCAGTCCGCCGGCATAAGTCTCTATGAAGCACAGCCTCCAGGACCAGGTATTTTTCGCTGGCACCATCTTGCTGGCCGCTACGCCAATTTCTTGGGTGGGACGACACCTCGCGACTTCAGCCCGAGCGGTGTGTGTCTCGACCAGGATCATCCAATCCTTATGGCTCGGCCGGAGCGTGTGTACGCTTTTCTATCCGACACCGGCGTTCCTAATTACGAAGTCCTGCTTGTACCGCTCTATGCTGGTCAACCCGATCCGTTGGGCACGCTTTGGGTTATTGCACATGATGAGGCAATT
>Ga0210406_10008846_pt1 | contig 10052 bp, 8 predicted proteins | sample IncBWC30MmetaG_FD_155454 | JGI IMG/M metagenome (GOLD analysis project Ga0210406, IMG submission 155454) | Forest soil microbial communities from Barre Woods Harvard Forest LTER site, Petersham, Massachusetts, United States - Inc-BW-C-30-M | ecosystem: Environmental > Terrestrial > Soil >... | reverse complement strand
AATCGCTCAATTGCTTGGCCATGCGAACAGTACTCAGATTCTGCCGACATATGTGAAGCCCCTCGACGAGAACACCAGAGCCGTGATTGAGGCTCTCGACCTTGCCCGCCTTTCTCGGCCCGGCAAGTCCACGGCTGTCCAATGAGGCGGCAAACCAATAAGGTACCCAACCCATCCGCCACAGGGGAGGGCCCAATCAGACCACAACCACGTGATCTTGGAGAGTTCAGGCGGTCTCGTTGACTTACAAGAAGTCGGCCCCTAGTATGATGGCGCCAAGGGACTAGTCGTGTCCAAGTGATCGGCCAAACCATATCGCACTACCGCGTTGTCGAGAAACTCGGTGGCGGCGGTATGGGTGTTGTATATAAGGCGGAGGACACCGAGCTAGGTCGATTTGTTGCCCTGAAGTTTCTACCGGAAGACGTCGCCCGAGACCCGCAATCTCTTGAGCGCTTTCGGCGCGAAGCACGTGCCGCTTCCTCCCTCAACCACCCGAATATTTGCACCATCCACGAAATCGGAAAACACGAAGACCAGTCTTTCATCGTGATGGAGTTTCTCGATGGAATGACCCTGAAGCACCGAATTGCGGGTCGGCCGATGGAGATTGAGACAGTCCTCTCTTTGGGAATCGAGATTGCAGATGCGCTCGATGCTGCCCATGCTGAGGGCATCGTGCATCGTGACATCAAGCCCGCCAACATTTTTATGACAAAGCGCGGTCACGCTAAGGTCCTGGACTTCGGGCTGGCAAAAGCAACGCATCTTCTCGGCAATGTCATTGCAGGCACGGAACAATCGACCCTAAGTCTTGAAGAACACCTGACCAGCCCGGGAGCAGCGGTGGGGACAGTGGCCTACATGTCACCCGAACAGGTCAAAGCAAAGGATCTGGATGCACGTTCGGATCTCTTCTCATTTGGAGCCGTTCTCTATGAGATGGTGACGGGTCAACTTCCGTTCAGAGGTAAGAGCAACGGTTTGATCTTTAACGCCATCCTAGAGAACGCTCCCGTACCCGTATTACGCCTGAACCCCGATGTGCCCCCTAAGCTCGAAGAAATCATCAACAAGGCTCTAGAGAAAGATCGCAGACTTCGCTATCAGCATGCATCCGACATACGGAGCGATCTGCAACGCCTCCGGCGCGACACGGAATCGGGACCAAGGCCAGCTTCGGAAACAGTAGAAGAAGAGGAGGCAGTCGCTGCCGATGGTAAGGCGCAGATCTTGGGCACCATCAGCGCAACGCGCGGACGAGGTTATGGAAAGATTGTGGCGCTGGCAGGGGTTCTCGTAGCGGCGATCGTCGGTGTTATGTTCTGGCAGTACACACGCGTCAAGACCCCGTCCACCCGCGCATCGGATCCGACGACCTTGGCCGTGCTACCCTTCCAGAATGCGAGTGCGGACAAAGATACGGACTTCCTCCGACTCGCGTTACCGGACGAAATTGCGACGAGCCTGAGTTCGGAACAGCATCTGTCCATTCGCCCCTTTTCCACCACAAGTAAGTACATCGATCCACATCAAGATCTTCAACAAGCTGGTCACGAAATGGGTGTGTCCGAAATCGTAACGGGTCACTACCTCAAAGCAGGCAAGCAGTTGGAAGTCACCCTCGAGGCGGTGGACGTTGCGAACAATCGCATCGTATGGCGAGAGGCAGTGAGCGTCCCCTCTCTGGACATGATTGCAATGCGAGAACAGATCACATCGAAAGTACACCAGGGATTGCTTCCAGTGCTCGGCGTAGGGGCAGAGCCCGTAGAGACCGGGACGCATCCGACGAACCAAGTGGCGTACGACCTGTATCTACGCAGCATCGCCCTGCCGCACGACGAGACGCCGAACAAGGAAGCAATCGCCATTTTGGAGCGCGTGGTCGGAATGGATCCCACGTACGCTCCCGCCTGGCAGACCCTGGGGATCCGCTACTACTTCGACTCGCAATATTCAAGTGGGGGTGAGGAAGCGTTCCAGAAATCCAACTCCTCCTGCGAACGCGCGCTGATTCTAGATCCGAACCTAATTCTGGCCGCGAGCCAACTGAGCACCAACCGGGTGGAGCGCGGCGACCTGACCAAGGCGTACCAGGAAGCGCGCGCACTGGTCAAGCGCCGCCCGCAGAGCGCGCAAGCGCATTTCACGCTGGGATACGTGGACCGGTACGCCGGACTCCTGGAAGATTCGATGCGAGAGTGCGACGCCGCGCTACGCTTGGATCCAGGGAATTACTTGTTCCGCTCGTGTACCTGGACATTTTTGTACATGGGAAACACGGCGCGGGCCCGGGACTACGCCCAACTGGACGCCGGGTCGGAATGGGCCAACTGGGTGATGCCGGCTATCTTGATTCGCGAGGGCAACTTGAAAGAGGCACGCGAGGCCGTCAAAAAAGTTTCCTCCGCCCCCCGTTATCGCCGAGAGTTGACGGAGGCAGTGCTGGGGGTACGTCCGCCGACAGAACTGGATCGCCTGGCCCAGGAAGACTCAACCTCACTCGCGGCAGGAGACGATCCCGAGACCGCATATCAACAAGGCGCAGAACTCGCCTACGCTGGGAAGAAGGATGCAGCGGTGCACATGATCCGGATCGCGATCGAGCAACACTATTGCGCGTTGTCGGCACTGGAAAATGACCCTCTACTGTCCAAGTTACGTCAGACGGCAGAATTTGCTGAATTGTTGAGAGCGGGACGGTCTTGTCAGCAGGCAGTGCTGACTGCGACAGGTCAAGCGCAGTAGATTCGCCATCGGCGTGAGACACCCCAGCAGGAGTTCGATCGCCCCAAAGCGTGCATAGGAATGTTTGACTCTTCCTGAGGGGCACCGAGGGTAGGCACTGTTCCCCCCCGAGTCTTAGAGCCGAGTTCGATGAGTGAGCCATTGGGCGCCGGCACGAGCGTGAAATTCGGCCCGACCGGCGATTTCACTCACAACCCAAAGGTGGTGCCCAGGCGCAACAGGTCTATCTTCAGCAACCACATGGGAAACAGCCGAACTCGATAGTCGAGCCACAAAAGAGTCGACGAATCTATCACGTTTTTATCACGTCAGGCCCTTTTCTCGGGGTGCTTCTCACTTTGCGACACGGATCAACGCATTCGTATCTCAATGAAAACAAACTGGCGGAAGCGTGTGCGAGTCGAACGCACCGACGACATCAGAGATGCCGTCCGCCGGTTTTGAAGACCGGGAGGATCACCGGACCCCATTCGCTTCCGTTCGAGTTGGGCCAGAAGTCCTCCCTTGACCGAGATCTTATTGTGGTTGCGCTGTCATCCGCAGATAGGGCTTCAAGGTCTTCCAGCCGCCTGGGAATTTCTGTTTCGCCTGCTCGTCTGAAACGGCGGTTGGGATGATCACGTCGTCGCCCGGCTTCCAGTTCACTGGCGTGGCAACGTTGTGCTTCGACGTCAGTTGCAGAGAGTCGAGAACACGCAACACTTCGTCAAAGTTGCGGCCGCTGCTCATCGGATAAGCGAGCATCAGCTTGATCTTCTTGTCGGGCCCGACGATAAATACGGTGCGCACGGTTGCGTTGTCGGCGGGAGTACGGCCTTCACAGGTCTCGCCAGCCTCGGCGGGCAACATGTCGTAGAGCTTCGCGACTTTCAGTTCCGGGTCGCCGATCATCGGGTAGTTCACTCTATGCCCCTGCGTTTCCTCGATGTCAGAGGCCCACTTGCCGTGATTGGCGGTTGAGTCCACGCTCAGGCCCAGGATCTTCGTGTTGCGCTTCGCGAATTCCGGCTGCAGCCCGGCCATGTAGCCGAGTTCGGTCGTGCAGACCGGCGTGAAATCTTTCGGGTGCGAGAAAAGTATTGCCCATCCGTCCCCGATCCACTCATGGAAATTGATCTTTCCTTGTGTGGTGTCTGCGGTGAAATTGGGTGCTTCTGAATTGATGCGCAAAGACATGTTCTATCCTCTCGTCTTTCAATATCTGATTCTGGATGGGCTCGTCGAGAGCCCAGTTTGCTTCAGGAGCGTAGACCCAGACCTAGCGTCGTCGGGCGATTCCTGTTCGTCGCAGACTATGTTATCGCACGCGCCGCAAGTTGTGTTACGTCCGGTAAAATCTCCTCATGCAAGGCGAATCTCGACGTTTGCAGATGGTGCAGATCGATGTTTTCACCGACCGCGGCCTGGCCGGGAATGCTCTGGCGGTGTGTCTTGACGGTCGAGGCCTGACGAGCGAACAGATGCAGGACATCGCTCGGGAAACAAACCTGTCGGAAACGACATTCGTTCTTCCCGGGGACGCGGAGGCGGAACGCAATAACGCAATCCGCGTACGCATTTTTACGGCGCAGGAAGAATTGCCTTTCGCAGGACATCCGACGCTGGGAACTGCGTTCGTGTTGAGGAATTCCAGCCCGACGCCTGAGGTCCGTCTTCAGCTGAATGTCGGGACGGTCCCTGTACGCTTCGAGGGCTCTCCCGGTCGCCCCTTGTTTGGAGAGATGACGCAATTGGACCCGAAATTCGTAGCCCAGCACGATCGCCAGGCGGTCGCCGATGTGATCGGCTTGCCCGTCGACGACCTGGATCCAACTCTGCCGGTGGAAACGGTGTCGACTGGCGTGCCATTCACGATTACGCCGATTCGAAGGCTCTCCGTGCTGCAAACTCTGCGCATCGATCCGGCACGCTGCAGCCAGTATCTGGCCCAGAGTGGAGGGAGGTTCTTCTACTTTGTCTGCCGTGAGACTTCCGATCCCGGAACGCGCCTGCGCGCCCGCATGCTCTTTTATGGGGGCGAAGACCCCGCCACCGGATCGGCGGCCGGGTGCGCCACCGCGTGGATGGTGGCTCACGGCGTAGCGAAACCCGACGAGCACGTGTTGATCGAACAGGGTGTCGAGATCAAGAGGCCCAGCCGCATCTACGTACGCGCCTCCAAGTCTGATAACCGTGTGGTTAACGTACGGGTCGGCGGAAATGCGGTTGAGATCATGCGGGGCGAGATGACCATTTGAACAGCTCTGCCAGGTACGCGAAAAACCGCAACGCGAACGATCGCCGCAAAAGTCAATAGCAAATATTTCCCATTAGCATTTGCGACACTTTACAGCGTGTAGATCGACACGTAGGATTTCTGTCGCTCTCGCATCTCCTATGAATTCTATTTTTGATTTTCAAACATCTCTCCGGCTTGCCGTACACTCGCGGCAACTTTTCGCGCGGGGCCCCCGATGAAACCGAAACGAACGATCCTTTGCGTCGACGATAACGAACAGTCCCTTTCCATCCGCAAAGTTCTGTTGGAGACGCGCGGCTACCGCGTGATCTCCTGTCAGAACGGCGAGGACGCGCTGGCGCGCTTCAAGCGTGGTGGGGTCGACCTGGTGCTCACCGACCTGATCATGCCGGGTCTCGACGGCGCCAAGCTGATCGAGGCCATCAAGGAAATCTCTCCCCGAACACCTGCGATCCTGCTTTCGGGAAAAGTCCGTATTTACGACCGCAGTACGCAGGCGGATGTTTTTCTGCCCAAGGGCATGCACGTTCCGGCAGAACTACTGGAGCGCATACGTTTGCTATTGATTCGGAAGCGAGGCCCGAGCCGGCCACACGTGCCCCAGGCCGGCGCTGCGTAGGGCAACCTGCCGCACTCCTGCGACCTTCTGTAGTATCGTTACTGCTGCATGCCATTCATCGAAGCGGTGGACCTGCGGAAAACCTACCACGTCGGAAAGGTTGAGGTCCCTGCGCTCCGGGGTGTATCCTTCAACGTTGAGCGAGGCAAGTTTGTCAGCGTGGTGGGCCCATCGGGCAGCGGCAAATCAACTCTCTTTTATTTATTGGGCGGGCTAACGCGTGCAGATTCCGGGCGCGTCGTCATCGACGGAGACGATTTCGCGCAACTCTCCGACGCGGAACGGACCCGCATGCGCAAACGCAAGATTGGCTTCGTCTTCCAGAAATTCAACTTGCTTCCTACGCTCGACGCGCGCTCGAACATTGAAATCGCGTATGACATTGCCGGTACGAGCGAGTTTGACACGGCATATTTCAACCGAATCACTGATCTGCTGGGCATCGGCAAGCGCCTGAATCACCGGCCTGCGGAATTATCAGGTGGAGAACAGCAACGCGTCGCGCTGGCACGGGCTTTGATCAACAAACCCGCGCTTGTGCTGGCCGACGAACCCACCGGGAACCTGGATTCGAAGAACTCGGCGATTGTGCTTGGCATGCTTCGGCAATCGAACAGTGAGCTTGGCCAGACGGTCTTGATGATCACGCACAATCCTGAGGCCGCCGAATATGGCGACCAGATCATCCACGTGCGGGATGGTGAGATTGTGGCGCCCGAGCAGGATCCCCAATGGACCGGCCACCAAGAGGGTCAGCCTTCCCGAACCTAGCCCGGAGTCTGTTCGATCGAACAGACTCGTGAACGCTTCGAAACAAAGGACCTCGCCGCTTCGAGGTTACCTTCGGAGGTTTGCCGGGCTGTAATCGCTCGTTTATAATGACGACTGCTGAGCGGGAGTAACTCAGTGGTAGAGTGCGACCTTGCCAAGGTCGAAGTCGCGGGTTCAAATCCCGTCTCCCGCTCCATTGATTCGCACCCCAAGGCCCTCGTCGCGAGGGCATTTTGCTTCTCAGGACTCGCGAGTGAGCCATGGACTTTTTGGGCGTGGGGCGCTAATTTAGATTCCGAGGGCGCGGTACCCAAGTGGTAAGGGAGAGGTCTGCAAAACCTTTATGCGTCGGTTCGATTCCGACCCGCGCCTCCAGCCTTAAGCCTTTAATTCCCAGCATTTAGTGATCTCCGTCACATATTCTGTTTCTGTGCTAATTATTTGCTACGGTCGCCTCAGAAAGTGAGGCGCCGCAATGAGCACCGCACCGCTCATCACGATTTTTGTTCGGCATTCCAAGGGCCGCCCAAGCAGACCTGTACAAGATGCTTATCAGAGATCTCGCAACAGGCGGGGTGATCAGACAAACCAGGGAGTCGGATGGCATGGGAAGATTTGTTAAACAAAGGAGAGCGCCGCGGCGCGGGGGCAGCGGAAATACCATGGAATCGGCCTTCGAGGACAGCAAGACGTACGTGCTGACTGAACTGGGTTCCCAGTTTGTGCACTACACGATGACGGAACTTGTCGCAGATCGGTGCAGGAGGCGAAGATCAGAAAAAGTGAAAGTGGGGACAAAATGCCTGCGCGAACATGGGTTTCCGACTGCAATTACCTTGAGCTTCGTAAACTGACTACTTAGCGAGCCACGATCTTGATCTGATTCCGTTGCGAGGTTGCGAATTGTCAAGCCCAGGGCTAGCACACTCTTCCCCAAAAAAGAGCTGTATTGGAGCCGAGTCTGCCAGCCTGAGGCTGTTGGAATGTCAGTGGGAGTTCCTTCCCTGAGACCGGCTTCTGAGGGCTTGAGGGTTTCCTCTGCTTTCGCCTCCATCCCGGGATTCGAAATCCCTTGTTTTGAATGCGAGGTGAGCAAACGGTGCGCGACAGAAGGCCCAGATCGGAAAACGCCGGCGTAAAAAGAGTCACCCAACTGAAGCATAAGCTTGACACGACTGCTCCGCGCGAGGAGGTTGAAAGCTCGTGAAGTGGATGAGAAATGACCTCTAGCAGTTTCCTTGCCACGGCCGCCGCTTCAGCGGGTTCACTCACTTCAGGAGACTAGGATTCCAGCAGCGCTCGTAACTTGTGAGCGTATCTGCGGCTCGATGTGACCACTGTTCCTTCTGCCAGTACGATGTCGTAAACCCCATCGAACATCGGACGAATCTCGCTAATGCAGGCACCGTTCACGATGGCCGATTTCCGCACGCGGATGAAATGCTGTGGCGCCAGCTTCTCTTCCAGGTGTGCCAGGGTTTCCCGCAACAGGTGACTGTCGCTGGCGGTGTGTATGCAGGCATAGTTTCCCGTGGCTTCGATCCACAAAACGTTGGAAACGGGAACAAAGAAAATCCGCTTCCTGTCCTTTACCACCAAGCGTTCCAACGGGCGGAGATTACGGAGGGATTGGAGCAGTGGTTCGAGACCTCGATTTGCTTTCCTGGACTGTTCGAGGACCTGACGGGCGTGAACCAGTGCCTTGGAAAATCGCTCCTTATCATACGGTTTCAGGAGATAGTCAACAGCGTGCACTTCGAATGCACGGAGGGCGTGCACATCGTGAGCCGTGACGAAGATGTAAACGGGAGCGGGGCCGGTCGATGGCTCCACATTTTCGATGACCCCAAAACCATCCAGATCAGGCATCTGCACATCGAGAAAAACGATGTCGGGATGGAGTTCATTGATCTGCTCCACCGCACTGATTCCGTTCGCCGCCTCGCCTACAACTTCAATGTCGTTGTGTTTGGCCAGATAGCGACGGATACCGCGCCGCGCGATCGGTTCGTCATCGACGATGAGGACTCGCGTCTTCATGCGAACTCCGCAGTGGAATGGTGATGATGGCCTCACAGCCTCGACCGTCGCCCCTAGTAAGTTCCAGCGACGACTCCTCCCCGTACAGCTGTTTCAAGCGTGACTGGACATTGGTGAGTCCGACGCCGAACCGCAGGCGTGATCCCGGTGCCAGACCCGGGCCATCATCGCGGACTCGGAGCGAAACTCTGCCATTGTTGCGTTGCGCAGCGATCTCTAATCGGCCTGCGGCGGAATCGACGCTGATGCCGTGCTTGATGGCATTCTCGACCAGAGGCTGAAGCGCCAGGCTCGGTACATAGACTCCGAGAAGGTCAGCTGGCACGTCCATGCGAACTTTCAATCGATCATGAAAGCGGGTCTGTTCGATCTCCAGATACTTGCCGACGAACTCGAGCTCGCTCCGCAAGGTGATCTCGTTCTCACGCCGTTCGAGCGCCATGCGTAGCAAGTCGGCGAGACTGACCAGCAGATGGCTCGCAGCCTCGACATCTTCCTGCATCAGGACTCCAATGGTGTGAAGACTGTTGAACAAAAAGTGCGGATGTAACTGGCTCTTAAGGTTCTCAAGTTCGGCGTGGGAGAGCTGCGTCTCCAGTTGCGCCGCTATAGTCTGGCGCTCCATAGCGGCCTGGTAAAAGTGGACCGACTGATACAGTCCCACAACTAGCCAGTACGTAAGGATGCCAGTAAAGCTCATAGACAGAACACTGACTGTGAAGGTCGAGAGAAGGCGTAGCGCACCAGGATCGGTCATGCGAAAAAGTAACCCCAGAAGTCCACGGCTCAGAAAGTATGCGGTGACAGATCCCAGGGGAGCCATCATGAACGACGTGACCGTGTGGATCGCTATATGAGATACAAACCTCTGGCCCGTCAACGGGAACCGTTTGGCCAGAGCAACCACAAGCGGTGTGCACGCCGCCCATACGTTCCAGTAGACGAGTTCGATCACACCCACGATCACCCAGTTGACGTGCCCGCCGTGAACGCTCGCCACCACGATCTCCCGCACGGTGAACAACAGTCCTACAATCGTCCACGCACACAGGATCAAAATCCATCTCGTGCGTCCCATATCTGGTGTGGCCTGCAGCAATGGGTTTGTCGACCTCTCCGGGACGGATTATAGCGGAGACTTCGAAGGAGACATCACTCAGGACGGACCGCTTGTCTCACTTCGGACGCCGCATGTCACTTTTCCTGCAAACGCTGGTTCTTCGCGTCATATTGTCCGGTGAGCAGGAGCATCGGCAAGACCCCACACGGGCTCGTCATCTTCACCAGCCGACGGCCAGCTAACCCAGTATCCACAGGAGTTTGCCATGAGCAAGACCGCAATTACTTCGCCGGAACTCACGCCGCCGGTCGGCCCGTTTTCCCAGGCGATCGAAGTCGGTGGTTTCCTCTATTTCAGCGGACAGGTCGCCCAAGACCCGGCCACCGGCAAGGTGGTCGAGGGGGGCATTGTGGCAGAGACAGAGCGCGTCCTCCAGAACCTCTCGGCAGTCCTCAAGGCGGCCGGCAAGAGTTTCGATGACGTCGTGCGCGCCGGTGTGTTTCTCACGAGCATGAGTGACTTCGCCGCGATGAATGGCATCTACGCAAAGCATTTCAGTCAACCCTTTCCCG
>Ga0210406_10008845_pt1 | contig 10052 bp, 11 predicted proteins | sample IncBWC30MmetaG_FD_155454 | JGI IMG/M metagenome (GOLD analysis project Ga0210406, IMG submission 155454) | Forest soil microbial communities from Barre Woods Harvard Forest LTER site, Petersham, Massachusetts, United States - Inc-BW-C-30-M | ecosystem: Environmental > Terrestrial > Soil >... | reverse complement strand
TCCCGCTTGAGGTCGTCCAAGGTCCGACGCAGCTCGTCGTGGCTGGTCCTGACTTCGCCGAGGAGCTCCTGAATGGTTGAGATGGCGGCGTCGGCGTCCGCGAGCCTCGCCGCCAGATCGCTGGCTGGGATCGTTCCAGGCGCCGGGAGCTGGCGTAACGAGACATTTGGGGCGCCGCCGTCTTCGGTCAACTCGGTGGACATGCCGCCGGGTTCGATGGCGCGCCACATGGTCGGCTCGCCCGCCCCGGTTTCTTCCGCCGCTTTATGAAGCCTCAAAACAGTCATTGCCACTCGTCCCATGAGAACGTCGTTGGGACGACGGTGGGGCAACAGGGTTAACGAAGGGTTAACCGCGAAACGGTTGCACGGTGGAAGACCTGAACGCGCTAGTATCTGCAGGGCCGAAACTCCATGCCATCTACGCTGACCCCCATGGGCATTCGAGGTCTACAGAGGCAAGGGTAAGCAACGGTCAGCCGAACGCCCCGCCTCTCGCTCGTTAAAATATTACATCTCTGAGTGTGGTTTAGTTTGAGGGTGGGCGATGTCGTGGGTCCCCCGTTCGGGGCCTCCCCCGTGACCGGGTATGGTTGGGGGATCTTTGGCTATCGGAAACTCCCGATAGGGTCCCCGCGCGGTGGTCGCCAAAATATTGGCGCCTTGATCGATGCGGGCGTCTGTTATGCCAAACCTCGTTGTCGAGCGGCGCGGGTCTTCAGCATAAGGCGTGCGGCGATTAATCGTTGGCGGGGATCATTGCTCTCCAATGCCTTGAGCAGAGCGGCTTGAGCTGCGTCTAGGGCCTGCTCCAGGCGTTCGGTTGACCTTGCGTGCCAGATTTGTCCCAGCTCAGGGATGGCGGCCAGGGCGTCCTTGCGGGGCGTGAAGGCGCGGGTGAGCTTGAGGCCGACGGCTACGGCGTCCTGGGCGTGCTGGCTTGCGAGCTGACTGAGCCTGAGCGTGATCATGCGGCGGCGCATACACTGGGTCAGGCGACGGCTGCGGTAGACGAGCTGCGCCTTGCCGCCCCAGCTCGCAGGTGCTCCATTGAGCCTGAGCGGCTCGTTGGTTTCGAGCTTGCTGATGAGCTGGTCGAGACTTTGGTCGGCGGCTCGCATGCGCTCAGTCCTGCCGAAGCCATATTGCGAGCGGTGGCGGATGCCCATGACCTCGCAGCATTTGACGCATCGCGGCGCATCATCGATTGACCAGAGCCTGTTGCATCGGCGGTCGCATTTCGGGCAGCGGAAATAGCTCCACGATCCGCCATGCCTGAACTTGGTGTGCGCCAGCGCGATGAGCTTCGACTTGTCGTCGAACGGGATCACGGCGTGCGGTGCGGCGAGCTGGACGACGCCCATCGCCCGCAGCCGTGGGATTTTCACGCACAAGAACTCATCGAGAAAGCGGCGATGATCGGCATCGGCGCGGCGTTTGGGCATGGCTGAGAATTACGCTCGCCTGCGCCAAGCGCAAAGCACCGTTCAGCGCGCCGCGAGACTGCTGGTGACGTTAGTGGTCGCGACTGCCTCGTACACAGGCGACATCTTAGCGGCGTTAGCAGCGCAGGGCTTGCTGAACGAGCGCGGAAGGCTCTTCAACCCGATGTCCCTGGCTGTGATGTTGGCGCATTAGGCATGAGCCAAGCGACGCTGGGGCATCATTGCCCATGTCGTGGCTCGGATTTCCCAAGGCCACTGCTATCTGCATTCCCGACCCATGTTCCACCCGCGCCCTCGCCCCCCTCATTTAGAGCGGTGATCTGGGCTTTTGCTCGCGGATTGGCAGGGATTAGCAGCAGATTGGCGTGCAGAAGCAAAACCATTGGTCCTTCAGCCCGCATAAGCGCCGCAGGTGAAAAAGAAAACCAAGCAAGAAAGGCTGGATCAAATGAAAAAGGTACTCTTGGGCGCGGCCGCGCTTACGGCCGTGGGGGTCGCGCTGACAGGGTGCGCAACGCGCTCGCAAGACATCGTGTCAGCCTACGTATCTCCAATACAATACCAGAGCTATTCCTGCGCTCAACTGCGCGAAGAAGCGGCGCGGGTGTCGTCGCGCGCCGCACTCGCTTCGGGTATGCAGGACCAGAACGCGACCGGCGACGCTATTGCGACAGGGGTTGCCCTCGTCGTCTTTTGGCCCGCCGCATTCCTAGTACACGGCAATGGAGCGAACGCCCAGGAAGTTTCGCAACTGAAAGGCGACATGGACGCAATCGAACAGGCTAACATCCGTAAGCATTGCGGCATCCAGTTCAGCCGCCACGCTGCGAGTTGAACCTAGCGCCGGGCGGTACTATTTGCCTCAAGCACGGCCGCCCGCCGTGCCTCGTTGCGACGGTTCCATTCATCGTCGGATATCAACCGGGGTGTCTATGACGCCCTGATCGAAATGCCGCAACGAGATAGCCCAGCTCGGGCTCGCCGGGCCGCCTTCGACATTATCGGCCCGTCACGATCAAGCTCCTCCCATGGGCCTTTCGGCTCGGGATCGCGTCTGCCGTCGTATGGTTCATCACCGCATAGAGCGATGCCCCACGACGGTGCATTCACTCTCTCGGACGTTCGCTCCCCGACGCCGACGCGGCCTCGACACGGTGACGCTCATTAATGACTACAGCGAAGATAGGACCGCCAAATACCGCGATGGCCCTATCACGCAAGGCAGCCGCATCCAGGTTGCCGTCCTCCTGCGCCAGCCGGATAATGAACCGCGCAACAGCCGCACGTTTTATTTCGTCGCCGCCGATTTCAAGGACTTCTGTCGCGGCCGTGAACGCGTTGCTCGTTGTTGACAGGACTTCAGGCGTAAAAACAACTCCATGCTCCACGTAGCGCCTGATCGGCATCTTAGTCGCTCCCGCTTATGCTTTCTCCCTAAAGGATCAGGGGAATGATGGTGATGCTGCGACGGCGCGTCAAGCCCCTTCAAAATTCAAATTTGATAGCCGGGCCATTTGGTCGAGGCGTTCGCCATTTGGGCGTGTATTCATAATTCAACGCCGCGCCAAACCCTGCTAGCCCGGTCGAGCGCCGAGCTAGGAGGGTGGTTTAGCGTAACTGCGGCGTCCCCAGCGAGCCGCGTCATCCGGGCGCGCGGCCAGCGTGCCAGCGCGACGCGCAGGCCTTCAAGACCGCGCGCCTGTCACTCGCTATCTGGCATATCCAGCGATTGGCTTGCGCCGGTACCGGAGCCGCCGGACCTCCTCGGTCTGCCGGGGCAGCTCACGCGCGGGCTTGGTCACCGCCCGCGCCTCGGCGTTGTCGTCGGGGTGATAAGCCCGGCTTCGGTTCGTGGGGTTGGTCTCGGAAGGCGGACGGAAAAACTGGTGCGATGGCGGCGCAAGCAGGCGATGCAGGGCGCCCGGCCCGTAGGTGTTCGCTCCGAGCTGCTCGACCGCCTCTGAGGCGGCTCTGATGAAGGCTGAGCGGTCTGGCTCTTCCAGCGGCTGGGCGAGCAAGAAAATCCGGGTTTCAGCGTCCGGGTGCATTGGCGGACGCGACAGTGACGCGGGATGGTTGACGAACTGTTAAGCGGGTGGCTCGATGCGACCATGGCCAACGCTCGCGGCAAGAATTTCGGACCGCCGATGAGTGCCACGGCCCTCGTGCGGAACGAGGTCGCCGCTCCCACCGCGTAGGGAGCCGAAAGGAACGCTGCCCGCCGAGGAACCGACCGCGCTCTCTCTGGTCACGCTTCAACTGCGTGATGCGCTCCCTGATCCCGGTCGCGCTCGGCCTCCGCGATGGTTAAGAAGAGCTTGCTCAAGCCGTTGCCTGAAATGTCGTCGGCGCGGCGCTTGCCCATGAGACGCGAGTTTAGCAAAGGGCGCGCTGTTCGTCGAGGGCAGCGAACGCAACGCTCGGTCTTCATCGCTTGGGTCCTCCGATGTCACCCCTCGTCAACGCGGCATGACGGTGGTCCGACCGTCCTCCTCGATCATCATCCAGCGGCGGCCCTTGTTGTCCTCGAAATAGTCCTATTGCCTTTCCGGGTCCCGGTCACGCGGTAGTGGTTGAGCGGTGCCTCGCAATGCGTCACCCCCGCCTTGGTCCGGCACACCATCGGGTCGGCGTGGGCAGCGCCAGTGACGGCGAGCGCGACGAATAGCGCGGGCTCGCGCGCGAACGCGGTCATGTCTCAGCGGCCCTCAGAACCCGCGCAGCGAACTCTTCAAGTGCCATCTCGCCCACGATCTCGCATCTGCGGGTAGCCTCGTCCTGCGTCGTCACGAAACCTTCATGCTCCTCTCCTCATGTTTGCGCGGCATGAGCGCCGCGATCCAGTTTGATGGCGGCCGGTACCTTGTCCCTTGTGCGGCGCGGACGGGAGTGATTGGCCACGGTGGTTCGGCTTGCTGGCCCTACGGGGGCATACATGCCCCCCGTTAGGGCCGGGCCAGCGCCAAACCGACCTTGGCCCGCCGGGCCACAAGACGGGCCGGGCCACCGGGCCAGCCTAGTGAATATTAGGGTCTCCGGCTGTTGCATGGTCCTCCTTGGCCCGCTTTTTGGCCCTTCCCGTTTGGCGCTGCGCTGGCCCGCCGTTGGCCCTATCGTTTTCGGGGGCTGGTTGCCCTCTTGCGCCATGCGCTCGCCCTCCTTCGTCAGCTCCATGCTTTTTGCTGAGGTCCTCAGGAGGCCCGTGGGCGGCCTTTGGGGTTCTGGGCTGGTGGGAACCCAGTAGAGCGTGCCTCTGCACATCGCGCAGGGCTCGCCGATTGATACCAGCGTACAGGTCCAGAGAAACTCCGGCGGGTAAGCAGCCGCTGCGCGTCGCGCGCGTCGTGCTCGGCTCCGGGCAGAAGAAGATCGAGGTTCAAGCAAAGCGATGGGCGCCGCCGGATATAACTCAATTTGATATTTTACATTTTTAGGTTTCTACTGTTCACATCTTTGGTGAACCGTGACCCCGGCAGGCCGGGAGAGAAGCGCTTTTTTTCGTGGGTCGGGCTCGATCAACGATAGGCCTCCCGGAGTGCCGGGCATGATAAGCCGAACCTGATCGATCAACGGCTTGCCTGAGCAGGGACGCCGCGCCTTGAGTTGGAAAGCGCTCGAAGCCTTTGCGTCCGTTGTCGGCAAGCCGACGTATAAGGCCAGCTTCAAGTTCACCATCGCGCAACAGATGCGTCATCGGGTCACCGTCGCGGCCAACAGCGAAAACGAGGCGCGGACGATCGCGCTCGCGGAGGTGCGGCGGACCTCGCGCTGGCGGCTCTGGCTCGCGCCGCTCGAAATCTTGGCGCATGAGCAGACCCCCGGCGCCTATCAGGTGACCACCGTCGAACGTCTGCCGCCGCCGTCATCCGACGACGACCTCATGTGGCCGCCGCTCATGATGCCATAACAGGGACGAGAAATATGCCGCTCAACCGCGACCTCCTCCTTGGAAGCTGGAGGATGGCGGCGGCGGTTGGAATTGGTGTTTGAGGTGCCAAACGAGCGCCGCACGACGGGGCGAAGCGGCGTTTGAGAAGCCGTCCTTGCCCCGAAGTGAAAGGAAACGCCATGCCAACATACATCTCGCTATCCAATTTCACCCACCAGGGCATTGCGAGCGTCAAAGACACCACGAAACGTGCTGAGGCCTTCAAGAAACTCGCCATACAACTGGGCTGCACGGTCAAAGAGATTTATTGGACACAGGGCCAATACGACGCCGTCACAATCCTGGAGGCGCCGGACGAGGCAGCGGCAACCGCGCTTGCGATGAGTGTCGGGAGGCTCGGCAACATCCGCACCAACACTTTGCGCGCCTTCACGGCCGCAGAGCTTGCCCCGATCTTGGAGAAGGTCGTCTAGGTCTAATCGCGCGGCCGCACGTCCGCCCGCCGGGCTCAGTTAAGGGCTCTCCCACGCTGAACATTATAACGACCGAACCCGGCTCTTCGTCCCTTCCGCGCACCGATGATCCGGCGGATTGGGAAAAACGATTGAGAGCGGCAACCGGATGGCAAAAGTAAAAATCCCCTACTACGTCGTTAAGAAACGGGTGAGCGGCGAGCGCAAGGGCTACTGGCAACCGACCAAGGCGATGATCGCGAACGGGGCGCGGCTTGTATCCTGCGGTGCCGACGGCCCCGAAGCTTGGACGATTGCAGGCCAGGCCTACCGGGACTGGAAGGCGGGCAAGAGGAAGGACGCCGAGCCGCGCGGCCCTCGGTTGACGGAAGGGACGATCGCCGAGGCTTTCGCCAAATACCGGGCGACGGATGAATGGAAAGCAAAAGCACCCCGGACGCGGGAAGATTGGTGGAGGGCTTGGAAGCGGATCGGGCCAGCGTTTGGCGGCTCGCGACCTTCTGGCGTGACCCTCGACCAATTGAGCAAATTCCGGTCAATGGTCGAGGCCAATGTCTCGATCCGTGAAGCGCACCGCTGCATAAAGATTTGGCGCGCGCTCTGGAACGTCATGGTCGCGCTCAAATATTGCTCTGGCGACGACCCGGCGCTTGCAGTGCGCAATGTCGAGCCGAAGCGTCGACAAGCCGTGTGGGAGTTCTCGGAGGTTCGGCGGCTCGCGGATCGAGCGTGGCGTGAACACTACTATGGCCTTGCCGCGGTGATCGCGGTCGCATGGGATACCAGCCTGAGCCCGGTCGACGTTCGCGATCTACGGCCTCATGATCGCCAAGGAGACGCTTTCCGCATCGAGCGGGCCAAGACAGGCCGCGCGGTCCTCGGAACGCTCACGCGCCGCTCTGCGCGCGTCCTCGCGGCCTATCAGGTGCAACTCGGCGCTGACATCGCGCCGACGGCGCCGATCTTCCGCAACCGCTCCGGCGCGCCCTATTCGAAGGACACTCTTGGCGACGATTTTCGCGACATCCGGGCAATGGTCTTTGGGATGGACGAGAAGCGCACCATCGCCGACATGCGCCGCTCGGGCGCAGTCGAGGCGCGCCGCGGCGGGGCGTCCGACGAGGCGATCGGCAACAAGCTCGGCAACGCCTTCGCCAGCAACAAGTTGATCAATGAAACTTACGGCCCAACCGATCTCGCGACGGTGCGTCAGGTGGACGCCGCGCGCCGTCTTGCGAGAACAAAAATCGGGACATTGGGCGAACAAAAGTTGGACGCGTCCAACTTTTTTGCCGGGCCCCGTCCAACTAACAAGGGTCGAAAGATAATCTAAATCTTTGAAATGATGGCGAGAGAGACGGGACTTGAACCCGCGACCTCCGGCGTGACAGGCCGGCGCTCTAACCAACTGAGCTACTCCCCCGCGGGAGCACGACCGGATAAGCCAGGCGTGCCTCCAAGTCAAGGATCGCAAGCGGTGACAAACCATGGCTGCAGATCGGCCCGCGCGCCGGCCCACGGGGCGGAGTCAGAATTGGCTTGTCGCCAATGACCACCGCCTCATTTCCTCGCGCGTAAGAACGTGGACAGTGTCGGGAGGCAGCGATTCTGCCCTCCGTACCAGCGCAGGGTCCACGCCCATTCGTCGCGCGTAGCGCCCTAACACCGCGACCATCGGCGCGTCAGCGAAACTGCGCTCCACATGCGATCCGAAAAGGCCGCCGCCCTCGCCTTCGACAATCGACATTCGATGCAGCCCGACCTCGCTGCCAGGAGGCGCGACACGGCGCACCGCGCCCATGAGCGCGTAGACGCAGGCCGACAGACATTCGCCAACGTATGGTCCCGGATCGCCGTCCGCCTCGAACCGTCCGACGACACCGGCGATCCGCAACCCCCGCAGAATATGACCGAAGACCATGGAAGCGACGACATTCCCACCGCGGGAGTTGAAGAACACGATGCGCCGCAACTTAGAGTCCGAGCTTCCAGACTTGAGAAAATTGACAAACGTCTGCGGCGTCTGAGCCTCGATCACGCCGTCGGCCACGATCACGTCGGGACAATGTCGGCCGCATTCGTGGGATTCGAGCGGCGCGACGCGGAAACTCATCGAAGGGCCATGATTTTGCGCCGCGGCCGGCGCGACCATAGCCCCCACAAGGGCCAAGACCACGACAAGCGCAGATAAGCCCTGCGACAGGAAGGTGGTGGGCGGTGACGGGCTCGAACCGCCGACCCTCTCGGTGTAAACGAGATGCTCTGCCAACTGAGCTAACCGCCCTTGCCGCCGCCGGCGCCTCGTCCGGCGGCTCCAGGATAACAGGCTCGCAGCAGGCTCGCCAAGCGCAAGTAAGCGCGAAGCGTGAAGAGTGACGGGCGACGACCGAGCGGCCCGAGGCAGCGCGGCGCAGACTGCGGAGTATTGATCTATTTCTTAGCCGACTTCTTATTGAGGCTCGCCTTCAGCGCTGCGCCGGGCTTGAAACGTGCGTTTTTCGACGCCGCGATTTTAATTTCCTTGCCAGTCGCCGGATTGCGTCCCTTTCCCGCGGCGCGCTCACGCACTGAGAAGGTGCCGAATCCCACAAGCCGGACTTCCTCGCCCTTCCTCAAAGTGTCGACGATACCCTCCAGGACGGCCTCAAGCGCCGCAGCGGCGGAAACCTTAGTTAATTCCGCTTCCGTCGCGATATGATCGACGAGCTCAAGCTTGTTCATTGTTGCCTCTCCGTTCGACTGCGGCGCTCGGTTGCCGGCGCCAATTCTGAAGTCCAGCGCCTCAACGTCGCCGTGAGCGGCGCCTCGCCGCCCGCTCCCATACCCGTCCGTCCCCCCTCGAAGGCGCTCATCGTCACCCCCGGCGAATCGACAGCAGAGTTCGACACATAGCTCGCCGTTTCATTCAAGGAACGCAAGCGTTCGTCGGGGCCAATGGGAAAAAAAGAGCCTAAAACTGGCCTACACGCAAAAAAATCGCCCCGAATTCCTGAGAATTCGCGGCGATCTTATGAGACTGCCCGGCTTCGCTGCGCTGCGCCATCCGTCTCTGCCCGGGGCAATCGGCCGTCAGTGCGCGACTAGCCCTTGGCCGTCCTCCTCGGGCGGTCCCGAAGGCGGCGGCGCAGCGACGTCCTCTTCCCAAGCGATCGGAACCGGCCGACGGACAAGGGCGTGCGCGAGCACTTCGTCCATTCGGGAAACCGGCACGATTTCTAGGCCGTTCTTCACCGAGCTCGGAATGTCGGCCAAGTCCTTGACGTTGTCCTCCGGTATGAGGACTTTCTTGATGCCGCCTCTGAGCGCCGCTAATAGCTTCTCCTTAAGTCCCCCGATCGGAAGGACCCGCCCGCGCAGCGTGATCTCGCCGGTCATGGCGATGTCGCGCCGCACCTGGACGCCAGTCAGCATCGAAACGATGACGGTCGCCATGCCAACTCCCGCAGAAGGCCCGTCCTTAGGCGTCGCGCCCTCGGGCACGTGCACGTGGATGTCGCGCTTATCGAACAATGGCGGCTCGATTCCGAAATCGACCGCGCGCGAACGCACATAGGACGCCGCAGCTGAAATTGACTCCTTCATCACGTCCTTGAGATTCCCCGTCACTGTCATGCGGCCTTTGCCCGGCATCATGACCCCTTCAATCGTGAGCAATTCGCCGCCGACCTCCGTCCAAGCCAGTCCGGTCACGAGTCCGACCTGATCGTCAGCCTCGATCTCGCCGTAGCGGAACTTGGGCGGCCCAAGGAACTCGGCGACGTTCTCGCCGTTGACGACGATAGCCTTGCTCTTATGGGTAAGGATCTCCTTCACCGCCTTGCGGGCAAGATTGGAAATCTCACGCTCAAGATTGCGGACGCCAGCTTCACGCGTATAGCGCCGGATGAGTTCCGTGATCGCGCTGTCCCCGACCACCCATTCCTTGGCGTCCAGTCCGTGCTTGCTCATCGAATTGGGCAAAAGGTGCCGCTTGGCGATCTCCAGCTTCTCGTCTTCCGTGTAGCCGGCGATACGAATGATCTCCATCCGGTCCATTAGGGCAGGCGGGATGTTGAGGGTGTTGGCGGTAGTCACGAACATGACCCCAGACAGGTCATAGTCGACTTCAAGATAATGGTCGTTGAACGTCGAGTTCTGTTCGGGATCGAGCACTTCGAGCAGGGCCGACGACGGATCGCCGCGAAAATCCATGCCCATCTTATCGATCTCGTCGAGCAGGAAGAGCGGATTCGACGTCTTGGCCTTG
>Ga0210406_10008844_pt1 | contig 10053 bp, 8 predicted proteins | sample IncBWC30MmetaG_FD_155454 | JGI IMG/M metagenome (GOLD analysis project Ga0210406, IMG submission 155454) | Forest soil microbial communities from Barre Woods Harvard Forest LTER site, Petersham, Massachusetts, United States - Inc-BW-C-30-M | ecosystem: Environmental > Terrestrial > Soil >... | reverse complement strand
ATGCCTTGACGGCGGATGACCGGCGCTATATCTCGCAATTTTCCGCCGTCGCCACCGGAGACCCGAACTGGTGCGAATCGATCCCACGGACAGCCGCTATCAATGATCGGTCGGAGCCGTCGCGTGACCTGTGCTACCTGGAGGTCGCCTACAACTTGGGGGATGTACGCCTCTGTGATCGTATGACACCGGCGGCGCTCGAACCGAAGGTGCAAGAAGCGAAGGCCCACGGAATGCGCGAAGAAATAGCGGAACAACTTGGACTGCACGGCGACTGTCTGCGAATCCCCAAGCGGGTCGGGCCTGTGCACGCCTACGGTCCCGATATACCAGCCGATGATCCACAGATCCTGCGACTGCTTGCAGCCCTTCACGTTGCCGTGCCCCGGGCGAACGACTGGACCGAAAACCAAAAAGCCATCTACTTCCGGAACTTTCTATTTGCACTCTGGCCAAAGCACCCGCCTGATCCGGGCGAGGGCGCGCAACAGGCTGCCGCACGCGAGGCTGAGGAAGCGACAATCGGTGCGGCGCGGGATCAGGCGCGTGGTCAGCTTGTAGCTCGCATGACTGGGCTGCCCGCCGGACCTTGACTGGCGATTTCACTCGCGGCGAGCGAGTGTTGTGTCCCTGTAACCATGGCAAGCAAGCAGTGCTCAAGGATCCATTCTGGGGAAAATGAGCATGACGATCAAACCGGGAGCGTTGTCGTCGAAAACCAAGCGAGCGCGATGAAGGGTGGCAATCGCCGCAACCATGTTGAGGCCCAGTCCGTGCCCGGGAGTCGATCGGCTGGACTCGAGACGCGTGAATCGTCTGATGACGCGCTCCCGATCCTGGACGGGCACGCCCGGACCGTTGTCCCTGACCACGAGTTGTGCACTGCCGTCTTCACCGGTCAGGTCCACGTGAATCGCCGCGTCCATGGGCGTATGGACATGCGCATTGTTGACGAGGTTGATAAAGGCCTGCGAAATGAGTTCTCGATCGCCGTCAATGGCGATATTCGGCTGCACGGTCCAGCTGAAACGCCTGCCGCCCTCGTCGATTGCCGGCGTGTACATCTCGCACAATTCGGTGACCAGCGCGGTCAGATCCACACGAGCGAAAGATTGTCGGACCCTGCCGCCCTCGATTTCCGAGATGCGAAGAATCGCGGTAAACAAGGCGAGTACGTCGTCGGTCCGTTCGATGGCGGACAGCAGCGCCTCACGCTGGGCTGGCGGATCATCAGGGCCGACGACGGCGCGTTCGAGGTGGTTGCGAAGCCGGGTGAGCGGCGTGCGTAAATCGTGTGCAATATCGCCGGACACCTGGCGCAGGTTACCGAGCAGGGAGGCAATCGTATCGAGCATGCGGTTGAGCGTGAGAGATAATTGATCGAATTCGTCGTTTCGGGGACCGATGGTCATGCGCTTGAGTAAGTCCCCCGAAATGATGGCCTCCGCGGTCATTGCAATACTGCCGACTTTTTGATGCAGAAATCCGCCAAGATAGAGCCCGCCTCCGACGCCCATCGCAGCGACGACGCAAAATGCCAGGATGAATATCTTTAATATTGTTCCATCGATTTGCTCGAGCGCATCGCTGTCCGCTGCCACCAGCATTCGAGTTCCGTCCGACAGATCGACCGCCAACGCCCGGGCTCTATCCGCACCGTCGATCGGATCGATGAAATTGATGTGCTGCCATCCCAGCGCCGGGCGGGGAGTCACCAAGGCTCCGGCCACGCGATTGCCGTCGATATCAAACAGCGCATAGTCGAGCCGGGTTTTTGCATTGCCGCCTTCTCGGGTTGCAATAGCCGCTCGCAAATTGCTCGTACCCTTTGCGCGATAACCGGCAACGAGTTCGTTGGATTCGGCCTCGATGCGGTTGTCGAGCTGGCTCTCAAAGGCGGCGTGCGCCGAGAAATACACCAGCATGCCGAGCGCCGTCGTCGCCAGAGCAAAAACCGCGGAATAGGCGAACGCGATTCGGTAAGCCGCGCTGTGCAGTCGGCTAAGCATCACGGTGCATTCGGTAGCCTATCCCGCGCACCGTCTCAATGGGGTCGCTGGCTCCGCCCGCTTCGTTGAGCTTCGCGCGCAAGCGGCTGATGTGCGTCTCAACGATGTTGGTTTGCGGATCGAAGTGAAAATCCCATACACGTTCGAGCAGCATGGTGCGAGTGACCACCCGGCCGGCATTGCGCATCAGTTCTTCGAGCAGCCGAAACTCGCGCGGCTGCAGCGCGACCGGTCGCGAGCAGCGATGCACTTCGCGTTTGAGCAGATCGATTGCGATGGTCCCGACCTCGAGTCGCGTGACCGCTTCCACGCCGCTGACACGGCGCAACAGAGCATTGAGCCGCGCCGCCAGCTCGGTGAACGCAAACGGCTTTACCAGATAATCGTCGGCACCCGCTTCCAACCCGTCGACTCGATCCTCGATTCGACCGAGAGCGGTCAGCAGCAATACCGGCGTTCGAATCCCTGCGGCGCGCAACCGGCGCAGCACGCTCAATCCATCGAGCCCGGGCAACATGCGGTCGAGCACGATGGCGTTGAATGGCTCCGTCATCGCCAAACTCAGCGCGACTTCACCCGCCGCCGCACGCACGGTCTGTTGACCGAGCGCACCCATTCCCATACAGATGAATTCCGCGGTTTCCGCATCGTCCTCCGCCAAGAGGATTCGGATCAGCACGGTACTACATGAGCCGGCCGCCGCGAAGAAGGGGCCGCGCGTCGCCGGGTTGAATTTTTTTCAATGAATGTTTCCAATCGGCTGCATTATTGCGTTAGACGGCGCTCCTTTCTATACAAAAACCCAATGAATTGGACATAGCGCTGTCACACGGCATTCACAGACTGGGCATCACAACTGCGCATTCACAACTGCGCATCCACAACTGGGACGGCCGTTGACACTGCCGGACGTTGTCATGATTTCAAGCAGCCAGAGGGATTCCCGTGTACCAGTCAAAATTTGCGTTTGCGGTGCTGTTCATTCTTGCAACCGCGTGTGTAGCTCCGCGGGCATTCGCTGCAGACGAGGGCGATATCGCGGGTCATGTATTGCGCTCGCGCGACGCTCAACCCGTGGCCGAAGTGCCTGTTCAAATCAAGGAGACCGGCGCAAAGGCAACAACCAATGCGCAAGGGGCCTACTCCTTCAGCGATCTACCCCCCGGGGCGTATACATTGATCGTGACGCCGGGTGGCGGCGCGGAGATCCAGCGTAAGGTGACCGTCACCGGCGGGAAAACCACCCAACAGGATATTACAGTTGGCGCGGACCTGACTGCGCTCGAGAGCATCGTCGTCCTGGCGCAGCGCACGTCTGAAACCGTGGCGCGTCAAGCGCAAATGGAAGCGCCCAATCTGATCAATATCGAGACCTACGAGGAGATACGAAAACTGCCCGACATCACCACCGCAGAGGCGGTACGGCGCATTCCGGGCATTTCTCTCGAGACAGACGAGGGTGAAGGCCGCTACGTAAATATTCGCGGTCTGGATGCGGACCTCAACAGCACCACCTTTGGCGGATTGCGCCTGCCTCCGACCAATAATGCATCGCCGTTCGGCGGCTATCGCGCGGTCACTTTGGATTCCATTCCCATCGGCTTGGTCGGTGCCATCACCGTCACCAAGTCCAATTTGCCGAGTCAGGACGCTGAAGCGCTCGGCGGCACCATCGAAATCACGCCGAAGACCGCCCCTCAGAACGGCGCCCCCTTCATTCAAGGCAACTTAGGCTCAGGGTACGAGCCCCTGCGCCGAACCGGCATCATCGATGTGGCGGTGACCGGCGGAGGCCGCTTCGGCGGTGGATCGGGCGACTATGGCCAAAAGCCATTTTCAGTCGTCGTCACACTGAGCGAAAACGATGATTGGCGCGGCATCGATGACGTGGAGCCGGATGTGTACTTCAACGACCCAATCGGCAGTCCAGGTGCCCGTCCCTACGATGCGATCGGCGACATACAGCAGCGCGATTACGAGCTGCACCGCAAGCGCCACGGCTATGGAATCGATCTCGGCTTCCAACCGGACTCCAACAATAGCTACTATCTGCGGGCCTTCGACGCGGGCTACACCGAATGGTATAAGCGACAGTTCTTGTGGCTGCAGCCCGATGGGAATGCGACGCAGTCAGGAAACACAATCACAGATACCCTGAATGGCACGTTCAATCCCGACGGCAGCCCCGCCACGATAGGCATCCAAAAAGCCTTGCGCGACGAAAAAGAAACTTCGCGAGATCTGGTGATCGTGCTTGGCGGGAAAAACCTTCTTGAGAACAATACGCTCGACTATCGTGTGGGATATACCCAGGGCACGTATTCCAAACCCTGGGACTATAACTCCTCGTTCACTTATGTTCCGCCCGCCGGAGCTGCGGCCAATCCGACCATTAATTACAGCTTGACCGGGCCGGGACATACGCCGTCCTACCAGATCACAGGCGCCCCCGGATACCTGGACCCGGCGAACTATCAACTCAACAACTTCTCCAACAGTTCGGCCTACAATTTCGACAAGGAGTTTTCGTTTGCGGCGAATTTGGAAGTGCCGGTGACCTGGGGCGGCTTGGAGAGGCAGAGCATCAAAGTCGGTGCCAGTGCACGCCTCCGAAAGAAGCGCGAGACCTCTCAGCCGTATTCGTATCCCAACCTGCCTCCGCTGCTCCTTGGGTCGAGCGCCTCATGCGGCGTCAATGAAGTCTACTATTCGAGCCGGTATCAGAATGGAGCCGACATATGCCCCGGTTACCTGCAATCGGTGTTGGGCTACGGAACCATACAGGCATCCGATCAGATGTCCGCCGAACAACAGTTCTTGGATGCCAAGGAAGATGTCTTCGCTGTCTATGGACAGTACCAAGTGACGATCGGGGCGTTGGGCATCGTGGGTGGCGTGCGGGTTGAAAATACTCAGGATCGCTCCAATGCGTTCGCATTCGCGAAGGACGTGAACGGCAACCAGCTCCCCCCCACTCTCATCACCGGTTCCAACAGCTATACCAATTATTTCCCCGGTCTGCAGGCGCGCTACGAACTCGCACCGGATCTGATTACCCGAGCGTCCTATTCGTCGACGCTCGCCAGGCCGGGGTTCAATCAATCCACGCCTTCCTTGAACGTAGACCTTGGCTCCGGCCAGGCTACGACCGGCAATCCGAGACTGAAACCGGCAACCTCGAACAGCTTTGACATTTCCATCGAAAAGTATTTGGAGCACGCCGGTATCCTGTCTCTCGGTATCTTTGACAAGGAAATTTCGAACTACATCGTCGCCAACGTGGTCCCGAATCAAACCGTCCCCGGCTACGGAGGCATACCTTTAAGGCTGTTTACCTTTACGAACGCGAAGAATTCGTACTCGCGAGGCGTGGAATTCAACTGGGAGCAACACTTCCGGAATCTGCCCGGCATCTTGAGCGGGCTGGGAGCCAGCGCCAACTACACCTTTGTAGACTCGCGCTTCGAGATTCGCCCGGGCGAACACTCGACGCTGCCCTCGAGCTCCAAGAACACTTGGAACGCTGCGGTATTCTATGAGAGGGCCGGCGTGGATGTGCGGGTGGCGGGATACTCCGTCTCGGACGACTTGTTTGGCATCGGTGGCGATAGAACCGGCGACATATTCAATGCGAAGCGCACGTTCTTGGATTTTGGCAGCAGCTACGCGTTTGCTGCGAATTGGGTGTTCTATTTCGATATCAAGAATCTGCTCAACACGCCGCACACGTTCTATATGGGAACGACCGAGCGGGTGATTCAGCGTGAATTCTACGGACAAACTTACAAATTCGGCGTGCGCTTCGACTATTGACGACGGACAGGCATATAGAGCGTGACACGCAACGGTCACTTAGTATTCATGTCGGTGTTGTGCTCGTGTGCATATGATGATCACTTGTTACATATCGTCAAGTGAGGCGAAAGTATATGGATGACATCGCTTTGCCGCGACGCGCGGGCCGTGTAGGGAGCCTTGGGCTGGTTTTCGCCGCGATTTGCATCGGTCCGGGTATGGCACGGGCTGCTACGGTCACTGAGACAGATCCGTTTTCTATCGATACAACGACCGCACCTGGTGCGCCGTCGTCGGTGAATCTGTCCTTCGCTCAGTTCAACGCCAGTCTCGGCACATTGACGGGTGTTACGGTGCAGTTGGCGGGGAGCGCGGACGCGGTGCTTCAGTTTGCCAACAGCTCGACCACAAGCGAGACATTTACCAACGGCGAGTCGCATACATCGCTAACGCTCGCCGGCACTGGGTTGAGCACGTTGTCGTCGGGTAATTTAAGTTCCGGGCTCGTGACCTCCGGGACGATCAAAGCCGGTTCAACCGCAGGTACATTTGCTTATACGTACCTCCCGGGGTCTGCCTCCTCCCTGAATTTGGTCGGCAACGTTGCTGCCGGCAATTTGGGATCCTATGTGGGCAGCGGATCAATGACCTTGAGCAGCGATGTCTTTACGACGGCCTTCTCAGCCAGCTCCAGCATGGCGAGTTTTGCGCCGGCGAATAACCCTTTCTTTATCGGTGTTGGCGGCGGTGGCCAGGCGTCGGGCGATGTCGTCGTAACCTACAGCTACACGCCTGTTCCGATCCCGGCAGCGCTACCGCTGCTGCTGTCCGGCGTTGCCGGCCTAGGACTTTTCGCGAGCCGTAGACGGCGGATCAATTAAGGTCCGCGACTGCGGCTCGGGTTAACTTCTCGATCAGATAGTCGCGCAGGACCTCGACGCGCCTTGGTAACGGCCCCTCGGGCGGCGTCACCCAGTAGACAAGCGCCAGACTTCGCTGCTCAGGGTGTAGCTATAGCCGCTGCACACCGAGCGAGGCTCCAGGCTGCACGGCGATGCGGATCGCAGCATCGAACCCTTCCCCGATCACATCTGTCATCGCGTCACTCAAATGCAGATCGATCAATGCGCAATTCTCCTCACAGGCCGGCTTTACGCGCGCGTTTCACCGCGCAGCGGGCGTGACGCCCAAGGAATATCAGCGCCGTCGGCGCCAGTGAGTGCTCCGCGAACCGCGGCTTGCTGACCTGGTGCCTTCGACAGGAACCGTTGATGTCAACGGCGTTAGAATTCACGCGCGAGATGGCGCCGCAATCAAGGACGTCGACATTGTCACTGTCACGGAATCGAAGATGCAGACGTGGTCATGGTCAATGTTCTTTAGGTTGTGGACGGCGGCAACAATACCTGTGAGAGGAGAGAATCATGTCGAAAGTTCTGGTGCTTTATTATTCGTCATACGGCCATATCGAGGCGATGGCGGCGGCCGTTGCCGAGGGAGCCCGGGAAGCCGGCGCGAAGGTCGACATCAAACGCGTTCCCGAGCTGGTCTCCGATGAAGTCGCGCGCAATTCGCACTACAAGGTCGATCAGGCCGCGCCGGTCGCGAAGATCGACGACCTTGTCGCTTACGACGCAATCATCATCGGCGCCGGCACGCGGTTCGGACGACTGTCGTCGCAAATGGCCAATTTCCTGGACCAGGCCGGCGGCCTTTGGGCGCGGGGAGCGTTGCACGGAAAGGTCGGCGGAGCGTTCACATCAACCGCCACGCAACATGGTGGGCAGGAAACGACGCTGTTCTCGATCATCACCAATCTGTTGCACTTCGGCATGGTGATCGTCGGCCTCGACTACGGCCATGCTGGTCAGATGACCCTCGAAGAGATTACGGGCGGGTCTCCGTACGGTGCCACGACGATTACCGGTGGTGATGGCTCGCGTATGCCGACCGCGAACGAGCTGGTTGGAGCGCGCTACCAGGGTCGCAAGATTGCGGAGATCGCGAACAAGCTGCACGGCTGACGCCGCGCGCCATGCCAGCATCGGCCACAGACCGCACATTGCACCGAGAGCGGGCGCGAGGGCGTTTATCCCGGACTATCGGGTGACTGCGTCCTGGATCTATCTCAAAAAGGGATGGATAACATCGAATAATATATGTTTCAAAGATGCATCGCGGGAGCATATTCTTTTCGCCACGAGAAACTGCTCATTGGAGAACTGCCATGTCAAACACCAAAAAGCTCATCGCCGTCGTCGGCGCAACCGGTCATCAGGGCGGCGCCGTCGTGCGCGCGCTGCAGGCGAGCGGTCAATTTAAGGTACGCGCGTTGACGCGCAATCCGGCCAAGCATCCGCAGTTGGCTGACGAAGTGGTGCTGGCCGACCTGGATCGTCCGGAAACACTGAAAGCCGCGTTTGCCGGAGCACACGGGGTTTTTCTGGTAACCAATTTCTGGGAACCGGGCACGGATGAGAGCAAGCAGGCACTCGCGGCCGTTCGCGCGGCGAAAGATGCCGGCGTTCAGCACTTCATCTGGTCGACGCTGCCGAACGTGGAGGCGATCAGCCGCGGCAAGCTCGATGTCCCGCATTTCACGGACAAAGCCAAGGGCGACCGCATCGTGAGGGAGGCTGGATTCGCGCACCACACATTCGTGATCGCGCCGTTCTTCTATCAAAATCTGCTCGGCGTAATGGCCCCGCAGAAGCAAGCCGATGGGGCCGCGGGTTGGGCGCTGCCGCTCGATCCGGAGAAGCGCGTCATTCACATGGGCGACATCACCGAACTCGGCCCAATCGTGGTCGGTGCATTCGCGCAGCCGAAACTCGCGGGGCACGGCGAACATTTGCCGCTGGTCGGCGACTTCCTGAGCTTCAACGAGATCATCGCCACGCTGAATCGACAGGGACACAAGTTCTCGTTCAAGCAAGTTCCGCAAGAACTTTTTGCCGGCTGGTTCCCAGGCGCCAAGGAAGTCGCGGAGATGCTCGCCTACTTCGAGGCCCACACCTACCTCGGTGCGGATTCGCGCGACGCAATTGCGCTGGCCGACAAAGTCGCCGGCCGACAGCCGACGAAATTTGCCGAGTGGGCTCGGGCGAACTTCGCGATACCGGCAGCAGCCTGAAAACAGGTTCGCAGCGCGCGCTATCCGACGCTTATCGAGGATGGACGCGCGCTGCCGCACAACTCGCGTCAGGAGCGCACAAGCACGGGCTTTGGGGGGCGACTAGCATTTGATGCGCGCCCGCAAATGCGGTCAAAACAATCGCAAGCGTGGGTAAGACGCATGCCGCGCCGCGTGCTTGCATCGCGCAGTACTTGAGAAGGGGGTGCTAAAGGCGTCGCCGGCGACTCGAGCGGTGGCGACTGGGTGTACGTCGACCACGACCTGGCGGGAACGCGCTACTCCCCTCTAAAGCAGATCACCACGGAAAATGTATCGCAGCTCGTCAAGGCCTGCGCGTACTCATTCCCCGACAAAGAGCCATCACAAACCGCTCCGATCGTGTCGGCGGGCAGAATGTACCTGACGACTGCCCACTATACCGTTGCGCTCGACGCCAAGGACGGCCACACGCTTTGGGCCAAGCAGATCGCCGATCCGAAAGAAGGCTATTTCATCAGCATGCCTCCTCTGGTACACGGCGATCTGATCTACATCGGGCCGGCAGGCGCGCTCAGCATCGACAACCGCAGCGCCAAGGGTTAGGTCGCCGCGTTCATAAACGCCTCAATCAGGTACAAGACTCAGCGAGTAAAATCGCATATGTTGCCCATGCGGACATCGATCTTAACGGCTCCCGCGTCGACCATGACCCATGAACATATGAACTACAAACGCCTGGTTGCTGCGGTTGTGGCGGCGGTGAAGGCCGGTGTCAGAACTTTCCCACACCCGAGCGGGCCCCAGCATCGATATTACAGCGGGTACTTCTGGCAGAAAATCCTGAGCGATACAGCAGAAGCCGGTACGCGAACAGAAGAGCTGAATTGAAGGGTTCCACGTTGCTCCTTGTGATACGCGACCGCCTCGGCGCAGGGGTCGCCGTGCGCCTCGCCGTCTTAGGCTTGGTGCTGCTCACCGGCTGCGAGCATAAGGCTCCGCCGCCCGCCCCACCCCCGCCGAAGGTCTCGGTCGTCACCGTGCAAGCTCAGGCGGTGCCGATCACCACCGAGCTTCCCGGACGCGTGGCCGGTTACCGCTACGCCGACGTGCGACCACAAGTGAACGGCATCATTC
>Ga0210406_10008843_pt1 | contig 10054 bp, 6 predicted proteins | sample IncBWC30MmetaG_FD_155454 | JGI IMG/M metagenome (GOLD analysis project Ga0210406, IMG submission 155454) | Forest soil microbial communities from Barre Woods Harvard Forest LTER site, Petersham, Massachusetts, United States - Inc-BW-C-30-M | ecosystem: Environmental > Terrestrial > Soil >... | reverse complement strand
TTGCTGCCGCAATGGGAATCGGCCGGTGAGTCTTCATGAACTGCACGTTGACGAAGGGAAATCTTCCGTTGCCGGCATTGATGCGTGCGATGAGCGTGTAGTGCGCCATGGGCTGTTTTTCTCACAAATCCTGAAAGATTCATGTTGGAATGCAAGAAAAAACAGCAGAGTGGGCAACGGTAGCGGGCAATTTTAGCGGTTTTCTGAGGTAAGTCCTTCGGTTGAAATGGTGGAGCCGATGGGATTCGAACCCACGACCTCCTCGATGCCATCGAGGCGCGCTCCCAACTGCGCCACGGCCCCACCGTGAAGAGAATTCAATTTTAGCACAACCATTAACGAGAACGTATATCGTGCGGAACTGCTGGGCCTAGGTCGGCCTAGGTGCTGGCGCGAAATGGCTGATTGACGCCCATGTGCGCCAGGAGGGCGCTGTGGGCGCGGGTGAGGGAGCGTCCACGGAGAAGAACCGCGCCGATCGTGCGAGTGGCCTGAGGGTCGTCGATGCGGACGAAGCGGCAGGGGGCGGATTTGTCGACGGCCATTTCCGGGACGATGGAGACTCCCAGGTGCGCGCCGACCATGGCGAGGAGACTGGAAAAGTGCCCGCTTTCAAAAACGATGCGAGGGTGGAGGCGGGCGCGGTCGCAGGCGGCGATAGAAGTTTCGCGGAAGCAGTGTCCATCGCGGAGAAGAAGAAAGGGATCGAGGCGCAGATCGGCGAGACGAAGAGAGGATCGACGAGCGAGCTTGTGCTGTTTGGGGAGCGCGGCGAAGAGGCGTTCCGTAAGCAGGGGGAAAGATTCGAAGTCGTTGCCGCGAATGGGCAGCGCCAGAACGGCGAGGTCTATGGAGCCGGCGCGGAGGCGGTCGAGCAAAATGGGAGTGATCTCCTCGGCGACGGTGAGCTCGACCTGGGGAAATTTGCGAGAGAAAGAAGCTAGAAGAGGCGGAAGGATATAGGGGGCGACGGTGGGAATGACGCCAATGGTGAGCGGACCACCGATGGATTGCTGCCGCTCGACGACATCCCCCTTCGCGGCGGCGAGTTCGTGAAGAACGGAACGAGCTCGCGGAAGGAAGGCTTTGCCCAGTTCGGTTAGGCGCACCGAACGGCCGAGACGATCGAAGAGACGAGCGCCGAGTTCGTCCTCGAGCTTGAGGATTTGCTGAGAAAGAGAAGGTTGCGAGACGTGACACTGCTCGGCCGCGCGGGAGAAGGAGTTGGTGTCGGCGACGGCGCAGAAGTATCGGAGTTGTTGGAGTTCCATGGGTGTTTGATGATCAGCGCTGCATGAAGTGAACTGATATCAGATATCAGGCAGAAATCAGGAAGCGAAGAGCCGGCATCCGGCCGCATGGCGATATAGGCCATGCCTATTCATTGTATCCGATACATATATTGGACGTATAGGAGTGGCGCCGCTAACCTCACCTAGGTGAGGGATCTCGCGCCGCAGAACAATGCGGCAAAAGGGATTCCACGCCGTAAGGCTGGAGCTACAACTCGGAATTACAAGCAAGCTTGCTTGTTTGTTTGGCCGAGTTGATCGAACTGAGGAGGAAGGAATGGCTGAAGAAAAGAAGAATGTCATGACAACGGATGCCGGACGTCCGGTTGGCGACAACCAGAATTCGTTGACGGTGGGTCCGCGCGGGCCGGTAGTATTCGAAGATTTTCTGTTGTTTGAAAAGATGGCGCACTTCAACCGGGAACGCATTCCCGAGCGGGTGGTGCACGCGAAGGGTTCCGGGGCATACGGACATTTCGTATGCACGAGCAAGGAGATCACGAAATACAGCACCGCCAAGCTATTTTTACAAGTGGGAAAGAAGACGCCGACGTTCATCCGGTTTTCGACAGTGGGCGGAGAGAAGGGCTCGGCAGACACGGAACGCGACCCGCGGGGATTTGCGCTGAAGTTTTACACCGAAGAAGGCAATTGGGACATGACCGGCAACAACACGCCGGTGTTCTTCATTCGCGACCCGCTGAAGTTCGGAGACTTCATTCACACGCAGAAGCGGGATCCCGAGACGAATTTGAAATCGCCGACGATGATGTGGGATTTCTGGTCGCTTTCGCCTGAATCGCTCCACCAAGTGACGATCTTGTTCAGCGACCGGGGAACGCCAGACGGCTACCGGCATATGGACGGATTCAGCAGCCACACGTTCAGCCTGATCAACGACAAAAACGAGTTGTTCTACGTGAAGTGGCACTTCAAAACTAAACAAGGGATCAAGAACTTCACCGGGAAACAGGCCAATGAAATGCGCGGAATCGATCCGGATTATGCGCAGCGGGATTTGTTTGAGGCCATCAAGCGGGGCGACTTTCCAAAGTGGACCGTGTTGGTGCAGATCATGCCGGAAAAGGACGCGGAGACATATCACATCAACCCGTTTGACCTGACGAAGGTGTGGCCGCATAAGGATTATCCGCTGCATGAAGTGGGTGAACTGGAGTTGAACCGCAATCCGGGGAACTATTTCGCAGAAGTGGAACAGGCAGCGTTTGAACCGCGAAACGTGGTGCCGGGGATGGGATTTTCGCCGGACAAGATGCTGCAGGCGCGGCTGATTTCCTATCCAGATGCGCACCGTTACCGGCTGGGCGTGAATTACGATTCGCTGCCCGTGAACAAGCCGCAGTGCCCGTACCACACGTACAACAAAGATGGCGCGATGCGCTTCGATGGGAACGGCGGTCAAGCGGTGAATTACGAGCCGAACAGCTTTGGCGGACCGACGCAAGACAAAAACTACGTAGAGCGGCCGAAAGAGGTCAGCGGAACCGTAGCGCGACACGATCATCGCACCGACTCGGACTACTACACGCAGCCGGGGAATTTGTTCCGGTTGATGACCGCAGCCGCAAGGGAGCGTCTGATCGGAAACCTCGTAGGCAGCTTGAAACAGGTGCCACAACGCATACAGGAGCTGCAGGTGCAGCATTTCTACAAGGCGGATCCAGCGTACGGGACCGGAGTGGCGAAGGGACTGGGGCTGGACGTGGAGGCGGTGGTCGACAAGAAGATGGCGACTAGCGCGGCGGACTGACGAAGTTGTGAGTTATCAGTTTTAAGTTTTTAGTAAAACAAAAGGGGCGGGCTGGGAGGCTCGCCCGGTTTTTCGCTTGGGGCTGAACTCCTGCCACGATTCCTCCACTCCAGGACGACAAACTGCGCCGTCCTTCCGGTCGGAGTGACAAATGAGGAAACGAAGAGCGTGTGCTGCTTTGGTGGCGGTGTAACAGGTTTGTTATGGCTGGCGGGAGGAATTTCAGTAGAATGCAGACATATGGCGAAACTGACATTTCTGGGTGCGGCCGGGTGTGTAACGGGATCGAAATATCTGGTGGAAGCGGCAGGCAAGAAGCTGTTGGTGGATTGCGGATTGTTTCAAGGCACGGATAACCTGAAGGAGCGGAACTGGAATCGGCTGCCGGTCGATCCGAAGACGATTGATTACCTGGTGCTGACGCACGCGCATCTGGATCATACAGGATGGCTGCCGGTCCTGGTGCGCGACGGGTACAACAAGACGATTTATGCGAACCCGGCGACAATCGAGTTGACCGAGATTTTGCTGAGGGATTCAGGGCACCTGCAGGAAGAAGAGACGCAGGATGCGCAAAAGCATAAGTGGAGCAAGCACCCGCAGCCGCGAGCGTTGTACACCAGCGATGACGTGGAGCCAGTGCTGCGGCTGTTGCGGCCGATGCCGCGGAATGGCGGATTCGATATCTCGCCGGAATTTCACATTGAGTCGTACGACGCGGGGCACATTCTGGGTTCTTCGAGCCTGGAATTAACGATCCATGAGAACGGCAAGAAAACGGTGACGGTATTTTCCGGGGACATTGGCAGGTACGACCAGCCAATCCTGAACGATCCAGTGCCGCCGGTGACGAAACAGATCAACGTGCTACTATGCGAATCGACGTATGGCGACCGGGAGCACGAGGCTGGCGATCCGCTGCAGGTGTTGGGCGATATCGTGAACCGGGTGGTGAAGCGCGGCGGTGCGATCGTGATCCCGGCGTTTGCGATCGGGCGGACGCAGACGTTCATGTACTACCTGCGGCAACTGGAAAATTTGCAGCGCGTACCGAAGGTGCCGGTGTACGTCGACAGCCCGATGGCGCTGAGCGCTACGGAACTTTATTTGAAGCACAATGAAGATCACGACCTGCAATTCGCACGGGACGAGCAGAACGGCGGTGACCCGCTGAGCGTGCACGAGTTCCATTTGACGAGGAGCGTGGAGGAATCGAAGGGCATCAACAATGTGAAGACGCCGTGCATCATCATTTCGGCGAGCGGCATGGTGACGGGCGGACGAGTGCTGCACCACTTGGCGCAAAGGCTCGGTGATGCGAGAAATTGCGTGATCCTGGGGGGATTTCAGGCCGAAGGAACGCGAGGGCGGGCACTGCAAGAGGGAGCCAAGACGCTTAGCTTGTATGGGCGGATGGTGCCGGTTTTGGCGGAGATCGTGGAGATGGGACAACTGAGCGCGCACGCCGGAAAGAGCGAGCTGATGAGATGGTTGACGGGGCTGCAAGTGCCGCCCCAGCAGGTGTACTTGACGCACGGGGAACCTGCGGCGGCGCAATCGCTGCAGCAGGCAATCACGGAAAAGTTCCGGTGGAACGCCGCAGTGGCAAGATATTTGGATGCGGTGGAGTTCTAACCCTGCGCGCCTCGTAACTACAAGAGACTAATAGAGATACGTATTTTGGAATGGACTGGGCGTGGTCAAAGGTAAGCAGACGATCAGTTGATAGACTTTTTACCAAATTTCTTTCGGGAACCGAGAAACATTTCTGGGGGAAGTATCGTCTATACAAGCAAGACCACTCGCGGGGTAGGAGACTAACCACCACAGGGCAACCGACCGTCGGTCTCCTATCCCTTTTCTAAGAGGAGTGTGTTTTCAAGCATTTGCCCCATTTTTCGCATCCTTTAAGTGTTTGATCGTGCTGGATTCTGATGCTTCATAGTACAAGACTAGTCCAAGATTTTGATTGCCTTGTACTGCGCCGCAAATCGGCGGTAAAACGCCGCCTCTCGGTTAGGAACCCTCTTCAACAATCTGCCACAAATATATCCGAGCCGTTTCCTCGCGGAAGGACACTGGCAGGCGCACACCCTCTGGCGTATCCACGACGGCCTTGACAGTCGCTTGCACGATTTTGCCGCCCAATCGCTTCACACCACGTAGTCACCGGGTACATGCGGGTAGAACAACCGTACCATTTTTCCATATGGCGTATCCGGTGATACTCAAGGATGCGCCAAAGGGTTCCAAAGCTCTATGACCAGACTCCGATAGCCGTGCGTCGGAGGTATTGCCGGCCGCGCTGATACGAGTGGCTCAGTCCAACACTCTAAGGGCACCACAGTGGCTAACATCGGCAAGCTGCTGTGGCCCTTTTCTTGAGGAAAATATCTGCGCATAAGAAAGAAGGGGCGCGTCTCCTCCGCATGGAGAGCGCCCCTTTGTTAGGCTGAACTTTTCAGGTGAGAAGAAGGGCCTGAGGATGGATGCTGTCCACAAGGTCCGCCCGACCCTCTGGTCAGAGTCGTTCTTTCTCGCCGTCCCTCCGTTTATCCTAGAGACCGTCAAGATTGTGCGCTGTTCACTTTTGCACAGTTTGGAGAGATTTCTTGGCCGGAAAGAGGCCAATATGAGGTCACTCCAGCTGCCAAGGTGGGCGTGACCGACAATTATGTCGTAGAGGATTTGCTGTATTCCCGCCCGAAACTTTTGTAGGGCATCCTACAGAAGTGCCCCGCTACACAGAAGTTCGTATTCTGAACCTCTGCACCGAATCTCTCGCTGCAAAGACGCCTGAAGAGTTCGAACGAATTATCACAGAACTCCGCGCCGCCCTTGGGGAACACATTCATCTAGCGAAAGACTCATTAGAGGGTCAAGTCAACAATTTCCCGCTTCTCGGTGATGTCGCTCATAAAAGTTCGTGGAAGGTATGACGCCAACTTCCATCTGGCGGGGATTGGTTCGGCAATTTGAGCGTGAGCCTGCGAGGTATTCGAGTCCACCCAATTCGGGCATTACACCCGCTCCCGACCACGCCTTCCGCTCGGTGATGCCAAGAGCAGAAAGCTTGCGGTCTACATGCGGTTTCCGTGGAGCGCCTGAGTAAAGTCGACAACGCATTCCGGCAATAACACCGGACGTGGGGCACGAGACGGATAACGATTGCGTTTTCGTGAGTTGGTTTCCCTTCACGGCGACAGAATGGCACAGCAGATCGATCATTGCGGCGTGGTTCGTCGTGGCCGGGGCTAAACCATCTCCATCAAAGTCTTCTTCATGTTGAGACCTAATTGCGCATTGCTTTGATGGATGCGTTCGAGAATGGTTCTGGCTTGTCCTACAGGCAGCGATAGCACAGTGGCCCAAGTTTTATCCAGGTTGCCGTGCAGCGCGGTCAAATCATCGAGGAGAGACTGGCGTAGTACTTCATGATTTTCTGGCATAGATACCTCAGGAGGGGACGGTGCGACTGTATCACGGGGGCCTGCGGATTAGTGGCTTTCCGCGAACTGGCCGGAATGGCGATTCCGATTCGCGTTCGGGGGGGTAGGCTATTCGGGACTTCCGGGTATCGTATTCGCGCTGTTGGTTTTGACAACTTGCCACAAATAAATCAGCGCTGTCTCATGACCAAATGAAACTTGGAGACGAGTGCCGTCGGTCTTGTTAACGACGGCCATTACAGTTGCCTCCACGACCCTTCTACCTGAGAGGCTCGCCTGAACAAGGTCGCCGACTTTGAGTTTGTGCATTCTTACGGCAATACAACACGTCATGCTGGGGAAGCGCCCAAAAGTCGAGCCAGTCTGAAGTCCGACGCTGTTCGAGAGGGATTTGAACCTGCACGGGTGTTGTTAAGTTCAATCCGTAATCTCTGCTGCGTCCCAAATCGCATGCCGTGCAGTATCGTGGTCAACGCCGTGCATTTGCATGTATGCCCTAATTGCGTTCCTCACCAAAAGTCGGGCCGTCTCCCATCCTTCGTCTTCTTTCCTGCACTCTTCGATGATCTGCCGGGCTTCTTCTTGGCTGATGCAATCTCGTTTGAGGGGTCCACGACGATGAACTGACGGCCAATGATTTCGACGCGGTATTGAGGACTCATAGCGTTACTCCAACGGCACTATACGCCTAATTGGTTTGTGCGGGTGGCAGTGACTTTCCCCTTGCACCATCAAAAACGCATTGGTATTGGTGCTTTCGATTAGTCAGACTGGGCCACGGTAGTTAGAGGATGCTGCAGAGCCCCTTTTCCTGACAAATGTCCGAGTCGGAAAAGACGAAAGGAGCGCTCGGAGAGAGACGCCCCCTTCGGTCAAGTCACGTAATTCCCGTTGTCCAAATTGTGCTGCGCCAGAACGGGCGACACAATACGGCGTTTACCGTAAATCGCACCTTAATCGACGTTGACTGGAAGAAGGCGTCAGCCAAGCTATCCCAGTCGTTGAGGGACTCCGTCCGGACCCATTTCTACACAGTTTCTGGAGATTTCTTGACCCCTGGGAGATGACCGAGGCGATACTTTCAAGCGGAAAAGTCGCCAGGGCCCTTTCGGGCTTTCTAATATACCTTTGAAAATTGCAATGTCGAGGTGACGTCTGCCTAATCTCCCGCCGAGTCCCCTGCTTGTACCGTTGTGAGCGAATGCGGTCTCCGAAAAGGCGCTGACATCACCGGATAGATGATCTAAGGAACTGGGCTGGACTATTCCGGCAATTTGTCGCAAGGAATCTCAAGGTCTACGCTTACGCCAACAATCACTAAGCCGGGCATGGGCCGGGAACGGTCAAGCTGTTTTGGGATATGTGGGAGGAGAAGTAGTAGACTGTAGTTCCCTTCCTTTACCGCAAATCCTTGCGGAGAACCCCGATGGAAAAAGAAATGGATGAAGGCCGCAAACGAGCTCTCGGCGTTATTGCTGCAATCTTTGCGTGCCGGAAACTGTCTGCGCCGGTGGGCAAATCCTCGCCAGCACGAGAGATGGCATTTCGGGACAGCATTGATTTAGCGGCTGAAATGATGCGCCGGATAGATTCGCGCTTTTCTTCGTCGAAACGGTAGCGGCAGGCCCGGCTCCTCCGGGCAGCGTGAGAATCCTTATCCGCATATTCACCGTTATAGGTTGCGTGGAATACAATGGCGCAGACTGTGTGGTGTTAGGAGCAGCAAAGAAAAATGGTCAGAACAAAATCGGTTTACACACCAATCGACAGAAAGAACGATGGAATTCGCATTCTCGCAACACGTTTTCGTGGTTCGGGCCTTACCAAAGAGGTTTTATGACGTGTGGATGCCCAGTCTCGGTCCGAGTGAGCGCCTTCTGCTGCGACGGCCAAACCCATCGGTTGACTTGGGCAAAATTCAGTCGGGAGTATCGCACGAATTGTTCATAGCTGGTTCGCTGGATAAAGCGAACCGAACAATCAAAAACCACGACCAGAAATTCACACTCCGACTGCTCGAGTCCCTTGCCAAGCCCGGAAACGTACCCCTAATGTGCCATTGCGCCGAGAACGCAAGCACCCTGCCATCGTTAGCTTTTTAAAAAACGTCTGTTGAGAGATTTGAGACGGCCAATCAGGTAAACGTGCGATGGATTCTTCCTTCGAGCAGGCACTCATCGACGTTTGGCGGCAAGCCCTCGTCGAGAACGCCAAGACCGTCGAGCTAGGGTCCGAGGCCCTGTTCGACGGACTCCCAAGCTCGGGCTGCGGCAGGTGGACTTCGTGTTCGAAAGAAACGAGATTCACGGGCTGGAGCAGAACTCGGACGCGAAATCCCGTTGGGCGCAGTTGGCACGGTCAGGCAAAAAGATGATGCAGTTCCTCAGCGAGGGGCGCTTCGTGGCAAACGTGGTGGATGGGAAGGTAACGTTGTAACGTTCTATGGCGGGCGAGGCGGAACGAACGATTGAATCGACCAGCGTTTAGCGTGTTTCGAGAAATCAGCCTGCCGATTCGACGCTCTACCGTCTTTGGAGCTTTGAAAAGCCGCGTTGCCCTTTGGCTTTTAATGGCGAAATACGGCGAGGTTTCTTCAAAACCCATGAGAAATTATGGGGAAACCAACCAAACCCAGCACGTCTTTTCTTTAGCCGTCTCGCATCCTCTCGCGTGTACGGCCTCACGTCCGACAAAATGGCAACGCCAACGAAGGCACCAGTGATTGGCTTCTTTGGATTCAGTCCAAAGTGCCGTGCGTCATCAGCATCTATTTTTGCTGCCACGTGAATGACGAGCGGTCCTCTGTATTTCGTCCTGCAAGTTCGTAACTCGAAGGGCTTGCGTCCGCGAAGAATTAGCTCTGCCCACGGTTGGCGGATTGTAAGTGTCCTTATTGGAAAAGCCGGGATTGTGCCAGAGAATTTCACAGGGCAGAGACCTTGCCATGATCCCTCCACTTCGAGCCGTCAAGGCGCGGCTCTCCGGTCAGGATCACAAATACGTCAGTTAGCGCGGGGAAATGACGGCGCGCTTGGTGGGGGTATCGCGAGACATGGGAGGGATTTCCTCCAGGTCGAGGCTAGCGACGAACATGGGCGTTGGTGCGACGCGTCCCCAGCGATTCAGTTCCGACTTGGCGCGAAGGAATTTCACTTCAGGACGAAACGAGAGGTCGAGAATAATCTTGGTGGTGCCGCGATAGAACTGTTGCGGGAGCTTCAGGAGAGGCTTTTTGCCGAAGTCCTGCCCGTCGGCAGAGCCCCAGACGGAGACGTCGAGAGATTCCTGTTCAATCTGGTCGGTGATCTTCAGGATGCAGAGAAAGGTGCGGGAAGCGCTGACGGAAATGTCGAAGGGCTCGCCGTCGGCATTCGCAAGGAGTTTGGTTTCCGCGGGGATCAGTGAAATTTGCAGGGGCACGATTGGTTCCCTTCCCTCTTCAGCGCGAGTGTACCACAACGAGAAAAGTGGCATTGCGACATCTGTCACCCGGCCGCGACGCAGCAGGTGATCGTCTAGGGTGACTAAGGAACATTGTGCAG
>Ga0210406_10008842_pt1 | contig 10055 bp, 6 predicted proteins | sample IncBWC30MmetaG_FD_155454 | JGI IMG/M metagenome (GOLD analysis project Ga0210406, IMG submission 155454) | Forest soil microbial communities from Barre Woods Harvard Forest LTER site, Petersham, Massachusetts, United States - Inc-BW-C-30-M | ecosystem: Environmental > Terrestrial > Soil >... | reverse complement strand
GGCGTCCAACAGCTCCGCCACACGCTGCATGCCGCGGGCTCGTTTCGGCGCTTTCGCCATGAGCTCTTCGGTTGACATTTGTGAGGGTCCCTCATAAACTTATTTATGAGTCTCCCTCATATATAGCGCTTGCGCAAGGCCGCGCCGTTCCCGGCCCGCGCATTCCACACAAGGAAGCCGACAATGATTGAACTTGATCCCAAGTCCACCGCCCTGGTTTTGATCGACCTGCAAAAGGGCATCCTTGGCAACACGCTCACGCCGACCACCGCCCACGAGCTGCTGGCACGAGGTCAGGCACTTGCCGAGCGCTTTCGAGCCGCCAAGGCGACTGTAGTGCTGGTCAACGTGGCCTTCTCGGCCGACGGCGGCGACGTGCTGCGCCAACGAGTGGACCAGGCGCCGGCCGTCCCCGCGGGCGGGTTCCCCGCCGGATGGGACGAATTCCCGCCCGGTTTGATGCAGCCCGGCGACCTTAAGATCACCAAGCGACAATGGAGTGCGTTCCACGGCACGGAATTGGACCTGCAGCTGCGCCGGCGCGGAATCCGCACCATCGTGCTTGGCGGCGTCGCTACCCAGATTGGTGTGGAATCAACCGCTCGCCAGGCCTACGAGCATGGCTACGAGCTGTTGATCGTCAAGGACGTGACGACCAGCACCGTTGCTGAAGGTCACGACATGTCCATGAAACACATCCTGCCCCGACTGGGCCGCCTGGTCGAAAGCGGCGACATCCTGACCCGCAGCAAGGCCGCGTAATTGGATCAACGGGTACAGCGAACCGCCCTGACGTTGCGGGCGACACCAACCGCGCTCAAGTGGGGTCTGTTGCTGATGGCATCACTCGCCTTCATCGTCCCGCTCGAGTTGATGCGCTTGCCCGCCGCCTTGCTGCTGGGCGCCATGGCCGCCGGGATTCTTGTCGCGGTGTTCGAAGGACAGCTGGCGGTGCCGGGCGGGCCCTTTGTCCTCGCTCAGGGTCTGATCGGCTGCCTCGTGGCACGCAGCGTCGGACCCACCATCCTGGCGACCATGCTTCATCAATGGCCGCTGTTCCTGGCCGGTGTTTGCTCGGTGTTGGTCATCAGCACATCGCAGGGCGCATTGCTCGCGCGCTGGAAAGTGTTGCCGGGAACGACGGCGGTGTGGGGTTCCACTCCCGGCGCCGCCACCGTGATGGTGCTCATGTCCGAAAGCTTCGGAGGTGACCCGCGGCTGGTGGCCTTCATGCAGTTCCTGCGTGTGATGCTGGTGGCCCTCGTGGCCTCGATCGTGGCGCGCCTGTGGGTCGCGCCGGGCGAGGCTGTCAGGGCGGCAGTGGACTGGTTTCCCGCTGTCGCCGCCGGACCGTTTTGGGAGACGATGACCCTGGCCGTAGTTGGTGCCATCGTCGGCGCCAAATCCAGGATCCCCGCCGGCGCTCTGCTGGTTCCGCTCATCGCCGGCATAGCGCTTTCCGGCACCGGCCGGGTCGCCATCACCCTGCCGCCCTGGCTGATGGCGGGCTGCTATGCGCTCATCGGGTGGTCCATCGGGCTGAGATTCACGCGCGAGATCGTGCTCTACGCCGCACGCGTTTTTCCGAAGATTGCCGCTTCCACGATCACGCTCATCGTTCTATGCGGTGGCCTGGCCTGGCTGTTGCACGTCTCAGTCGGCACCGACCCGCTCACCGCCTATCTTGCCACCAGTCCCGGGGGCGCCGACTCGGTGGCGATCATCGCGGCTTCTTCCAAGGTGGACCTGCCGTTCGTGATGGCAATGCAGACGGCGCGGTTCATCCTGGTGTTGCTGGTGGGGCCGACCCTGGCGAGGGCGGTGGCGAGGTGGACAGGAACCTGACGCGCTGCCGCTCACGGCGGCGCGACTGCGCTCATGATCACCGCAGAACTTTAGTGTCCGACGTCGCCTGCATGATCCTCGTCGTCGCAATTGTCGCGGTCGCCGCCATCATCATCATGCATCCGCGCCGGCCCAGGTGGTGGAGCCGACAGCGGCCAGGTGGCGTTTGGCGGGTTGTGCAAAATGCGGCTGTTGATCGTGTAGAACAGATTCCCCAGGCGTCCTCGAACATCGCCGTAAGGATTGGGGTTGTCGGTAGAGCTGCTGAAACTCGTTGCGGTATCGGCGGCCAGCTTGTCGCATACAAAAATCTTGCGGGCCGCGCAGGAGTAGCGCCCCCTGTCGAGCAGCAACGCGCTCTTGACCAGGCACGCGTCAAGGGCCTCTTTGACGGGTCTGGTGATATTCGCAGATCGGATGGTCTCTGCCAGGCTGATGAGTTTCTGATTCGTAAAGCCGACGAGTTCGTGCTTCGTCGATGAGACGCTCGGACTCAGTTGGCCACCGATCGTCCAGATCGAATTGCCGCGGGTCGAAGCTCCCGCTTTGTCGCAATAACCGGTGATATCCACCACCGCAGAGCCTTCCGGGATGCTGCCTTCATTGGAGCCCAAGCGCGGCGACCATCCCAGCACTTGCCTCGGATCCTGGCAATCAGGCGTGATCTTGGTCCCCGGGATGACGGCAGTGGGCGATTCCTGGGTTTGCACCAGTATTCCGGGAACGTCGTCCACACCGTTGGCAATCGTCTGTATCACGGCAAACTGGTTTGCGGTTGGACCGGATGCGCCGCAGATCGTGGGCGGAATGAAGCTCGCAGAGAAGCCCGGACATTGCTTGGCAATGCTGAGATTACCCGGGCAGGTGCCGTCCTGCTGGAGCCGGGTATCCGTGACGATGCAGGTCTGCTCGATGATGTTGCCATGGACTCCCTGGGGACCTACACCCGAGGCACCCGGCACGATGACATGAGCCAGACCCCCCGTGGGGTCGCAGCCGGCGGCGGACGCGCATGCCGAGGTGGATGCCAACACTTCGCCGGCGGGCGCCAGCGCGAGTCCCGCCGGACTGCCGGCCGTCGAAGAACTGGTCGTTGTGGCATTTGCCGCGACGACCGCGGTCGGCGCCGTGAAGCCGAACCCGTTGGACGGTGTTGGCGTGCTCAACGGCACGGCAAATTCCAGTATGTTGCCGCTGGAGCTGCCGGTCGATTGGGTCACAAAGGCGAAGGCATTGCCCGCCTGCATGCCGGTTCTGAGTTTGTGGAACGGGCAGGGCGGTGCGCCGCAGGAAATGGCGGCAAACGTCGTCGGCTTGTTGGTGGTCCACAGTGCCGTTGGGTTCCCCGCTGTCGGCAGCGCAAATTGCAGGACGGTGCCGTTGTTGGTGGAGATCAGCAGGCTCCCGTCGGCAGGCCAGATGTCCATGCCGGCGGGCAGCGGACCTTTCGATGTCTCTGGGAACTGGGCCTCGCGCAACGCGATGGCGGGCGCAGCGATCGCGGACCCCGGGTTCAACAGGAACGCCTTGATGGACGCAGCTGAATAATTGAAAACTGTCACCTGTTCAACCCGATCGCCCGGATCCAGATCATTGTCGGCCACCAGCGCCAACAGGTCGCCCGCGTGTATTCCGTTGTTCGCAAGCGCAGTTTGAACCGGGGTAGGCAGGGTATTGGGAACGACAACGGTTTCGACCAGCGAATCCACCTCCCGGCCGGCGAATTTCGAATCGAGCAAGATCGGCGCGGCAAAGCCGCCGGGCGCGCTCGAGGAGGGTTGCATTACCCAGATCTGCGGTCGAGGCGAATTCGTCACAACGTATAGGTTGCCTGCGCCATCCACCGACAGGCCGTCGGGCTGGCGCGGGCCGGCACTGTTCGATGCGGCGCTCCACACGATCGCGGCCGAGACCGGCGGCGTTCCGGTCGGGCCGGCGTATCTGACGATCTTGCCGCCGACGGTGTCTGCGACCAATAGGTCGGAGCCGCCGGTCGCGGCGTTCGGCACGAACACGGCCGAGCGAAAACTCTGGAATGAACCTCCGTCCGCATTGAGCAACGTGGTCCCCGCAGGGTTGAACACCACGTCATAGACGGTATCGGAGGCGGAGGAACTCGTTGCTGTCACGCGCAATGACTGTGCGGGCAGATTGGGTGCGACCAACAAGGCCGCGATCGCCAGGGCGAAACCCCGCCCGACGTGGTTCATTCCGAGTGCACGAAAATTCATGGCTGCCCCCATTTTTTTAGCGCGACGACTGGGCCGCCGTGGCCCGTCCCCGCCATTTCCCACGTTCTAAGACGCCTTGGGTTCGCGAACGCAGTGCATTCGCGGTCAAAAACGTTATCACACCTGAGGTGAGGAATGTCATCGCGCCACGACTTATTGCGCCCATTGGGGCGGGGCACCTGCATTATGTAATCGTCCGCGGCCGGCTCTACCGAGGCGGTACGGCGGCAATTTTTTGGTCGAGACCGACGTTTTCGTCGAGCGGCGCCGGGCGCGCCGCGTGATGCCCGCGTTCTCGCTCATGCAGCGTCTGCAAGTAGGATTGCGCGAGTGAGCGGAAAGTGGCCGGCACGAATTCATCCTTCTTCAATATGGCGTAACTTCGAACCAGCAGCTTTTCCGCATCCGGAAAATTGCCGAGGCCGGTGAGGGCGGCGCCCTCCGCGCTCTCGGCGATCGCAGTTTTCCAGTGCGAGGCCGACAACGCCGCGGTATAGATTTCGGCGGCGGAATGGGCGGAGGCCAGGGCGTCGGTGTACCGGTGGATTGCCACCTGCAGAATCGCCAGATTTTCCAGGCTCGAGGCAACGTCAGGATGATTGTCGCCGAACAGCCGCCGCCGCATCGCCAGGCCGCCCTGCAGGTAGCGCTCCGCCTCGGTGTACTCGCCGGCGATCGTCAGCCATAAGCCAATGCGGTTCATGACAGCGGCTACCTTGGGATGATCATCGTGGAGCGACTCGCGATAAACGTGCAGCGCCTCGAGCTCGGTCGCCAGGGCACCCTTGGCGTCGCCGCGGCTGTCGAGCACGAACGCGATGTTGTTGAGCGTGTTGGCGACGTCGGGGTGAGCCTTGCCGAGCAATTCACGCTGCATGGCCAGCGCCTGGCGGTAGGTCGATTCGGCGTTCACCAGATCACCCTGATCGAGAAGGGCGCTAGCGAGGTTGTTGAGTCCATCCGCGACCTGGGGGTGCTTGTCGCCGTACAACCGGCGAAACATGCCGATCGATTCACGGTACATCTTTTCGGACTCATCGTAATCGCCGTTGTGTTCGAGCAGCAGTCCGAGATCATTGATGGTCTCGGCCAGGTCGGGGTGCAGCTCGTTGCCACGCAGCTCGCGCTCCATTTTCACGGCGCTGCGCATCACAGGCAGGGCGGACTTCAAATCGCCGCCGTCGTCCAGGGCTGCGGCCAAGTCCTTGAGAGTGCGCGCGATATCGCCGTGTTTCTCGCCATAGAGTTGGTGCTGCAACGCCAGCGCTTCCCTGAAGCGCTGTTGGGCATCCGGATACCGGCCTTGGGAGTCCAGCACCGTGCCGAGTCCGTAAAGGGCGTTCGCAAGAGCGACCTTGGCGTGGCGATCTGTGGGATGCGCCGCCAGCAGGCCGGCCGCCTCGCGGTAGGCCTTTTCCGCGGCCTCGTCTTCGGCCTGCAGCCTCTGCAGATCAGCCAGGTGAATCAGCGATTCGGACAACGCCTCAGGATCGGTGCCGGGGAGCAGGCGCCGCGTCGCCACCGCCCCGTCCAACAGGGGCCGCGCCTCGCGATACAAGCCGAGTCCCATGTAGACCGTGCCGACGGTGTCCATGACCGTCGCTTGAATCGCCGGCTGATTGGACAACTCGGCGTCGATGCGCGCCGCACCCTTGTCGAGTACCTCGCGCGCCGTGACGGTGTTGCCGCGCGCTTCGCTCGGATCCATGATTCGGAATAATCCGATGAGGAAGTTCGTGGCGCGCATGGCGGCGTCGGCTTCGCTCTCCGCGCGCGCGGTTTGCTTCTGGGCCGCCGTGCGTTGGATGAGCGCATAGGCGGCGAGCGCGCTGGTCAGCAGCATTCCGCCCATCGCACCGCACGCCAATGCGAAGAGTCGCCGGTTGCGACGCTGTTGATCGCGCCTGCGCAGGGAGTCGAAATTCAGTCCCAGAATACCCGCGATCAGCTTCAGCTTGGCGTGTTGCTTGCCATCCTTGCCCGCTCGAGCGTCGGCCGCGATGGGCTCGGTGCGAATGGCACTCAAGTTTCCGTCGGCGCCCAGCCGGAAACGCAGTGCCGGCGGGAAGCATTCCTCCTGCTCGCGGCCGGGAAGATCGGAGGCGTTGGGTTCCCCGCCGATGATGAGGCAGAAAATGCGATCCTCGCGGCCAAGGCGCTTGAACGCCAGGATTTCCTCATTCACCCAGCGGGATTTGGCCGACTGCGGGGAGCAGATGATGATCTGGCACGCCGATTTTGCCAGTGCCTCGTTGATCACGGTGCCGAGGTCGACGGCGCTGGCCAGCTCTTCGCGGTCACGGAACACGGGCGTCAGGCGCTTCGGGACCACGCCGCGCACCGTTGTCGTGCCCACCAACCTCTTGGGTGGACGATACGATTCCACGGCTTTATGCAGCCAATTTGCCCATTTGGCGTCGCGATGGCTGTAGCTCATGAACGCCCAGTACTTCATCTGGTCCACGCCGGTTCTCCCTGAATTCGGCTCGACGAGGGTAACCTCAGGCGCCTGCAACGACGAGGTCAGACTCTAAACCATGCGACGTAGTGTCGGAAGCACAATCGTCGGAAGCGCAATCGATCTCATGTGCGCCGGGGCTTCCGGCAATCGTGCGGTAACCGGAGCTTGTTGAAGCGTAAGCTGCAACGTTTAGAATTACCGTCCGGCTGAATCCTGAGAGACCCCAAGTGACGCCTGCAGCAAAGCAACAGCAATACGACGTCATCGTCGTCGGTTCGGGCGCCGCGGGCGGGCAGACCGCCTATACGCTCTGCATGGAGGGAGCCAAGGTGCTCATGCTGGAGGCGGGCCGCAACTACGTTCCGGAACAAGAAACACCAATGTTTCAGACACCGGATCAAGCACCCTTGCGGGGGGTGGCCACTCCGGAAAAGGACTTCGGATTCTACGACGCCACGGTCGATGGCGGCTGGACGGTTCCGGGCGAACCGTATGTCCAAAGCACCGAGGACCCGCACGGCCGCTTTGCGTGGTGGCGTTCGCGCATGCTCGGCGGACGCACGAATCACTGGGGCCGCATTTCGTTGCGCAACGGGCCGTACGATTTCAAGCCTCATCGGCGCGATGGCTTGGGGATGGACTGGCCCATTTCCTATGAGGACGTGGCGCCGTATTACGATAAGGTGGAGCGGCTCATCGGCGTGTACGGTACCTCCGAGGGGCTGGAGAATACGCCGAATTCTCCGGAAGGCTGTCTGCTGCCGCCGCCGTCGCCCTTGGTGAGCGACTACCTGGTCCAGCAACGAGCCGGGCGGCTGGGGATTCCCATCGTTGCGGGGCACCGCGCCGTGCTGACGCGTCAGCTCGATTTCAAGCGCTCGCCCGCGCTCTTGCATCCCGGCAACCTCAAGGCGCAGCGAATCATTGCCGCCCATATGCAACAGCGCGCGGCATGCTTCTGGGCGACCGACTGTGGACGCGGCTGCTCGATCCGGGCGAACTACCAGTCGACCACCGTGCATCTGCCGCCGGCGCTCGCCACGGGCAATCTCCACATCGTCACCGACGCGATGGTCAGCCAGGTGATGCTCGGGCGCAACGGCCTGGCGACGGGCGTGAAGTACATCGACAAAACCAGCGGCAGCGAGCGGGTTGCTGCCGCGCGAGTAGTCGTACTCGCCGCAAGCGCGTGTGAAACGGTGAGAATTTTGCTCAACTCGAAGAGCCCGCAGTTCCCCGAAGGCCTTGCCAATTCCAGCGGTAAAGTCGGCCGCTACCTCATGGATACGGTGGGCAGCAGCGTGAGCGGCCAGGTGCCGCTGCTCGAAAGCCTGCCGCCGCTCAACGAGGATGGCGCCAGTGGCCATGCCTTCTACGCACCGTGGTGGCTGTATCAAGACCAGCAGAAAGGCAAGATGGATTTCGCGCGCGGCTATCACATCGAGTTCGGCGGCGGCCGGCGCATGCCCGGTTTCGGCACGTTGCACGGCCTCGAATCCTTGATCCACGGAAGCTACGGCAAGAAGCTCAAAGATGATGCGCGGCGCTACTACGGCTCCTTTGTGGGGTTCGACGGCCGCGGCGAGATGATCCCCAATGAAAACTCCTACTGCGAGATCGATCCCAAAGTGAAGGACCGGTGGGGCATTCCGGTGCTGCGCTTTCACTGGCAATGGTCGGACCACGAGACCCGCCAGGCGGCGCACATGCAGAAAACCTTTGCGGGAATCATCGAAGCCATGGGCGGCAGGGTGATGGGCGCGGTCAAGACCGATGGCGCCGAAGCGATCTCCCCGGGAGGCTTCATCATCCACGAAGTCGGCGGGGCGATGATGGGTGAGAACCGCCAAACCTCCGTCACGAACGAGTGGTGCCAGACCTGGGACGTCAAGAATCTTTTTCTCAACGATGGCGCGGTGTTCGTTTCCAATGCCGATAAGAATCCAACGCTGACCATCATGGCGCTGGCCTGGCGTGCGTCGGATCACATTGCCCGATTGATGCGGAGGAAGGAGTTGTGACCGACCGGCGAACGACGATCAAGTGGATGCTTGCCGCCGCGGCGGCAATGCCGCTGCTGAACCAGCGCACGGGAGCCGAAGAAGTTACGGCATCGCTGGTCGCGCCGAACGGATATGGAAGCGATCCTCACCTGACCAAGCCATATCATCCCGGCGATGTCTGGCCCTTGACGCTGTCCCCGGCGCAGCGGCGGACGGCCGGCGCTCTTTGCAATGTCATTTTGCCCGGCGATGAGCGCTCGCCCGGTGCGGAAAGCGTGGGTGTGGTCGATTTCATCGACGAGTGGGTGAGTGCACCTTATCCGCGCCAGGTTGCCGATCAGCCGATCGTGCTCGAGGGCTTGGCCTGGATGGACGCCGAGGCGTTGCTGCGTTTCGAGAAGTACTTTGCCGAACTCGACGATCTTCGGCGGCACGCGATATGCGACGATATTTGCTATGAACCAAAGGCTGAAGCGAAGTTTGCGCGAGCCGCCAAGTTCTTCACCCGTTACCGCGATCTGACCGTCGGCGGCTTCTATTCCACCCCAGCGGGCCATCGAGACCTGGGCTACATCGGCAACGTCGCACTGCCCAGTTTCGACGGTCCGCCGCCGGAGCTGTTGCGCAAGCTGGGTCTGGGTCCGGGAACATCATGAGCAACAACCATGCATCTGGCCGGCTGGGCGTCGGCTTCGTCGGCAGCGGGTTCAATGCGCGCTTCCATATGCAGGCCTTCCAAGCCGTGCGGGACGCCGACGTGCGCGGCGTTTGGAGTCCCAATCTCGAACATGCAAGTTCGGCCGCCGCGCTGGCGCGCAGTCTGGACATAGGTGCGGCGAAAGCCTACGCATCGATCCGAGACATGGTGGCGGATCCTCTGATCGACGCACTTTGGCTCACGGGCCCGAACCACTCGCGGCTCGAGAACATGCAGGAAATCGTTCACGCCATCGAGGGCGGTGTGGGAACGCTGCGAGGTATCGCGTGCGAGAAGCCGCTGGCACGCAACCTCGCTGAGGCAAAGCAGCTGGTGGCGCTCATGCAGCGAACCGGCATCGCGCATGGCTATTTGGAGAATCAAGTATTCGCGCCGCAAATCGTTGCAGGCCGCACCCGGCTTTGGGCGCGCGGCGCTGCAAGCAGCGGTCGGCCCTATCTTGCGCGTGCTTCAGAGGAACACAGCGGGCCGCATGCCCCTTGGTTCTGGCGCGGAGAATTGCAGGGCGGCGGAGTGCTGAACGACATGATGTGCCACTCGGTACTTCTGGTGCGGCACCTGCTGACCCAGCCCGGTGCGGCGCGCTCCTCGCTGCGGCCGGTTCGCATCACGGGCCATATCGCCAGCCTCAAATGGGGGCGGCCCCCATACGCCGCGCAACTCACGGCCGCCTTTGGCCGCGAGGTCGACTACGCAAAGCGTCCGTCGGAAGATTTTGCCAGTGTCACGATCGAGTTCGAAACCGCCGATGGCCAGATCTTGATCGGCGAAGCCTCGACCTCATGGAGTTTCGTCGG
>Ga0210406_10008841_pt1 | contig 10055 bp, 10 predicted proteins | sample IncBWC30MmetaG_FD_155454 | JGI IMG/M metagenome (GOLD analysis project Ga0210406, IMG submission 155454) | Forest soil microbial communities from Barre Woods Harvard Forest LTER site, Petersham, Massachusetts, United States - Inc-BW-C-30-M | ecosystem: Environmental > Terrestrial > Soil >... | reverse complement strand
CTTCGCCCTCGACGGGCTCGGCTTCCGCCCCGGCGACGTCGCTTCGGTTCTCGCCAATACGGTGCCGGAATGGTGCTACGCCGACCTCGGGGTGCTCTGTGCCGGCGGCGTCTGCTCCGGAATCTATCCGACCGATTCAGCCAAGCAGGTCGCCTACCTGGTCAACGATTCACGCACCCGCGTGCTGTTCGTCGAGGACGACGAGCAGCTCGACAAGGCGCTGGAGGCGCGCGCTCATTGCCCGATGCTCGAGCGCATCGTGGTCTTCGACATGGAAGGGCTGGCGAAGTTTTCCGACCCGATGTGCGTCTCCTTCGCCTCTTTCCTGGCCGAAGGCCGCGCGCGCATTGCCGGGCGCGAGGACCGCTGGGAGGAGATGATCGCCTCCCGCGGCCCGGATGACCTTGCGCTCCTGGTCTACACCTCGGGCACGACCGGTCCGCCCAAGGGCGTGATGCTCAGCCACCGCAACGTCGTCACCCAGATGCGGCACGCCACCGACGTGCTGTCTTATACGGCGCACGAAGAACGTCTGGCCTTCCTGCCGATGTGCCACGTCGCCGAGCGCGTCGCGGGCTGCTACTACGGCATCGCGATCGGCGTCGTCGCCAACTATGCGGAAAGTCCCGAGACGGTGCTGGAGAATGTCCGCGAGCTGCAGCCGACGTCGCTCGGCGCGGTGCCGCGGGTGTGGGAGCGGCTCTATTCCGCGACCATGATCGCGCTCAAGGACGGGACGGCGCTGGAGCGCTGGGCCTACCGCTTGGCGATCGCGGCGGGCTACCGCGTCGCTGATGCCCGGCTGGAGCGGCGCGCGCCGACATTGTTGGAACGCATCGGCTTTGCGCTCGCGTACCGGCTCGTGCTGCGCAACATCCGCATCATGATGGGCATCGACCGCTGCCACTGGCTGTGGACCGGCGCGGCGCCGATCGCGCCCGACCTCATCCGCTGGTATCTCGCGCTCGGCATGAACATGTACGAGGTCTATGGCCAGACCGAGAACACCGGGCTCGCGACGGTGATGCCGGCGGACGGCATCAAGCTCGGCACTGTCGGCAAAGCGGTCCCCTATGGCGAAGTGATGGTCTCGCCGGAGGGCGAGATCCTCATCCGCGGCGACTTCGTCTGCATGGGCTATCTCAACCAGCCGGTGCGCACGGCGGAGACGATCGATCGCGAGCGCTGGCTGCACACTGGCGACGTCGGCCTGATCGACAACGAGGGCTACGTGCGCATCACCGACCGCATGAAGGACATCATCATCACCGCCGGCGGCAAGAACATCACCCCGTCGGAGATTGAAAACCAGCTCAAATTCTCGCCCTACATCAGCGACGCGGTCGTTGTTGGCGACCGGCGCCCGTATCTGACCTGCCTGGTCATGATCGATCAGGAGAACGTCGAGAAATTCGCCCAGGACCGGGCGGTGCCGTTCACCAACTATGCGAGCCTGTGCCGCGCGCAGGAGGTGCAGGACCTGATCTGGGGCGAGATCGAGAAGGTCAATGCCGACTTCGCCCGGGTCGAAACCATCAAGCGCTTCTACCTCATCGAGCAGCAGCTCACGCCGGAGGACGACGAGTTGACGCCGACGATGAAGCTCAAGCGCAAATTCGTCAACGAGAAGTACCAGAAAGAGATCGAGGTCATGTATCGCAGCGCCTCGGCCGCTTAACCCGTTTGCTGGAGCGTTCTTTGACGGTGCCCGGCGGCTGCGATAGCATGAAAGGCGGGCAGGGGAACACGCGCAGGGAGGAAAAACAAATGAGATTCCGTGAAGGCATGGCGGCGCTCGCCGGCGCCGCGTTCGTTCTGAGCGCGCCGATGGCGCTGGCGCAGGTCAAGACCACGAACCAGGGGATCACCGACACCGAGATCGCGGTCGGCACCCACCAGGACCTTTCGGGGCCGATCAAGACGTGGGGCGTCTCGGTCGCCAACGGCATGAAAATGGCCACCGAGGAGGTCAACGCCGCCGGCGGCATCAACGGCCGCAAGATCCGGTTGATCATCGAGGACAGCGGCTATGATCCCAAGCGCGCCGTGCTCGACACGCAGAAACTGATCGAGAAGGATCAGGTTTTCTCGATGATCGGCGCGATGGGCTCGCCGACGGTGCTCGCCGCGCAGGACATCGTGCTTGACGCCGGCGTGACCCAGCTCTTTCCGCTCACCGCCGCCCAGTTCACCTTCAAGCTCGATCCGGCGAAGCCGCAGGATCGGCTGAAGTTCAACAACCTGCCGCCCTACATCGAGTCGACGCGGGCGGCGATGAAATACATGGTGGAGCTGAAGCACCCGAAGAAGCCGTGCATCATGTTTCAGGACGACGAGTACGGCAAGAACGTGCTTGACGGCTTCACGCAACAGCTCGCCGCGATGAAGATCGAGCCCGGAACGCAGACGAGCTACAAGCGTGGCGCCACCGACTTCAGCGCCCAGATCGCGCGAATGAAGGCGGACGGCTGCGACCTGGTGCTGCTCGGCACGGTCATCCGCGAGACCATCGGCGCCATGACCGAAGCGAAGAAGCTCGGCTGGACCGTCGATTTCCTCGGCGCCACGCCGACCGACGTGATCGAGGTGCCGCTGCTCGGCAAGGACGTTGTCGAAGGCCTTTACGCCGCCGGCGGCATTGAAATTCCCTACGAAGATACCGCCAAGGGCAAGGTCAAGGACTGGCTCGTCAACTACAAGAAGATGTTCGGCGTCGACGCCAACACCCAGGCGATCATCGGCTACGACGCCATCCAGACCTTCGCCTTCTACGCCAGTATGGCCGGCAAGGACTTGACCGGACAAAAACTTCTAGCCGCGCTCGAGTCCGGCAAGGAGTTCCACAGCATGTTCGGCTCGCCGCCGGCGAAGTTCTCGCCGACCAACCATCTTGCCAGCACCGCGATCCAGGTCCAGCAGGTCCAGAACGGCCGCTGGAAGGTCCTGCAGGAGGGGCTGGAGTACTGAACGAGCGTACCGCCGGGATCGGCCACAGTCTCGGGCCATCCGGCAAAGCGACTTTTGCAGTCACTGCCGGGGCATGTCGCGATCGCCAAAGGATCGGGATGTGCTCCGCGCGTTTTCGGGGAGGCGGGACTTCGCGCCTCTCTGTTCAATCGGTTGCCTCTTCGATCAGGCGTGGGCTGACGAAGCGCTCGAGCCTGCCCGCGCTCGGATGCACGCGGGACCAGTCGTCGAACGGCAGATCGATGACGACGAGGCCGGACGTCGGCAGCTTTTCGCTGACACGCTCGCGCGCCTCCACATCACCGGAGGCGATCAGGCTCACCGCAAGCTCGTGCAGGCCCGGATTGTGGCCGACGACGAGCAGCGCCTGCGCATCCCGCGCCTTGCGAATGATGCCCATGAGCTTGTCGCGGCCGGCGTTGTAGATGCCCTCCTCCTTTACGATCCGCGGCGCCTTGGGCAGGACCTTGGCGACAAGCGCCCAGGTTTCCTCCGCGCGGGTCGCCGGCGAGACGAGCGCAAGGTCCGGCACCAGGCCGTGGTGGGCCATGTAGGCGCCGATGAGCGGCGCGTCGGCGCGGCCGCGCTTGGTCAGCTTGCGGTTGCGGTCGCGGTCGCCGGGTTCGGCGCGTTCAGTCTTGGCGTGGCGCAGCAGCATCAATCGGCGCATGACGGCAATGTCACTGTTTCATCGCTACAGTATAAAGCAAGTTTGGCCGAGATCGACCCGGCTGCTCTCATGGGCTCGTCCGCGCGAAAGCGGGACCCGACAGGTTTTTCGCGATGTCGGCGGGCGTTGGGCCGCTACTTCTTGGCGGCCGGTTCGGCTGTCGCTTTCATTTGCGCGAGTTCGCTGCTGAGCTTCTCCACCGTCGTTCGAAGCGCCGCAATCTCGGCTCGGGCGGCAGCGAGATCGCGGCCGGCGGCGGCAATCTTGTCCTGCGTTTCGCGGGCGAGCTTGTTCAGTGCCTGTTGCAGAAACTCGACGTTCGCCTGCAGGCAGCCGGTACGACGCTCCATCTTCGTTTCGGCGGTGCATACTTCCATGCCGCGAATGTCCTGTGCGGCTGCGGGCGAAAGCCATGTCGCTAGCAGCACTCCCGCGGGGAGCAAAAATGGCGCTCCTCGCCGCCGGGGCGCCTGCCGTTGCGGCTGCTCGCGTATCATGGCTTCGCGTGTCATCCCCTGGAGCTTACATGATCGGGAGGAGGCGATGTAACGCTCTCGCGAGGTCCGATCCCGCATCCCGCTTTGCCGGCGCCGATAAGCGTGCGCGGAGTGCCCGCAACCCTGCGGTCGTCGCCGCTGTCAAAGGCGGGAAACAGGCGTTAGAGTCGATGACCGGCATGTGCGAATGGAGAGCTGCAGCGGCATGAAACCGGAATGAGTGCTACCGATGTCACGGCCTATGGCCGAAGTTGGTACGCCGCGACCATGGTGGAAACGCCGGAGCGGCCGCAGCTTGCGAAAGACCTCGATGTCGACGTCTGCGTCATCGGCGGCGGGCTCGCCGGCCTCACCGCCACGCGCGAGCTCGCCCGCAACGGCTGGTCGGTCGCGCTCATCGAGGCGGGCCGCCTCGCGGCACGCGCCTCGGGCCGCAACACCGGGTTCGTGCTTCCCGGCTTTGCCGCCGAGCCCGACCGGGTTGTCGCCCGCGTCGGCTTCGAGCAGGCCAAGGATCTGTGGGCGCTGGCGCAGGCCGGCCTCGACTACGTGCGCAATGCCGTCGTCGAGGATGCCATGCCGGGCGTCGACCCGCAGGACGGCTGGCTCTACGTTTCCAAGACCGACAACGGCGACGAGTTCATCCGCCTGGTCGGGCTGCTCGGCGAACTCGGCTGCGAAATCGAGGGCTGGCCGACCGAGCGGGTGCGCGCCGTGCTGCACAGCGAGCGCTACTTCCACGCGATCCACTATCTGCGCGCGTTCCACATCCATCCGCTCAACTATGCGCTCGGGCTGGCGCTGGCGGCCGAGCGCGACGGCGCGCGCATCTTCGAGCACACTCCGGCGCTGTCCGTCGATCCCGCGGGCGTGCGCAAACGCATCGTCACGCCGGCGGCGCGGCTGCGCGCCGATCATGTGGTGCTGTGCGGCAATCTGCAGATCGGCAGACTCATGCCGCGGGTTGCGGCGGCGCTCGTTCCGGTGACGACCTACGTAATCACCACCCCTCCGCTCGGGTCGCGCCTTGCCGAGGCGATCGAATTCCGCGGCGCGGTGAGCGACACCGATCTGGCCGACAATCACTACCGGGTTATCGATGGCGACCGGCTGATGTGGTCGGGACGGGCGACGACCTGGGCGCGCAATCCCAACCGCTACGTGCATGCGCTGACCGCGGACATCAAGAAGACCTATCCGCAGCTCGGCGAGGTCATGTCCGCCTATTCCTGGTCCGGCACGCTCGGCAATACGATCCACCGTATGCCGCAGATCGGCGAGCTCGGCCATCACGTATGGCTGGCGAGCGGTTTCGGCGGCCATGGGCTCAACACCACCGCCATGGCCGGCAATCTCATCGCGCGAGCTATCGTCGAGAACGATCAGACCTGGCGGCAATTCACGCCGTTCGAGCTTGTGTGGGCGGGCGGGATTCTGGGCCGCGCCGCGGTGCAGGCTTACTATTGGATCAAGCGGGTGCGCGACGCCCTCGCCGAGCGCCGCGCCCAGGCGGTCGCGCCCGCCGCCCGCAGCGGGTGAGCCGGGCGCGCTGGCGGGCTGCGTGCTTCAGCGGCCGTCGCGTCGCGCCATGAACGCCAGCCGTTCGAACAGGTGCACGTCCTGCTCGTTCTTGATCAGCGCGCCATGCAGCGGCGGAATAAGCTTCTTCGGGTCGCGCTCGCGTAGCGTCTCCGGCGAGATGTCCTCGACCATGAGCAGCTTGAGCCAGTCGAGCAGCTCGGAGGTCGATGGCTTCTTCTTCATGCCGGGCACGTCGCGGATCTCGTAGAACAGCCGCAGCGCCTCGGCGACCAGCCGCTGCTTGACGCCGGGAAAATGCACCTCGACGATCGCACGCATCGTGTCCGGATCGGGAAAACGGATGTAATGGAAGAAGCAGCGGCGCAGGAACGCGTCGGGCAATTCCTTCTCGTTGTTGGAGGTGATGACCACGATCGGCCGGCGGCGGGCATGCACCGTTTCCCCGGTCTCGTAGACGAAGAACTCCATGCGATCGAGTTCCTGCAGCAGGTCGTTGGGAAACTCGATGTCCGCCTTGTCGACCTCGTCGATGAGCAGCACCGGCCGCTCGTCCGCGGTGAAGGCCTCCCACAGCTTGCCGCGTTTGATGTAGTTGCGGATGTCCTTGACCCGCGCGTCGCCGAGCTGGCTGTCGCGCAGCCGCGTGACCGCATCGTATTCATACAGCCCTTGCAGCGCCTTGGTGGTCGACTTGATGTGCCACTCGATGAGCGGCGCGCCGAGCGCTTTGGCGATCTCGATCGCCAGCACGGTCTTGCCGGTCCCCGGCTCGCCCTTGACGAGGAGCGGCCGCTCGAGCGCGATGGCGGCGTTGACCGCGACCTTGAGATCGTCGGTCGCGACGTAGGCGCTCGTTCCTTCAAAACGCATTCCGAGGTCCTTCAACTGCCTCTGCACCGATTAAGCGCTTCCGATTAGGCGCGCCCGACTAGGCGGGCGCCCGATAAAGCACGGCTGACTTGACGTCACAAGGCGCCGGGCTGGCGCGCCGCGTCGGCCCGCGGCACCTGGGCGCTCGGCAAATTTTGCCGGCGGTTGCGGCCATTCTTGCCCGTCCCGCGGTGGCATTTTACCACCCATTGACCATGAAGGCGCAACGTGGACGCATGCGCATCTGCGGACCGAGTGGGCTCGCTGTCGCTCCGAACCCCGCGTCCGTCGGGTGCGCCGCGCAGGCGGCGCTTCGCCCCTTCCGAAACCGACGCGCCGCAGGCGACCAGCCCGACGATCGCGTTGCGCACGCGCGCGGGCATCAATGCCTTGATCGCCTTGCAGGGGGTCGAGGATCCGGGCGAGCGGCGGCGGCGCGCGATCGAGCGGGGCAGGCGGGCGCTCGATGCGCTCGACGAGCTCAAGCTCGCTTGCTCGGCGGCTGCCTCGACCAGGCAATGCGGTTGCGGCTGAAATCCGTCGCTGCCGACCTCAGGGACGGCTCGGGGGACGAGAAGCTCGACCAGGTCCTGGGCGAAATCGACCTGCGGGTAGCGCTGGAACTGGCCAAGGCCGGGGTGGTCTGACTCCCATCCCCGCGCGGGGGCCGCCGGGCGTTCGAGACATTCCGCGAGCGCCGTTATCCGCCGGGCGGCGGCGCCATCATCGTTATTGTCACGTCACATACCCTGGTATATAGGCCAGCCCGCGGGGAGGACCTCGCGCAGTTCGTGCGCGGAGTAGTAGGGAAATGCAGTCGGTCAAGAGCAAAAACGGTCGATCCGACGACTCGTTGCACAAGAACGGCAAGAGCATCCGGCCATTCGAGAAACTCTACCGGCCTTCGGACCGGGAGCCGTTCATGAACGAGCGGCAGCGGGAATATTTCCGCATGAAGCTGCTCGATTGGCGGGAGGATATCCTCAAGGAAGCCAAGGAAACGCTGCAGCACCTTCAGGACGACAACCAGAATCATCCCGACCTTGCCGACCGCGCCTCCTCGGAGACCGACCGGGCGATCGAGTTGCGCGCGCGCGACCGCCAGCGCAAGCTGATTGCCAAGATCGATGCGGCGCTGGCGCGCATTGAGGACGGCACCTACGGCTACTGCGAGGAGACCGGCGAGCCGATCTCGCTCAAGCGCCTGGAAGCGCGTCCCATCGCCACCCTGTCAGTCGAGGCGCAGGAACGCCACGAGCGCCGCGAGCGGGTCTACCGCGAGGAGTGAGCGAGGGCGCGCTCGTCCGCCCGGTCCGCGGAGGCATGGAGTCCTCGGTTCCAGCTCGCCGGGAATAGGCGAGCGTGGGCCGGTAGACGGCGGTCGCGGTAGCAATGGCGCGTCGCACTAACGAGGCCGCGTTCACCCTTATCCACGGGGAGCGTCCATGAACGAGCAAATAAAGACGGTCGCAGGCGCGCCGCTCTTCAATCCGCTGGCGCCGGAGTTCATTGCCAATCCGTATCCGTACTACCAGCGGCTGCGTGAAACCGACCCGATGCACCTCACGCCGCTCGGCTTTTATGTCGCCAGCCGGCATGCCGACATTGCCACCGTCCTGCGCGACAAGCGTTTCGGCAAGGATTTTGCCGGCCGGATGAGCCGGCGTCACGGCCCTGAGATTCTCGAGGAGCCGGTCTATCGCAGCATGCGCCACTGGATGCTGCAGCAGGATCCGCCCGACCATACCCGCTTGCGTGGGCTCGTGGTGCGCGCCTTCACGGCGCGCCGTGTCGAGGATATGCGCCCGCGCATTCAGGAGATCGTCGACGGGATCATCGACCGCGTCGAAGCCCGCGGCCGCATGGACCTGATCGCCGATTTCGCCTTCCGCCTCCCGGTCACCGTGATCTGCGACATGCTCGGCATACCGGCGGAGGACCGGGAGCTGTTCTTCACCAGTTCGCGCACCGGGGGGCGCCTGCTCGACCCCGTGCCGCTCAGTCGCGCCGAGATCGAGCAGCACAATGGGTCCAATCTCGCGGCGGCCGAATATTTCCATCGGCTGTTCGAGCTGCGCCGGCGCGAGCCCGGCGAGGATCTCACGACCCAGCTGGTCCACGCCGAGGAGCACGGCAGCAAGCTCTCGAACGAGGAGCTGACCGCGAATGTCATCCTGCTGTTCGGCGCCGGTCACGAAACGACCGTGAACCTGATCGGCAATGGCTTCCTGGCGCTGCACCGCAACCCCGACCAGCTTAAACTCCTGCGCGAAGATCCCTCGCTTACCGCCGGAGCCGTCGAAGAACTCCTACGTTATGATTCGTCCGTGCAGGTCACTGGCCGCACCACGCTCGAAAATGTCGACGAGATCGGGGGCATCGCGCTGGCCAAAGGCCAGTCGGTCATCTGCCTGCTCGGTTCGGCCAATCGCGACCCGGCGGTCTACGCCGACCCTGACCGGCTCGACATCACGCGCGCCGACGTGCGCCCGCTGTCGTTCGGCGGCGGCATCCATTACTGCCTCGGTGCCCAGCTCGCCCGCATCGAGGGCGAGATTGCGATCGCCACGCTGTTGCGCCGCTTGCCTAGGCTGCAGCTCGATGATCCCGAGCATCCGGATTGGCGGCAGACTTTCGTCTTGCGCGGCCTCAACGCGCTGCCGGCGAGCTGGTAAGGCTCGTTTCGGCGCGCCTGCGGGTGACGAGGCCGCGGTCGCGCAGTTGGCCGGGGCTATGAGCAAGCCGCTCCTGCTGCTGTTGCCCTACGCCGCGTATTTCCGCTGGGCTGCGCGGGCGGGCGGACAGCCCTTGGTATCCGACCGCACGGCTTTTACCGGCAGCCGCGCTTCGGCGATTGGGACAATGTCGTGCTGGAGGTACGACAAGGCGTTGCGCAGCTCGGCAAATGCGCCGGCCGCGCGGCGTAGCGCGGCGCTGGCACCGATCTGACACCGCGGCGTCGCAAAGGGTTCATCGAACGCCGCAATGCTCCCGGTCTTTTCCAAATGGCCGGAGAGCGAACCATGAACGACCACGAGATTCATGAGCACCACGAGCACGCCGCGCAGCATCATGAGCACGCGGCCAAGCATCATCGCGAGGCAGCCAAACATCATAAAGCCGGCAATCATGAGAAGGCCGCTCTTCATTCCAAGATCGCGCACGGCCATCACTTGCACGCTGCCGACCACCAAGAGCACGCCGCCAAGAAACACGCAGAAGAGCACGACTAGATCGTGCTGGTTGTGAGGGAGCGAAGCGACCAAGCGATCCATAGGCACTAACGACCGAAGCCTCGGCTGTTTGCTCTGCTCGCAACGTGGATTAAACCTAGCGGCCTCCGGAGGGAGCTTTCGCGTAGCATCGGCTTCGCGCGTGATGCAGACGGCAGAAACGACCCGCGCCGCGGCGGATACCCGGCAAATAGTTCCGCGTGCTGCGCCGCACGCAAGTATCCGTTAACCATTCCTGCCTAGCTTTCCGGGCGACGGTGCCGCACCCAATGGCGC
>Ga0210406_10008840_pt1 | contig 10055 bp, 7 predicted proteins | sample IncBWC30MmetaG_FD_155454 | JGI IMG/M metagenome (GOLD analysis project Ga0210406, IMG submission 155454) | Forest soil microbial communities from Barre Woods Harvard Forest LTER site, Petersham, Massachusetts, United States - Inc-BW-C-30-M | ecosystem: Environmental > Terrestrial > Soil >... | reverse complement strand
TTGCGATTGCAGATCTTGCTGGGGTGGATTTTGGCAACGTTGTTTATTGCGGGAGTGACCGGGATTGTGCAGAAGGATTGAAGTGCGATGGTATGCGAGTGATTCAGCACAGAGGACGCAAAGAGCACAGAGGGACACAGGTGCGAAGAGAAGATGCAAGACAAGAGGAAAAAATGCGTGCGCTATGGGGTGGCGGGATCTTCGGCCAGAATGCGGGCTAGCGTTGTGGTGCAGAGAGTTGCGTCGAAGTCGGAGAAGATTAGCGGCGGGCGGAGTTTGATTACGTTGTGATGAGGGCCGTCAGTGCCGGCGAGGATGCCGAGATCTCGGAGGCGGTTGACGACGTAAGAGGCTTGGTCGGCGGCGGGCGCGCAACTATCGCGATCGTTGACGAGATCGAGACCGAGAAAAAGCCCGGACCCACGAACATCGCCGAGAAGCGGATAGGTGGATTGCAGAGACCGCAAAGCGGCGATCCAGCGCGAACCCACTTCGAGAGCATTTTGCTGCAGGTGCTCGTCGCGGAGGACGTCGAGTACTGCGAGACCGGCGGCGCAGGCGACGGGATTGCCGCCGAAGGTGGAGAAAAACTCCATGCCGTTGGCGAAGGATGCGGCGATTTCCGGAGTGGTGACGACAGCAGCAAGCGGAAAAGCGTTGCCGATGGGTTTGCCGAAGACCACGATGTCCGGAACGACCTGCTGCGATTCGAATCCCCAAAAGTGAGTGCCTAAGCGGCCAAAACCGACCTGCACTTCGTCGGCGATACAGACACCGCCATACGCGCGAATGCGTTTGTAAACTTCGGCGAGGTAGTTGGGCGGGAAGACGATTTGTCCAGCAACGCTCGGAAGAGTCTCGGCAATGTACGCGGCAATGCCCCGCCCTTCCCTTTCTAGCGACGCGAGGATCTCGGCGACGTGGGCGGCGTATTTCTTGCCGAGGTCGGGCTCGCCGCGACGATAGAGACCGCGATAGTCGTCGGGGATGGGAGCGACGTGGACCCAGGGCTTCTGGCCGCGTCCACCGGGGCCATTGAATTTGTAAGGGCTGATGTCGATGAGTGTGTTGGTATGACCGTGATAAGCGTGTTCGAGGACGAGAACGTCTTCGCGGCCGGTGTGCGCGCGCGCGATGCGGAGGGCGAGTTCATTGGCTTCGCTGCCGGAATTGACGAAGTAGCAGACGCGGAGAGGCTCAGGAAGGAGAGAAGTGAGGCGCTCGGCGTAACGATTGGCGTTGTCGTGGAGATAGCGGGTGTTGGTGTTGAGGATGGCGAGCTGGTTCTGGATGGCGCGAACGACGCGAGGATGGGAGTGACCGACGAGAGGAACATTATTGTAGACGTCGAGGAAGGCCCGGCCGGTGTCGTCAAAGAGATATTGCTTCCAGCCACGAACGATTTTCAGAGGATGGGTGTAGGAGATGCTGAGATTTTTGCCGAGGAGGGCGCGGCGAGTGGTAAGGGTTTCGTCGAGCGAGGGAGCAGGCGGCGGAAGATGGCTGGCGGGAATGCCGAGGATAAGATTCGGATCGGGAGAAAGGCTGAGCCAGACAGGACGCTCGGAGGCGAAGGCAACACCGGGAAAATCGCTGGAACGATCGAGAAGGTCGAGAACAATTTGAAAATGAAGGTGCGGAGGCCAGCCGCCGTTTTCGCGAGCGTTGCCGATATGGGCGAAGACTTCGCCGCGGGAAATGCGCTGGCCGACGCTCAGAGAAGAGAGCGTTGCGGTGGAGAGATGGCCGTAGAGAGTGAAGAAGTCGACACCGGGTGCAGGGGCGTGATGAAGGATGACGACGGGGCCGTAATCGAGAGGCGCGGCGTTATTCGCGAGCACGTGGACGGTGGCGCCAAAAGGGGCGGAGACGGGAGTGCCAGGTTCGACGAAAAGATCGAGACCGAGATGAACGGTGCGGCGCTCGGCAAACAGATTGGTGGCGTCGCCGAAGCGAGGTGAGGAGTAAAGCGGGCGAGCCTCGTTGTAGCGGCCGATGCCGACCGAGGCGTTCGCGGCGCCGAGAAGGGCTTGCAACTGCCGGGAGAGCGCGGGTTCGGAGAGGTGCGTGGGATCGGACGAGAGAAACGTGCTGGCGACGCTGAGGTCGAGGGCGAGGCAGTTCCCTTTGCGCAGATCTTGTGGAATGAGAGGCGCGGCGGACGGCTGATTCTGGGCGAGCCAGTGATTCAGTTTGGGAGCGTGCGGAACGGCAGGAAGGCCGCAAGCGGCGCGGAAAGTGTAATGCGCGAAGCAAGGATGAATTTTGCCAAGGCGCTCAAGAGCGGCCCAGGCAGGAGCTTCAGTGACGGTGACGTAAGGATCGCCGGAGACGAGCGATTTGCGATGCGCGGAATTGATGACGCTGACGGCGAGGCGCGCAGCCAAGAGGGGAAAAAACGTGGTGATTTCTTCTTCGGTGAGCGGATGGACGCGGTGATAAGCGGCGAGGACGGCGGAAGCAGCAGGGAGAGGATTGTCGTGGCCGAGGATCGCGTAGGCGGCGGCGATGGCGGGCTCAGCGACGGTGTTGGATTCGTGCATGTCGCCGAAATCGATCAGGGATAGGACTTGGCGCGGATGTGGCCAGGGAGGTGAAACGAGAGCGTTGTGGTCGTTGGCATCACCGTAGATCACGCTGCGACGAAGGTGAGGGATGCGAGGAAGGGCTTCACGCTCGAAGAGGTCGAGGAAATTGGCAGCGAGGGCACGACGATCGGGATCTTTGACGTGTGCGAGAAATTCGCGGGCCCAGAGGGAACGTGCGAGATCCCACTTCAGATCGCGCTTGGTGAAGGGATGAGAGAAATCGAGGAGCGCGGTGTCGATTTCGGCAAGGAGCCGGCCGAGGCTCTCAAGGAGTTCGGTGGAATGAGGATGGGTTTGAGCAAGGACCGTGCCAGGCAGGAAGGTGAGAAGCCAGACAAAGCGGGAAGTGCCATCGGGGAGTTGAGTTTGGGAGAAGAGTTCACCGTTGATGGTGGGATAGACGCGCGGAAGGGAAAGATGGGGAGCGCGCTGGGCGAGATGAGTAAGAGCGCGGCACTGCATGTCGACGAATGCGCGTTCGCGGGCGGGATGCATGATCTTCAGGACGAATTCGCGGGAATCCGAGGACACGAGGTGGAAGTTGTCGTCGTATTCACCGGGGAGGGGACGGGCGGAGGCGTCGGCGCCGTAGAGGGCAAGAGCCAGGCGCGTGGCTTCTAGCGCGGAGACTGGAGGAGCGACACGGGCTTCGGGCATGAGCATGGCGAGATTGTATCGAGGGAGTGGGTGAGGCGGCAAATGAGGCACAGGGGCGATGCGACTAGAACGGGAAAAACAGACCCTCTCGTGGCTCGGGATAACCAAATTTTGGCGCAACTGCATGAGAGTTGGGAGCCTCGAGGCGGTATTCAGTCAGCGAGTGATTCACCACAGACGACACGAGAAACCCACGCGCGGAGAAACGTAAGAGGAGCATTTGTGTTGGCGAAGCGCGTCAGAAGGCGCTCCCTACACAGGCAAGAGAGGAAAGTGATAGGATAAAATGGCACCAGCACAAATGGGAGGAATGCTAATTACACGGAGGGTTGCGATGAGAAACCGGACTATTCACGCACTAATGGCTGGGATGCTGTTACTGGTAGGGTGCGGCAAATCGGATACGAATTCCGCGCAAAACGCAACGGCGCCAGGGGCCGCGCCTTCGAACCAGACGGCGACGCCGCAACAATCAGTGGGGCAAACGCCGGTGACGACACCGGATGCTGCGCAAGAGCAGGCGCCAGCGCAGGCTCCAACGCCGGAGCAGGCTCAGGCCGCAAATCCGGCCAATGCGCCAGCGCCGCCGCCGGAACCGCCTGCGCCATTAGTGGTGCCGGCGGGAACAACGTTGCCGGTGATTCTGGCAACGTCCATCAGTTCGTACAAGAACAAGGCTGGGGAAGACTTTGAGGGCAACCTGGCGGCGCCGATCACGGTGAACGGAGAGGTGGCGGTGCCGAAGGGCGCCAAGGTGACCGGCACGATTGTGGATGCGAAGAAGCAGGGGAAATTCAAGGGAGAGGCGCTGCTGACGATTCGTCTGACGAGCCTCGACGTCCGCGGGAAAGACTATCTGATTTCGACACACACATGGAGCGATACAGAAAAGGGCAAGGGTAAGCGGACGGCCGTAGTGACCGGCGGCGGTGCGGGCGCGGGTGCATTGATCGGCGGGCTTGCCGGTGGTGGAAAAGGAGCGGGGATCGGGGCAGCGATAGGCGCAGTTGGGGGCCTGGCGGCTTCCGGTGGGACTGGCGGGCAGAATGTGAATCTGCCGGCAGAAACGAAAATCAACTTTAAGTTGGCGAAATCGTTGACCATCGAGCGGTAGGAAGGTTTATTAGGGGAATGAGGGCCTCTGTTCCCGATTGGGAGCCGAGGCCCCTTTTATTTTGGTGCGCGACACAATCGGCATTCGGTCAAAGAGTGATTCACCGCAGAGGACACAGAGAGCGCAGAGGAAACCAAGCGCGCAGAGAAGAGGGATCAGGCGTTCGATCGCAAGAACCCACCCCTTCGCAACGAGCGCGAAGGATGGGGCACGCTCGAGTTCATTAAGGGGTACGGTGCTAGAAGCTAAGCGGAAAGCGCACGCCTCGGAAGGCGGCCGCTACAAAGGCGTGAGAGCGGGCGGATGGGGGCGGGCGCGGAGGGAAAGGAGGGCCATGAGGAGGCTGGCGGTTAGGGGGAGGAGGAACGCAGCGCGGAGGGAATGCGACTGCGAGGCGGAGATGCCGACTAGCCAGGGAAGGACCGCTCCACCTAAGCCGCCAGCGCCGAAGAAAAGAGCGCCCAGCCAGGTGGAATCCTCGCGAAAGATTTGGGCCAGCCAAGTTACGAAAATCGGATATTGAGGAGCGCAGCCAAAGCCAGCGATGGCAGAACCGACGAAGAGTGTGGCGTGCACGGTAGATAACGCAACCAGAGAGGCGCCGGACGCAGCGAGCAAGAGTCCGGTGAGCGAGATTGCGAAAGTGGAAAGGCGCTTGAGCAGAATTGGCGCCATTCCGCGGCCGATGAGAAGGAAACCGTAGAAGACCGACGGAGCGACCGCAAGAGACGAGGTATTTCCGCCGGGTAAGCGCTTTTCCAAGGCGGCAACCCATCCGCCGATGCTCACTTCAGTGCCAACGTAGAGAAAGAAGAGCAGGAGAAGAGGGATGGCGGGCCGCTGTTGCAGATAAGTGAGCCAATCGGCAAGCGAACGTTTTGCGGAATTGGCGGTGGAGGGGCCGGAAGAAGGCTGGCGAAAATGCAGCACGCAAAGTGCGAAAGCGAGAACGGCGACACAAATTGCCAAGCCGCGTACACCGTAACGGGGAGCGAGAGCGGCGACCAGAAACGGGCAAGCAACGGCGCCAACGCCCCAGGAAAAGTTCAGCAAGTTAACAGCGGCGGCGACATTTTTTGAAGGCAGCTGCGTGCCACGCAAGTTGGTGGTGGGATTCGCGAGGCCATAACCGAATCCGTTGAGAGCGACGCAGGTTGCAGTGAGCGTCCAAGGGCTAATCCCAAGAAAGGCCATGCCGAGAGTCAGGAAGAGGAAGGCAAGACCGAGCACTTTAGAAAAGGAATAACGGCGAAGCATCCAACTGGTGGCGATCACGCCAAACATGCTGGTGAGATATTGCGAAGTGAAGAAGAAGCCGGCTTGGGCATCCGTCAGGGACCATTGCCGGGAAAAGATCGGGAGAGAGGGAGCAAGGATATTGGTGATGATGCCGATGAGGATGAAGCCCGCATGTAACAAAAACCATTCGAAGCGAGGATTGGAAGCAGAGGGGGACGATACGGTCGAATCCATTGAGAAGGGAGTGTGGCACAAGATGGATGGAGGGACAAGGCGGCGCGGGAGCGTTCCTGCTCAATCTGAATGCGTTGGCGCGGCTACGCAGGAAGGATTCATGGAAGTGTTTAGGTTGAGACAATTCGCCGCGCAAACTACGCGCTTCTCAGGATGACATATATGCCTGGCGGGCTGGTTCTGGTGTCACGGGGAGTGGTGCAGAACCTTAAGCCATACACGAATGCAACGCTGATGGAGCCGCAGGTAGTGGAGAAGACGAGCGCGGACGGAGTGGTGCAGCGAGACACGGTGACGACGCAGGTGATCGCGCAAGAACCGACGGCTTCCCAAGAAGCAATCAAAATGCCAGGGACAAATGGGGGAGGATTTTTCAATAGCGCCGCTTACGGCACGGCTAAAAGCCGTGCCCTCTCAAAAACAGACGTTCTCATAGGCTGAAGCCTGGGCTATCACACCAGGATGTTAGCGGGGGGAGCGAGCTGGAGTTTTGGCGGCGGGAGGCTTGGGGGGCTGGAAGCGGTAGCCGACCCAAGGTTCGGTGAGAATATATTTTGGTTGAGAAGGATCCTTCTCGATTTTTTTGCGCAGCTGATTGATGACCACGCGCAGGTTTTCGGTTTCCTCGCCATATTCGGGGCCCCAGACAGATTGCAGCAAGCGTCGGTGGGTGACCGGCTTACCTTGATTGGCAATCAGTTGCTTCAAGACTTCAAATTCCTTCGGGGCGAGGTGGACCGCTTCTCCGGCGACAGTGACGCGGCGCTGCTCGAAATCCACCGCAAAATCTTTGGATTGGAACGCCGGGGCAGCTTCTGCGGAGGCATGGCGACGAAGTGAGGCGCGAACGCGGGCGAGAAGCTCCTCAATGCTGAAGGGCTTGGTGACGTAGTCGTCGGCGCCAGCATCGAGGGCGACAACTTTGTCGCGCTCGGCACTGCGGACGGTCAGCATGATGATGGGAGCGTCGGTGGTGCGGCGAATCTCGCGGCAGGTTTCAATGCCACTGATGCCGGGAAGGTTGACGTCGAGGAGCACCAAGTCCGGTTTCTGCTTGCGAACGAGATCGAGGGCTTCTTCGCCGGTGGCCGCTTCGAGGATGACGTAGCCACGGAAAGAAAGAGTGGTACGAAGGGTGCGGCGAATCTGCGGTTCGTCGTCGACAACTAAAATATTGGCAGAGGTCATTGAGGCTCTCCGCGATTGATCACGGTAGGAAGTGTAAACGAAAAAACAGAGCCGTGGCCAAGCTGGCTGGTAACGCTGATGGTACCGCCATGCGCGGCGACGATCGCTTTGGCGATGGGGAGGCCCATGCCGGTACCGCGGACGAGGTAGCGCTGATCGCGGCCACGATAAAATTTGTCGAAGATGAGGCCTTGCTCAAAGGGATCGATGCCCGGCCCATGGTCTGCAACGCTGAAGCCGACAAAATCACCGAGATGTTCCGCGGAAATGGTGATGGGGCGATCCTTGGGAGAATAGATATGAGCATTGTCGATGAGCTGTACGAGAATATCGGGGGCTCGCTCGACATCGGCGCGTACGTGAGGAAGATTGGAGTCAACATTTAGGATGACTTGACGGTCGCCAAGGGCTTTTTTCTGGTGCTGCAGCGCGGCGTCAATCAGGGCCACCACGGGCACGGATTCGAAGTGCAACTCGAACTCGCCGGCCTCCAGCTTGGCCATGTCCGAGGCTTCCTGGACGAGGTGATTCAAGCGATCGCATTCTTCATTGATGATGGTAAGAAGCTCCCGCTGCTGCGACGTGTGTTTGGGCTGAGCAGCGAGGAGATCGGTGACGGAAGCCTTGATGGATGTAAGCGGAGTGCGGAAATCGTGGGCGATGGAATCGAGGAGCGCGGATTTGAGGCGCTCGCCTTGGCGTTCGGCTTCGGTTTCGCCCAGCTGTTCGACGGCGCGCGCGCGCTCCATGGCGATGGCAACGAGGGAGCTGATGGCCTCCATGGTCTGGCGGCTGAAGCGGGCGCCGGAAATCCCCAAGCTGCCGATGGGTTTCACACCGAGCCGCACCGGAACAAAGTGCAAGGCCTGTTGAGGTTCGGAAGTGAGTTCGTCGCGCAGGTAGGCGTTTTTCATGCGGCCTTCGTCGATCTGTGCTGCGCCATAGCCGGAACGATAGAATTTGTCTTTTTGCGGGACGAAGAGTTCGGCGGCGCCGGCTTCGAAACAATCCACGATGAAATTGGGGATGGCGTTCATCAGGCGGATGACGTTGCCTTCCCCAAGGAGCATTTGGCTGAAGGCATAAAGGCGCTCAACTTCACGGCGGCGGCTGTCGGAGACATTGGCTTCCTTGCGAATGCGCGCGGACAATTGGCTGCCGGTGATGGAAGTGGTGAGGAAAGCGCCGAGAGCGACCCAGTTTTGCGGATCGGAGACGGTGAAGGTGCCAATCGGAGGCAGGAAAAAGTAGTTGAACAAGAGCATGGCAGTGACCGACATGCAGACGGAGACGACCATGCCCCAGACCGCGGAAACTGCTAAGATCGCGAGAAGAAACGACAAGGCCGCGGTAGTCTGATTGACCTGAAGAACCCGGCTATAGGCGAACGTCAAGATTGCAAGTAAGAAGGCGGCGACGGCCAAACCAAATCCGCGCCCACCAAGAAAGCGGGCCATGGGCGTATTGTAACTCAGTCTGATTTGTAACCGGGGGGAAGAAAGACACTTGCCGAAGAAGCCAGAGGAATGGTTGGAGGTGGCGTCGCCCGCACCGAAACAACGGGGAGTGTTCAAACTATTCCTGGGTTACGCACCGGGAGTAGGAAAAACCTACAGCATGCTGAGTGAAGCGATTCGCCGGAGCAACCGCGGCGAAGATGTGGTGATCGGGATCATCGAGACGCACGGGCGCAAAGGGATTCAAGAGCTTGCCAGCCAACTGGAAGCGGTGCCGCGGAAAAAGATCGATTACAAAGGCACGCCGTTCGAAGAAATGGACGTCGACGCGATTCTGGAGCGCAAGCCGCAAGTGGTGCTGGTGGACGAACTGGCACACACCAACATACCGGGAAGCAAACACCGAAAGCGCTACGAGGACATCCAGGACCTGCTGGCGGCGAGGATCGACGTCATCACCACGCTGAATATCCAACACATTGAGAGTATCGCGCCGACGGTGCGCGCGATTACCGGCGTGACGGTGCGGGAGACGGTGCCGGACTGGGTGCCACTGTCGGCAACGGAAACGGTGATGGTGGACTTGACGCCGGAAGCGCTGGCGAACCGCATGAAGCGCGGAGATGTGTACAGCCAGGAGAAAGTGGAGCAGTCGCTAAAGAACTTTTTCCGGCGAGGGAACCTGATTGCGTTGCGCGAGTTGGCGTTGCGACAGGTGGCGGAGCAAGTGGACCGCAGCCTGGAATCGTACATGGACGCGAAGGAGATCCGGGAAAACTGGTGGGTACGAGAGCGCATCGCGGTGTGCATTTCGGGAAATTCCACGGGGCAGTACTTGATCGCAAGAGCGGCGCGAATGGCGCGCAGGATGGACGCGGAATTATATGTAATTCACGTAGAACGCGAATTGGCGCCAAGGGAAGAAAACCCCAAGGCGCTGGCAGCGAATCTGCGATTTGGAGAGACCCTGGGCGCGCGCGTGGAGAAACTGAAGGGGAATAGCATCGCCGATACAGTTGCGGATTTCGTGCGGTCGAAGCACATCACACAAGTGATCTTTGGGCGCGCGGCGGTACGGGACTGGCGGAAATATTTGTACTTGTCGGTAGTACATCGCTTTTTGCGGGCATCACCAGCGGTAGATGTGCACATCGTGACGCAGGAACCAGAAGACATATAGCGCTTGATCAAGAGGAGAGCGGCGAAATGTTCAGAGCAAATCGTACGGAGACCGTTTTCATGGTGGCGTTGGCGGTGATGCTAGCGGCGACGCTGACGATGGGCGCGCGGCAAGACAAACCAGCGGAACAGAGTTCGGCAGCGGCGGCAAGACCCGGAGCGGTGGAGATGGAGCGGCTGAAGTTTTACCTTGGAGAATGGGATTACACCGAAACGTATCCGAAGGGTGGCGAGAACACGGGCGTGTACACGAGCAAGCTGGGGCCGGGTGGAAATTCGTTGATCAATACGTTTCACTCGACGGGGCCGATGGGAGATTTCGAAGGGTTGTTGATGTTGACGTGGGATGCGAACGAAAAAGCTTACAAGGCCTACGCGTTCGGGAATGATTACCCTGGG
>Ga0210406_10008839_pt1 | contig 10056 bp, 7 predicted proteins | sample IncBWC30MmetaG_FD_155454 | JGI IMG/M metagenome (GOLD analysis project Ga0210406, IMG submission 155454) | Forest soil microbial communities from Barre Woods Harvard Forest LTER site, Petersham, Massachusetts, United States - Inc-BW-C-30-M | ecosystem: Environmental > Terrestrial > Soil >... | reverse complement strand
GCTTCGGCTAACGGGTCTGGGGTTGCGTGTTCGTAGGCCTGGGCCTCAACCCATCCCATCACGCCAAAGCCTCCGACGTAGTAGAGATCGATGGGCTGCAGCCGGAAGAAGCTGAAATCGGGAAAGTCTACCCAGTAGCGGCTATTCTCGTGGCGGGCGAGGTATCTCTCGCGAGCGCCAGCTACATCGTTCTCAGGGACGGGTTCGGCATTGCCGATCAGGGTCGCTCGAGCGGCACCAAGAGCATCCCCGTCGGCTGCTGCCTGGCCAACGAAGAGGCTGCATCGAGGGTCGGCCTTCAGGTTCTGGGTGTGCATGGCCATATTGCTGATGAGAAAGATGGGCTGCCCCAAGGCGTCGAGAGCGTAGGGCATCAGCGAACCGAAGGGATAACCCGCATGCTTGCGAGAAATGGTCGAAAGCGTGGCAACCGAGGTGAGTGACATCAGGGTACGGACGCGCTCGGCGTGGGTTGGCTCGGGCAGTTGCGGCAGAGCCGGTCCGGTGTAAGCGTGCTGACGGGGTGCAGTAGTTTCGCTGGACGACATAGACTTCCTCGTGATTCTCCTACCTCCTATGGTAGCGGTTGCATCGGCCCAATATGGACTTCGTCATGTACAGCCAAGGGGGTATTCGAGCCCGAGCGGGTTCGGGCGTCGATTCCTCCGCATGAAGTGCTTACATCCGTTTCCGAATGTCGACACGAAGCGTTGTAGGGAGATACCGCTGAAAACGTGCAGCATGAAGAGCCAGTCGCGCAAGGCAACATGTGGACAGCCGCCAAATCTCCGCGGGATTGTTTAGATCTGCGAGCAACTCAGCGGACTGAGATAGAGGTTCGAGATGTTGCTCACAATCTCCGCGTCCGTATTCCCCGGCCGGTGAGACAACTCCTTCCACGCGGGATCTGCCGAAAATGCTTTCCACTTTTCAGTCAGCTCCGCCGTATCCGCGAAGGTCAGCATGTAGGTCAGGCTGGGCATCCGGGTGCCGATCAATGTATCGCCAAAGAACACAGGCGTCAGGCCCGCCCGGGTAAAGATCCCGATCTCCGCTTCGTTGAACATCTGTACCTTGCGGGCGTGCGCGACCTGGCTCGGGCTCTCGTAGGTGCGAAGCTGAAAGATCCGCTTCTCCTTCTTCGGGGCCACCACCTTCGGCCAGCCGGCAAACGCCGACAACAAGGATCTCTCGGTTCTTACGAAGGCCGGCGCGGAAGCCGGCGCGTCCCGGAATCCCGACGCAGCCTTCACATATTCCGTGTCCTTCCCCAGGCGTGCGTCGAGCGCAACCAGAGCCTCGGCCGAGGTCGCCGGAATGAGCACAAAGTAGGTTGGAGTCTCCGGGCCGATATCCAGTTTGAACGCACCCACGGGCGCCATCTCCAGCCGGTTGAGCGCGGGAATCAGCGCCCTTTCGAAATAGCCCTGCGCCAATGCGAGTTGGGGGCCTGTTCGCAGCGTATAGGTCCGCAACTGGTAGAACTCCTGTCGCGTCTCCGGCGGTGCTTTTACCTCAGGCTCCGCACCGAATGCCGTCCCCGAAGCCATTCCCGCCGTCACCAACGCCGACTTGACGAACTCTCGCCTCTCCAATGCTCCCTCCATGTCGTTTACTCGTCATCAGCTTACGCTAATTCTCATGTTGACCTGGAGAGTCGGGCTCAGGAAAGTGCCTTCGCGAAAATCTGTGAGGAATCCGGAGTATTCAGATCCTAAGGGGGACGAGGTCGATCAACATTCCCTTGCGTCAATCTTCCGTATTCCGTCGGCACGGCCTTTTGGCCTAAATAGGCCTCCGATTCGGGGGAACGGTGGTTGACCTTAGGGCTGGAGTTCCGTAGACTTAGATATTGCAGGGAGTGCGGCCGGACGGACTGGAGTATAGGTCGGGCTGAGCTTTGGCTACGTTGGCCTGCATCCCATTTTCCCCTACAAATGTATGGGTTGAGAGAAGAGAGTTTATGGCAAATCATGTTTCGTCGTTGAAGCGCGCACGTCAGACGGTTGGAAAGACGGCGGTAAACCGCTCGAACAAGAGCAAGCTGCGTGGAACCCTGCGCCAGTTGCGTGAGGCGATCGCGCAAAATGATCATGCCGCGGCGACGACTCAGTACCGCGAGACCGCGTCGATTCTGGACAAGAGCGTGCAGAAGGGTGTCTTGCATAAGAACACCGCGAACCGCTACAAGAGCCGGTTGAACGCGCGTGTGAAGGCTGTGGCGGCGAAAAAGGCTGCTTAGTTTCTGCAGTTCGGGCGATACTAATTTTCAGGAATTTGACTTTGAGAGAAGGGCTGTCCACGGGAGACTGTGGCCGGCCCGTTTCTATTGGGGTGTATCTTTCGGGCTAGTCGGCGGGCTGGCAGGGCGTTTTTCGTCGGGCAGGCTGTAGAGGGTAGGTGGGGTACGGCGCTGCTGGTCGGGCGGGGCATCACCGGATTGAGTGGCGGAAACTGGAGGGGTAGCGGGCGGCGGGGTGGCGTTCGAGTTGGGGCTTGCTGTCTGGTTCGGAGAGGCGGTTTGACTGGGGTCCGGTGGCGGGGTCGAGGGAGCGGCGGCGGTGGCCGGTTGGGGACCGGGCTGGGTGACGAAGTCGCTGTCTGAGGAGGCGGGCTGGCCGGTCAGGTTGACCGGGAGGTCGTTCTCCGGGGGTGCTATGGAACGAGCCAGCTTGAGATCGGATTCGTCTTTGGTGGTCAGCGGGGGAAGGTTGTAAATCTCGATGGCATCGGCATGGACGACAGCGAGGGCCAGGCCGTTGGGGGATAAGGCGAAGTTCTGACCGGCGCGTTGGACCGGAGAGCAGTCAGCGCGGAGAAGTTGCTTGCCGGTACCGGTCTGGTAGACGACGACGGTCTGGGCAGTGACCTCATCGAGGCTGACGGGCTGGTCGGCGACGGCCGAACCGTGCAGCATGATGCGGCTGAGGGCGAAGCGGCCGCCGGCAGGAGCATAAGCAATGGAGGGTGCGATGAAGTCGCCGAAGAGGCCCTGCTCCCACATCTCTTCGCCACGCATATTAAAGCCGCCAAGCTGCTGCCTGGTCTGGCCGTTTCGGCAACCGAAGGCGATGAACTCGCTGTGGCTGACGAAGAGCGGGGTTGGACGACAGGAAGAGTCGAAGGGGGAGAGCTCATCTTTCTTGCCGGCGTACGAGTGGAAGTCGAACGCCCAGTGCTGATGCCCCTGGTCGACAACCGCGAGATAGCCTGCGGTGGTGGCGGGTACGTCGCCGGCTCTGGGGGTTTGGATGGCGCCTGCGGGGAGGGCCTGGACCGGGCCACCGTCGTCGCCTGAATGAATACGGTAGAAGTTGATCTGTACGGGGTCTCGTTCTGTCAGCTGAGGCGGGGCTGGGGTGGGACCAAAGATTGGGGTCTTGGGCTTGGGGGTGGGCGGGTTGCGCTTGACGGTTTCGATGATGAGAAGGTCTGCATCGGGAGAGAGGATGAGAGCTGCGAGGCGACGCTGGGCTGAGACGAGGAAGGGTTGTTGGGCGAAGGGCTCGCGGGTGCCTAAGTTGGCGAGTGGGGCGAAGGTGGTGAGGGTATCGCGGACGCGGAGGAGGAAGTGGCCGTGGCCGAGGTTCCAGAGGTATTGGGCGTGGTCGTGCAGGTGCCAGGTGGTGCGGGCGAGGGTGTGGCCGGTGGGAAGTTCGACGAGAAATGCTTCGACGACGCGGTCCTGATCGTCTTCAGGTTCGTCAGGCAGGCGCGGTATGAGGCGGTGAACGACGAAGGTGAGGAGAAGATGCTTGTCATCAATGTAGTGCAGCGTGAGCATAGAGCTGCCATTGAGCAGGAACTGGGAGGAGAGAGGCTGGAAACCGTAGTTTTCGAGCGGGATGCGAAGCGGAGGTTCGGGCTTTGCGGCGAAGACGGGGACCGCAAGAAGAAGGCAGACCAGGCCGGAGCGGAGAAGGCGATGCAGTGTCGGAATGGGGGCATGGGGAACCGGCATGGCACGAGGCGCGTATCCCTACACTATCGACAGCGCGTAGGAGTAATGTTTCACAGACGCAGGAGCGGCGGCAACGTGTGCAAATGTGACCGCCGCTATGGTGTGCGGACTGGGCCGGTGATACAAAGGCTGGATACTGTGATTTCGGCAGGAAGCAGATTCCCCGTTCGGCTTCGCTCAGGGCAGGCTCTTCGGGAATAACAACAAGAAAAAGCGAAGGCCAAGCAAAAAGTGAGGGAGACGCAATGTTGAACGCATGGAAGTTAGCGATGTCAGACAAGTCAGGATACCGTACTGGAGTACTGCTGGCGGTTGCCCTGGTTGCAGGCGGGGCCTGGAGCGCGGGAGTTGCGCAGGAGGCGAAGACGGCGACGGACGGCGGGAAGCCGCACGAGGTCTATAAGCCAATTCCGGGGTTCGATACTACCTCGATCGATACGACGGTGGACCCGTGCAATGACTTTTACAAGTTTGCCTGCGGAAAGTTTGCGGCGAACCATCCTATTCCGGCGGACCAGTCTGGAGTGGATCAGTTTTACGCCCTCTACAACGTGAACACGCAGGCGCTAAATGGAATCCTGACCAAAGCCGCGGCGGGCGGTGCAGGACGGTCGCCTGATGAGCAGAAGATCGGCGACTACTTCAAGGCATGCATGGATACGGACGCGATCGATGCGAAGGGGCTGGCTCCGGTGGAGCCGCTGCTGAAGGAGATCGATGCGGTGACGAACAGGGACCAGTTGCCGGCATTGATTGGCAAGCTGCAGCGGATTGGCGTGAATGTGTTCTGGGGCTATGGCGAGCAGCAGGACTTCAAGGATGCCACCAAGCAGATTGCGGTGGTGATCCAAGGCGGGCTGGGGATGCCGGAGAAGGATTATTACCTGCGCACCGGAGCCAAGGACGAGACGCTGCGACAGCAGTATGTCGCGCACGTGGCGAAGATGCTGGAGCTGGCGGGAAGCTCTCCGGAGCAGGCGGCCAAGGACGCGAAGAATATTATGGCGTTCGAGACCGCGCTGGCTAAGGCTTCGATGGGTGTGGTTGATCTGAGAGAACCGGAAAAAACTTATCATATGCAGCCGATCGCGACGTTTGAGGCGACGATACCGGGAGTGGATTTCGGATCGTTTCAGGACGCGATCCACTCGCCACGGGTGAGCGAGTTGAACAATGCAACGCCGGAGTTCCTGCCTGCCATGATGAAGGCGGCGCATGCTGCGGACCTGGAGACTCTGAAGGCATATATGAAGTATGAGGTGCTGACGAAGTCGGCGGGCCGGCTGCCGAAGAAGTTTGACGCTGAGAACTTCGACTTCTACGGACGCAAGCTGAATGGACAGCCGGAGCAGGCGGCGCGCTGGAAGCGATGCTCGAACTCAGTGAACGGCGCGCTGGGCGAGGCGCTGGGCAAGGTATACGTGGAGCAGTATTTCCCGGCCACCAGCAAGGCGAAGATGGTGCAGATGGTGAGCGATATCGAAGCGGCGATGGGCCGCGATATTGACCAGCTGGACTGGATGTCTCCAACGACGAAGGCGCGGGCGAAAGAGAAGCTGCACCTGGTGGCTAACAAGATCGGGTATCCGGATAAATTCCGCGACTATTCGAAGCTGGAGATCAAGCCCGACGACGCGCTGGGAAACCAGGAACGGGCGGAGGCGTTTGAGAATGACCGGCAGCTTGCGAAGATTGGCCAGCCTGTAGACCACAACGAGTGGAGCATGAGTCCTCCGACGGTGAATGCTTACTACGACCCGAGCCTGAACGACATCAACTTCCCTGCCGGGATTCTGCAGCCTTCGTTCTATGATCCTTCGCAGGATGATGCGGTGAACTACGGGCACATCGGCGCAGTGATTGGACATGAGCTGACGCATGGGTTCGACGATGAGGGCAAGAAGTTCGACGGCAAGGGCAACCTTGACGACTGGTGGACTCCCGACGATACGAAGAAGTTCGAGTCGCGGACGGGCTGCATTGTGAATGAGTACGGCAACTTTGTTGCGGTTGACGACGTGAAGGTAAACGGCAAGCTGACGCTGGGCGAGAACACTGCCGATAATGGCGGCTTGTTGCTGGCTTATATGGCCTATCTGGACCGCGCGAAGAAAGAAGGCGTGGATCTCGCGGCGAAGAAGGATGGATACACGGCGCCTCAGCGGTTTTATATCGGGTTTGCGCAGAACTACTGCGAGAACTCAAGGCCGGAGCAGGTGAGGAACCAGGTGCTGACGGATCCGCATTCTCCGGACCACTTCCGGGCGAATGGCGCGATTGTGAACCAGCCGGGGTTCGCTGGGGCGTTCGGATGCAAGAAGGGTTCGCCCATGGTGCCGGTGAATAGCTGTCGGGTCTGGTAGAGGCGGTTCTCAGTTGTCAGTTCTCAGTTGTCAGTTACAAGGGGAGGGAGCTTCGGCTCTCTCCTTTTTTTTGCGACTGCTGAGTGTGCGAGAGTGGAGATATGGCGGTTTTGGAGAAGAGACGGGCGCTGGGGTTTGCGGCGTGTGCGGTGGCTAGTTGCTTTTGGGGGTGCGGGTTTTTCTTTGGCAAGATTGCGCTGGCTGAGATGAGGTTCTCGAACATGGTGCTGTACCGGTTTCTGTTTGCAATGCCGGCGTTGCTGCCTCTGCTGGTGACGCATCGTCCAGGGTTGAACCGGAGAGAGTGGGGGTTGTTGGTCGTCGCTTCGTTTTTTGGGGTTCCGGTGCAGTTTCTGATTCAGTTTTATGCGCTGTCGATTACGACGGTGAGCCATGCCGCGCTGATGGTTGGGACGATGCCGGTGATTCTGGCGGTGGGTGCGGCCGTATTTGCGCATGAGCGGATGGATCTTGTGGGGTGGATGGCACTGGCGGGATCGACTTGCGGCGCGGGGTTGATTGCTTTGGGTGCGGGCTCGCATTCTAAGGGTGGGGCTACGCTGGCAGGGGATCTGCTGGTGGTGGTTTCGCTGCTGATTGCGTTGAGTTGGATTCTGATTAATAAAGAGCTGATGGAGCGGCACTCGCATGTGGTGGTGACGGCGTATGGGTTGGCGGTGGGGACGCTGATGCTGATCGTGTGGGTTCCGGTGCGGTATGGGATGCCGCCCGTGGCGGGGGTGTCGGTGAGGGCGTGGCTGGCGCTGGCGGGGAGTGGGGTGTTGTGTACGGCGACGACGACGCTGTTGTGGAACTGGGGGATGACGCAGGTTCCCGCTTCGCAGGCGGGTGTGCTGTTGAATATGGAGCCGCTGATCGGGAGTCTGCTGGGCGTTCTTGTTTTGGGGGAGCGGCTGGGGCCGAGTGCGTGGGCTGGGGGCGGGTTGATTCTGGCTTCGGCGATTACGTTGACGACGCGGTCGAAGACGCGGGTGCGTGAGACGATGCCGGTCACCTGAAAGTGCGCGGCTAGACTCGAAGAATGCACGCGATGACGAAATTGGGAGGGGTGATACGGAAGCTGCACTGGGCGCGGGGGTTTCGTGCCGGGGTTGCTGTGTCAGCGGCAATGATCGTCTGCTACATGCTGGGCAAGCCGATGGGATGGGCTGCGCTCGGTGGATTTGAGACGATTCTGGTGGATAACGGCGGGCCTTACCGGAGTCGCCTGAAGACGATGATGACGGTACTGCTGGGCGGGGCGGTGGCTTGTGTTGTGGCCTCCATGGTGGCGGGAACGTTCTGGGTTGCAGTGTTGGTGACGGCGGCGTTTTGTTTTGTCGCGACGTTTGCGCGCGTGGTCGCGCAGCCGGTGGCTTCGACGAGCGTGATTGTGCTGGTGATTTATTTTGCAGGATTGGGCGGGGGAACGCATACGCTGCGCGGCGCTCTGGGAAATGCGGCTGCATTTCTGCTGGCGGGTGCGTGGGCGGCGGTGTTGAGCCTGGGGCTGTGGCCGTTGGATCCATTTCGTCCGGCCCGCCTGGCGGTGGCGGAATGCTATGCGATGCTGGCGCGGCATACCGCCGGGGTACAGGTGGGGTTAGGGCATGGCGAGGAGCGCGACGCCCAGCGGCTGCGCCTGCATGAGCTGCAGCGGGCGATCCGGACGCAGATGGAGGCAGCGCGCACGGCGCTGGCCACGACGGGCGCGAGGACCACGGCGCGAACGGTGCGGGCGCGCAGTCTGGCGGTACTGCTGGAGACGGCGGATATCCTCTTTGTGCAGACGATCCGGTGGACGGAGCTGGCCGAGAGGGTGAGCGATGAGGCCTCGCGTCAGTCGCTGGAAGAGGCTCTCCGCGGCCTGAGTGGAGCGGCGGGGGCTGTGGCGGAGGGGCTGCAGCAGCGGCCGCCGGATGGAGGTGCATCGTTTGCGCCCGAAGGGTCTCGTTCGCTGGAGCATGTTTCTGGACGAAGGAGAACAGCAGCGATGGGGATAGACGCTGCAAAGGGATCGCTGCTGTCTCATTTGAAGGCGGAGGAGCAGGACACGCTGCAGAATATCCAGATTGCGTTCGAGTCGGTGCGTGCGGTGTGGAGCGCCGTGGAGTTTCGCAGGAGTGCGGAGAGATGGACCGCGATTTCCCGCCGGGATTCGGGCGAGACGGGACAGATTGCTTCGTGGCTTACCGCGCCGTTCGAGGCGGTGCGGACGAACTGGACGTGGGAGTCGGTAATGATGCGGCATGCGCTGCGGATGGCCGTGGTGGCGGGTGTGGATGTGGTGTTGATCCAGGTGCTGCATGTTCCGCATGGGTTCTGGCTGGCGATGACGTCGATTATTGTGCTGCAGCCGTACGGGTCAGGGACGCTGCGACGTGGTGTGCAGCGGGTGGGCGGGACGATTGCCGGAGGCTTGCTGGCGGCGTTGCTTGTGGCCTGGGTGCATAGCGAGGGCGGAGTTATTGCGGTGATTACGGTGACGTCGGTGCTGACGCTGGCGACCTATGCGGTGGACTATGGGTGGTATTGCTTCTTCCTGACGCCGACTTTTGTACTGATGAGTCTGCCGCACCTGCAGGACTGGCACTTTGCCGGAGTGCGGATGGGGACCACGGTGCTGGGGGCGGCGGTCGCGGTGGTTGCGATGCGCGTGCTGTGGCCGGAGCAGGAACATATTGAGCTGGGTAAGCTATTGGGGCGTGGAGCAGCGGCGGATGCGTCTTATGTGCGGGCCATGTTGCGGTTCTGGGCGACAAGTGAGGCGACGCGGGCGGCGGCGGAGCGGGACGTGTTGGCTCCGGCGCGACGAAGCTGTGGGTTGTCGATCAATGATGCTGAGGAGACTCTCGACCGGCTGATGCTGGAGCCAAGGGTGGGGAAGGCCAGCCGGTGGGAGGAGGCGCTGACGTTTGTCACCTATCTGCGAAGATTGACGTGGGCGGTGACGACGCTGGCGGTGGTGGGAGCGGGGAGTTCATCGTCGGTGAAGAGGATGGAGGCGGTGGCGGCGAGGCTGGATCGGGTGAGTTGGGCGCTGATCGGTGGAGGTGAGGTGCAGCCGGTTGATGATCCGGCAATTGCGATGGGAACGGATAACCGCAGCGTGGCCGAGCAGCAGATGCGCCGGGTGGAGCGGCAGGTGGGCGTGCTGGAGCGCGTGGCTGCGGAGTTGATTGTGAGACCTGCCGCGTGATTTTCTGAGGGAAGGAACTCCTCTTGTTTTTGCCGTGTTATACGTGCTGGGGGATTCGCAGCTTTTGTGTCGTGCGATGCCAGATAGTAGCGAGGGCGATGCCCGCGACGATGAGGCCGGCGCAGAGACCGAGCCAGAGGCCGACGGCTCCGCGATGATGGCGAAAGGCGATGAGGTAGCCGATGGGGAGGCCGATGATCCAGTATCCGATGATCTGGACGATGAGGCCGGCATGGGTGTTGCCGGCGCCGCGGAGAGCTCCGGTGGCGGTGATCTGGAGGCCGTCGAAGAACTGGAAGATGGCGGCGACGAAGAGTAACGGGATGGTGGCGGCGATGACGGCGGGGTCTTCGGTGAAGCTGCCGGCGATGAGGTGGGGGAAGAGGAAGTAGATGGCGGAGAAGACAGCCATGGCTCCGGCTCCGAGGGCGATGGCGGCCCATCCGGCTGAGGCGGCTTCGTGAGGGGCCTTGCGGCCGATGGCCTGGCCGACGCGAACTGCCGCTGCAGCAGAGATGGCGAAGGGCACCATG